>Ga0209267_1000097_pt1 | contig 59641 bp, 51 predicted proteins | sample GraSoiAngelo_137_FD_185894 | JGI IMG/M metagenome (GOLD analysis project Ga0209267, IMG submission 185894) | Grasslands soil microbial communities from the Angelo Coastal Reserve, California, USA - 14_0929_09_30cm (SPAdes) (version 2) | ecosystem: Environmental > Terrestrial > Soil > Grasslands ... | reverse complement strand
GCGGGGCGCTGCCCGTCGGCGAGGCGCTGCGCGCGCTGAAGCGGCGCACCGCACGCGCGCACTCCTCGAGGGTGTAGGGCTTGCTCAGCATCTCGTCCATGCCCGCACGCAGGCACGCCTCGCGGAAGTTGGCAGCATCGTGCGCGGTGAGGGCGACGATCGGGACGCGTCCCGCCGCGCCGCCCCGCTGGCGGATGAGAGCAGTGGTCGCGAAGCCGTCCATGACAGGCATGCTCAGGTCCATGAGGATGAGGTCGAAGCGCTCGGCGGCATTGCGGGCCACGGCCTCTGCGCCGTCCTTGACCCAGACCGACGTGCACCCGAGGGCCGTGAGATATCCCTGGGCGACCGCCGCATTCACCGCCTCGTCCTCGACCAGCAGCACGTGTGCGCCGAGAGGCTCCGCGGCAGGCACGGCGGTGGTAGCGGGCGCGGCTCCAGCTGCGCCCGCCGACTCGGCGAGCACTGCGGCGAGGGCCTCGCGCAGCGCGCTGCGCTCGACGGGCTTGAGCACCACGGAGCGCGCCTCGAGGCCCGCGAGATCCGGGGAGTCGAGCTCGGCCGTGCTGGCGACGACGATCAGCGGCGCGTGGGAGGCGCTGCCCGCGCCGAGGCGGCCCTCGAGGTAATCGCGCTGACTGCTCGCATCGACGAGCACCAGGTCTTCGGGCCCGTCGGCGGGCGAGTCGGCCTCGCCCTGCACGGTGAGACCGAGCGCGCGCACGTGACGCGCGAGGGATTCGGCGAGCGCGGGGCGGCGGCTGAGAATCCGAACGCGGCGCATCGGCAGGGGCGGCTGCGAGGCCGCCGGTGCCGGTCCCGCCGGGAGCTCGAGCCGCAGATGGAACGTCGAGCCGACCTGCGGCCGGCTCTCGACGCTGAGGCTGCCGCCCATGAGCTGCGTGAGCTCGCGGCAGATGGCGAGCCCGAGCCCGCTGCCGCCGAAGCGGCGGCTGGTCGACTCGTCGGCCTGGGTGAACGGCTCGAAGATCCTGCCGATGGTGGCGGCATCGATCCCGATGCCGGTGTCGCCCACCGAGATCTCGACGCTCGCGCGGTCGGCGGTGGTGGCGGCACGCACTTCCGCCCGGACGAGCACTTCGCCCCGCGCGGTGAACTTGACGGCGTTGCCGATCAGATTCATCAGGATCTGCCGTACGCGCAGCGCATCCCCGCGCAGCGAGCAGTGCTCGGGCGGCGGCGGCGAGACGATGAGCTCGATGCCCTTCGCCTCGGCGGCGCCCGCGAAGAGGCTCGAGCATTCCTCGAGAACCTGGCCGAGATCGAAGGGCAGAACCTCGAGCGCGATCTTGCCGGCGTTGATCTTCGACAGGTCCAGCAGGTCGTTGACGATCTGCAGCAGCACGCGCGCCGAGGAACGGATGGTCTCGGTGAGGCGCGACTGGGTCGAGGAGAGCGGCGTGCGGGCGAGGAGCTCCGTCATGCCGACCACGCCGTTCATGGGCGTGCGCAGCTCGTGGCTCATGCGATCGAGGAAGTCGCTCTTCGCCCGCACGGCTTCCGCGAGCTGGCGGTTGCTCTCGGTGAGCTCGCGGGTGCGCAGCTTGACCTCGGATTCGAGGCGCTGGCGGGCGTCGAGGACCTGCTGGAACTTGAGCCGCTGCAGCCGCACGCGGTAGGCGATCACGCCGAGCACGGCGAGCGCGTAGCCGATGCAGGCCCACCACGATTTCCACGGAGGCGGATCACGGTGGATGGTGAGCTTGAGCGGCGTGCCGCTCCAGACCGAGTCGGAATTTGCGGCCCGCACCTCGAGCAGATGATCGCCCGACTCGATATTGGTGAGGGTGATGCGGCGTTGCGTGCCGAGATCGAGCCACCGGTCGGTCAGGCCCGTCATGCGGTAGGCGAGGCGATTGCGCTTCGGGGAGGCGAAGTCGAGCGCGCCGAAGTCGAGCGACAGGATGTTGGCGCGGTAGCCGAGGTCGATGCGCTCGAGGAGCCAATAAGGCTTCGGTCCCGGCGCCGGCGCGCCGAGCACCTCGACGCGCGTGAGCGCCACGTGCGGCGGCAGGCGGTTCTCGGTGAGGCGCGCGGGGTCGAAGATGTTGAATCCGCCGGGCCCGCCGAAGGCGAGGCGCCCGTCGCGCAGCCGATGGTAGGCGCCGGAGTTGAATTCCTCGCCCTGCAGGCCGTGCTCGCGATGGTAGGTCTTGATGCCGTCGCTCTCGGGGTCGTAGCGCGTGAGCCCCGCATCCCCGCTGAGCCAGATCCGGCCGGCGGCGTCCGCCACCACCCCGTACACGGTGTCGCTCGAGAGGCCCTCCTCGCGGGAGAGCACCTTGAAGCGGATGGCATCGGGCGCCGCGACGGATCCCTGCACCAGCGCGAGTCCGCCGCCGTCGGTCGCGACCCAGACGCGGTCGTTCGCATCGACGGCGAGCGCATAGACGGTGTTCGCCGGCAGGCTCGCGGGATCGCGCGGGTCGTGCCGGAACACCTTGACGACGGTGCCGTCGGCGCGTGCGAGGTCGAGCCCGCCGCCTTCGGTGCCGAGCCAGAGGTCCCCGTGTGCATCCTCGGCGATCGCGGTGACGTGGGGCGAGCTCACCGCGCCCGGCGCCGCGGAGCCGTAGGGGAGCTGGCGCACGCGTCCGCTCGCGGGGTCGACGACGTTCGCGCCGCCGCCGTGCGTGCCGACCCAGATCGCGCCGTCGCGCGCCTCGAAGAGGCTCATGATGCCTGCGGCGCTCAGCGAATGTTCGTCGCCCGGCTTCACACCGAACGACTGCAGGCGTCCGTCGCGCGAGAGCCTGCGCAAGCCGCTCGCAAAGGTCCCGATCCAGAGCGTGCCGTGCCGATCCTGATGGAGCGACATCACGCGCTGATCGCCGATGGCGTTGCGGCGGCCGGTGATCGCGTCGATGTCGGTGGTCTGGCCGCTGTCGTCGTCATAGAGCGTGAGCCCGCCTCCGAGGGTGCCGATCCACACCCGGTTGTCGGGCCCATCGGCGAACGCGGTCACCAGCTTGTCCCCGAGCCAGCCCGGCCGGTGGCCGCCGAGCTCCCAGCTGCGCGGATTCCAGCGGCTGACGCCGCCCGCGCGCGTTCCAATCCACACCAGGCCGGTGGCATCCTGGTACAGCGACATGACGAACGAGTCGCGCAGCGAATCCGCATCGCTCGGGTCATGACGGTAGTGGCTGAACTGGCCGGTGGCGCGGTTCAGCATGTCCAGCCCGCCCGCGGTTCCGACCCACAGATGACCTGCCTGATCCTCGAGCAGCGCCCGCACGTCGTCTGTGGTGAGCGAAGCGGGGTTCTCCGGGTCGTGACGCAGCACCTGCAGCAGCTCGCCGGCGTGATCCAGGCGGCGCAGCCCCGCATCGGACGTGCCGACCCAGAGCGAGCCGGAGGAATCCTGCAGCACGCGCGCGACGTGGCTGCCACCGACCGAGCTCAGGTGCGCGAAACCATGATGCGCGGGCTGCCAGCGCTCGAGCCCGGCCTCGGTGCCGACCCAGAGCGTCCCGGAGCGATCGAGCAGAAGCGCGTTGATGTGGTCGTGGATGATGGAGCTCGGGTCGCCGGGATCATGACGCAGGTGCTCGATGCGGCCCGATGCGGGCTCGAGAACGTCGACACCCGCGTCGAAGGTTCCGACCCACACGCGATCGTCGGCATCCACCAGCAGCGTGTGGACGGCGTTGCTGGCGAGAGAGCCGGTGTCTTTGGGATCGTGGCGGTAGACGATGAAGTTGTCGGTGGCGCGCTGCCAGCGCGCGAGACCGCCGTCCTTGATGGCGATCCACAGATCGTGGTGACGATCCTCGACGATGGCCTCGATGTAGTTGCCCGGCAGCCCGCCGTGGGCGGTGCGCGAGTAGGCGTAGCGGAACAGCTCGTGGCCGTCGTAGCGCACCAGGCCGTCCTCGGTCGCGAGCCACACGAACCCCTGCGAATCCTGCAGCGTCGCGAACACCGTGCCCTGCGGCAGGCCGTCGGAAGTGGTCAGGTGCTCGAGAATGAGCGGCGCATCGGAGGCGCGCGCGCTCAAGGCCGCCGCGAGCAGGCACGCCGCGGCAGCGAGCCGCGTCGCCGTCCGGATGCCCCTATGCGAGGTGGTGCTCACGCGCCAAGAATGCATGGGGGCGGTTCCGGATGTGTTGACCGAAGTCAGGCTTGCTGCTGCCGGTCCGCTTTACGAGAGCTGCGTCACAGTCGGCTTACTGGTTGGGTGCCGCAGCGGCGAGCGCCGTCATCGACAGCAGCGCGATCAGTATCGAGGCGCTGGCGCGCAGAGTTCGCATATCCCGGAGTCTCTTAGTTGGTTTCTTGGGGCGGCATTGTCATCGGGAAGTGACGCCGGTCACAGCGGAACCGGACTCGCATCGCCGGCAGCGGCGTGTGACGTGCTTCGCATAAGAGGCCTGTCGAATCGCCGGCGAGTCTGCGACACAGACAGACTCACGCGCGCCTCCAGCGCGGCGCGGCCGGTGAGGCCCGGGAGAGGGTCGGTGAGGCCCGGGAGGGCCGGTCAGGCTCCGACGGCCGCGCGCGCGGGCGCTGTTATGTCAGGTGCGGCATCGCGGAACAGGTCGCCGCTGCCGTAGCGGCAGCCGAGCGCCAGGAGCGCTTCGCGCTGCCCGGAATCGTCGACGCCGCTGGCGATCGGAGTCAGCCCGAACGCCTGGGCGACCGCGATGCCGGCCTGGCACACCTTGCGTGACTGGGTCTCGCGGCGCAGCCCCGTGACCCAGGCGCGATCGAGCTGCAGGCCCCAGAGCGGCGCGCGTGCCAGCAGCTCGAGTGAGCCCATGCCGCGGGCGACCTCATCGACGACCACTCGGGCGCCGAGCCGCGCGAGGTCGTGAAGATCGAGCGGGTCGCGGGTGACGAGCGCGCGCTCGGCGATGCGCAGCTCGAGCCGCTCGGGCGGCAGCGCCCCTTCCGCCAGGAAGCGGCCGATGTCGGCCGCAAAATCCTCGTGCAGCACGTGATGGCGCAGCGCTCCGAAGGACACCCGCACGTCCGGGTCGGCAGCGGCGGCGAGCGATGCGAAATCCTCCTTGAGGCAACCGAGGACGGCCCGGGACAGCTGCGCCGCAAGGCCCGTCGTCTCGGCGACCCGCAGAAACTCGGCCGGCCGGATCTCACCGCGCAGCGGGTGCAGCCAGCGCAGGTACCCGACCCAGGCGGTGAGGCGCCCGGTCTCGAGATCGTGCCGGCCGACGTAGCGCAGGCGGATGTCGCGATTGGCGATCGCCTCGCGCATCTCGCGGGCGATGTCGAGGCGCGCCAGCGACTCGAGCCGCATCGTATCCGTGAAGAAGCACACTTCGGATGAGCCGCGGCGGCGCGCTTCGGTCGCCGCCGCGCGCGCATGATCGAGGAGCAGCTTCGGCGTGGAGGCGTCCTGGCCGAGGATGGCGACGCCCGCGTACGGCGTCAGATGGAACTCCGCGCCGCCGATCGCAATCGGCTCGCGCAGGCTCGCGGACAACGCCGCCACGCACTCGCCGATCGCTTCGCGATCCGCACTCTCGAGCACCAGCGCGAGCAGGCTCTCGCTCAGCTGCCCGAGGTACCACCAGGGCTTACCGTCCCGCTCGTCCGATTTGGCCGGCAGACGCAGGATCGCCGTGCTCATGATCTGCTCGGAGACCTTGGTGGCGATGATCTGCGCGATGTCGCTGATGCCGTCGAGCTGGATGACGGCGACCGCGAGCGGCCGCTCGCGCAGCGCCGCCATCGCCATCGACTCCTTGCAACGTCTGAGGAAGCCGCGGCGGTCGAGCTGGGGACGGGGCCGCTCGTCGCTCCCCTCGAGCGAGTCGTCCCGCGAGCTTGCCGAGGCCTGCCGGATGATGCACAGCGCGCGCTCCGGACCCCGGGCGCTGGCGCGTGCCTCATAGGCGATGCCGTCGTGCTCCAAGCGCGCTTCCGCCGTGGTGCGCAGCGCCAGCGACCGGCGCATGAGCAGCTTCAGGAACTCCGCGACGGGCGCCGGCCAGAGACTCTCGATCCGCTTGCCGGCCGCATCCAAGCGGCAGCGAAGGCCCGGCACGCCGTGTCCTCCGCCGCATTCCAGCACCAGGCCGTCCCGTCGGATCAGGACGACGAGATCGGGCAGTCCTTCGATCAATGCATCAGCGCTCATGCGGGCAGACGTTTCAGGATCGCGACAGAACTGCGTGCGATCCTACGGACGCCCCGGCCGGGGAGTCGTAGATGCACGTCGCGCCAGCGCAGTGCGCTCTGAGACAGGATTCGTAAGTCGCTGATTTGTCGGCCGCATTATGTCGTGAGCGGCGCCTGATGGAAACCGCGGACAGGGCGCGGCGCACTTCGGAATCGCACGCCGCCCCCGCGATTCTCGCGCCGCATGGCAGGTGAGTCGTCCCGTGCGGCTCGCCGATGAGCGCACACCGTTCCGCCGCTCATCGGACGGCCGCGTAACGGAACGCATCGCGTGCGGCTTGTAGCGGCACGCTACGGGCGGGTAGAATCCCGCGCTTGCTAAAAGGGCTCTTGAGACAATTAGTTAGGACGATCGCGCCATGGCCTTAACCAGCGAGAAAAAGGGCGGAATCCTCGCGCAGTTCCGCCGCGGACCGGCCGACACCGGCTCACCGGAAGTTCAGGTGGCACTGCTCTCCGAGCGCATCAACGGACTCGGCGAGCACTTCACCGCGCACAAGCGTGACCACGCCTCGCGCCGCGGGCTCGTGAAGCTCGTGAACCAGCGGCGCAAGCTCCTCGATTACCTCAGAGCCACGCAACCCCAGAAGTACCAGGAGCTCGTCGAGCGACTCGGGCTTCGCCGCTGAAAACTCAAGGGCCGCCGGCAACGCGCGGCCTTTGTGTTTTCGCCCTTGAGATTTCCGAAGATCCAACTTTTCGAGGATTGAGCCTTGAGCGTCGTCAGCAAATCATTCTCATATGGTCAGCATTCAGTCACCATCGACGCGGGTGAGATCGCCCGCCAGGCGGAAGGCGCGGTGCGCGTCGCCATGGGCGATACCGTCGTGCTGGTCACCGCCTGCATACAGCAGACCCCGACCGCGGGGCGCGATTTCTTTCCCCTGACCGTCAACTACGTCGAGAAGACCTACGCCGCCGGGCGCATCCCGGGCGGCTTCTTCAAGCGCGAGGGCCGGCCGACCGAGAAGGAGACGCTGACCTCGCGCCTCATCGACCGCCCCATCCGTCCACTGTTTCCGGACGGGTTCTACAACGACGTGCAGGTGGTGGCGACGGTGCTGTCGATGGACCCGGACATCGATGCCGACATTCCGGCGCTCCTCGGCGCATCCGCCGCGCTCGCCCTGTCGGGCATTCCGTTCAACGGCCCGATCGGAGCTGCGCGGGTCGGGTGGAAGGACGGCCGTTATGTCCTCAACCCGACCGCGAAGGAGCTCGCGCAATCGCAGTTGCATCTGGTGGTCGCCGGCACCGCGCACGCGGTGCTGATGGTCGAGTCGGAGGCGAAGGGGCTGTCCGAGGAAGTGATGCTCGGAGCCGTCGTGTTCGGACACGAGCAGATGCAGACCGCCATCCGCGTCATCAAGGAGCTCGCCGCGGAAGCGGGCAAGCCGCGTTGGAGCTGGCAGCCGCCGGCGGAAAACGCCGAGCTCATGAGCGCGCTCAGCCTCCATGCGCAGGCGGCGCTCGCCCAGGCTTACACCATCACCGAGAAGCAGCAGCGGCACGCGCGGCTCACCGAGATCAAGACCCAGACGCTGGCGACGCTCGCCGGAGGGGATCAGCCCAAGTGGACCCAGGAGGCCGTCGACAGCGCGCTCTTCAGGCTCGAGAGCCGCATCGTGCGCCAGCGGATCCTCAACGGCGAGCCGCGCATCGACGGGCGCGACACGCGCACCGTACGCCCGATCACGGTCAAGGTCGGCGTGATGCCGCGCACGCACGGGTCGGCGCTCTTCACCCGCGGGGAAACCCAGGCTCTGGTGCTGACCACGCTCGGCACCACCCGCGATGCGCAGATCATCGACGCCCTCGAGGGCGAGCGGCGCGAGCCGTTCATGCTGCACTACAACTTCCCGCCCTTCTCGGTGGGCGAGACCGGCATGATGGGAGCCCCGAAGCGGCGCGAGATCGGGCACGGCAATCTCGCGCGTCGCGGCGTCAGTGCGGTGATGCCGGACATGACTGCCTTTCCGTACGTGATCCGCGTCGTGTCGGAGATCCTGGAGTCGAACGGCTCGAGCTCGATGGCGAGCGTGTGCGGCACGTCGCTGTCGCTCATGGACGCGGGGGTTCCGATCAAGGCGCCGGTGGCGGGCGTTGCCATGGGGCTGGTGCTCGAGGGCAGCCGCTATAAGGTGCTCACCGACATCCTCGGCGACGAGGATCACCTCGGCGACATGGATTTCAAGGTCGCCGGCACCAGGGACGGCGTGACGGCGCTGCAGATGGACATCAAGGTCGAGGGCGTCACGCCCGAGATCATGCGCGTGGCGCTCGAGCAGGCGCGCGCTGGCCGCCTGCATATCCTCGATGAGATGAACAAGGTCATCCGCGAGCCGCGCGCCAAGATGTCCGAGTGGGCCCCGTCGATCATCACGCTCAAGATCGATCAGGAGAAGATCCGCGACGTCATCGGCAAGGGCGGGGCGGTCATCCGCCAGATCACCGAGGAGACCGGCACCACCATCGACATCGAGAGCGACGGCACGGTCAAGATCGCTTCGGTCTCGGGCGCCGCCGGGCGCGAGGCGCAGCGGCGCATCGAGCTCATCACCGCCGACGTCGAGGTGGGCCAGATCTACGAGGGCAAGGTCGCGCGGCTCATGGATTTCGGAGCCTTCGTGACCATCCTTCCCGGCCGCGACGGGCTGGTGCACATCTCGCAGATCTCGAACGAGCGCGTCGAGCGGGTGAGCGACAAGCTCAAGGAGGGCGATCTGATTCGCGTGAAGGTTCTCGAGGTGGATCGCCAGGGACGCATCCGTCTGTCGATGCGCGACCTCGACTCCTGACGGCCGCGGCCCCGCGCGCTTCCCTCTCAGCCCGGGGGCCCGCGTCCGCCGTTCTGGCTCGCAAACAGCTTCAGGCTCTGCTCCAGGTAGCTGCCGACGGTGCTGCGCATGGCGTCGCCGTAGGAGCGGATCACCTGCGAGAGGAAATCGCGGCTCATGAGCGGCTCGCCGTCATGCTCCTGCTCCGCGATCACCTGCAGCAGGATCGGGCGGGTGATGTCGCCTTGGGTCTTCTTGTCGATGACGACGAAGTCGACCCGCTCGATCACCAGCCGGCGGATATCGGCGAGCGTGATGTACCGACTCTCTACCGTGTCGTACAACCGCCTGTTGGGATACTTCTTAATTATTCGCGGTGCGCTCATCGCAGGTCCCTCACTATGGGTTATGCACCTTCCCTAGTGCTGGGCCGTTTCGACATACCATATTACATCCGTCGGTAGCGGCGCCGCGAACCCAACTCGCCGGGCGCGCTTCCGGAGACTCCGCTTCAGTCGGCGCCGGGGGCGGCGGCGGGGACTTCCCGCACGCCGTGGAACCGGTCCAGTTCCCAGTGGGCGCAGGCCCATTCGAGCACCCGGCTGGGTGGCTCGAGCTTGAGCGTGTCCGGAGGGCCCTGGTTGAGGAGCCTGAGGGCCTCGTGCAGCTCCCGGCCTGAGGGGTGCGGATCGAGCGCCACGGAGCGCCGGGCCTTGGCGAGCTTCGCGCCGCCGGGCTCCGTGACCAGCGGCAGGTGGAGGTAGTGCGGGGTGGGCAGCCTCAATGCCCCCTGCAGCGCGATCTGCCAGGGCGTGCTGTCGAGCAGGTCGGCACCGCGGACGACGTCCGTCACCCCCTGCAGCGCATCGTCCACGACCACCGCCAGCTGATAGGCGAACGCCCCGTCGCGGCGGCGGATGATGACGTCCCCGCGCTCGCGCAGCTCGAAGCGGCACTCCCCCTGCGCGCGGTCCTCGAAGCAGACCGTTCTGTCATCGACGCGAAAGCGCGTGGCAGTGGCTCCCCGGCTCTTCGGTCCGTTGCGGCACGTGCCCGGATAACCGCCGTCGGCATTGCGCTCGGCCCGCGTGCAACTGCACTGGAAGGTGAGGCCGAGCGCCTCGAGGGTGGCGAGGGCCTCGCCGTAGTGATGCGTGCGGGCGCTCTGGTACTCGACCGCGCCGTCCCAGGTGAGCCCGAAGGCCTCGAGCATGCGCAGCGTGCGCTCGGCGCAGCCGGGAATCACCCTTGATGCGTCCAGGTCCTCCATCCGCAGCAGCCAGCGGCCGCCGCGACTGCGGGCATCGGCGAAGCTGCCCACCGCGGCGACGAGCGAGCCGAGATGGAGCGATCCGGTCGGGGAGGGCGCGAAGCGCCCGACGTAGTCCGCCCGCGCGGCCCGGGGTGCTCTAGCGATAGCGGTCGTCGCGGTCGCCGTACTGGCGCTCGCGCCGTTCGCGGCGTTCCTGGGCTTCGATGCTGAGCGTGGCCACCGGGCGCGCCTCGAGGCGCTTGATCCCGATCTCTTCGCCGGTCTCGAGGCAGTAGCCGTAGGAGCCATCCTCGATGCGCTTCAGGGCGTCGTCGATCTTGCGGATGAGCTTCCGTTCGCGGTCACGCGTGCGCAGCTCGAGGCTGAATTCCTCCTCCTGCGTTGCGCGGTCGTTGGGATCCGGGAAGTTCGCCGCCTCGTCCTTCATGTGCGTGACGGTGCGATCCACCTCGACCATGAGGTCGCGCTTCCAGCTGTTGAGAATGTTGCGGAAGTGCTGGAGCTGCTCCTTGCTCATGTACTGCTCGCCCCGCTTGGCGATGTACGGCTGGACGTTGCGGGGACCGGCGAGCAGGCTTCCCGGCTCGATCAGCTCGGCGTCCTCGCCGTCGGCCGTCGCAGCGGGCGCGGGCCCGACGCGGTTGCCGCCGAGCATCGAGGTCGCAGCGCGGGGCGGGCTCGCGGGAGGCCCGGGGCGCAGCGGCTTTCTCGTTTCGGCAGCCGGCTCGCTGGCGGCGGCGGGTGCGGCCGCGCCGGGCTTCTTCGGCGGGGGCGGGGTCTTGTGCGGCGCCGCCGCGACCGCTCTCACACGCAGCGGTTCGGGCTTGTGCGCGGTCGCCTTCCTGACCGCTGGCCGGCTGGCCGCCTTCCTGCCCTTCGCGGACCTAGGCGCTGGTCTCTTGGCCGGCATCTAATGGCTCCTCAAATCGGCATCAGCCTCGTCAAGAACGCGCGATTATACCGGCGGTCCCCGGGCTGTACAGGTGGTGAAACCTGAGCTCTTTCGGGGTGGTGGTTTACCTGATGTGCGCCCTCCGCGGGTGCTGCGCTGCGCGGGTGCGCTGCGCTGCGCCGCCGCGGCCGCGGGACTTCTACGGCAGGACCGCCTTCGGCTGCGGCTCCCAGGCGTCCTGTCGTCTGTCTGCGACAACGGTCGTGCAGATCCCGCCGCGCACGTTGAAGCGCGCAGTGAGGCGGAGGAACCGCGCGCGGAGCGTCGCGTCGAGGTGATCGACAATTTCGTTCGTGACCGCCTCGTGATACGCGCCACGGTCGCGGAACGACCAGATATAGAGCTTCAGCGATTTCAGCTCCACGCACAGCCGGTCGGGCACGTACTCCAGATCCAGCGTCGCGAAGTCCGGCTGCCCTGTGCGCGGACACAGACACGTGAACTCGGGAATCTGCATGCGAATGGTGTAGTCGCGATCGGGCGCGGGGTTCGCGAAGGTCTCGAGAGCCTTGGTGGGCGTCGTGGGCATATTCCTCTACACTACACCATCCTCGGGGCCGCCCAGGAGGCGGAAGACAGGCGCGATGCGGCTGACCAAGATCAAGCTCGCCGGCTTCAAGTCCTTCGTCGATCCCACCCAAATAACCTTCCCCAGCAATCTCACCGGTGTCGTCGGTCCCAACGGCTGCGGCAAGTCGAACGTCATCGACGCCGTGCGCTGGGTGATGGGCGAGCTCTCCGCCAAGCATCTGCGCGGCGACAACATGGCGGACGTGGTGTTCAACGGCTCCGCCGCGCGCAAGCCGGTCGGCATGGCCTCCGTCGAGCTGGTGTTCGACAACTCCGACGGCAAGATCGGCGGCGCCTACGCGAGCTACGGTGAGATCTCGCTGAAGCGCCAGGTGGCGCGCGACGACACCTCGGCGTACTTCATCAACGGCGTGCGCTGCCGGCGCAAGGACATCACCAACCTGTTTCTCGGCACGGGGCTCGGCTCGCGCAGCTACGCCATCATCGAGCAGGGCACGATCTCGCGCGTCATCGAGGCGAAGAGCGAGGACATGCGCGCCTTCGTCGAGGAAGCCGCCGGTGTCTCGCGCTACAAGGAGCGGCGCAAGGAGACCGAGGCGCGCATCGCCGAGACCCGCGAGAATCTCGAGCGGCTCCAGGACGTGCGCGACGAGGTGGAGAAGCAGATCCGGCACCTGCAGCGTCAGGCGGCGACCGCCCGGCGCTACCAGGCGCTGAAGGAGCAGGAGCGACGCCTCGCCGCGGAGCTCCTGGCGCTGCGCCTGCGGGACCTCGACAGCGGCGGCAAGGTGCACGACGCCGCGGTGCGCGGGCGCGAGCTCGCCATGCAGGAGGCGCTCGCCGCGCAGCGCGCCGCCGAGGCCGCGATCGAGAAGCAGCGTGCGGTGCAGACGGCTCACGGCGAGCGTCTGTCGGCGGTGCAGGGCCGCTACTACCAGGTCGGAGCCGACATCTCGCGGCTCGAGCAGTCGATCGAGCACACCCGCGAGCTGCGCGAGCGCCAGCGCGCGGATCTCGCGCAGGCGCAGGCGACACTCGGGGAGCTCGCGGCGCACATCGCCCGCGACCAGGGCGAGCTCGCCGCGGTGTGTGCGGAGATCGCGCGGCTCGCGCCCGAGCGCGAGGCCGCGCAGCAGGCCGAGCAGCGCACCGGCGCGGCGCTCGAGGCGAGCGAGCAGGCGCTCCAGGAGTGGCAGCAGCGCTGGGAAGAGCACACGCGGGCGGCGAGCGGGGCGCAGCAGTCCACCGAGGTCGAGCGTACCCGCATCGAGCAACTCGAGAACCAGCTGCGGCAGCTTCGGGCGCAGGCCGAACGGCTCGCCGGAGAGCGGCTCAGTCTCGGCGCGCAGGAGGGCGGCCCGCAGCTCGGCCAGCTCGCGCTCGAGGAATCCGAGGCGCGTCGCGCGAGCGAGCGGTGCGCGGGCGCGCTCGCCGAGGCGCAGGCGCGGGTGCAGGCGCTGCGCACCGCGCAGCTCGGCTGCGAGGAGCGCCTCGAGGGCGCGCGCGGCGCGCGCGAAGCGGCGCGCGGCGAGCTCACCTCGCTCGAGGCGCTGCAGGCGGCGGCGCTCTCGGATCATGCGGGGCAGGCCGCCGAGTGGCTGCGCGGTGCGGGCCTCGCCGCGCGGCCGCGGCTCGCGGCGGATCTCGAAGTCGAGCCGGGCTGGGAGCGCGCCGTCGAGACCGCGCTCGGTGACTACCTGGAGGCCGTGTGCGTCGAGCGGCTGGAGGAGCTCTCGGGCGCACTCGCCGGTCTCGCCGCCGGGCGACTCACCCTGGTGGAGAGCGGCGAACGCGCCCGCGGTGTTGAGGCGAAGACGCTCGCCGCCCACGTCAAGGGTCCGCCGGCGGTCATCGCGCGGCTCGCCGCGGTGTCGACGGCCGAATCGCTCGGCAAGGCGCTCGCGGCGCGCGGCGCCCTCGTCGACGGACGCTCCTTCATCACGGCCGCGGGCGAGTGGGTCGGCCGCGACTGGCTGCGCGTCAGCCGCGGCCCCGACCCGCGGGCCGGGACTCTCGAGCGCGAGCACCGCCTGAGGAGCCTGCGCGGTGCGTCGGCGGAAGCCGACCAGCGGGTCGCGGAGGCCGAAGCAGAGCTCGCCGCGGCGCGCGAGCGGCAAGCGCAGGCCGAGACCGAGCGCGAGCGTACCCAGACGGCGCTGCAGGCCGCACAGCAGAGGCACGCCGAGCTCCTCGGCCGGCTCAAGGCGACCCAGGCGCGCGCCGAGGAAGTGAGCGAGCGCGGCGAGCGGCTGCAGCAGAGCGCCGCAGACATCGCGCGCGAGAGCGCGGTGGCCGAGGAGGCGCTGTCACGCGCCGCCGCCGAGCTCGCGCGCGCGCAGGCGCTGGCCGCCGAGCTCGCGACGCGCGAGCGCACGCTGAGCGAGGAGCGCGAGGAGCGGCGCGCGGCGCTTGGCTCGGCGCGTGCGCGCTCACAGGAGGCGCAGGCGAGGGCTCGCGACCTGCACGTCAGCTTCGAGTCGCGCCGTTCGAGCGAGAGCTCGATGGCCGTGGGCCTGCGTCGCATGAGCGAGCAGCGCGAGCAGCTCGAGCGACGGCGCGCGGAGCTCGAGCAGGAGCTGGCCACGGGCGATGAGCCGATCGCCGCGCTTCAGGCGCGCCTCGACGAGGCGCTGGCGCTCCGACTCACGGTGGAGGCGGAGCTGGCCGTGGCGCGCAGCGCCGTCGAGGAAGCCGACGCCGCCCTCAAGGCGCTCGATGAGCGGCGCCTGATGGCCGAGCAGCGGGTGAGCGCTGCGCGCGAGGAGCTCGATGCGGCGCGCCTCGCCGCCCAGGAGACTCACGTGCGGCGGGCGGCGCTCGCCGAGCAGTTCGCGGAGACCGGCTGCGACCTCGGCGAGGTGCTCGCCGGGCTCGAGCCGACCGCCGACGTGGCGGCCTGGGAGCAGTCGCTCGCCGAGGCGCGTGCCGAGGTCGAGAAGCTCGGACAGGTCAATCTCGCCGCCATCGACGAGCTCAAGGAGCAGACGCAGCGCCAGGAGTATCTCGACAGTCAGTACGCCGACCTCACGTCGGCGCTCTCGACGCTCGAGGAGGCGATGCGGCGCATCGACAAGGAGACCCGTGCGCGGTTCGAGGACACGTTCGAACGCATCAACACGGGGCTGCGCGACAAGTTCCCGCGCCTCTTCGGCGGAGGGCACGCCTACCTCGAGCTGGTCGGTGAGGACAAGCACACCGCCGGCGTCGCCGTCATGGCGCGGCCCCCGGGCAAGAAAAACAGCACCATCCACCTCCTGTCCGGCGGCGAGAAGGCGCTGACTGCGGTGGCGCTCGTGTTCGCGATCTTCGATCTCAACCCCGCCCCGTTCTGTCTGCTGGACGAGGTCGACGCGCCGCTCGACGAGCACAACGTCGGACGCTTCTGCGACATCGTGCGCGACATGTCCTCGCGCGTGCAGTTCGTGCTCATCACCCATAACAAGGCCACCATGGAGCTCGTCTCGCAGCTGATCGGCGTGACCATGAACGAGCCGGGCGTCTCGCGCCTGGTCACGGTCGACGTCGACGAGGCCGTGCGGCTGGCGGCGGTCTGAGCATCCTTACGGAGCGGGGCACTCATGTCCGAGCTGCGCTGGACGCTGCTGATACTCGGGGTGGCCTTCGTCGCCGGGCTCGGGTGGTGGGAGCGGCGTCGACCGCGCCAGGGGGGCGGCGCCGGTGGCGCGTCGCGCATCGCACCGCGCGAGCCGCCCGCGCAAGCTCCCCCGCCGCCGCGGCGCGAGCCGACTCTCACGCTGCCGACGATGCGCGCCCGCGATCCGCTCGTGAGCAACGCTCTGCCGGTCCTCGGAGCCGCGGGCGCAACGGCTGCCCCGGAGCGGACGCCGGGGCGGTCGGACCCGCGCGAGCGCGCCGCCGAGGTGCACGCAGCCGCCGCGCAGGACGAGCGCGAGCCCCCGGTCTCCGGCGCGGGGGGCGCCGTGGCGGGCGTGCCGCTCGAGAGCCTGCCACGACTGCCGCCGGCGCCCGTACCAAGGGTCGAGTGGCCGCCGGATGAGCGGCGGCGCGTCGTCGCGCTGCGGCTGGTCGCGACCCAACCCGAGCGCTTCGCGGGCCGCTCGCTCCGCCAGGCGCTCGCGGCGGAAGGCTTCGTGCTCGGTCGCTTCGCGATCTTCCACAAGCCGGACGAGGAGCAGCGCGCGGTGCTGAGCGCTGCGAGTCTCTCGACGCCCGGCACCTTCGATGAGGACACGATGGACTCGCAGCACTACGGCGGGCTGTCGCTCTTTGCGGTGCTGCCGGGGCCGAAGCCGCCGCCCGAGACCTTCGAGGAGCTCATCCTCACCGCCCGCAGCCTCAACGACCGCCTCCAGGGAGAGCTGCAGGACGAGCAGGGCAGTCCCCTCACCCCGGCGCGCATCGCGCTGCTGCGCGAGCGCCTTGGCGCCGGGGCGGGTGCATGACGGAGGAGGCGACGGCGCGCGCGGCGGAGCTGCGCGCGCAGATTGCACAACACGACTACCGCTACTACGTGCTCGATGATCCGCTGATTCCCGACGCCGAGTACGACCGGTTGATGCTGGAATTGCGCGCGCTGGAATCGGCGCATCCCGAGCTCATCACGCCCGACTCGCCCACGCAGCGTGTGTCGGGAACGCCGGGCGGCAGTTTCGGCGAGATCGTGCACAAGGTTGCGATGCTCTCGCTCGACAACGCCTTCTCGGAGGAGGACGTGCAGGCCTTCGACCGCCGCGTCCACGAGCGTCTCGGCGTCACGGGCGACCTCGACTACGTCGCGGAGCCGAAGCTCGACGGGCTCGCGGTGACGGTGATCTACCGCGACGGCCTGCTCGCACAGGCCGCGACGCGGGGCGACGGCCTCACCGGCGAGGACGTCACCCCCAACGTGCGCACCATTCGCGCCGTGCCGCAGCGCCTGCGCCCGCCGGCTCCGCCCTTGCTCGAGGCGCGCGGGGAGATCTTCATGCCGCTCGCCGGCTTCGAGCGCATGAACCGCGAGGCGCGCGAGCGCGGCGAGAAGGTGTTCGTGAATCCGCGCAACGCGGCCGCCGGGAGCCTGCGGCAGCTCGACGCGCGCATTACCGCCTCGAGGCCACTCACGGCTTTCTTCTACGGCCTCGGGGCACTCGAGGGCGCCGCCCCCCCGGCGCGCCAGAGCGAGCTGCTCGAGTGGTTGCGCAGGCTCGGCCTGCCGACATCCCGGGACGCGCGCACCGTGCGCGGAGTCGCGGGCTGCCTCGGCTACTATCGCGAGCTGGGCGAGCGGCGCAGCTCGCTCCCCTACCAGATCGACGGCGTCGTCTACAAGCTCGATGACCGCGCCGACCAGGAGCGGCTCGGATTCGTGTCGCGCGCGCCGCGCTGGGCGATCGCCCACAAGTTTGCTCCCGACGAGGCGCTCACCGTCGTCAGGGACATCGAGTTCCAGGTCGGCCGCACCGGAGCGCTCACGCCGGTGGCGCGGCTCGCGCCGGTGTTCGTGAGCGGCGTGACGGTGAGCAACGTCACGCTGCACAACATCGACGAGGTGCACCGCAAGGACGTGCGGGTCGGAGACACCGTGGTGGTGCGCCGCGCCGGGGATGTGATCCCCGAAGTGGTGAGCGTGGTGCCCGACCGGCGGCGAGAGGACGCCCGGCCGGTACAGCTGCCGGAGCGCTGTCCGGTGTGCGGCTCGCGGGTGTTGCGCGTCGAGGGCGAGGCGGTGGCGCGCTGCACCGGCGGCTTCACCTGCAGCGCTCAGCGCCAGGAGGCGCTGCGGCACTTCGCGAGCCGCCGCGCGCTCGACATCGAGGGTCTCGGCGAGAGGATGATCGAGCAGCTGGTCGAGCGTGACCAGGTGAAGTCGCCCGCCGACCTCTACGCGCTCACGCTGCCGCAGCTCGCGCAGCTCGAGCGCATGGGAGAGAAATCGGCCGCGAACCTGCTGGCGGCGATCGAGAAGAGCAAGCAAACGACCCTGCCAAGACTGCTGTACGGGCTCGGTATCCGCGACGTCGGCGAGGCGACCGCGCTCGCCCTCGCGCGGCACTTCGGCTCGCTCGAGCGGCTGATGAGTGCCGACGAGCGCACGATCCAGCAGGTGCCCGACGTCGGGCCCGTGGTCGCGGCGCACATCGCAGCCTTCTTCGCCTCCGAAGAACACCTTAGAGTTATCAAGGCGTTACGCGATAAAGGTGTGACGTGGCCTGATCTGGAGCCCGCGCCCCGCAGCACCGGCTCGCTCACCGGGCGCACCTTCGTCATCACCGGCACGCTCTCCAGCATGACCCGCGAGCAGGCCCAGGAGGCGCTCACCGCGCGCGGCGCCAAGGTGACCGCGAGCGTGTCGAAGAAGACCAGCTACATCGTCGCCGGGGGCGAGGCGGGTTCGAAGCTCGCACGGGCCGAGGAGCTCGGTGTGCCGGTGCTCGACGAGCAGCAGTTCCTGGAGCTGCTCGGCAGCGACGGCGGCTGAGCGGGTGAGCGGCGCGCTTAGTTCTTTCTCGCTGTTGGGCTCGGCGCGGGCGCCGCGGGCGTGCCAGCCGGTGCCGCCGGAGTCGCCGCGCCCGGCGCAGCGGCGCCTCCCGCGTTGCCCGCCGCCTGACCCGAGGGCGCCTTGTCGAGAAACCTCTGGATCTTGGCGCTGCGCATCAGCTCGTCGGCGTAGCCGTGGAACTTCTTGTTCTGCACGATCTGCTCGAGGCGCTGGCGCACCTGCTCGAAGGGCGGCGGCGTCAGCTCGCGCGTGTCGAGCAGCTGGATCACGTGCCAGCCGAACTGCGTCTGCACGGGCTTGTGAGTGTATTCACCGGGCTTGAGGCCCATCACCGCGCCCGAGAATTCCGGCACCATGCGATCGGGGGTGAACCAGCCGAGGTCGCCGCCGTTGCTCTTGGAGGGATCCATGGACTCGCGCCTGGCGAGCTCGTCGAACTTCTCACCCTTGCCGAGGCGCGTGACGATCTTCTCGGCGAAGGGCTCGGTGGCGACCAGGATGTGGCGCGCGTGGTATTCCTGCTTCGGTTGACTGCCCAGCTGCGTCTCGTATTCCGCGCGCAGCTCCTGCTCGCTCGCCTTGCGATCCTTCAGGTAGCGGTCCGACACCGCCTGCTGCAGCACGTTGAGGCGCGAGAGCTCGAGGAGCGCTGCGGTGTCGGTGCTCTTGTCGAGACCTTCTTTGGCGGCCTCCTCGGCCACGAGGCGCGCGCGGATCAGGTTGTCGAGCGCGAGACTGCGCTGCTCGGGGGGGAGCTCCGCGGAAGTCTTGCCGCTGATTCCCTTGATGTAGAACTCATAGAAGTCGCGGCTGATGGGGGTGCCGTCCACGGTCGCTACCGGCGGCGAGACATCGCCGGCGGTCGCCGCGGTCTTCGGCTGGCAGGCGCCGAGCGCGGCGAGCGCGGCCGCGAGGAGCAGGAGACGCAAGTGGTTCATGGAGACACCGGATTGGCTGTTGGAAACGACTTGTTGGTGACGACTCATCCTCGATCGGATGCTTCCTCGGGGCTGCGCGCGACGATGTTGAGTGCGTGCACGGCCTCGCCCATCAACGGGGCGACCGCGGCGTAGACCATGCGGTGGCGCTCGAGGCGGCTACGGCCGCGAAAGGCACCGGCCACCAGCGTCACCTTGAAATGGCCGCCGCCGCGTGCGCCCGCGTGGCCCGCGTGGCGCGCGCTGTCGTCGACGATCTCGAGCGTGCTCGGCGCGAGCGCGCGCTCGAGCGCGGTCCGCATCTGCACCATGACCGATTCGCTCATACGCTTGCCTCCGTTCAGCCGCCCTCGCAGGCGCCGGGGCGGGCGGCGATGCGCGCGCGTGCGAGCCACAGCAGCTGCAGAGTGATGCCGGCGAAGGTGAGCAGCGTCAGCCCGAACATCTTGAAGTTGACCCAGGCGCGCTCGCTGGCGTTGTAGGCCACCACCAGGTTCAGTGCGCCCAGCAGCGCGTACAGCACCCCCGACGAGAGGTTCAGCCGCTGCCACTGAGCGGGGCTCGCCCGCAACCGCTCGCCGAGCGCCGGCGCGAGCAGCCGCTCCGTGAGCGTGCGCTCGCCGATCCGCGAGCTCGCGAGGAAAGCGAGGCCGAGCGCCCAGAACAACACGGTGGGCTTCCACTGGATGAACAGGCGATTGTGCAGCAGCAGCGTCGCCGAGCCGAAGACGAGCACCAGCACCGCCGACAACGCGTGGAGCGCGGGGATGCGCCGGTGGCGCAGCCAGTCGAGGGCGAGCACCAGCACCATGGCGGCCATGAGCACCGCGGTCGCCGCGTACAGGCCGCGCAGCCGGTAGGTCGCGAAGAATGCCACGAGCGGCGCGAGGGCGGTGAGAGCCTGCATGGGGAGCGGTGCGCGGGTGTTCCGAAGTCGAGGCTGTACGCGGCAAAACGGCCGCGTATATTGTCATGCGCGGCGTCCGAGTTCCATCGTCAGGGAGTTCTGCGACAGCGCGAAGCAATGGCCGAATACATCAAGCTGCACCCCGTCAATCCGCAGCCGCGCCTCATCCGCAGCGCCGTGGAGCTGCTGCGGTCCGGAGCGGTCATCGCCTACCCGACCGATTCCTGTTACGCGCTCGGCTGGCACATCGGCGACAAGGCCGCACTCGAGCGCGTGCGCCGCATCCGCCAGGCGGATCGCCATCACCACTTCACGCTGGTGTGCGCGGATCTCGCCGCGGTCGGCCGCTTCGCACGGCTCGAGACCTGGCAGTTCCGCATGCTGCATGCGTGTCTGCCCGGGCCGTACACGTTTCTGCTGCGCGCGACGCGCGAGACGCCGCGCCGCCTGCAGCACCCGCGCCGGCGCACCATCGGCGTGCGCATCCCCGATCATCCGGTGCCGCGGTTGTTGCTGAAGGAGCTCGGCGAGCCGCTGATGAGCTCGACGCTGCTGCTGGCCTCCGACCCACAACCCCTCACCGAGGGGCGCGAGATCATGGCGCGGCTCGGCCACGAGATCGATGCGGTTCTCGACGGCGGCGACTGCGGCATCGAGCCGACGACCGTGGTTGATCTCTCGGTGACGCCGCCGCTGATCGTGCGCCAGGGCAAGGGCGATCTCGGCCCGATCACCGGGCGTGCGCTATAATTCGCCCTCGTGAATCAGCGCCTTTCCGTCGTGCGCCGTGCGGGGCAACCGCGCGCCGCCGCCATCCCCCGCGACGCACAGCCACCCGTGCCGGCAGCCGCAGCGCTGCTGCGGCCAGGCACGTGAGCCAGCCGGCGCCCGCGCGGCGCGTCCTCTCCGGCATGCGGCCCACCGGCCGGCTGCACCTCGGCAACTACCACGGCGCGCTGCGCAACTGGGTCGAGCTGCAGTACCAGTACGAGTGCTTCTTCTTCGTCGCCGACTGGCACATGCTCACCACCGGCTACGACGAGACGGCGCCGCTTCAGGAGCACATCCGCGAGGTGCTCATCGACTGGCTGGCCGCGGGCCTCAACCCCGGAGTCGCGACGCTCTTCATCCAGTCGCACGTGCCCGAGCACGCGGAGCTGCACCTGTTGCTGTCGATGATCACTCCGCTCGGCTGGCTCGAGCGCGTGCCGAGCTACAAGGATCAGCAGGAACAGCTGAAAGAGAAGGATCTCGCCACCTACGGCTTCCTCGGCTACCCGCTGCTGCAGAGCGCGGACATCCTGGTGTATCGCGCCGCCTACGTGCCGGTGGGCGAGGATCAGGTGGCGCACGTCGAGCTGACGCGCGAGGCTGCGCGGCGCTTCAATCATCTCTACGGACGCGAGCCCGACTTCGAGGCGAAGGCGGAGCGCGCCGTGAAGAGCCTCGGGGGACGCAACGCAACCAACTACCGCCAGCTCCGCCGCAGGTTCCAGGAGGCCGGCGACACCGAGGCGCTGCAGCGCGCGCAGGCTCTGGTGCACAGCAATAACCGCATCACGGTGGCCGACCGCGAGCGGCTGCTCGGCTTCCTCGAGGGCACGGGCGTCACGATCCTGCCCGAGCCGCAGGTGCTCCTCACGGCAACTCCGAAGGTGCCGGGACTCGATGGGCGCAAGATGTCGAAGTCCTACGGCAATACCATCGGGCTGCGCGAGGAGCCCGAGCAGGTGGCACAAAAACTCCGTGCCATGAAGACCGACCCCGCGCGCGTGCGGCGCACCGATCCCGGCGACCCCGACAAGTGCCCGGTGTGGGACCTGCACCAGATCTATTCCGACGAGGCGACCCGCAAGTGGGCGAGCGAGGGTTGCCGCAGCGCCGGCATCGGCTGCCTCGACTGCAAGCAGCCGGTGATCGATAAGATAGTCGAGGAGATCAACGGCATGCGCCGGCGCGCCCAGGAGTACGAGGACAACCCGGAGCTGGTGCGCGGCATCGTCGCCGAGGGCGCCGACAAGGCGCGCGAAGCGGCGCGCGAGACGCTCGACGAAGTCCGCCGCGCCATGCACCTGCGTCCCGACTGACTTACGCGGTGACCCCCATGAAGGCGAAACCGACCCTTTCGATCGTGGTCTCCAACACACCCCAGCCGAGCGCGCCCGAGCCGCCGCCGCAGCAGGTCGAGATGCCGTTCGCGGTCGTCAACGGCGAGCCGATCTCGCAGCTGCCGCGCGACCTCTACATCCCGCCGCAGGCGCTCGAGGTGTTCCTCGAGGCCTTCGAGGGGCCGCTCGATCTGCTCCTGTACCTCATCCGGCGGCAGAACCTCGACATCCTCGACATCCCGCTCGCGGAGATCACGCGCCAGTACATGAAGTACATCGAGCTGATGCAGGAGCTGCAGCTGGAGCTCGCGGGGGAGTACCTGGTGATGGCCGCGACGCTGGCGGAGATCAAGTCGCGGATGCTCCTGCCGCGGCCGAAGGCCGAGCAGGGGGCCGAGGAGGACCCGCGCGCGGAGCTGGTGCGGCGGCTTCAGGAATACGAGCGCTTCAAGCGCGCCGCCGCCGAGATCGACAGCCTGCCGCGCCTGGAGCGCGACGTGTGGCCGACGAGCGTCGAGCTGAAGGACCGCCGCCCGCTCGAGGCGCTGCCGCAGATCGCGCTGCAGGAGATGCTGATCGCGTTCAAGGAAGTCGTGGCGCGCTCGGAGATGTTCGCCCACCATCACATCCAGCGCGAGCGCCTGTCGGTGGGCGAGCGCATGAGCGACATCCTCGCGCAGCTGGAGGGCGCCTCGGGGTTCGTGCCCTTCGTCCAGCTGTTCCGGCCGGAGGAAGGGCGCATGGGCGTCACGGTCACCTTCGCCGCGGTGCTCGAGCTCCTGCGCGAGGCGCTGATCGAGATCGTGCAGGCCGAGGCCTACGGCCCGCTGCACGTGCGCGCCGCGAGCCCCGCGCCGGGCTTGCGCGTGGTAGCTGGCCCCGCTGCGGCGCCCGAGGGCGCCGACCCGCGCGCACCGCACGCCGGACAGGATCCCCGATGAGCGATTCATACCTGAGGAACGTCATCGAAGCGGCGCTGCTCGCCGCGGGCGCCCCGCTCCCGGTCGCGGAGCTCACGCGGCTCTTCGATGAGAGCGCCCGCCCGAGCGTGCAGCAGGTGCGTGCCGTGGTCGCCGCGCTCGCGGAGGAGTACTCCGGGCGCGGCATCGAGCTCAAGGAGACCGCGGGCGGCTTCCGCATCCAGGTGCGGCGCGAGCTCGCCGGCGAGATCTCGCGGCTGTGGCCGGAGCGCGCGACCCGCTACTCGCGGGCACTGCTCGAGACGCTGGCGCTCATCGCCTACCGCCAGCCGGTCACGCGCGCCGAGATCGAGGCGGTGCGCGGCGTGGCCGTCAACCCCAACATCATCCGCACTCTCATCGAGCGCAACTGGGTGCGCGTCGTCGGCCACCGCAACGTTCCCGGCCACCCGGAGCTGCTCGGAACCACGCGGGAATTCCTCGACTACTTCGGTCTGAAGAGTCTCGATGAGCTGCCGCCGCTCGCCGAGCTCAAGGCGATCTCCGACGTGAACCTCCAGCTCGGGCTCGCGGAGGAGGAGAATCCCGAGGACGATGAGCTGTCCGCCGAGGGCGGCGGCTCGCGCGAGCTGGTCGCCGGGCCGCGCGATCTGGAGGGCTGATGCGGCGCGCACCGCGGCCCGCGGCCGCCGCGCGTCGCCGAGCTCCCGGCCGCCCGCGTGGCCCGACTGCGGCGCGCGCGGCGGTGCGGCCGCTCACCGAGCGGCTGCAGAAGATGCTGGCGCGTGCCGGGCTCGCCTCGCGGCGCGAGGCGGAAGTCTGGATCCGCGCCGGCCGGCTCACCGTCAACGGCCGCACCGCGACGCTCGGGGCGCGCGTCGCTCCCCACGACGAGGTGCGTCTCGACGGTCGCCTGGTGCGCGCGCACGCCGCGCCCGCTCGGGCGCGGGCCTTCGTCTGTCACCGCTCGCCCGGCGAGCCGCTGCGGACGCCGGCCGACCCCGGGGACCCCGCTGCGGGAGAGACACCCCGGACGGCGCTCCTCGAGCGGTTGCCGCGGCGCTCGGGGCGGCGCTTCATCGCGGTGAGTCCGATGCCGCGTCCGGATGGGGGCCTCGAGCTCGTGACCTCGGACGGCGAGCTGGCGCTGCATCTGCAGCGCGCGGTTCACTCGCTCAGGAGCGAATTCAGCGTGCGGGTGCGAGGGGAGCTCAGCGCGCCGCAGCTGGAGGGCATCCGCGGCGGAGCCCTCGACAGGGGGGCGCAGCTCGCGGTCGAGCGCTGCGAGGCCGGCGGCGGGGAGGCCGCCAATCGCTGGTACGCGCTCACGGTGCGCGGCGCGAGCGGCCGGCAGGTGCGGCAGCTCTTCGAGCGCCAGGGGGCGCTGGTGAGCCGCGTGCTGCGCACCCAGCTCGGCCCCGTCATGCTCGAGCGCACGCTCGCGCGCGGCCGCTTCCGCGAGCTCACTCAGGCGGAGCGCCGCGCGCTGCTCCCCGGGCCGGCGGCTCCGCCCGGCGTCTGAGCGTCGAAGGCCTGCCCCGTGACCCCGCGGCTCGCCGGCCCGAGGAGCGCAATGTAGGGTCCGGTGAGGGAGTCCGGCGGCGGCAGGCTCTCGAGGTCTTCGGCGGGATAGGCCTGGCGGCGCATGGCGGTGCGCGCGCGCCCGGGGTTGAGAGTGTTGACGCGCACGTGGCTCACGTTCTCCAGCTCCGCGGCCAGCACCTGCGCCAGCCCCTCGACGGCGAACTTGGACACGGCGTACGCGCCCCAGTAGGCGCGCCCGCGGCGCCCGACGCTGCTGGCGGTGAACACGAGCGACGCGTCGGCGGATTTCTTCAGCGCGGGCAGCAGCACCTGGGTGAGCACGAACGCCGCGGTGAGGTTGACGTGCAGCACGCGGCACCAGGTTGGCACGTCGTAGTGCTCGATCGGCGTCAGGGTTCCGAGAAGCCCGGCGTTGTGCAGCAGTCCGTCGAGGCGCCCGTAGCGCTCGAGCACGGCATGAGCGAGGGCCTCGTAATCGCGCGCCACCGCCTTCTCGAGGTCGAGCAGCGCGATGCTCGCCTCCGGCTGCCCGGCCGCGGCGATCTCGGCGTGCACCGCCTCGAGGGCCGGCGCGTTGCGGCCGACGACGATGACGCTCGCCTGATGCCGGGCGCAGGCGAGGGCGACCGCGCGGCCGAGGCCCGAGCCTGCACCGGTGATCGCGATCACCCGGCCGGCGAGCTCGGCGGGACCTGCGGTGTGGTTGCGGGGATCAAACACTAAGGTTCAGCGCTCCTCTCGCTTGGGCTCAGCCTGATCGGGCGAAGCCGCGTCCGGCGTCCGCCCGCCGCGCGGCGCGCCACGCGCACCAGCCGTCGAGCGGCGCGTGATGCTCGCGCGAGAGGCTCGCGCGCGGCAAGCGGCGTTCCGCGCGCCGCGAGTGCGCGCGCCTCACGGCGGCCCAGACGATGAGACCGCGCAGCGGCGGCTGCGCCAGGGGCGGAAGCGCAGCGACGCTCGCCTCGAGCGCCGCCCGCGCCTGGCGGTGCCGCGCGCGCACCAGCTCCGCAAGGGCCGCCGGCCACGGCGGCCGCGCGAGCTCCTCCGGCGTCGCCGGGGCGCGCTCGAGCTCATCGAGCGACAGCCGCAGCCGTCCGAGCCGCGCATCGCTCGCGAGCGAGAGCAGCAGCTCGATCTCGCGCAGGCTCCGGCCGAGGGCGCGCGCGGGCTCCGCCGCCGCCGCCGGCGCGGCGAGCTGCACCGCCGGCTCGATCATGGCGGCGCTCCAGCGCTCACAATAGCCCTCGAGCTCGCGGCGCGTTCCGAAAGTCGCCGCGGCCAGGTCCCACACGGCGATGTCGACCAGTCCCGCGAGGCCTGCGGGCGGCGCGAGCCCCGAGGCCGCAAACAGCGCGCCGAGCTCGCGGGTGAGTGGGTGGCTCGGGCGTGCCTGCGTGGAGCGCTCGCACTCCTCTCGCCACCACGCGAGGCGCGCGTGGGCGAGTTGGGTGTCGAGGCCGGGGCGGAGACTCTCGCCGATCTCGCGCTCGAGGGCGAAGAGCGTCGCGAGCGGCTCGCGCAACGCCCGAGGGGAGTAGAGCCAGGCGAGGGCGCGGGCGGCGGGCGCCTCAGGCCTGTCGGGCATTGCTCGCGCCCGGGCTGCCTCCGGGCTGGGCGACGCCCGGCGTGTCCTCTCCGGGGGCGGCGACGGGCGCGGCGACGGACGCGCCGGCGGGCGGTGAGGCGGTCGGTCGCTCCGCTGCGCTCGGGCCACCGGGGCTGCGCGTGAGCTGCACGATCGGCTCGAGCTCCGGGAGCGGCGCGTCCGCCGTGACGCCGAGCTCGCCGAAGCGACGCGCCTGCGGCAGCACGTGGCGCTCGAGCGAGCCAACGGCCGCGTTGTAGGCCTCGACCGCGGTGGCGAGACGTTGTCCCATCCGCCCGAGATGGCCGTTGAAGGTGGCGAGCCGCCGGTAGAGCTCCTGACCCAAGTCGCGGATCAGCGCGGCGTTGTGCGCGACTGCCGCCTGCCGCCAGCCGTAGGCGACCGCCTTGAGCAGCGCAATCAGCGTCGACGGCGTGGCGATGATCACATTCTGGCCGAGCGCGGTCTCGAGCAGCTCCGGACGCTCGCCGAGAGCTGCGGAGAGGAACTGATCGCCCGGCAGGAACAGCACCGCGAACTCGGGGCTGCGCTCGAACTGCGTCCAGTACTCCTTGGAGGCGAGCTCGCGCACCCGCGTCTCGACCTGCTGCGCGTGGCGCCTGAGCGCCTCGCGGCGCTCCTCCTCGCTCTGCGCCTCGAGGGCGGTGAGAAAGGCCTCGAGCGGCGTCTTGGCGTCGATCACGAGATCGCGCGCGTCGGGCATGTGCACGACGAGATCGGGACGGAGCGAGCCGTCCTCGCCCACCACCTGCAGTTGCTCGGTGAAGTCGCAGTGCTCGGTGAGGCCGGCGAGCTCGACCAGGCGGCGAAGCGTCAGCTCGCCCCAGCGGCCGCGCACCTCGGGACGGCGGAGCGCGGTGGCGAGGTTGCGCGTCTCGCGCTGCAGCTGCGCCTGGCCGCCGGCGAGCGTCTCGATCTGGGTGCGGAGAGTCGCAAAGGCCTCGCGGCGCTCGCACTCGAGGGATTGCACCTGCGCCTCGGTGCGCTCGAGCGCGGCGCGCAGCGGCTGCACCAGCTGCTCGATGGCGAGCTCGCGCTCCCGGAGCGCGCCGGCAGCCACGGCCTGGTCGCGTCCCAGCGCCTCGCGCGCGAGGCGCAGGAAGAGCTCGCTGTTCGTGCGCAGCGTCTCTCCCGCGAGCGAGTCGAACGCGGCGCGCAGCCGCGTCTCGGATTCCTCGAGGAGCTTCAGGCGATCGGCTTCATTGAGGGCGCTCGCCTCGAGTCGCACGCTCGCGGCGGCGAGCTCGATCCGCAGCGCCTCGATGCGACCCGCGGCGCGCAGCTGCACCACCAGGGCACCGAGCACCGCGCCGGTGGCGAGCGCGGCCGCGGCGACGAGGAGAACGGCGAGCGTCGTCATCGCCCGAAATGCGCCAGGTAGTTCACCGCGACGCTGCGAGTGAGCGCTGCGCGCGCGGTGAAGGGGTTGAGCTCGAGGCCCGCCATCGAGCGCAGCTCGAGCCCGGCGGAGCGCGCCCAGCGGGCCAGCTCCGCGGGCCGGATGAGCCGCTCGTACTCGTGCGTGCCGCGTGGAATCAACTTGAGCAGATACTCCGCGCCGACGATGGCCAGGAGGAACGAGCGGAGGTTGCGGTTGAGCGTCGAGACAAAGAGCGCGCCGCCCGGGCGCAGCGCGCGCGCGAGCGTCGCCACCATCGCTGCGGGCTCGGGCACGTGCTCGAGCATCTCCATGCAGGTCACGACGTCAAAGGCTCGAGGCTCCGCCGCCGCGAGCTCCTCTGCGGCGGCGACGCGGTAGTCGATGGCGAGGGAGCCCTGCGCCGCGTGCAGCCGCGCCACCTCGATCATTCCGGGCGCGAGATCGATGGCGGTGACGCGTGCGCCGGCGCGCGCGAGCGCCTCGGCGAGGAGCCCGCCGCCACAGCCGACATCGAGCACCCGCTGGTGCGCGAGCCTTGCGCGCTCGGCGATGAATTCGAGCCGCACCGGGTTGATGAGGTGCAGCGGCCGGAACTCTCCCTGCAGATCCCAGAACCCCGCGGCGGCGGCCTCGAACCGCGCGAGCTCCGCGCGGTCGGCGTTTGCGCCCGCGGGCGCGCTCACGCGGCGGCCTCCATCCCGATGCGCTCCGCCCAGCGCATGGGGAGCGCGGCGAGCTCCTCCTCATCGAGTGCCACGAGGCGCCCGGCGCAGACCGCCGCCCGCCCGGCCGTCCACACATCGCTCACCTGGCCGCGGGCGGCGCCGAACACGATCGCGTCGTGGACGCCTGAGCCCGGAGCGCCGCTGAGCCCCCCGAGATCGATGCAGGCGAGATCGGCCGCCTTGCCGGGCTCGAGCGAGCCGATCCTCGCGGCAAGCCCGAGCGCCGCGGCGCCGCCGAGCGTCGCCATGCGCAGCGCCTGCGCCGCATCGATGCCGCAGACGAGCGCCGCGGTGCGCGCTTCGGTGAGCACGTCGAGCGCGCCGGCCGCGGCCGGACTGTCGGTGCCGAGCGCGCCGCGGTCGACGCCCCTCGCCACGACCGGGACACGCGCGCCGAGGCGCAGATCCGCCTGCGGACAGCTGACCACGCTCGCGCCGTGGCGCGAGAGGAGTTCCAGATCCGCCTCATCGCAGACCGTGGCGCCGATCGCGGTGAATCCGGCGCGCAGCAGGCCGAGTGCCCTGAGCTGGCGGAGCCACCCTGAGCCGGGCGGCGCGCGCGCGCTGTCCTCGACGCCAGGCGCGCCCTGCGGCCCGGGCCCGGAAGGCTCCCTCAGAGCGGCAAATTCCTCGAGGTGCAGCGCGATGCGGGCGTCGAGCTCATCGGCCACGCGCCGCACTCGCGTGAGCAGCGCCTCGCTCATACCGTGCGAGGCGAGCGGCGCGAAGTAAAGCGCGATCCGCGGGTCCGACCGGTACTCGTCCCAGAGCCGTTCGGCGCGGGCGAGATGTGCGGTCGCACTCTCCGCCCACGGGGTGGGGGCTTCCGAGACCGGCAGTGCGATCGCCGCGCGCACGTGCGCCGCGGCCGCAGCGCGCGCGGCCTCCTCCGGATGGAGACTCAGGTCCGCGAAGCAGGTGATCCCGGCGCGCAGCATCTCCGCGAGCGCGAGCCGGGTTCCGTCGCGCACGAAGTCGGCGCTCAGGCAGCGCCGCTCGATGGGCGCGAGGGTCTCGCGCAGCCAGGATGAGCGGGGACCGCGCACCGGGAGGCCCCGGAGCAGCGCGTGGCTGGCGTGCGTGTGGGCGTTCACCAGGCCGGGCAGCAGCACATGGCGCGAGCGCACTACGTGCTCGCGGGCCTCGAAGCGCTCGCGCAGCTCCGCCGCGGGACCCACCGCGAGGATGCGTCCCGCCGATACCGCGAGCGCGTGCTCGGCAAGAGCGACGTTCGCGGGCGCGATCGGCAGCAGCCAGCGGGCTTCGATCAGCAGGTCGGCCGGTTGCCTGGTGGACACGGTTTTCCCAGCGGTGACTCCCCGAGAGCTGTCGCGATGAGCGCGAAGCGCTTACGCGCAGTATATCGGTGCATGGGCGGGCTTAGAATGTGCGGCGCGGTTTTAACCAAGGAGCACACCATGCCCAAGTACCTCATCCAGGCGGCCTATTCGGCCGAAGGCTTGCGCGGCCTGCAGAAAGACAAGGCGTCCGGTCGCAAGCAGGCAGTCGTCAAGGCGGTCGAGAGCCTCGAGGGGAAGGTCGAGGCCTTCTACTTCGCGCTCGGCGACAGCGACGTCGTCGTGATTGCGGAGTTCCCCGACACGGTGAGCGCGGCGGCGCTTTCCCTCGCCGTATCCGCGACCGGTATCGCCAGAACCCGGACCACGGCGCTTCTCACCGTTGAGGAGACCGATCGCGCGCTGACGAAGAAGCTCACCTACAGAGCCCCGGGCGCCTGAAGGCGCTCGCCCGCCGCCTCGCGGGGCCGTCAGGCCCCGGGGCGGCGGCGCTCGCGTGATAGAATTGCCGTTTTATTTCGCCGCCGGATAAGGTGGGGGACTCAAGCCCTTCGATGGCCGAAATCGCCCGTGAAGTGCTGCTGGTCAGTCTCGAAGGAGAGATGCGGCAGTCCTATCTCGACTATGCCATGAGCGTGATCGTCGGGCGGGCGCTGCCCGACGTCCGTGATGGACTGAAGCCCGTGCACCGCCGCGTGCTGCACGCCATGCGCGAGCTCGGCAACGACTGGAACAAGGCCTATAAGAAGTCCGCCCGCGTGGTGGGCGACGTGATCGGCAAGTACCACCCGCACGGCGAGAGCGCGGTGTACGACACCATCGTGCGCATGGCGCAGCCGTTCTCGCTCCGCTACCTGCTGGTCGACGGCCAGGGTAATTTCGGCTCGGTCGACGGCGATCCGCCGGCGGCCATGCGCTACACCGAAGTGCGCATGTCGCGCATCGCGCACGAGCTGCTGGCCGACATCGCCAAGGAAACCGTCGAATTCACGCCCAACTACGACGAGACCGAGCTCGAGCCCTCGGTGCTGCCGACGCGCATCCCGAACCTGCTGGTGAACGGTCAGACCGGCATTGCGGTCGGCATGGCGACCAACATTCCGCCGCACAATCTCACGGAGACCGTCGATGCGTGCCTGGCGCTGCTCGAGGATCCGTCGCTGCCGCTCGCCTCGCTCATGCAGCACATGCCGGGGCCGGACTTCCCGACCGGCGGCATCATCAACGGCGCGCAGGAGATCGCCACCGCCTATCGCACCGGGCGGGGGCGCCTGTCGGTGCGCGCGCGGGTCAGCATCGAGGACATCGGCCGGGGCGATCGCCAGGCGATCGTGGTGACCGAGCTCCCCTACCAGGTGAACAAAGCGCGCCTCATCGAGCGCATCGCGGAGCTGGTGCGCGAGAAGCAGATCGACGGCATCGCCGGCGACGGGCTGCGCGACGAATCCGACAAGGACGGCATGCGCATCGTGATCGAGCTGCGCCGCGGCGAGGTCACCGAGATCGTCCTCAACAACCTGTATGCCCAGACGCCTTTGGAGACGGTGTTCGGCATCAACATGGTGGCGCTCCAGGACGGCCAGCCGAAGCTGATGTCGCTGAAGGAGATGCTGGAGGCGTTCATCCGCCACCGGCGTGAGGTCGTCACCCGGCGGACGATCTTCGACCTCGCCAAGGCGCGCGAGCGGGCGCACATCCTCGAGGGCCTCGCGGTCGCGCTCGCCAACATCGATGCAGTGATCGCGCTCATCAAGGCCGCCGCCTCGCCCGCCGAGGCGCGCGCGGGGCTGCTGGCGCGCTCCTGGCCGCCGGGCATCGTGAGCGAGCTGCTCGAGCGCGCCGGCGCCATCTCCACGCGCCCGCGGGAGCTGCCGGCCGAGGCCGGACTCGCCGGCGGGGCCTACCGGCTGTCCGACGCGCAGGCGCAGGCGATCCTCGACATGCGGCTGCACCGGCTCACCGGGCTCGAGCAGGACAAGATCGTCGCCGAGTACCGCGAGCTCCTCGCGCAGCTCCAGGACCTCAGCGACATCCTGGCGCGCCCCGAGCGGCTCACCCAGGTGGTGCGCGAGGAGCTGCTCGAGATCCGCACGAACTACGGCGATGCGCGCCGCACGGAGATCAATCGCGATCACCTCGACCTCACCACCGAAGACCTGATCGAGCCTCAGGACGTGGTGGTGACGCTGTCGCACGCCGGTTACGCCAAGAGCCAGCCGCTCACCGAGTATCAGACCCAGCGCCGGGGCGGTCGCGGCAAGAGCGCCACCGCCGTCAAGGACGAGGACTTCGTCGAGAAGCTGTTCGTCGCCCACACCCACGACACCGTGCTGTGCTTCTCCAACCGCGGCAAGGTGTATTGGCTCAAGGTCTACGAGCTGCCGCAGGCGGGCCGCGGCGCGCGCGGCAAGCCGATGGTGAATCTGCTGCCGCTGGAGGAGGGCGAGAAGATCAACGCGCTGCTGCCGATCAAGCAGTACGACGAGCAGCACTTCGTGTTCATGGCCACCCGCGCCGGCACGGTGAAGAAGACGCCGCTCAGCGCCTTCTCGCGCCCGCGCTCCACCGGCATCATCGCGGTCGACCTGCACGACAACGATCAGCTGGTCGGGGTGGCGCTCACCGACGGCGAGCGCGAGATCATACTGGTGTCGAGCGGCGGCAAGGCCATCCGCTTCCACGAGAGCGAAGTGCGCTACATGGGGCGCGAAGCGGCCGGGGTGCGCGGCATACGCTTAGGTAGCGGCCAGCAGCTGATCTCGCTGATCGTGGTCGGCGAGGGGCACGTGCTCACCGGCTCCGCCGCCGGCTACGGCAAGCGCTCCCCGCTCGCGGAGTTTCCCGTGCACGGCCGCGGCGGCCAGGGCGTGATCGCGTTGCAGACTTCCGACCGCAACGGCGACACGGTGGCGGCGCTGCAGGTGATGCCGGGGCAGGAGATCATGCTGATCAGCTCCACCGGCGCGCTGGTGCGCACCGCGGTGGACGAGATCTCCGTGCAGGGTCGCAACACCCAGGGAGTGCGGCTCATCCGGCTCGGCGAAGGCGAGCGGCTCGCCGGGATCGGGCGCGTCGAGAGCCTGGATACGGGCGAAGAGGAGGCCGCGGCCGAGCGCGAGTTGCAGGCCGGCGCCGGCGAGCCGGCCGCAGATACTTAGGCCATGCGCGTCTTCAACTTCGCAGCGGGGCCGGCCGCGCTGCCCCTGGAAGTCCTCGAACAGGTCCGCGGGGAACTCACCGACTGGCAGGGCTCGGGCGCCTCGGTGATGGAGGTGAGCCATCGCAGCAAGCCCTTCCTCGCGGTGGCGCGCGAAGCCGAGCGGCTGCTGCGCGAGCTGCTCGCGGTTCCCGAGAGCTACAAGGTGCTGTTCGTGCAGGGTGGCGCAACGGGTCAGTTCGCCGCCGTGCCACTGAACCTCGCGCGCGCCGACTCCGCCGTCGATTACCTGAATACCGGCCATTGGTCGAAGAAGGCGATCGGCGAGGCGCGCCGGCTCGCCGGGAAGGTGAGCATCGTCGCCGACGAGGGCGCCTGCGGCTACACCACCGTGCCTGCCGCCGAGACGCTGCGCCTCACCCCGGGCGCCGCCTACGTGCACTACACGCCCAACGAGACGATCGGTGGAGTGGAGTTTCCGTACGTGCCCGACACCGCCGGCGTGCCGCTGGTGGCCGACATGTCCTCGACGATCCTTTCGCGTCCTCTCGAGGTGTCGAAGTTCGGCCTGATCTACGCGGGGGCGCAGAAGAACATCGGGCCGGCCGGTCTCACGGTCGTCATCGTGCGCGAGGAGCTGACGGGCAAGTCGCGGCCCGGGACGCCCGCGGTGTGGGACTACAAAGGCATCGCGGAGGCAGGGTCGATGCTCAACACCCCGCCCACCTTCGCGTGGTACTGCGCGGGCCTCGTGTTCCGGTGGCTCAAGGCGCAGGGGGGACTCGGTGCGGTCGCCGCGCGCAACCGCGCCAAGGCGGAGCTGCTCTATCAGGCGATCGACGGCTCCGGCTTCTACTCGAACCCGGTCGCGCGGGAGTGCCGCTCGTGGATGAACGTGCCCTTCACGCTCGCCACGCCTTCGCTCGATGAGACCTTCGTCGCCGAGGCCCGCCGCGCCGGGCTCGCCAACCTCGAGGGCCATCGCTCCGTCGGCGGCATGCGCGCGAGCCTCTACAACGCGATGCCGCTCGAGGGGGTGCAGGCCCTGGTGGCCTTCATGAAGGAATTCGAGCGCCGCCACGGCTGAAGGCAAATGGCTTACCGCATCCTGACGCTCAACGAGATCAGCAGCCGGGGGCTCGCGCGGCTGCCGCGCGAGCGCTACGAGGTCGGCGCGAAGGTGACGAACCCCGACGCGATCCTGGTGCGCTCGGCCGACCTGCACGACTTCGCGATCCCGCCGGGCGTGCGCGCCATCGGCCGCGCCGGCGCGGGCGTGAACAACATCCCCATCGACCAGATGAGCCGGCGCGGCATTCCGGTCTTCAACACCCCGGGCGCCAACGCCAACGCGGTGAAGGAGCTGGTGCTGGCGGGGCTGCTGCTGGCGGCGCGCAACATCGGACCCGCGTGGCTGTTCGTGCGTGCCCTCGAGGGGGACGATGCGGCCATCGAGGCCGCGGTCGAGAAGGGCAAGAAGAGCTTCCTCGGCTTCGAGCTCCCCGGTCGCACGCTCGGGGTGGTGGGGCTCGGGGCGGTCGGCGTCGAGGTGGCGAATTCGGCGCTGGCGCTCGGCATGAAGGTGCTCGGCTACGATCCGCAGCTCACCGTGCAGCGCGCCTGGCAGCTGTCGTCGAGCGTCGAACAGGCACTCTCCCTCGAAGACCTGTTCACGCGCTCCGACGCGATCACGGTGCACGTGCCCCTGAATGAGAGCACCGAGGCACTGGTGAACGGCGCGCGGCTCGCGCTCGCGAGGTCCGGCGCGACGCTGCTCAACTTCGCGCGCGCCGCCATCGTCGACAGCGCCGCGGTGCTCGCGGCTCTGGACGCCGGGCGGCTGCATGCCTACGTGTGCGATTTCCCGAGCCGTCTGCTCAAGGAGCATCCCCGGGTGATGACCCTGCCGCATCTCGGCGCCTCGACCGGGGAGGCGGAGGAGAACTGCGCCGTCATGGTCGCCGAGCAGCTGCGCGACTTTCTCGAGAACGGCAACATAAGAAACAGCGTCAACTATCCGGAGGCGGTGCTGCCGAGGGTACCGAACACCACGCGACTCAGCGTCGCCAACCGCAACGTGCCCAACATGGTAGGCCAGATCTCCACCTGTCTCGCCGCGCATGGGATCAATATCGCCGACCTGCTGAACAAGTCGCGCGGCGAGTACGCCTACACGCTCATCGATGCCGACGGCGGCGTCGGCGAGGAGCTCCTCGCGAGGATCGGCGCCATCGACGGGGTGCTGTCGGCGCGCATCGCCTGAGCGCACGGCAAGGGGGAGCGCCTGTCCATGGCCCGAAAGAACCCGAAGCGGCCGCGCGCGGCGCGCCGCAAGTCCGCACCTCGGGCGCCGGCGGGGGACGGGCCGGCGCGCATCGCGCCGGGGGCGGCGCCGGCGCCAGGGCCGCTCGATCTCGGGGAGGCGCGCGGCCGCATCGACGCGGTCGACGAGAAGATTCAGGCGCTGATCAACGAGCGGGCGCGCCTCGCGCAGCAGGTCGGGATCTCGAAGACGAGCGGCGCGCGGACGGTGGATTTCTATCGCCCGGAGCGCGAGGCGCAGGTGCTGCGGCAGGCCCAGGCGCGCAACACCGGGCCGTTGCGCGATGCGGAGATCCTGCGCCTGTTCCGTGAGATCATGTCGGCGTGTCTTGCGCAGCAGGAGCCGCTCAAGGTGGCGTTCCTCGGTCCCGAAGGCACCTTCACTCAGACCGCGGTGCTCAATCACTTCGGCCACTCCGTACGCGCGCTCCCTCTCGCCTCGATCGATGAGGTATTTCACGAGGTGGAATCGGGGAGCGCCGACTTCGGCGTCGTGCCGATCGAGAACTCCACCGAGGGCACGGTCAACCACACGCTCGATCGCTTCCTCACTTCCCCGCTCAAGATCTGCGGCGAGGTGGAGTTGCGCGTGCGTCATCACCTCATGGGCGCCATGAGCGAGATCGCGCGCATCGAGCGCGTCTGCTCGCACCCCCAGTCTCTCGGCCAGTGCCGGCAGTGGCTGGACGAGCACCTGCCGGGCGTCGAGCAGGTGCCGGTATCCAGCAACGCCGAGGGGGCGCGGCGCGCCCGCGACGAGAAGGGGAGCGCCGCGATCGCGGGCGAGACCGCGGCCGAGATCTATGGCCTGAAGATCCTGGTCGCGGAGATCGAGGACCGCGCCGACAACACCACGCGCTTCCTCGTGCTCGGGCGCAGGCTCTTCGCCCCGAGCGGCGAGGATCGCACGACGCTCCTCGTCTCGGTGGGGCACACCGACGCGCCCGGGGCGCTCTACCGGCTGCTCGAGCCGCTCGCGCGCCACCGGGTGTCGCTCACCCGCATCGAGTCGCGGCCCTCCAGGCGGCGCAAGTGGGACTACGTGTTCTTCATGGACCTCGAGGGGCATGCCGACGAGCCGCGGGTGTCCAAGGCGCTGGCGGCGCTCAGGAAGCGCGCCTCGCTCTTCCGGGTGCTCGGCTCCTATCCGCGGGCGGTGCAATGAGCCCACCGGGCGCCGACCGCTATCGAGTGCGCGCCGGCGGGAGCATCAAGGGCTCGCTCACCGTGCCCGGCGACAAGTCGATCTCGCACCGCGCCCTCATGCTCGGCGCACTCGCCGACGGGGACACGCACATCAGCGGGTTTCTCGCGGGCGAGGACTGCCTGTCCACCGCGCGGGCGCTCGAGCAGCTCGGCGTTGCGATCGAGCGGCCCGCGGAAACCGAGGTCGTGGTGCACGGCGTGGGCGCACACGGCCTCGCGCCGTCGCCGGCGCCGCTCGACATGGGCAACGCCGGCACGGCGATGCGCCTGATGATGGGAGTGCTGGCGCCGCAGAGATTCGACTCGACGCTCATCGGCGACGAGTCGCTGATGCGCCGGCCGATGGAGCGGGTCGCCGTGCCGCTGCAGATGATGGGCGCGCGCATCCACACGCGCGCGGGCCGCCCGCCGGTCGAGATCCGCGGCACGCCGCATCTGCGCGCCATTCATTACAGCCTCCCGGTGGCGAGCGCGCAGGTGAAGTCCGCGGTGCTGCTCGCGGGGCTCGCCGCCACCGGACGCACCGAGCTCACGGAGCCCGCGCCCGCGCGCGATCACACCGAGCGCATGCTCGGCGCCTTCGGCGTACGGCTGCAGCGCGACGGGCGAAGGATTGCGATGGAGGGGGGGCAGCCGCTCACCGGCACGCGCATCGCGGTGCCCGCGGATTTCTCCTCGGCGGCGTTCTTTCTGGTCGCCGGCTGCCTGGCGGCCGATCCCGCCCTCACCCTCATCAACGTCGGCGTGAACCCGACGCGCACCGGTCTCATCGAGCTGCTGCGCCGCATGGGAGCCGACATCCGCGTGCAGCCGCGCACCGCAGCCGGGGACAGCGACGCCGAGCCGGTCGCGGATATCGAGGTGCGCCGCAGCGCGCTCCACGGCATCACCGTGCCCGAGACGCTGATTCCCAACTCGATCGACGAGTTTCCGGTGTTCTTCATCGCCGCCGCGTGCGCGAGCGGCGAGACGCTGGTGCGCGGCGCGCTCGAGCTGCGCGTCAAGGAGAGCGATCGGCTGGCTGCCATGGCGGCGGGGCTCGAGCGTCTCGGGGTCGAGCACCAGCTGCTCCCCGACGGCCTGTGGATCCGCGGCGCCGGAGAGCTCGGCGGCGGCACCATCGACAGCTCAGGCGATCACCGCATCGCGATGGCGTTCGCGGTCGCCTCGCTCAAAGCGCGCGCGCCGATCGAGATCCTCGAGGTGGCGAACGTGGCGACCTCTTTCCCGGGGTTCGTGGACACGGCGCGCGCCGCGGGCTTGCGGATCGAGGCGCTCTGACGGACGCTGCCTCAGGATGTCCCGCACGCGATCCCCTATCGTGACCATCGACGGCCCGAGTGGCTCGGGCAAGGGCACCATCAGCCGCGCCGTCGCGCGCCGCACCGGCTGGCACCTGCTCGACAGCGGCGCGCTGTACCGCCTGGTGGCGCTGGCCGGCGCCACCGCGGGTCTCGAGAGCGTCGACGAGCGCGGTCATGGCGAGATCGCCGCGTCCATGGACGCCCGTTTCGGCTCCGCCCCCGACGGGAGCGAGCGCGTGTGGCTCGACGGGCGCGACGTCACCGAGGCGATTCGCTCGGAAGGCGCCGGGCAGGGGGCCTCACGGGTTGCGGCATGGCCGGCGGTCCGCGCGGCCCTCCTCGGGCGCCAGCGGGCCTTTGCCAGATCCCCGGGGCTGGTCGCGGACGGGCGCGATATGGGCACCGTGGTCTTCCCCGGGGCCGACCTGAAGATCTTCCTGACCGCCACCCCCGAAGAAAGGGCCCTGCGCCGGCATAAGCAGTTGAAAGACAAGGGATCGGATGTTAGCCTTCCCGCCCTTTCGCGCGAGATAGCCGAGCGGGACCTCAGGGATCAGACCCGCCCGGTCGCCCCGTTGAGGCCGGCGTCCGACGCCTGCGTGATCGACTCGACCGGCATCGAGATCGAGGCGATCGTCGGGCGGGTGCTGGAACTCATGACCGCCCGGCGCCTGTGGCCGTGACAGCCGCTCGTTCGCGTACGCACGGAAGGTGATTAGAGGTCGGCACTCGCCGGATTGCGGGTGCCCGGTGTTTCTTTCCTGGGCCTCAGGACGAGTGCTCCAGTGCAGGCACGCCGGTGGCGTGCAAAGTGAAGGTATGACAGAAAGTTTCGCGCAGCTCTTCGAGCAAAGTCTCGCCAATCAACGCATCCGCCCGGGAATGATCCTCACGGGGCTCGTGGTGGATGTCACCCCCGACGTCGTCATCGTCAACGTAGGTCTCAAGTCCGAGGCCGTCATCCCCCTCGAGCAGTTCAAGAACGAGCGCGGCGAGGTCGAGGTCAAGCCCGGCGACCAGGTGGAGGTCGCACTCGATTCGGTCGAGGACGGCACCGGCGAGACCCGCCTGTCGCGCGAGAAGGCAAAGCGCGCCCGCACCTGGACACGCCTCGAGGAGGCATTCAACAAATCCGAGATCGTGACCGGGGTCATCACCGGGCGCGTCAAGGGGGGCTTCACCGTCGAGATCGAGAACGTGCGCGCCTTCCTTCCAGGGTCGCTCGTCGACGTGCGCCCGGTGCGCGATACCTCGTATCTCGAAGGCAAGCCGCTCGAGTTCAAGGTCATCAAGCTCGATCAGAAGCGCAATAACGTCGTGGTGTCGCGCCGCGCGGTGGTCGAGCAGGAGTTCTCCGCCGAGCGCAGCGCGCTCATGGACAACCTGCAGGAAGGCGCGGTGGTGCGCGGCACGGTCAAGAACCTCACCGATTACGGCGCCTTCGTCGATCTCGGCGGGATCGATGGGCTGCTGCACATCACCGACATGGCCTGGAAGCGCGTCAAGCACCCCTCCGAGGTCGTGAAGGTGGGCGACGAAGTCGAGGTGCGCATCCTCAAGTTCGACCGCGAGCGCTCGCGGGTGAGCCTGGGACTCAAGCAGCTCGGCGCCGATCCGTGGCAGAACATCGCGCGGCGCTACCCGCCGAACACCCGCGTGTTCGGCAAGGTCACCAACATCGCCGACTACGGCGCCTTCGTCGAGATCGAGGACGGGGTCGAGGGACTGGTGCACGTCTCGGAGATGGACTGGACCAACAAGAACGTCAACCCCGCGAAAGTGGTGCACACCGGCCAGGAAGTCGAGGTGATGGTGCTCGACGTGGACGAGGAGCGCCGCCGCATATCGCTCGGCCTCAAGCAGTGCCAGGCGAACCCGTGGAAGGAGTTCGCTGAGAATTACAACCGCGGCGATAAGGTGGCGGGCCAGATCAAGTCGATCACCGACTTCGGCATCTTCATCGGGCTCCCCGGCAACATCGACGGCCTCGTGCACCTGTCGGACATCTCCTGGGATCAGCCCGGCGAGGAGGCGGTGCGCAACTACCAGAAGGGCCAGCAGATCGAGGCCATGGTGCTGTCGATCGACCCGGAGCGCGAGCGCATATCGCTCGGCGTCAAGCAGCTCGCGAAGGATCCGTTCTCGAGCTACATCGCCGACAACCCCAAGGGCACGATCGTCAAGGGTGTGGTGAAGGACGTCGACGCCCGCGGCGCGGTCATCGATCTCGGCAACGGTGTCGAAGGACAGCTGCGCGCCTCCGAGCTCGGCCGCGACCGAGTCGAGGACGCGCGCACGGTCCTCAAGGTCGGCGACGAGGTGGAGGCGAAGTTCACCGGCGTCGACAAGAAATCACGCACCATCTCGTTGTCGATCAAGGCCAAGGAAGCGCACGAGGAGGCCGAGGCTGTCCAGAGCTACCGCTCGGAGCAGGCGCCCTCGGGCACCAGCCTCGGGGATCTCCTGAAAGAGCAGATCGGTTCCGGAGAACGCTGAGCGCTTCTGGCCTTATGTCGCAACGCATGACCAAGTCTGAGCTTATCGAGATAATCACTGCCAAGCAGAAGCACCTGCCGGCCAAGGACGTCGAGCTGGCGCTGAAGCAGATTCTCGAGATCATGAGCGACGCGCTCTCGCAGGGCGAGCGCATCGAGATTCGCGGCTTCGGCAGCTTCTCGCTGCACTTCCGGCCGCCGCGTCAGGGGCGCAACCCCAAGACCGGCGAGGCGGTGGCACTCTCCGGCAAGCACGTGCCGCACTTCAAGCCCGGGAAGGATCTGCGCGAGCGCGTGAACGATGGGGCCGGCCGGCCGATCCGCGACTAGAGTCCACCGTCCGGCGGCCGGCGTTATCGCTTGCCACGCGGACCTGATATCGTCGGGGTGTGTTCGAGCTGCCCCCACTGCTCCTGGCTCTGGCGTTCATCCTCGTCGGGCTCGCCGCCTGGTTTCTCGGCCGCCGCAACGGCGCGGCGCGCACCGTGCGATTGCCGCGCGACTACTACGTGGGCCTCGACCACCTCATCAACGACCGCTTCGATCACGCCGCTGAGATCTTCACGCGCATGGCCGCCGAGGCGGAGGGCGATGCCGCCGAGATGCAGTTCGCGCTGGGGAGCCTGTTCCGGCGCCGCGGCGAGGTCGATCGCGCCATCGCGCTTCATTCGCGCCTGCGCGATCACGGCGGTCCACGCCTGCGCGACAAGGCCGCGTTCGCTCTGGCGCTCGACTATCAGAGCGCGGGACTCATGGACCGGGCCGAGCGTGTCTTCGAGGAGCTGGCGGCTTCGCGCGAGTACCGGCACGCGGCGCTCGATCAGCTGGTAGCCATCTACGAGACCCAGGGCGACTGGGCCAAGGCGCTCAAGGTGTTCCACGAGCTGCCGCCGGCCGTGCAGGCCGAGCGGGGGCGGGTCGCCGCCCACTACCTCTGCGAGCTCGCCGAGCACGCGCTGGTGCAGGGTGACAGCGAGCGCGCGCGGACGCTGCTGCGGCAGGCGCGCACGCACCAGCCGGAGCTGCCGCGGGCTGACATCCTCACCGCGCGTATCGCCGAGAAGGCCGGCGACGCCGCGGGTGCGCTGCTCCTCTACCTGCACGCGCTCGAGATGTCGCCGGGACTTGCGCTCGAGATCATTCCCGCTGTGCTCGGCAGCGCTCGCCAGATCGGGCGCGCCGACATGTTGAGCGAGCTCGGGGCGCGGTTGCGACAGAGCGGCCGGGTCACGCCGCGGCAGCTCGCCTGGCTTCTCGCCACCGCCTTGCCGCCCGCGGACGCCGCCGGACTTGCGGGCCTGGCTGCGGACCTCGGCGGCGGGATCGAGTCGGCTGCGGAGGCGAGCTCGCTCGGCGCGCTCCTGATGCGCATCGGCGATGCCGGCGGCCGCTACCAGTGCGATGACTGCGGGCTCCACAGCGTCGGCTGGTACTGGCGCTGCCCGAAATGCCGCTCCTGGGACAGCATGCGGCCCTCGGTCTTCAAGTGGGCCGAGCGCACCGAGCGGCCGGCGGGGGCCACCTGCGGCGGCGGCCCCCAGTGAGCCCTGGAGAGAAGATGAGGACCCGCTTCAAGTCGGCGATCCGCACCGCGGTCTTTCCCGTGGCGGGGCGCGGCACGCGCTTTCTGCCCGCGACCAAGGCGAGCCCTAAAGAGATGCTCCCGGTGGTCGACAAGCCGCTGATCCAGTATGCGGTCGAGGAAGCCCTCGCCGCGGGCGCGCAGCGCCTGGTGTTCATCACCGGCGCCTCCAAGCGCGCCATCGAGGATCACTTCGACTCCGACCAGGAGCTGGAGCTGACGCTCAAGCAGCAGGGCAAGAGCGATCTGCTCAACCAGCTGCGCAGCGTCCTGCCTTCCTACGCCTCCTGCATCTATATCCGGCAGCCGGCGCCCCTCGGACTCGGTCATGCGGTGCTCTGCGCGCAGCCCGCCGTGGGCGCCGAGCCCTTCTTCGTGCATCTGGCGGATGATCTCATTCGCAGCGACGTCGCCTGCCTCGCACAGATGGCGCAGGTCTACGAGTCCCGGCACTCCAGCGTGCTCGGCGTGCAGGTGGTGCCGCGGCAGGACACCGAGAAGTACGGCATCGTCGCAGTGGACGGCGACCGCGCGGTGACCAGCCGCGTGCGCAGCATCATCGAGAAGCCCAAGCCCGCCGTCGCACCCTCGAACCTCGCGGTCGTCGGCCGCTACGTGCTCACCCCGGCGATCTTCGAGCATCTGGAGAGCATCGGCTCGGGCGCCGGCGGCGAGATCCAGCTCACCGACGGCATCGCGGCGCTCATGCGCGAGGAGGCGGTCTACGCCTATCGCTTCAGCGGCAAGCGCTACGACTGCGGCAGCAAGCTCGGCTATCTGCAGGCGACCGTCGAATACGCGCTCGGCCACGCCGAGCTCGGACGCGGCTTTCGCAAATACCTGCAGGGTCTCGACCTCTCGGCCGGCGCCCCCGCGCCCGCGCGCCCAGCCGCGGCCGGCAACGGCGGCGCTCTCACGGCAGCCAAACCGTGGCGAGCGCGCCGCCCCCCGGACGGTTCGCGAGGCTCAGCCCGCCGTGCGCTTCGACGATCTCCCGGCACAAGGTAAGTCCGAGTCCCGTCCCGGCGGGCGGAGGAACACGAGCGCCGCGCGGTAAGCGCTTGCATCGCCTGCCGGCCCTTGCGCACGCGAAGCTGCCCGCGCAAAGTGAGCGCCTCGTTGAAGGAGGAGTCGATGGCTACCAGACGCTCAAGCGATATCCCGGCGAGTTCCACCGCACGCACCGGCACGCCGCGCGTTGCCGCGCGACCGCCCAAGTCAGTGACGCCGCAACCCACGCGGGTGACGCTGACCGCCGAAATGCGGCGCACGACGATCGCGGAAAACGCATACCTGCGCGCCGAGCGGCGCGGCTTTGCCCCCGGTCACGAGACCGAGGACTGGCTCGCCGCGGAAGCGGAGATCGACGCGCTGCTCAAGGTGTCACACGGGGGCTCACCGCAGTAGGCGTTGCCGGCGGGGCGCCCGCCGGCCGTGGCGCCGGCGGCCGTAGCCCGTTGGAGTACAACACCCGCCCGTCAGGGCACACGAACACCGCATCGTACTCGGGCATGCGGTTGATGATCTCGAGCGTTTTTTCAGGGCCCAGCACGAAAGCGGCCTTCGACATGCCGTCGGTCTGCGTGGCGGTCGGCGCGAGGATCGTGGCGCTGCGCACCTTGCTGGCCGAATGGCCGGTGCGCGGGTCGATGATGTGGTGGTAGCGGACGCCCTTCTCGTCGAAATAGCGTTCGTAGTCGCCCGAAGTCGACATGGCGATGTCGCTGAGCGGAATGCGGGTCACCACCTTGTGCGGGTCATCGGGATGGCGGATCGCCACCAGCCACGGCCGACCCAGGTGATCGCCGAGGATGCGGCTGTCGCCGCCTGCGCTGACCACGGCGTGCCGGATGCCGCGCGCCTCGAGGATTTCAACACCGCGATCGACGGCGTACCCCTTGCCGATGCCGCCCAGGTCGATACGCATCCCAGGATGCTCGAAGCGCACGGTGTGATGCTGCTCATCGAGCAGCATGTGGCGCCAGTTGACCGCAGGGAGCGCTTGCTGAATCTGCGCTTCGGTCGGATGGACGTGGCGCGGATAGTCGTAGAGGTAGCCGACGCTCGCGTAGGTGATATCGAAGGCGCCTGCGGTGATCTCGGAGTAGTGGGTCGAGAGCTTGATGAGATCGAACAGCTCCTTGTCCACCTGGACCGGCTCGCGGTTGGCGCGCGCGTTGATCTGCGACAACTGGCTCTCGGGCTTGTAGTGGCTCATGAGCGCATCGATGCGGCGCATTTCCGCCATCACCGCATCGATCGCGGCGTTGCCTTTGGCCCGGTCCTGCGACCAGAGCTGCACGTAAATGCGTGTGCCCATGATCGCTTCCGTGCGCTCGAGCCACGCCCCTCGAGCGGGCAGCGGCGCCGCGGGAGCTGCGGTGACCGCTTGCATGGCCAGGCACGGCACCGCGGAAAGCGCGGCGAGGATGAACCTGAGCATGCGCGTCATCATGGCGTTGGGAGCCTTAGGGTACTCGCGTCCGCTCGCGGGCACCCGGCCGGTGGCGGCGGTACCCCCGCTTCGGGGGATTACGGTATCCTTCCCGCCCGCTTGAGCCAGGTCGGCTGCGCCGGGGGATTCCAATGAAACCAGCGGAATTGAGTCGCCATGGCGACCCGGCGTGAGCTCCTGCTCGCCGCCACGGGCGGCTGCCTCATCGGGCGCGTGTGGGCCTCCGATGGCGCGGGCACGGTGGCGCAGGTCGAGGCACTCGCTGCGCTCCCCGGCAAGAAGCCGCTCATCCGGCGTAGCTTCCGCCCGCCGAACTTCGAAACCCCGCTCGCGGATCTCGCGGCCCCGCTCACGGACAACGGCGCGTTCTTCGTGCGCTATCACCTCACGGTGATTCCACGCATCGATCCTGACAGCTGGCGGCTGCAGGTCTCCGGCGCCAGCGCACGCCGGGCACTCACCCTGTCGCTCGCCGAGCTCAGGAGCGGCTTTGAGCAGGTCGAGGTCGTGGCGGTCAATCAATGCGCGGGAAATCGGCGTGGGCTCTTCACTCCCCGCGTACCCGGGGTTCAGTGGGGCGGCGGCGCGATGGGCAACGCGCGCTGGCGCGGGGTGCGGCTGCGCGAGGTGCTGCAGCGAGCCGGCGTAGCCGCGGACGCGCTCGAAGTCGTGTTCGGTGGCGCGGACGCCCCGGTGCTTCCGGCGACGCCGGCTTTCGTCAAGAGCTTGCCCGTCGAGCGGGCGCTCGATGAGAGCACGCTGGTCGCCTTCGAGATGAACGGCCGGCCACTCCCGCACTGGAACGGCGCACCGGCGCGACTGGTGGTGCCGGGCTGGGTCGGAACCTACTGGATGAAGCATCTCGCCTCGATCCGCATCGAGCCGCGCGCCTTCGACGGCTTCTGGATGAAGACCGCGTACCGGGTGCCGACCGGAGCGTTTCCCGGCGCGCGCTTCACGAGCCAGGAGACCGCCGAGACCACGCCGGTCACCGAGTTGTTGGTGAACTCACTCATCGTGAGTCCCGGCTCGGGCGCGCGCTTGAGTCGCGGCGCGCACGCCGAGCTCGCCGGCAAGGCCTGGGACGGCGGCGCTGGAATCGAGGGGGTGGAGGTTTCGGTGGACGGTGGACAGAGGTGGCGCGACGCCACGCTCCAGCGCGATCTGGGGCGCTTTGCCTGGCGCGAGTTCCGCTTTGTGCTCGACACCTCGAGGGCCGGCCGACTCGATGTGGCGGTGCGGGCGCGCAGCCGCAACGGGGCGAAGCAGCCGGATAAGCTGACGCCCAATCCTTCCGGCTACCACGACAACATCGTGCAGGCCGTGAGCCTGGAGATCGCGTGAAGGTCGCGCTCGCCCGCTTGCCCGCACTGGCCACGGCGGCGCTCGTGCTAGGTGGCGCCGGCGGCTGGCTAGGGGCGGCGGAGCCGCTGGTACCCGCTCAGCTCAAGGAGGAGACCGTGCGGCTGAAGGATGCTCCCGGGCGCGAGCTGACCGAGGGTCGCTGCAACATCTGTCACAGCCTCGATTACATACCGAGCAACGCGCCGGCCATGAACCGGGCCGTGTGGCAAAAGGAAGTTCAGAAGATGAGGGATCGCTTCGGCGGTCCGCTCACCGACGAGGAAGCCAGGCAGATCCTCGACTACCTGGACGGCAACTACTCCGGCAAGCCGTAGGAGCTGCCGGATGTCCGAGCCGCCGTTCGTGGTTCAAGGCATCGATCACATCGTGCTGCGGGTGCGCGAGCTCCCCCGGGCGCTGGCGTTCTACCGCGACGTCCTCGGCTGTCGCGTGGAGCGCGAGCAGCCCGAGCTCGGCCTCACGCAGCTGCGGGCCGGACGGAGCCTCATCGACCTCGTGACGCTCGACGGTCCCCTCGGCCGCCCCGCCGCCGGCTCGCGCGCCGGAGTACCCAATGTGGAGCACTTTTGTCTCGCGCTCGCGCCGTTCAACGAGCCGGAGCTCGCGTCGTGGTTTGCCTCCCGCGGCGTCGGCGTCATCGATCCGGCGGCGCGTTACGGCGCCGAGGGCCAGGGACGCTCATTCTATATCGAGGACCCTGACGGCAATCGGATCGAGGTGAAGGGGGCACGGGAACGGTGAGCCTCGCCGGCAAGACACTCTTTATTACCGGCGCCAGCCGCGGAATCGGGCTCGCGATTGCGCTGCGGGCGGCACGCGATGGGGCGAACGTCGCGATCGCGGCGAAGACCGCCGAGCCGCATCCGAAGCTCCCGGGCACGATCCATAGCGCCGCGCGGGAGATCGAGCTCACCGGGGGCAAGGCATTGCCGCTGGTGGTCGACGTGCGCGACGAGGCGAGCGTGGCGGAGGCGGTGCGCCAATGCGCGCGCACGTTCGGCGGCATCGACATCTGCATCAACAACGCCTCGGCGATCAATCTCGCCTCCACCGAGCAGATCGACATGCGCCGCTACGATCTCATCCAGCAGATCAACACCCGCGGCACTTTCGTCACCTCGCGCGCCTGCCTGCCTCACCTGAAGCGGGCGCGGAATCCGCACATCCTGACGCTCTCGCCGCCGCTCGATCTGCGACCCAAGTGGTTCGCGGGGCACCTGGCCTATTCGCTCTCCAAGTATGGGATGTCGCTGTGCATGCTCGGACTCGCGGAGCAGTACCGCGCGGACGGCATCGCCTGCAACGCGCTGTGGCCACGGACGACGATCGCGACCGCGGCCGTGGAGTTTGCGCTCGGTGGCGCTGCCATGATGAGCCGCTCGCGCAAGCCCGAGATCGTGGCCGATGCCGCTCACGTCATCCTCAACAGGCCGGCGCGCGAGTGCACCGGACATTTCTTCATCGACGACAGCGTGCTCGCCGAGGCGGGCGTGCGCGACTTCGCCCGCTACAGCGTCGAGCCGGGCGCGGTGCTGCTCGGAGATCTTTTCGTCGACCGCACCTCGCCCGCGCCCCCGGGGGTCGAGATCGAGTTCATGAGCTGAAGCTGCGCGCGGAGCCCGAGGTGAGTCAAGCCGTGAAGGTCTCCTGGGTATTCGACGTCATCTCGCCCTTTTCGTACCTCGCCTTCCCGCGCCTCGTGGAGCTGCCGCCCCACGTGCAGCTCGAGTGCGTACCGGTCCTGCTGGCCGGGTTGCTCAAGCATTTCGGGCAGGCGGGGCCTGCGGAGATTCCGTCCAAGCGCCGCTTCACCTATCGCTTCGTCATATGGCGCGCTCGGAGCATGGCGATCCCGATGCGCATGCCGCCGGCCCACCCGTTCAACCCGCTCTCGGCGTTGCGTCTCATCATTGCAGCCGGCGGCGATCGCCGCGCCGCGGGGACCGTGCTCGATGCCGTATTCCGGGACGGCCGGGACGTCAGCGATCCCGCGGTCATCGCCGATCTTGCGCCCCTGCTCGGAGTCACGAATCCGCAGGCGGCCATTGCCGATCCGGCGGTGAAGGAGCGGCTGCGCGCGAACACGGATTGGGCGATCTCGCGCGGCGTCTTCGGCGTGCCGACGCTGGTGATCGGCGAGGAGCTCTTCTGGGGCCACGACGCCGTCGACATGGCGCTCGAGTACTTGAACCGTCCCGAGGCCTTCGCGGATCCCGAGATGCGCGCCGCGGACGTTCTGCCTGTCGGCGTGACACGCGAGCGGTGAAGTGCGCGCCGCCCGCGGCCGGCCGCAAGCCCTAAGCGCCCGCCGCCTGCTGTGCGAGCGGCGCGCCGGCCGTGCCCGTCGCCCAGGCGCGCAGCAGCTGCAGCTGCAGCCGCAACTGCTCGACCTGAAGCTCAGGCGGCCAGTCGCCGCGGTTGGCCACGGCGCTCGCGGTGAGTCCGTTGATGAAGGTGACGAGCGAGCGCAGCACGTAGTCACGCTTCGCCGCGGGCCACTGTGCCCACTCCGGCCAGCACTGCGCGAGGCAGCGCTCGAAGAGACGCAGGTACTCGCGGTGCACCCAGGCGTTGATGCGCTTCAGCCGCTTGTCGGCGCTGACCTGTCCCCAGAAGGTGGTCCAGAACGCGCACTCGGTGCGCCGGTGCTCGTCGACGGGCAGCGCCTCCGTGAGGAGCGCGAGCAGATCCGGCCGCCCGCCCCGCGCCGCCGGCTGGGTGAGGCGCTCCTCGATGCGCCGCAGAATGAGCCGCAGTGCGGCGATGATGATGTCCTGCTTGGTGTCGAAGTAGTGCGCCAGCATGCCGGTGGTATAGCCGGCCTCGTGCGCGATACGCACCATGCTCGCCCCGTCGAAACCGTGCTGGGCCACCACCCGGCAGGCGACGAGTGCGATCTCGTCCCGGCGCTGCGCGTGATCGACGATCTTGGGCATGGGTCGATGCTACTGGCAATTACGCGGTCTGTGCACTCGGCGCGCCCGGCTCGAGCCCGACGTCCGCGGCGGCGGCGCGCCGCGCGTCGAGCTTGAGGTCGAGCGAGCGGCAGACGAGCAGATAGACACCGGCGGCGACCGGCAGCCCCACCAGCATCGCGATATCGGCGCCGCCGAGAGCACGGGCGATGGGCCCGGCGTAGAGGCCCGAGCTGAAGAAGGGAATCATGACCGCGAAGCCCACGAGGTAGGCGGTGAGCCCGCGCCAGTTCCAACGGCCGTACATGCCGGCGGGATTGAAGATCTCGCGAATCGAGTAGTGGCCCTTGCGCACGAGATAGAAGTCGACCAGGTTGATCGCCGTCCAGGGCGTGAAGAGATAGAGGAGCACGGCGAGCAGGTCCTCGAAGCGGTTGACGAAGTTGCTGGAGGAGGAGAGGGCGATCGCGTTGCTCGCCACGAATGCGACGGCGAGACTCACGAGGCGCTTCACGGCCGTGCAACGCAGCGGCTTCACCGTGTCGGCGCAGCTCAGGAGCGTCAGCGAGGCGCCGTAGAAGTTGAGCGCCGAGATCGTGACGAGCCCGAGGAGCGCTCCCACGAGCAGCACCCTACCGAGCCCCGGGAGCACCGCATCCGCCGCATGCTCCATGGCGGCGGCGACGTCGAGCTTGGGGGCGGCCGCGGCCGCGACGGTGCCGACCAGCATCATCCAGGCGCCCCCTACGAAAGCCCCGAGATAGGTCCACCAGAACGATGCCCGCACCCCGACGTCGCGTGGCAGATAGCGCGAGTAGTCCGACACGTAGATCGACCAGCTGAGCTGGTAGGAGGCGGCGGCGAAGAGCTGCGCGAGGAACGGCACTCCGCGAAAGCCCGCGGGGTCCCACTGCACCGCCGGAAAAGAGAGCGTGAACAACGCCCCGACCGAGAACACCGTGAGGATCACGATCATCAGGTAAGCGAACCCCCGCTGCGCCGCGTGGATCTTGTCGTAGCCGAGCGCCGCGAGGGCCACCGCACCGAGCGCGATGAGCACGATGGCCGTGGGGGAGGTGGGGGAGATCGAGCCGTTCAGCTGGTGCAGCGCCTGCGCGGCCAGCACCTGGTTGAAGGCGTTGTAGCCCACGTAGGCGATCATGGCCACTCCCCAGACCAGCAGCGCCCCGCTGTAGCCGAACTGCGGCCGCGACTGGATCATCTGAGGGAGCCCCAGCTGCGGCCCCTGGGTCGAGTGGAACGCCATGAAGAAGGTGCCGAGAAGGCAGCCCGCCACCACCGCCACCGCGGTCCAGAGCAGATTCCCCCCGAGACTGATGCCGAGCACGCCCACCGCGAGGGTCGCCAGATGCGCATCCCCCGAGAACCAGACCGGCCAGAGATGCCAGACCTTGCCGTGCCTTTCGGCGAGCGGCACGTAGTCGATCGAGCGCTTCTCGATGAGCGTGCCGTTCACGGCGCCGGGCCGCGCCGCGGCACCACCTCGTAGCCGGGAACCTTGGGCTCGGTGTCGACGATCTGCGGGGGGAAGCCCTCGCCCAGCACCCGCACCCCGCAGGCCTCCTCGAGGCGGCGGATGATATTGGGCGAGAGCTCGCGCTCGCCGTAGCGGCGCGCGCCGTCCCTGAACACGCCGAGCACCAGCGGCGACAGCTCGAGGGGCACTCCGTGAGCGCGGGCCAGCTCATCGAACAGTCCCACGTCCTTGATCACCAGGTCCATGGTGAAGTTGATGTCGCGGCTGCCGTTCAGGATGACCTGCGACTCGGTCTCGTGCACGAAGGAGTTTCCGGAGGAGATGCGGATGCCCTCGTAGGTCGTGTTCAGGTCGAGACCCGAGACCTTCGCGACCGTGAGCGCCTCGGCGAGCGCGGCGAGATGCACCGTGCAGAGATAGTTGGTGAGGACCTTGAGCATGGAAGCCGAGCCCACGGGGCCGGTGTGCAGGATCCGCTGGCCGAGAATCGCGAGCACCGGCAGCACCCGCTCGAAGGCCTCGCGCGAGCCGCCGGCGAAGATCGAGATGTTGCCCGTGGCGGCGCGGTGGCAGCCGCCGGACACCGGACAGTCCATGGCGATCGCGCCGCGCTCCTCGACGCGGGCGGCCAGGCGGCGCGCCTCGGCGGGGTCGGTAGTGCTCATCTCGAGCCAGATCTTGCCCCGCGCGAGCCCGGCGAGCACGCCGTCGGGCCGCTCCATGACCTGCGCGGATACGGCCGGGGAGGGCAGGCACGTGATCACGAGCCCGACGCCCGCGGCGAGCTCTCGCGGGGAGTCCGCCGCCCGCGCGCCGCGCGCGACCAGCGCCGCGACCCGCTCCGGGTCGACGTCGCGCACCGTCAGGTCGATGCCGTGACGCAGCAGGTTGCCGGCCAGCTGGCTACCGACGTTGCCGAGTCCGATGAAGCCGATGCGCACGGCTGTCGGTTACTTCCAGAATTCTTCGGCGGGGATCGCGAAGTTGATACCCTGCGCGTCGCGCATGGACAGCGAGGTGATACCGATAAGATTCCCCTGCGCGTCGAACAGTCCGCCGCCGGATGAACCGCGAGAGATCGGCGCTGTGAATTGAATCCAGCGCTCGCCTTGGAGCTCTCGCTTGCCCGAGACCAGGCCGTTACCGAGGGTGCGCTCCAGCCGCCGCGGATTGCCGATCGTGTAGACCGTCTCACCGATCTCCAGGTTATCGTAGGGCCGGATGCCCTTGACCGGCTGCAGGCGCAGCGTGCGGCTACGAATGACGCAGCGGTCGGCATCAAAATCGGCGGCCTCGAGCTCCGCTTCACCGGTCTCATCGGTTCTGCCGGCGCCGATCGTGAGCTCAGCGCCGCTCCCGCGTGTGACGTGGCAATTGGTCAGCGCCAGCTCGTCCGAAATGGCGACGGCCGAGCCGTAATGGGTAATTCGCTCCGAATTGAGCTTGTCGCCCTCGATGCTCTCGACCCAGTAGATCGAACTCGCTGCCTGATTGAACAGCTCCTGGGTCGAAGGGGGTGTCTTCGGGGTGAACGCCTTGGGCATCTCAGGCCGACGACGCCACGAGATGGCGTCCGGGATGCTGATGCGTGAGTAGACGATGCCCTGGGGAGGCGGCTCGCGGGTGTCTTCGGGGTGAACGCCTTGGGCATCTCAGGCCGACGACGCCACGAGATGGCGTCCGGGATGCTGAAGCGTGAGTAGACGATGCCCTGGGGAGGCGGCTCGCGAGTGACTTGCTCGTCGCCGGAGGCGTCACTCCAGACATAGCGCGTGTCGGCCGGCGCCCGCTGCAGGGGTATCAAGAGCAGCGCTGCTGCAAGCAACGCGGAGACCCTCGGGCTGTGCATAGCTGTGTGGTTACGGGCGATTCGCGTCTGCTGCAGCGGATGCTCCCACATGTGCGCGCCGTCTGGAAGTAGCACGGTGTCTGATCAATGGTCGGGGTTGGGCGGCGCCGCTGGTCGGTTACCGGAACGCACTGGACGCCGCTGCCGGGCTCGGGTGGGCACGACTGCTCTCATGACCCCAAAGGGTAGCTCGGCCTCCCCGCCAAAGCAGGATCGCGAGCTCCCCGCAACTCATGATGCGAAGCGCACTGCAACGCGACTAGCTTTTTACACGCGGTCTCTCGGGGAAGGCCTGTCGGTTGTAGAGGTGTGCGATGAGGGAGGCACCAGCAAAGTGGCTGAGCTTGGCCGGCGTTCTGATCATCGGAGGTCTGCTCGGCGCGGTGTCGCGTGCAGGCGCGGCGCAGAGCCTGCTGCCGTGCGATGGCTGTGAGCTGCGCCTGGGAGTCGGCGGCACCTATCACTTCTGGGGCGGCACGGGAGGCACGGTGATTCCGGCGACCTTGATCTTCGATCACGACCGCTATGAGCTGGGAGTCTTCCGGATGGCCACGCGCCAGACGGCGGGCCAGTCGGACCCCCACGTGTCCCGGCTGCTCGCCGAGCCCTATTGGGGAGTCTCCGCTTCGAGGCGCTGGAAGCTCATCGGCAAATCCCGCTGGCGGCTGTTCTTGGGGTTCGGGGCCTCCTACAAGACGCAAGCGGACTCGCTCAATTCAACACACTGGAACTTCGCATCGCAGCTCGCCATGCGGGTCCGGCTCTCGGACGGCGGCTCCGACCTCGAGCTGTCGGTACGCCACTGGTCGAACGGTGGCATCCGGCTTCCGAACCGGGGTCAGGACTTCGTGACGCTGAGCTATGCGTTCTGAGTCGCGCGCGCCTGGCGAGCGCTAGGCGAGCGCTAGGCGAGCGCGTACAGGTACGCGACGAAGGATGCCACCGCACCCTCGAGGCCCAGAACCCGCGGGTTGTCCGATTCGATCAGGTAGTACTCATCCGGCGCGTGCGCCCCGGTTCCGTGGCCCAGGCCGAAGTGACCCGCGGGCAAGCTCAGAGGCGGATCGGTGAAGACATAGCCCGGCCAGGAGCCCGCGCCGCGCGGCCACGGCTGCGGATCGTGCCCCAGCTTGCGATAGGTCGCGAGCTGCGCGCGGATCAAACTGCTGTCGGGGTCGGTCTGCGTCGGGTTGTAACCGCCGCTCATGTTGACCTCGATGTCTGCGAAGCCGCGCTTGGCGAGGTGCGCCTTCAGCTTGGCGAGGGTATCGCTCGCGGTCATGTCCGGCACCAGGCGCATGTCGATCTTGGCGACGGCCCGGTGCGGCAGCACCGTCTTGCCCCCCGGACCCGTGTAGCCGCCGACCAGCCCTTCGATGTTGATGGTCGGCTGCGACTCGAGCCGCAGCAGCGAATCGACCCAGCTCGAGTCGTGGACCCAGCGCTCGACGCCGAGCGTCTTCTTCACGGTGTTCTCGGAAGTCTTGGCCGCGCGCTCCCGCACCATCCGCTCCTGCGCCGGGTTGAGGGGCCTCGCCTTCTCGAAGAAGCCGTCGACCGCCGGCGTGTGACCATCGGCCCCGACCAGAGTGCTCAGCGCCTGCACCAGGTGCCAGCTCGGGGAATCGACCTGCGCCTCGAGGCTCGAGTGCACATCGTGGGCCGGCCCGCGGCCCCAGCGCTCTCCGCTCGAGATCAGCTCGAGCTCCACGACGCCCTTGGCGCCGAGCGACACCAGTACGCCGCCGTCGCGATCCTGGCCCGCCTCGGGCATGAAGACCCCGGAGCACTTGTGCAGCTCGGCCAGCACTTCCGGGGTCATGGTGAGCTCCTGGAAGTGCGGTGAGGCAATCTCCTCTTCGCCCTCGCACACCAGCACCAGGTTCACGGGGAGCTTGCGGCCGGCGGCCTTGAAGGCGAGCAACGCGCCCAGGAAGGAGTTCTCCGGACCCTTCTGATTCACTGCGCCACGCCCCATGCACACGGTGCCGAGGCCCTCCCGGCGCACGAGCCGCGCCTCGAGCGGTGGCGAGCTCCATTCGGAGGGCTCGAACTGCTTCACGTCGTACATGAAGTAGATTCCCACGGTGGTGCGGGCTCCCGCATCGAGCTTGCCGAACACTCCGGGTTTGCCGGAGGTGGGTATGAGCTTGACGCCCGCGAAGCCCGCCTCGCGCGCGAGCTTCGCCATGTACTCGGCCCCTTGCGGGTAATTCCTGTTCTCGGCGGCGATCGAGGGCAGCGCGATCCAGTCCTGGAGGCGCTTCACGTTCGCCTCGTGCATGGCCGGTATCTGCGCCAGCACCGCCGCCTTGTCCGCCTCGCTGCCCCCCGCCGCGCTGAGCGCGACCGGAGCCGCGGCCAGCGCCACGAGAGATGCAGCACTCTGCACGAACTCACGCCTGCTCGAGTCCACTTCGCCCGCCCGCGCCATATGCACCTCGCTCGCGCGTGGTTTGCCTGAAGGCGGCGAATAGTAGCACCGGCGCGCTTCGGATCCAGGTACGCGCCTCAGCGGCCGCGAGCCATCGCGGCGCCGCAGGACTCGCGCACGATCAGCTCGCAGCCGAGCCGCACTTCGCGCGGTGGCAGGGTGGGCCGCGCGATCCGCTCCAGCATGAGCGCGAGTGCGAGTTCGCCGATCTGATGCGTCGGCTGGCGCAGCGTCGAGAGTGGAACCGGCAGCAGCCGCGCGTACTCGACGTCATCGATGCCGACCAGGCGGATGTCCTCGGGCACGCGGTGCCGGAGCTGTCTGATCGAATGTAGCAGCCGTCCGGCAGTGCGATCGTTGGCGCACACGATGCCGTCGGGACGCATCGACTCCAGCAGCTTCCTGACTGCGGTGACGTCCTCGGGATCGAGGCGCTGCAGCGAAGCGCGCCCGAAGGACACCTTGTGCGCGTAGAGAGCCTCGCGGTACCCGGCCTCGCGCGCATTGACGGTCGCGGCTGCGTGCGGAAGGCCGACGAAGACGATACGCCGACAGCCGAGATTCAGCAGATGCTCGGTGATCACGTAACCCGCACGGCGATTGTCGATGCCCACCAGATCATGCTGCGAGTTCTGGGGGTAGGGCACGACCGGACGATCGAGCAGCACGACCGGGATCCGTGCCTCGTCGAGCGCGCGCAGGATGCCGCGATTCACCTCGTCCTTGGAGGGCGTGAGCTCGACCGGTGCGAAGAACACGCCCGACACGCCGCGCTCGATGTATTGCCGGCACAGGCTCAGCGCGCGCGCCTCATTGGAGGCTGCCTCGGTCGCCGCGCTTCCCCAGACCAGCGCATGAGCGCGCGCGAGCGGGGACGCCATCATGCCCTGACAGATCGGCTCGAAGATCTCGGTCTCGCCGAGATCCGGGATCAGAAGACCGAAGGACTGCCCAAGCGTGGTGCGCGAGCGCTTCACGAAGGTGCCGGATCCGGCGACCCGCTGCACCAGCCCGGCCGCCTGCAGCTCCCTCACGGCGCGGGTGACGGTGATGCGTGACACCCCGAACTGGCGCACCAGATCGACCTCGCTCGGCAGCTTCGTCTCCTCGCGCCAGCGGCCCGACTCGATGTCGCGCCTAAGAGCCGAATAAACCTGCGAATACTTCGGTATGGAGCGGGAAGCGGGAGCTGGCATTCTCAAGTAGATATATCAGCTTGAGAGCGTTGTTTCAATCCATATGCTAATGTTTACCTGACGGCGTGCTTCTTGCTAGGAGAACATTGGATTGCCGCAATTGTCAAAGCAGATATACCAGCTTTGCCTGGGACTCAACTACTCGTGCTCGAGGAGGGACTCTTGAAACCGTCACCACTGCGGCATTACCTGATCGCGTCGGACTTCGACCAGACCCTGAGCTTCAATGATTCGGGGGAGGTGCTGGCCGAGCTGCTCGGCGTCCGCGCCTTCAAGGAGAAAGTCACGGGCCTCGCCTCGAGCCACCTCGTGCAGCAGGGCGCAGAGCTCGCTTATCTCATCCGCCACGATCCCGAGTTTCGCGGCGTGCGGCGCGAGCACCTCATCGAGGCCGGACGCCGTGCACACCTGCGCCACGGGATCGCGGCGCTGATGGAGTTCCTGCAGCAGGGCATCACGGGCTGCCGGTTCTCCTTCGCCGTGGTCTCGGCGGCCCCGCGGGAGATCGCCGTCTCGGCGCTCTCCGGGATCGTGCCGCCCGAGCACATCCACGGCACCGAGTTCGATTACGACCCGACGTCGGGCGAGGTGCGCGCGATCACGAGGGTGCCGGCCGGCTACGGCAAGGTCGCGGTGCTGGAAGAGCTCGAGGAGCGACTCGGCGTGACAGCCAACCGCACCGTCTACGTCGGCGACGGCAGCTCGGACGTGCACGTGATGCTCCACGTGAACAGCCGCGACGGCTTCACCATCGCGGTTTCGGAAAACCGACAGCTCGCGAGGATTGCCCGGAGCACCGTCCTGAGCGACAACGCCTTCGGCATCGTCGTGCCGCTGCTCGAGCAGGTGCTCGCCTGGCCGGTGAGCGAAATCCGCGCCTTGTTCGAGCTGCGCGGACTCACGCTCGAGGGATGGGAACGAGCGCGCATGGATCGCGTGAAGATCGACGAGGCAGGCCCGCCCGCCCACGTCACGCCGCTGCGATCGTCCCAGGCGGTCGGCTGAGGGCACCGTGAGAGACGCCGACCCGGGCGCAGCTGCACGCGAGCTCGCGCCTCGACACTCATCGGCGTGGGCGGAGCTGGCGCTCGGGCTCGGTGGCTTCGGCATCGGCACGGGCGAGTTCGCGATCATGGGGCTGCTGCCGGACGTCGCGTCCGACCTCGGCGCGTCCGTGCCGGCCGCCGGGCACCTGATCAGCGCCTACGCACTCGGCGTGGTGCTCGGCTCCCCGCTGATCGCGATGCTCGCCGCGCGCGCGCCCAGGAGAGCACTGCTCATCGCGCTGGCGGCTTCCTTTGCCGTATGCAACTTCGCGAGCGCACTGTCGCCGGACTACGGCACCCTCGTCGCGTGGCGATTCCTGAGCGGAGTGCCGCACGGCGCCTACCTCGGCGTGGCGGCGCTCACCGCCGCCTCGCTGGTGCCCGCTGCCGAGCGGACCCGGGCGATCGGCCGCATGATGCTGGGGCTCACCGGCGCGACCCTCCTCGGGGTGCCGCTCGCCACCTGGGTGGGACAGGCATCCGGCTGGCGTGCGTGCTTCGCTCTGGTGGGGTCGATCGGTGCGCTGACGTGCCTCCTGATCCTGCGCTGGGTGCCGCCGGCACCGGCGGCTGCGGACGCCAGCCCGCGACGCGAGCTTGGCGCACTCGCGCGCAGGCAGGTCTGGCTCACCCTCGGCGTCGGTTCGGTGGGATTCGGCGGGCTGTTCGCCGTCGTGAGCTACATCACGCCGACTCTCACCGAGCTCACGGGGCTCGAGGCCCGTCAGGTTCCGCTCGTGCTCGCGGTCCTGGGCGTCGGCATGATTCTCGGCAACCTGGTCGGATCGTGGCTGGCGGACCGGTCGCTGACGCGCACGATCGGCGCTGTGCTGATCTGGAACATCCTAGTCTTGAGTCTCTTCAGCGTCGTGGTGCGCAGCGCCTGGGCCGCGGTGCCGACCGTGTTGCTGATCGGGAGCGGGGTGGCGCTGGTGCCGGCCCTTCAGGCCCGACTGATGGACGTGGCCGGGGACGCGCAGACGCTCGCGGCCGCCCTCAACCATTCGGCCTTCAACATCGCCAATGCGCTCGGCGCCTGGCTCGGCGGCCTCGCCGTGACGGCGGGCTTTGGTTGGGCCTCCACCGGCTGGGTGGGGGCAGGGCTCGCGGTCTTAGGGCTGGCGGTCTTCGCCTCCTCGCTGGGGCGGCAGCAGGCTGCATCGGGAGGCCCCAGTGCGTAGGAGCCCACAGCCGCGCTGGCACGGCGCGGACCCCGCCACCGTGCACGACGGGGCCACGCTCACGCTCGCCGGCGGACGCAGCTGCCGCGTTCGCCCGATCCGCGGCTCGGATCGGGACCTCAAGCGTGAATTTCTTGCGGGCTTGAGCGCTCGCGCCCGCTACAACCGGTTTCTGGGCGCGGTTCGCGAGCTCTCCCCGGAGGCGCTCGACCGGCTCGTCCGGGTCGATTACCGCTCGCAGATGGCTTTGGTTGCGCTGGCGGGCGAGGGGGGCGCCGAGCGTATCGTCGGCGTGGCACGCTACGCGGCAGCGCCCGGGAGCTTGAGCTGCGAGCTCTCGGTGGCGGTCGCCGACACCTGGCAGCGCCGCGGCCTTGCCACGATGCTCGCGAGACAGCTGTTGGAATACGCGCGGCTCCGCGGCTATGTGCGCGTGACAGTGAGCACTTTCGCGGACAACGTACCCATGCTCCGCCTGGCGCAGCGTCTCGGGATGCGCCCGGCAGCCGGTCAGCCGTCTCCCTCCATCATCGAGATGGAGCTGCTGTTGCCGGAAGTCGTGTAAGGCGCGAAGCCGTTGATGAGCCGAAGTGAAGGCGTTCGCGAGCCGAAGTGAAGCCGGTCATGAGCCGAAGTCGTGTAAAATAAGAATCGCGCCTCTCGCAGCACGGCCCGGGACCGTTGGCCGGCGCTGTTGACCGAGTCCGCGGCCCGCTCACGTCTCAGGAGGAAACCAACATGTGGCGTTATGGCCTGCTCGCCATGCTGGGCGTGGTGGCGATGGCGGTCGCGGCCTGCGACGGCGTCAACGGAGACGTGACGGCGACCGAGAGCGGGGCCGGCACGGTCAACGGCTCGATCCATGTGCCCGCGGGCCAGCACAGCGGCGCCGTCGGGACCGTCAACGGCTCCATACGGATCGACGACGGCGCGACCGTCGGACCGGCCCGCACCGTGAACGGTGGGATCGATGTCGGCGCGCACGCCACCGCGGATTCGGTGACCACGGTCAACGGTCACGTCACGCTCGGTGCCGGGGCGCACGTGAGCCATGAGGTCACCTCCGTGAACGGCGCGATGGATCTCGAGAGCGGCGCCGATGTGGGGGGTGGCTTGAAGAACGTCAACGGACAGATCACCCTCAAGACCGCCCACGTGGGCGGCGGGCTGAGCACGGTTGGAGGGGACATCGACCTCAGCGGGGAGTCGCGCGTCGAGGGCGGCATTCTCGTGCACGAGCCCGGTGGCTGGTTTGGCGGGTCCTCGAGCCGGCCGCGCAAGCCCCGTATCGTGATCGGCCCCGGCGCGGTGGTCCAGGGGAACCTGCGTTTCGAGCGCGAGGTCGAGCTCTACGTCAGCGAGCGGGCGACCGTGGGTCCTATCACCGGCGCCACTGCGATCCGTTTCGCGGGCGACCGTCCCCCGGGCTGAGGCGCCTCGGCTGAGGAATCGGTTCGTCGGGCGAGGCGCTGGCCCGACCGGCGAGACCTTGGCCGGCGAGCGCGGCGAGCCGCCACGCGCCCTGAAACACGAGCCAGGTCACCGCCGCGAACGCAAGCGCAAACACGATCCCCTCCGCGGAGAGCGCAAAGGTCGGTACCCAGTCGTTGAAGGTCGCGCGCGCCAGACCTGGGTCGGCGTGCAGCAGCAGATACCCGACCTGTCGAACGAGGCTCCCGTGCAGCGCATCGACGGCGCTCTGCAGCTGGTGCACGGTGTCGACCAGCGAGCGGATCACGGCGCCCTCGGCGTGAAACTTCGCGTCGCCGCTGTCCAGATGATATTGGATCAACGTCCGGATATCGCCGTGATGGAACTGGTCGGCGAGCCTCTGCCAGGGCTCGAGGTCGAGCCGCGCCTGATCGAGGCGGCCGCCGAGGCGCTGCCGATACTGCGCAATGAAACCCGGGACGAGACCGCCGGCAACCACCGCGCACACCACCAGCAGTCGGTCGAGGAAGCCGCGAAGAAACACCATCGTGCCGCCGTTGGGTCCGTGTTCGCACCCGATTCTATGGCCGGCGCACCCCGGAAGGGAATTGCCCGCCGGAGC
>Ga0209267_1000092_pt1 | contig 61398 bp, 56 predicted proteins | sample GraSoiAngelo_137_FD_185894 | JGI IMG/M metagenome (GOLD analysis project Ga0209267, IMG submission 185894) | Grasslands soil microbial communities from the Angelo Coastal Reserve, California, USA - 14_0929_09_30cm (SPAdes) (version 2) | ecosystem: Environmental > Terrestrial > Soil > Grasslands ... | reverse complement strand
CGTCGCGTAGGTTTGGTCACCCCTTGACTCTTCTTGCGAATAAGAAGGTATCTGTTATAATGATACCTAATATGGACACTTACGAGCTTCTCGTCTCGTCTCGTTTGATCGGTATTTGGCTAAGCGACATCTTCACTTCGAGGCTGTGACCATCGGTGGGGCGGCGCTTAACTTACTGGGCGTTGTGTCTCGTTTGACCAAGGACTGCGACATTCTATATCCCGAAATTCCCAGGGACATCGCAGAAGTCTCGCGGGCTTTTGCGACCGAGGTTCGTGCCAGAGGCGATACACTCCTGAACGATTGGTTGAACAACGGACCGGCTTCACTTGCAAACCAGCTTCTGCCGCAATGGCAAGAACGCCTGCAAGCTTTGTTTTCGGGTAATGTCATTCGTCTCCGCAGCCTTGGTCGCGTGGATCTCCTCTGCGCCAAACTGTTCGCCTTATGCGATCGGGGTATTTAGGAGACTGTATAGCGCTCGCACCGACAACCGATGAACTCGCAAAGGTGCTTTCATGGCTGGAGCTACAGGACGCCAATCCAGACTGGCCAGCCCAAGTTCGGGCAACGCTTGTAGATCTTCGAAGGAGGCTAGGTCATGGCATTTAGCAGGACTCTCGCCCCCACTCAAACCCCTCAAGCCGATCTGCTCACCTCGTGCATGGCGGGTATCGGCATGAACTTTACAGCGGCTCCGTCGGCCGAGCCGAATATCGAGGATACGATTCTGTTCGCCAGCATTGAAGGCGTGGAACATTACGACCTGCGGGTGCTAGCAGTGTTGGTTACATGGTTTGGCATGCATGCACCCTGGGTTAATGCTGATCGGCTCACTAAAGTGGTCGAAACGCAAAGCTCGCCGCGGCTTCGTGCGTTCTGGTCCGCGCTGGCGAGCTGGTACAGGAAAGACCGGCGCTTCGCCCGCCTCGCTAGGTTGTATGTCGGACAACGCCAGGACTTGATCGAGACGGGCACAGATTTTCAGGTTAGGCGTCGCGGCGAAGACCCGCGTTTTAGGGGAAGCGCAATCCGTGTCGCCGCGAACGTTCTTCGCGATCGAACCAGCGATGTTTTGCAACCGGCAGACCTGGCGCAGCGTCACAACGCCTATCGGCATCGAGTGATGATGGGACCAAGCTACCGTGCGGATATGTGGGCTGCACTTGAAAGAGAGCCGACACTCTCGGCAGCGGAGCTGGCCCGGAGAACTTATGGGTCCTTCGCTACTGCTTGGCACGTAAAGCGTGAGTTCAGATTGCTGTCGCCTAGCGTATCGCGGGCCTCGGGCCGCCACCAAACGCCGCGACCCAAGCCGGCGAGATCTGCCTAGAAACTCGTTAGAGTCTTACCCGAGGGATCAAACCAGCCCGTGGATTTCTACGGATCGCAACACCACCACCAGTGGTCGAAGTCACCCATACCAGGGCCACAGGGGTTGGATCAGGGATATTCGGCGCATTCGATGTGCGCTACCTTTATCTATGCCAGCTACCAAACCCATTCGCTCAATCACCCTACCGGAATCGCGATCACCCCGCCAGGCCAAAAACGTGCCAAATAACGCTGGATTGTAGAGATTGGGGTTAGCTTCGAGCGAAAAACAGATTCCCCAAATTGTTGAAACTGTTGTTAATTCAAAGCACAGAATAGAAAGGATGGAGCGGCGCGACATGCTTGCAAAGCAGGTGCTCAACTTGCTCCGATCTGAGCCACGGGCTTTGGGTCGAGTACACGGCATCGTGTTCCCGATTTTTTTTTGGCCTACAGATGGCCTACGAATCGTCCACTCTGTCGGTTTTGTCGGTTTCTTGGTGTGACTTTTCTGTAAGTTGCGTGCTTTCAACGCGGCTCTTTGTACGACATCTACTAGTCTTGGTTTAGCTGAAAGCCAATTGGCCCGGGGGCGTGGAACCTCCGGGCCTTTTTCTTTTGTAGTTCTTTGTGCCTCCGTAAGCTTGAATTTCCTCCTACGAACGCAAAAGGGCGCAGGACCAAAAAAACTGTAACCATGAGCGCCAAAAACCAGTAATTAGGTATAGAGAGTGGCAGATGGAATTGCTGGAACGGTTCGCGGCGGGCGACCTGGAAGCCTTCGAGGCGCTGTTTCGGCTGCACCAGAAGGAAGTCTACGCCTGGATCGTCCGCATCGTCCGTGACCACGGAATTACAGAGGATCTTACGGTGGAAACGTTCTGGCGCATTTACCGGTCCCGATCGCGGTTCGACACGGCCGGCAACTTTCGCGCTTGGGCGCGAAGGATCGCGACCAATGCCGCCCTCGACCATCTCCGGCATTCGCGCCGCGAAACCGAACTCCCAGAAGACCTGGCCGGCCCAGCGACTGCGGATCCCGCAGTCCGCCGCGAAGCCCGCGAGCGGATCAGAAAAGCCTTCCAAGAGCTTCCGCCAAAATATCGCCTGGTAGCCACGCTGGCCTTGATTGAAGAGGAACCGTACAACAACATTGCTGAAGCCGCGGGCATGTCCGTTGCGCTGGTCAAAGTCCGCGTGTTCCGGGCCGTCCGCATGCTACGCAAGAAGCTCAATTCCTTGGGAGTGGAGGTCAACGCGAAATGAGCAACCCAGTAAATGACCCAGAGATGCGCGCGCTCCTCAGGGAGGCGATCGCGCGCGTAAAGGACACTGAACTCCGCCGCGACCTCTGGCCGCAAATGCTCCGCAAGCTCGTAGAACAACCGACCCCGGTGGTCAGCGTCCCCTGGTTCGATTGGGCGCTCGCCGCGATTTTGAGCGCAGTCCTCGTTTTCTTTCCCGGTTCTATCCCGGCGTTGCTGTATCACCTGTGAAGCTGGAGGCCTTATGAATCAGCACATTTATCTTCGCGCGTACATGGCGGGCATCGTGGTGCCCACGATTTTTCTCCTCGTGGTCGTCACCGTCTTTACCATCGCCCGCTACGTCTACAACATCCCTGTTCCCATGGAGCGCGTCATCGTGTTCCCCATGGCCGTTGTGCCCAACGCCTGGGGCCTTTGGAATGTCCTCTTCGTGGCCCTGCGCTCTCGCCTGCAACTCCCCATTGGCCTGCACGGCGCGCTCTTGCCCATTTTGCTCGCGCCGCTCGGCATCCTGGTCACCAGTCTTCTGAACTTCCCCATTCCCAGCTTCGCCGCGCACGCCTTTCCGATCGCCGCACCGATTGGGCTGCTGGTGTACTACTTCGCCTGGAAATACCTCGTCGGCCTGTGCAATCGAGTTCAAGGGATCGCTTGAAGCTGGGAGCGCCTAACCTGTCCACACGGACAGTGTTTGATCTGCGCAACCAACTACCTTTTCCTGGTTGCTCCGGTTGCCAGAGCCGAATAGAATCCACGCTGCTCCTCCCACCCGGAGCCGAATCAGCTGTTCTGATCGAATATGGGAGGAAGTATGTGGACCAAGCAACAAACACAAACCGAACCACACGCCGCACCGCCGGCGACAGGACCCGCACCTTCAATAGCATCTATTGGCATGCCCTCTAGCCCTCGCTCGAGCAGCTCCACGCCAGGCAGTTCTGCGCGCCTCGGCTCAAGCTTGCAAATCAAAGGTCATATCACCGGCACCGAAGACTTGCAGATCGACGGCAAGGTAGAGGGTTCGATCACCCTGCGCGGCCATCAATTAACCGTAGGTTCCACCGCCCTGCTCAATTCCGAGATTCACGCCGGCGAAGTGGTCGTTTACGGCAAAGTGGTCGGCAATGTCCATGCGCGCGACCGCGTCGACGTCAAGACGGACGGCTCGGTCGTCGGTGACATTTCCACGGCACGGATCAGCATCGAGGATGGTGCCCACTTCAAGGGCCGCATTGAGATCGACCCGTCCAAGTCTCAAGCCGTCGTGGTCTAGGCCGGGATAACCCCGGCTCCTGTCGAGGGCGCCGCTTTCTACGCCAAGACTTCTTCGGCGGACGGTCCAGCTGAAACGGGGAGCCGGACCTCCAGGCGCTCGGCCGCATGGCTCACACACGAATCCGGCTAGTCCGCAGCAGAGAAAAAAACGGCAAGAAAATCCTTCGACTAGGCCTATCAGCAGAAATGCGCCGATGGCCAGACCAGCACGAAGGAAATGATCGCCAGTGTCTCCTCTCTTCTTCTCCATCCGACCCCGGTAGATCCACGATTTATCCAATGGTGGAAATCAGATGGATTTCGCGCTGGCGGTCCTGGTGTGGCTGCCGGGGTTCGAGGTTAATGACTCCGACGAGCTTATCTCCGGACAGTACAGGCATTTGGGGGCTTGACCCTGTTGGGATTCGATGATCAGTCCGTCGCGTCGCGAAATGCGCAGCATCGTAAACATGGTCATGGCGTCCAGGCTCGCGAAATACAGCTGGGGACGGAGCGGCCGCAAACTCAGGGATTCTGTCTCACCGTTTCAGAGGAAGACTTCGGGTGCATCTCTGCGGCCGATTTCGGTGCGGAGATAGCTTGTTTGTCGTCCACGGAGAATAGCAAGTACTTGCTGAAGCTGTGGCGCCGATGAAAGCGCCGTCCTCTCCAGTCGGAATACACCTCAGCACTCTGCGGCAGCCACATGTCCAAGTTACGCTCGCGAAAATGTACAGGGCCATATTCGATAGCGGTGTGGTCGGCGGCGAGACGGATTTCCGGGACCGGCCTGACCAAATCCGTTTCCAGTCTCACGATATGATAACTTTCTGCTTCAATCCAAGCGCGCCCCTTCAGCGAGACCGGGTAGGTAATTCCGTTGATTCCGACCTTGTAAGAGCGGATGTTATTCGGCCGATCGGCCCTTTGACGAAAATGTAGTTGCCACGCGAGGCCGCCATTCCATCGCGCCAGCCCCTCGCAAGTCAGGTCGAAACTCCCCACGTTGTAAGGATGAAAAATGAGAACCAATGCAGGCAGACCGTTCGACTCCACGCCGTCCGGAAATTCGCCCAAGGCATTTCCAACTGTCCGGAACTCTTCAACATTGAAAAATCCCGCTTTTACTTCCTGGATGGAAACCAGGTAGTCAAACTTGCGCGTTTCCGGAGAGGAGGCCAAACCCCATTTGTTGATCGTTTCGTGTTTCAGGGATTCGGTCGCCGCGAAGCGATCGACGTTGCCGACAAATTCCTCAATCCGCTCGCCTGCCTTCTTAATGACTTCGTTGAGGGCACAGCTAGTGTTAGGTTCAACTGGAGGAACTTTCTCATCAATGTCAGGAGGCAACCAACTGGAGGGAAGAGGAAGCGCAGTGGTCTCGGCAAGCGACCCCGCCTCCAGCAACTCCGCGCTTGCCGCAGCAGCGGCACTCTGCGCCTCCGGGAACTGCAGATTCTCCAGTTGTTTCTTCGCCGAAGTGTCCGCGGGATGCTCCTGCACGTAGATTTGAAGAACACTTACCGCTTTGTCCCTTTCTCCGCGTTGGGCCAAAGCTGCTGCCAGGAACCGCTGAACAACGGCGGCCTGCCCGTGGCCCAGTTCCAGTGCGCGGTCGGCTTGTTTGACGGCTTCGTCTGGCGAACCTTGGCGCAAGTACGCATCCGCGTAGATCGCGTGAGCTCGCCAGGAGTATGGCTCGGCTCGAACCGCTCTGCCCAAATACGGCAAGGCCTCGCCGGGCTTGTTTTCGTCCAAGAGAGCCTGGCTCAGGGAAAGCAGCGCGCGAAAGTGTCTTGGATAGAGTTCGAGCGTCCTTGTCCAATAGGACTTGGCCTGCCCTGGATCGCTCATCCGCAGCGAGTAAACGCCAAAAAGATAATTGACCTCTGCGCTGGTCGGCGCTACCCGGTAGGCTGTCTCCAGGTGGCTCCGCGCCTCGGGCATTTTATTGCTCCGCAGCGATTCTATGGCCTTGCCAATTGCCTTCTGCGCTTTCGGAGCGAGTGCAGCCAGCTCCGTATCCGTGAAGGCGTCCTCTCCCTCCGGCGCCGGTTGCAACTCGAGGGTCACCTTCATCAGTGTCGTGCCCTGGGCGTGTGTATCGATGAGCTTGGTAGTTCTGCCGAACCCGGGTGCGACCACCAATACGTTGTACTCGGATTGCGGCACTTCGTTCATTCTGAGGTAGCCGGCTTTGGCTGTCGACTGTCTATAGATCTGGCCATTAAGCTGGGTCATGGTAACCACTGCCATGCCCTCAATGGGCGCACCATTTGGTCCCGTAATCTGCAGATCCAAATCAATGATCGCAATCGACCTGGTCAGTCCTCCCGACAGAGGGGTGTTCACGACCATCCCCGATCCGTTGCCTTGAGCCAACAGCTGGCCCGGTAATATGGCCAGGCAGACAATGGCCAGAACAAAAAAAGCTGATTTCATTTTGCGTACCAGCATGCCTAACTCCCAATAGGCGGGGAACCTGATTAGTACTGAAATCATACGCCTCAGATGCCCGCGTGGCGAGACGTAACACCCGCCGTTTCGCCGGCCCTCAGCATGCGGGTCTAAGACGCTGGCTTCCCGGCTACAGGTGTCACGCCAGGCTTGTTATCGATGGTTCCTCACTTGCTCGCCTGAGTTGATGTTGGGCTTGCCGTTCTGTTCTTGGCTGACAAACCTTCTCGTGACAATCGCCTGGTGCGTGGATCCGACGTTCTTAATCTATGAGCTGGATTTTCCTTCCCCGCCGGTCCAGAGTATTGAGATCGCCGTTGTGAGTGGTGGCGTCGCATGTTCTGCTCCCTATTCATGCTGCTTTGCCTGGAGGCCTTTTTTGTTTTTTGCCCGCCCGCGAGGTTCGAACCTCGCCATGTACTCGCCCCGACCAAAATGGGAAACGCTGAGCCATATCACGTTGAGGCCCAATACGATTGGAACGACGACGGAACGCCGGACCACTTCAGGCTGCGAGTCCAGAAAGAAGTGGCGCCCCTGGTAGAAGGCTTAGAACAGACGCCCGCAAGAAATCAACACTGGTCGTATCACTGCTGGCTGGTTGTTGATTCCGGCTTCGACCAGTCGACGCTGTGGGAAGACGAATGGTCTGTCAGGGAGTCCGATCTAGTCTCGTTTCAAGAGATTGTAAGTTTCGGAACTGCCGACGAATTCTTTCCGAAGTGGTTCACATGGAGGTTCCACGGAGAGCTTAACCAGGACCTGAACCTAAACTCATTCGAGGTGCGGCAATTGGAAGATCGCATAATACATGAGGATGTGCTGGGAAGTGAAATAAAACGCCTCAAGATCGAAGGTATTACGCCCGCAGAGCTTAAGGTTGAGATACTGGGCAACAAATTATCAAGAATCTTCGTCTATCGCGGTGGTCGGCGCGAGGACATTCGATGGGCCGTGTATGTTCCGCGCCTGCGCAAGGTCATGATGTTCCTGAACGGATTTGCCGACTGAAGCTGCCCCGGCCCGCGCTCTTCAGCAAATCGACTCCTCTGCCCATGGTCAAATCAAGGCTTCATCAACGCCCCGAATACCTTTCCTCTTTCCAAGGATCACCATACGCGTGATACCCGTTCCGCTCCCAGAAACCCAGCCGGTCATGATCGAACAACATGAACCCGCGTACCCATTTCACGCTTTTCCAGGCATACAGGTGTGGCACGATCAGCCGCAAGGGCCCGCCATGCTCCGCTGCCAATGGCTCACCGTCGTGTTCGAACGTAAACAGCACCTCCGGACGCAGCAAATCCGCCAGCGGCACATTTGCTGTGTAGCCTTCTTCCGCGAGCACCAGCGCGAACTGGGCCTCCGATTTCGGCTTGACCAGCTTCATCACGTCCGTGAACAGCACGCCTTTCCACCGGTTATCCAGCCGGCTCCAGCGTGTCACGCAATGAAAATCCGAGGTCACCTCCGTCCCTGGGAGCTCGCGAAACTCCGTCCACGTCAGTCGCAGCGGTTCTTCCAGCAGCCCCGAAATCTTGAAGTCCCACTTCGCCGGATCGAACGTCGGCACAGTGCCGTAGTGCAGCACCGGCCACTTCAGCGTCAGCGACTGCCCAGGCGGCAGCCGGCCTTCCGCTCTTGCCTTTTTCTCCAGCTCTCTCCGGTTGCCCAAATCCCCAAACAGTGCCATCTTCTTTTTTCCGTTCTTAGCTGCTATACAGGCGCACTTCCACTCATCGAAATTACTACTTGCTTGGATGTCGCGGAGAAATAGAAGATGCAGACCGGCCGGGGCGGTCAAACAGGGATTCGAACGCGAATCAACCTAGCTGATATCGACTTCGAGCCCGCCCACCCAGCCGGCTGCGAGATTGTACACCGCCGCTCCGACGACCCCGGCGACGCCCCCCACGATGCCGTACAGAATCGGGAAAAGAATAATGGCGCCGAGGCCAAACCCAAAGCCCAACGCACGCGCGCCGGGTACTCCGCCTCCTGTCAAACTTCCCAAGGATCCCGCCATCATGGAAAACAGTGCCATGCAAATCCCGACGATTAACCCAAGGATCGCGTATACGACAAGTCCGACCTTGAACGCGGATCCCGGCGCGATTCGCTTTACGGTGGCCATGCGTGCCTCCTCTGGCAAATTGGTGGGATGCTAGCAGAATGGGCCTCCTGCCCAAAGTCCTAAATGCGCTTACTCGTTTTTTGCGTGTGCTATGATTTTCTTTTGCACCGCCCGCGCGGGCGAAAGCGAGCACCGCATGACCGCACGCATCCTCGACGGCACTAAGATTCGTGACCAGATCTTCGCCGAGCTGAAAGACGAAGTTCGCCTGCTTACGTCCGCCGGTGTGCGGCCGGGCCTTGCTGCAGTTCTTGTCGGTGAAAATCCCGCCTCGCAGCTCTATGTCAAGAGCAAGATCGCCGCGTGCGAAGAGCTAGGGCTCGCGAGCGCGCTCCTCAAGCCATCGGCCACGGTGACCACTCTCGACCTGCTGGCCGTCGTCGAGGACTTGAATCGCGACAACAATGTGGATGGCATTCTCATTCAGCTTCCTCTTCCCTCTCAGGTAGATACCAAGCGTATCCTGGAAGCCGTCGATCCCGCCAAAGACGTGGACGGTTTCCATCCCATCAATCTTGGCCGCCTCGTCAGCGGACGCCCCGGACTAGTTGCCTGCACGCCCGCCGGCTGCATGGAAATTCTGCGCCGCACCGATATCAAGACCGAAGGCGCCAACGCCGTTGTCCTCGGCCGCAGCGACATCGTCGGCAAGCCCATGGCTCTTCTCCTCATGCACGCCAACGCCACCGTCACGATCTGCCATTCCAAGACGCGCGATTTGCCCGATCTCCTCGGCCGCGCCGACATCATCGTCGCCGCCATGGGCAAAGCCGGCTATGTGGAACCGGACTGGATCAAGCCCGGAGCTGCAGTCATCGATGTTGGCACCAATCGTGTTACGGATCCCCAAGAAGCGCAGCGGCTTTTTCACAATTTTCCGGACCGTCTCGAAAAATTCCGCGCCAAAGGAAGCGCTCTCGTCGGTGACGTCCATCCCGGGGCCGTCAATACTGCCGGAGCGCTCACGCCAGTTCCCGGCGGCGTCGGTCCCATGACCATCACCACGCTCATGAGCAATACGGTGAAAGCCGCGCGCCTCCGCCGCGCGTCACCCAAATTTTCCGCAACTCGACCGACCGCCACGGCGCGGTAATCGGGATAAAATGCTCCGACTCGGACTCACCGGCGGGATCGCCAGCGGCAAGAGCGCCGTGGCAGCCATGCTGCGCGAAATGGGCTTTGCTGTCCTGGACGCCGACTCCCTGGCTCACAGGCTCATCGAGCCGGGCCAGCCGACCTACAACGAGGTCCTCCAGGAATTCGGACAGACGGTGCGCGCCCCGGATGGCCGCGTTGACCGTGGAAAACTCAGCGCCATTGTCTTTGCCGATCGCTCCAGGCTCGACCGTCTCAACGCCATCGTCCATCCGCGCGTCGCGGAAGTTGTCTTCCGTCAATTCGAGGACTGGCAGCGTAGCGGCACGCGCGACGCCGCTTTTGTGGAGGCCGCCCTGCTGATCGAATCCGGCATTCACAAGAAACTGGATGGCCTGGTGGTCGCCTGGTGCGAGCCCGAACAGCAGCTCCAGCGCCTCCTCGCGCGTGGCCTCAGCGAAGCCGAAGCCCGGCGCCGCATCGCCGCCCAGCTTCCCGTCGAAGAAAAACTTCTTCTCGCCACCGAGAAAATCGATTGCTCCGGATCTCTCGAGCAAACCCACCGCCAGGTCAAAGCCTTGGCGGCCAAGCTGCGCCGTGGAGCGGTACGAAGCTAAGTCCATCATTCCGGCGTCGCGAGATACTCTGCGCCGTAGCGGTCTTTGGCGCGATGACCTCTTCGGCCGCCTCTCGCTTCCGAGCGGCGAGAGGAGAATCTCTTTGATTTTCCTTATACTATGGACATCGAGTGGATCAGGAAGGGACGACACCCATGAACGCAGTAAACGCCTCCAACCGCGCTCGCATCGCACTGGCCGCGCTGGTGCTAATCCTCGGCGCCTACTGGGCTGGCGAGCGATTCGGGCCGCGCCAGCCCACCCATGTCGAAGCCTTGCCTCTCGGCGGTTCGCGCTCTCCCGCAGCCATTGCGCAGCGCGATGCCGGCTTGACCGACGATGAATCGATCAATGTGCGCATCTACCGGCAAGCATCCCCAGCCGTGGCCAACATTCTCACCAAAGCAACAGAATATGATTTTTTCATGGACCCTGTCCCCGTTGAAGGCGCCGGCTCCGGTTTCGTGATTGATGCCCGCGGCTACATCCTCACTAACTTTCACGTGGTGCAAGAGGCCCAGTCCATTGAAGTTGTGCTGGGCGACCAATCCCGCTTTCCTGCGAAATTCATCGGCGCCGACCGGCGCAATGATGTCGCGCTCTTGAAAATCGACCCCAAGGGAAAGCACCTCGCCGCGCTGCCGCTGGGAGATTCCGGGACGCTTCAGGTGGGCCAAAAGGTCCTGGCCATCGGCAACCCCTTTGGCTTTCAGTCCACGCTCACCACCGGCGTTGTCAGCGCGCTCGGACGCACGGTGCAGACCAGCCAAACCACTTTCATCGACGAGGCCATTCAGACCGACGCTGCCATCAATCGCGGAAATTCCGGAGGACCGCTCATCAATTCGCACGGTGAAGTCATTGGCATCAACTCCGCGATTTATACGCCCAGCGGCACCACCGCCGGCATCGGCTTCGCCATTCCTATCAACACGGCAAAGAACATCGCCAACGACCTCATGACCGACGGCCGCGTTCACCAAGCTTTCCTCGGGGTGGTAACTGTTCCCGTCGGCGGCTGGCTAGGCGAAGCTCTGGATCTGCCCGTCAAAGAGGGCTTGCTTGTGGAGAGCGCCACGAAGGGCGGTCCGGCCGCTGCCGCCGGCATTCAAGGCGGCAATCGTGTCGCGGAAGCTGGCATGCGCAAGATCGCCATCGGTGGCGACGTCATCGTGGCCATCGACAGTCAGAAAGTCGCCAGTCAACTCGACGTCAACCTGCTCCTCAACCACAAGCGTCCCGGCGACAACGTGACGGTAACGCTCTTTCGCGGCGGCAAAAAGATGGACGTTGCCGTCAAGCTTGGCGAACGCACCGGCAACTGAATCTATTCCCTTGTAGGGTGCATACTGCCCTCCCGCTGATCGTCCATAACTCAATGATTGAATTCGGCGCGATGCTTGGCGCGCGCTTCCTCGCCAAGCCAAAACCAGCTCTCCGCAATATCCCGCACGCGTTCCAACTCCCGCTGCATTTCCGCATGCTTGGCTTCCATGAGCTCTGAACTGGCATCCTTCGGAACATAGATAGGCGTGCCGAAAAACATCAGGGTGCGTGAGAAGGGTCTCGGCAGCAGAAAATGGTCCCACGTCTTCTCAAACGTCTTCCCACGCTCAACGCCCACGTGAAAGACGAGGATCGGACATCCCGTTTTCCGCGCCAGCATCACTGGTCCCGGCTTGGCGACGTACCGCGGCCCACGCGGTCCGTCAATGGTGAAGGCGCAATCGAGCCCTTCTTCCAAACGCCGCGCCATCACCGCCAGCCCGCGCAAGCCTCCCCGCGAAGAACTCCCTTGGGCCGTCCCAAATCCCAGCCACTCGATCACTTGGCGCGTCCACCGCCCGTCGAACGCCGTCGTGTTCATTACCACCACGCCGCGGTTGCGCGCCCACCACGCCACCGGGATAATCACACGGTGCCAAAACGCCCAGATACACTGCTTCTTTGCCGCGTACACCTGCTCGGCATGCTGCCAGCCCAGCACCTCGTAACGAAGCGTCGGACCCAGCATGCGAATCACGCTGTACACCGCCGCAGCAATGATGGGAATCTGGATGCGCCGCGACCATGGCAAATCCGGCAGCCGGGTGTCGTAATGCACATTCACCGGTTCGTGCTCTGATTTCTTCGAGGTGTCGACCGCTGCGTCAGGTGTCGTCATCATCTCTATGTGTCGCCGTTAAGCCGCCGACGTATAGTATAGGCGAGACTTTCTGCCTTCGTGGCGGGGAGGTTCACCGATTGACGGCCTTCTTCAACTCGATCGTATACTGGCGTCGCGCCACAATGACTGCGGGCTACATGGCCATCCTCTGCGCTGCGCTAATCGCGGGCGCCTCTGCGGGCCCCGATGAATCGTCTTCCGACTCCGTGGGGATCATCGACGGCGAAGCCATCAGCGTCACTGGACCCATGAGCGTCGAGGTCGTCCACGGCCGGGTGAAAACCGTCCTCGGCAGCGGCAGTGACGTGCGCGTCAAATCCGGGACCGCGCGCATCGACCTCGTGGAAGGCGGCCAGATCGGCATTTGCGGTCCAGCGCATCTGTCGGTTCTCAAGTCCGGCGGTTCGCTGACGGTGGCCCTCGATACCGGCACGATTCACGTGCACATCGAGCAAGACCTTGCCCTGACCATCTACACTCCCCAGATTCAGGCGCAAGCCATCGCCATCGGCGACGCGCCGCGAGATGTCCTCGTCGGGTTCGACGCCTCCAGCGCCATGTGCATCCGCGCGAATAGCGGCGCCGTCCGAGCGGAGCAGCAGCTCACCGGGCAGAGCGTCCTCGTCCCGCAGACTGGCGACGTGCTCCTCCTCAACGGCCAGCTTGACAGCCTTCGTATTGGTGCCGGCCACTGTGCCTGCAATCTACAAGCTGCAGGATCAACTCCTCCACCACAACCCGAAGTCAGCCAGGCGGTAACCTCCGAGGAAGCGCACGAGACAGGCCCCCAACCAAAACCGAACACCCAGCCCCAGCCCGCAACTGTGGAAACGCCCGCCGCTGGGGAAGAACCCGTCTACCAGGTCTTTATCCCACCGCTGATCTACGATGCCAACGCCAAAGTCCAGCCGGAAGTCGATCCGAGGATGATCGTTCTGGTGCGCCACGTGCGAGTGCGGCCCGCGCTCATTTTCCAAGGCCGCGTAGAAGGCCAAGCCATTGCTGCCGGCGCACCCCCTCCTGTACCCGCACAGGCTGTCGCTGCGAGTGCTTCGAAGTCGGCTGGCCCCGCCGGCGATTCCTTTGTCGATCGCGTCCGTAACTTCGTCCGTAAACTTTGGCCCAGCGGCTCCTGACCGAAGTTTGCTGAGCTTTCAGCACGCTACATGGAAAGCGCGCGGTCATCCTGAGGCGATCCGACAAGGATCGCTTCAGGAGTTACGTTCAAGGAGAGGGTAATGGCCGACCGATTCCTCGAAGCTCGCTCACCAAGACCTCTGACCACTGTCCGATAGACCAGTCGGACACTCACGCCCGCGTAGTCTTCCGGCGCCACGTCGTCCGTGATACTTTTTTCGTGAGAGGAAGCACTCTTTGGAGTGGAGCGCTTCCGAGCATTTTCACCGCAAATCAGAATCAACCTGAGGGGATCCACATGAAGCGAGCTCTTGGGAATCGCGGTCTGTCGGAATTTCCTTTCGAGGAATTAATCGCTTTGTGCCTCGTATTTCTGGTGACCGGATGCAATTCCAGCTCTTACACTCCTCCGCCAGATACCCTGGCGCCCTCTGCCCCTTCCGGTTTGATCACGACGATGGTCGCCGCCACGCAGATAGACCTTCGATGGACGGCTTCAGCCGACAACGTTGGTGTGACCGGCTATACAGTGGAGCGCTGCCAAGGTGTTGGCTGCTCGAGTTTCGCCCAAATCGCAACTCCAAACGTAACAACATTTAGCGACACTGGCCTGACCGCTTCGACATCCTATTCCTACCGCGTGCGCGCGACTGACGCTGCAGGAAATCTCAGCAGTTTCTCTTCTATTTCTACAGCTACAACGTCATCTTCAGACACCACCGCGCCAACCGCGCCGGCCAACCTGACGGCCACGGCCGCTTCCAGCGGCCAGATCAATCTCGCCTGGACGGCTGCGACCGACAATGTCGGCGTCACCGGCTATCGGGTGGAACGCTGCCAGGGGGCTGGCTGCTCGAACTTTGCGCCAATCGCCGCACCCGCCACATCGGCTTTCAACGACACTGGCCTGGCTGCCTCCACTTCTTATTCCTACCGCGTGCGCGCCACCGATGCCGCCGGGAACCTCAGCACTTTTTCTTCGACGGCCACGACGACGACGATGCCCACGCCTGATACCACACCACCCAGCGCACCAACGAACCTCACGGCGACCGCTGCTTCCGCCACTCAAATCAATCTTTCCTGGACCGTCTCCACCGACAACGTCGGCGTCACCGGCTATCGAGTGGCACGCTGCCAGGGGGCTGGCTGCTCGAACTTCGCGGAAATCGCCACGCCGACAGCCGCCACCTTCAATGACACTGGCCTGGCTGCTTCCACTTCTTATTCCTACCGCGTGCGCGCCACCGATGCCGCCGGGAATCTCAGCACCTATTCGAGTACAGATACGGCCTCAACTGCGGCGGGACCGATCAGTGTGCAGATCACACCGGTGCGCGGCGGAGGGACTCTTTCGCAATCCCTGAATTTCACGGCGATCCTTCAGAACGACGTGAGTGCGGCCGGGGTGACATGGACGGCTTCCGGCGGGATTTTCAGCAGTCAGGGAAAGACTACCGCGACGTATGTCGCTCCGAGCGCCGCAGGCAATGTCACCATTGCAGCCACGAGTGTTGCCGACGTGACCAAGAGCGCCTCCGCGATCTTCGCCGTTACCGACCTCACGGGCGTCACCACCTATCACCATGATCTCGCGCGCGACGGAGCCAATACCCACGAATTCGCACTGACACCTTCCAACGTCAAGACCGCCACGTTCGGCAAACTCTTCTCGTGTACCGTGGACGGCGCTATCTACGCTCAACCTCTATGGGTGGCCAACCTCACCATCGGCACCACCAAGCACAACGTCATCGTCGTCGCCACAGAGCACGATAGCGTTTACGCTTTTGACGCCGACACCAATGCCAGTCCTTGTGTACCGCTCTGGCAAGCCAATCTGATCGACGCTGCACATGGCGGCACGGCGGGCGAAGCATCCGTAGCCTCCGGTTCTGGGGGCCTGGTGGGCAGTGGTTTTGGCGACCTCTCTCCCGAAGTCGGTATCACCGGTACGCCGGTCATCGATCTAAGCACGAACACGCTCTATATCGTCAGCAAGTCGGCGATTGCAAATCCCTCGTCTTTTTTCCAGCGCCTCCACGCGCTGAATCTGACGAGTGGGAATGAAAAGGCGGGGAGCCCCGTCGCAATCGACAATTCCATATTCGTCGCCGGAACCGGAGACGGGTCGGTGAACGCCAAGGTAGCGTTCGATCCTCAAAATGAACATCAGCGACCTGGCCTCGCTCTGGTCAATGGAGTTGTTTATATCGCCTGGGCTTCGCACGAGGACCACGATCCCTATCACGGCTGGATCATCGGATATAACGCAACAACCATGGCGCAGGCCTCTGGTGCCCTGTTCAACACGACTCCCAACCATGTGGGGACGGTCCCCTACTCGCGAGGCGGCATCTGGATGGGCGGGGGTGCCCCGGCAGCGGATAGCAGCGGCAACCTCTATTTCCTGACCGGCAATGGGACCTTTGACGCCGACTCCGGCGGTTCCAACTACGGTGATAGCACCATGAAACTCAGCACTACTGCTGGGTTGAGCGTGGCGGACTGGTTCACACCCGCGGACCAGGCCGGGCTGGATGGAGCAGACACAGATCATGGGTCCGGTGGCGCCGCAATTCTTATCGACCAGCCGAGTGGTCCGCTGCAGCACTTGGTGATCGGCGGAGGCAAGCAAGGAAATTTGTTTCTTCTCAACCGAGACCAGATGGGTCACTACGGCGCAAGTGTGAATCCGGTGAATTCAAACGCGGTGCAGATCTTCAATGTCGGCAACGGGATCTTTTCCACGTCAGCTTTCTGGAACAACTCCCTGTACATCGCACCATCCGGGGGGCCGCTGCAAGGTTATCCGTTTAGCACGGCAACGGGGAAATTCAACACCGGCTCGGCAACATCCTCGGCCGTCTCCTTCGGGTTCCCCGGGGCAACACCTTCCATTTCGGCGAACAGCGCAACAAGCAACGGCATCGTGTGGGCCATAGACGCCAGCATGTACTGTACTCCGCAGTCTCCAGGCTGCGGGCCGGCTGTGCTTCACGCCTTTGATGCAACTAAACTCTCGCCAGAACTCTGGAACAGTTCCCAAGTCGCTAGCGATAGGGCGGGCTTTGCGGTGAAGTTCACCGTTCCCACCGTCGCCAACGGCAAGGTCTACATCGGCACACGGGGCAATGATAACGGCAGCGGCACGTCGTCCATCCGCGGCGAACTCGACGTTTACGGTCTGCAGCCGAATTAGGGCGGCGTCTTTTTTCCCGGACAAATCATTCGTTTTGGAGTGCTCCATTCCCAAATACACCGGTACTTGGTGTGCGGCCGCCAGGCTGCCGCTTTTTCGTCTTTCTCGCCACCATCTCTATAATCCATCCACGCGCTTGGCTTAGAATTGCTGCACTTTGCTACATCCCCTCGTAGTTGGGCCCGCCGCCGCCCTCCGGAACCACCCAGTCGATGATCTGGTAGGGATCGGCGATGTCGCACGTCTTGCAATGCACGCAATTCGCGGCGTTAATCTTCAGTTTCGCGCTGCCATTTGATTCCTTGGCCATTTCATACACGGCAGCCGGGCAAAAATACTCGCAAGGATTTCCGTACTCCTCGACGCACTTGGTAGCGCAGACGTTTAGGTCTTTCACCACCAGATGACACGGCTGGTCTTCCTCATGCCGCGTCCCGGAGTGATACACGTCTGTCAACCGATCAAACGTCAGCGTGCCATCGCCCTTGAATCTTTCAGGTTTACTGTGAGCAGCTTCATCGCCTAGGGCTCCCGTTCTCCCGTTGATCTTGTTGTACGCTTCATGCCCCTCGTGCGCCCGCATGGGATCGATCAGCCCGCGCCCGCCGGTGATTTGCTGAAACGCGGTGTGAAAGAATCCGCGGAGCATTCCATGTTGAAAGGACTGATGAAAATTCCGGACCTGCCACAGCTCTTTCTTGATATAGCTCTGCTCGATCTTCTTCGGGAAGGCGCTCAGCGTTTTCGATGAGGTATCGCCCGTTCGCAGCGCTTCAAAAATCGTTTCCGCTGCAAGCATCCCGCTCTTTATCGCCAGGTGAATGCCCTTCAGCCGCTGCGAATCCAGAAAACTTCCAGAATCCCCGATGATCAGACCGCCATCGAGATAATTCCGCGGCATGGCGTACCAGCCGCCGTAGGGCAGCGACTTCGCGCCATAACGCACCAGTTTCCCGCCATCGAGGAGTTTCCTGAGGAACGCATGCGTTTTCCAAGTCTGAAACGCTGCGTGCGGGTCGAACTGCGGATCCGCATACTCCAACGCGAGCACTAAACCAATGGAGACGCGGTTGTTCGAGAGCCCGTAAATCCAGCCGCCGCCGTACATGTCCGTCGAAACTGGCCAGCCCAGCGTATGCGCAACGTAGCCCGTCGCGATTCGTCCCGGCTGCACGTCCCACAATTCCTTGATGCCGATCCCGTAGCTTTGCGGGTTGATGTTGTCGAGCTTTTTCGCCGTCACCAGTTTCTTGGTGAGAGATCCGCGCGTTCCTTCGGCCAGCACGGTGACCTTGGCACGCAACTCATAGCCTGGCGTGTAGTTGTCTTTTGGCTTGCCGTTCTTGTCGAGGCCTTTGTCTTCGGTGATGACGCCGCCGATTCCTTCTCCTTGGTATACCAGCTCCGCCCCGCCAAATTCCTTGAAAACATTGACGCCCGCAGCTTCCACGAGTCCGCCAAGCCATTTGGTCATTTTGCTAAGTGAAATGACGTAGTTGCCTTTGTTCTTGAACGGCGGCGGCGTAATTGGAAACCGAAACGACGATCCTCGCGTGAAAAGCAGCGCCGCATCTTCCGTCACCGGCGTGTCGAGCGGAGCGGATTTCTCAAAATCCGGCACCAGCTCAGCGATCGCTTTGGGGTTCATGATCGCGCCCGAGAGCTGGTGCGCGCCAATCTCGCGTCCCTTCTCCAGAACGTAAATATTGTCTGCGGAAAGCTCGGGCTTGCCGCCCACGGTATTGTGTTTCTTGATCAGATTGGCAAGATGCAGCGCGCAAGCAAGCCCTGCCGGCCCCGCGCCAACAATCAATACATCCGCTTCCAGCAGTTCGCGTTGAACGGTCATGGATTTGCTTTCATTGTAACAAAGTGACCGCGATCCGAAGGGAATGAGGCTATGAGGTTTTGGCTTTTTCCAAAGCTTCGGTGAGGGCGGGCATGATTTCGAAGATGTCGCCGACGACACCGTAATCGGCGATTTCAAAAATCGGAGCGTTGGAGTCTTTGTTGATGGCCACGATGGTGCGCGCGCCCTTCATGCCGACGACATGCTGAATCGCGCCGCTAATGCCCAGCGCCAAATACAACTTTGGCGCAACCGTTTGTCCCGAGCTGCCGATCTGCCGCTCCATGGGGAGCCAGCCCTCATCGCAAATCGGTCGCGACGCGGCAATCTCGCCGCCCAGGGCCTTGGCCAGTGCTACCGCCTGCGGAATATTTTCGGGTGCTTTGATGCCGCGGCCGATGGCTACGATGAGCGACGCCTGAGTCAAATCCACAGCCGACTTCGCCTCTTTGAAGAGATCAAGCGGCTGGGTGCGAATCTGCTGCGCGCTCACGGCTACGGTCATGGCATTCACGGGCGCTTTTCCCGAAGGATGCGCCGCGAGCAAATCGGCGCGAAACGCGCCTGATTGAAACGACCCGAACCACGGCGCTGCCCCCGCAAACGTCACATCGGCCACAGTCTTTCCCTGGAACATTTGCCGTACGAAAATCAGCTTCCCGCCCTCGTTCCGGTAGCCGATGCAGTCTCCGATCATCCCCTTGCCGAGCATGGCCGCGAGCTTCGGCGCAAAGTCGCGCACCTGATAGGTGTGCGGAAACAAAACCAAATCCGGCTGGGCGCTTTCGATTACTTGTTTCAGCGCGACGCAATATCCGTCCGGCGTGTACGCTTCGAGCAAGTCATGCTGGACGCTCAGAACTTCGGCGACGTTTTTCGCGGCCAGCTCATCCGCGAACGCTGCCACACCCTTGCCCATCACCAGCGCACTCACCGTGCTTGACGTATCTTTCGCAATTTGCTGCGCCGCCGCCAGCGTCTCGAAACTCGCGTTGTTCCACTTCCCCTGTCGCAGCTCCGTCACTACCAAAATTTTCATGGTTGGCCTCAATTTCAAAGAAGAAAAGACACCGGCAAGATGCTGGCGCTACCTCAGATCACACGCGCTTCAAACTTCAGCTTCTCCACCAGCTTCGTCGCGATTTCCTTCGGCGTGCCGGTCAGGAACTCCGTCTGCTTCGTTTTTGTCGGCACGTAAATCTTTTCAATCTTCTGCGTTGCTTCGGCGGACACGCCCAGCGACTCGCGCGATATCGCTGCGATTTCTTTTTTCTTGGCAAGCATGATGCCCTTCAGCGTCGCGTAGCGCACCTTGTTAATGCCGGACTGAATCGAAAGCACCGCCGGCAGCGGACACTCGATATGCTGAAACCACCCGGCCTCCAGTTCCCTTTTCAATTTCATCTTTCCATCGGCCACCTCGATGGCCATGATGATCGTGGCGTGCGGCAAATCCAGTAGCGCGGCCAGCAACACGCCGGTCTGCCCGAAGCCGTGGTCGTCGCTCTGCAATCCAGTCAGGACTAAATCGGCCTTTTCCTTTCGAATGGCGGCCGCCAGGGCCTTCGCGGAGCCGAGCGGATCGAGCTGCGAAAAATTGTCGTCCAAAATATGAATGGCTCGATCCGCGCCCTTCGCCAGCGCTTCTTTAATCGTCGGCTTCACGCGCTGCGGGCCCATCGACAGCACAACCACTTCGCCGCCGTGCTTTTCCTTCAGCCGCAGGGCTTCTTCGAGAGCGTAGCTGTCCGGCTCGTTCATTTCGAAGCTGATGTCCGATTCCTTGATCCAGTTTCCGGCAATGGCCAGCGGTGCGTCTTTCGCCGGAACCTGCTTGATGCACACGATAATGTTCACGAGATTCTTCCTTCTAATGAAAACCTTGTTGCTGCCCAGACTGATGGGGATGCTATTTGCCCGACCAATGCTTGAAAATCAGCGCGGCATTGGTGCCGCCGAAACCAAACGAATTCGAAAGCGCGAACTCCACCGACGCCTTGCGCGCATAGTTCGGCACGTAGTCTAGATCGCATTCCGGATCGGGACTCTCCTGATTGATCGTCGGCGGCAGAATCTGGTCGCGCAGTGCCAGCACGCTGATCCCGGCTTCCAACCCACCCGCACCGCCCAGCAAATGTCCGGTCATGGACTTCGTGGAGCTTACCGGTACCTGCTTGGCGCGCTCGCCGAACAACCTCTTGAGCGCACGCGTCTCGATCACGTCGCCAATGGGCGTCGAGGTACCATGCGCGTTCACGTATCCGATGTCTTCGGGCGTCAGCTTGGCATCCTTGATCGCCGCGCGCATCACGCGGAACGCACCATCGCCATTTTCCGCGGGCTGCGTGATGTGGTAGGCATCCCCGGACATCCCGTATCCCACAATTTCAGCGAGGATCGGCGCATTGCGCTTCTGCGCGTGCTCCAGCGATTCCAGGATCACGATGCCCGCGCCCTCGCCGACCACAAAACCGTCACGCCCGGCATCCCACGGCCGGCTGGCGCGCGCCGGGTCGTCATTGCGGGTCGAAAGCGCTTTCATGGCCGCGAATCCACCTACGCCCATCGGCGTGATAGTCGCTTCCGTTCCACCGCAGATCATCATCGCCGCTGCGCCGCGCTCGATGATCTTGAAAGAATCGCCAATCGCATGCGCCGAAGCGGAGCACGCGGTGGCGGTCGCGGAATTCGGCCCGCGTGCGCCGTAGCGAATCGAAATATGTCCCGAAGCGAGATTTACAATCGCGGAAGGAATAAAGAATGGCGAAATCTTGCCCGGCCCGCCCTGCACCAGTTTCCAGTGTTCGCGCTCGATGATGTCGAATCCGCCGATACCGGACGAAACATAGACACCCACTTCATCCAGGTCCGAATCCTCCGGTTTCCAGTTCGCACTCTGCACCGCAAAATCAGCGGCCGCCAGTGCCACCTGAATAAACCGGCCCATCTTCTTCAGTTCCTTTTTCTCAATCCACCGAAAGGGGTCGAAGTTCTCGATCTCGCCGGCGATTTTGCAATCAAAACCCGTGGTGTCGAATTGCGTGATGGGCCTAACGCCGCTGTGCCCGGCCACGAGGTTTTTCCAGGTTTCCTCTGTGCCGATGCCCAGCGCGCAGACCAATCCAACGCCCGTAACGACTACCCGGCGAGTCAATGTCTTGATGCTCCCTGTTGAGGTGTGAATTCCGTGGCTTACTTACCTTTGGCGTGTTTGTCGATGTATTCGACGGCATCCTTCACCGTGGTCATCTTCTCGGCGTCCTCGTCGGGCACTTCGATGCCGAACGCCTCTTCAAATGCCATCACCAATTCCACCTGGTCGAGAGAATCCGCTCCCAAGTCGTCCACGAACGACGCTGTGGGCGTGACTTCCGCTTCATCCACGCCGAGCTGCTCGACAATGATTTGCTTTACGCGTTCTTCCACGCTGGCCATTCCCGTATCCTCCGCGATTTGCGTTCGCTTGATGTGCCCCGCTTGCTGATGGTGCTCAGGTCGTGTGTCAAAACTGGTTCGTAAAGCCCGCCTAATCAGATTCGCGGCCGCCCGGCGCGGTGGCGGACCCCATACCCAAAATTGCTCTCCCCGGATAACCTGCCCATTCTAGTTACCCCGCCCCGTTAGGTCAACTTGGCCGCTTTGTGACGCGCTCCGCCCGCATAAAGACGGCCGCTTCACGCCAAATACATGCCGCCATTTACATCCAGCACATGCCCGGTGATATAGCCCGCCTCGTCGCTGGCCAAGAACACGATGGCCGCCGCAACATCGCGTGCTGAACCCATCCGCCCCAGCGGAATCCGGGTCTTCAATTCTTCCTTCACTTTGTCAGCAAGCGCGTCCGTCATGGGCGTTTCGATGAAGCCCGGCGCAACCGCGTTCACGGTAATATTCCGTGAAGAAATCTCGATGGCCATCGCCTTGGTCAGCCCGATCAGTCCGGCCTTGGACGCCACGTAGTTCGCCTGCCCCGCGTTCCCCATCTGCGCCACGATGGAAGCGATATTAATGATCCGCCCCGCTCGCGCCCGCATCATGGTCCCGAGCGCCTGCTGGATGCACAGGTGCGCGCCGGTCAAATTTGTTCGAATCACGGCGTCCCAGTCCTGCTGCTTCATGCGCACCGACAGGCCGTCATGCGTGATGGCCGCGTTGTTCACCAGAATATCCAGCCGTGCGAATTTTTCGATTACCTGCTTGAATCCCGCTCTTACCTGTTCCGTGTCGGCCACATCCATCTTTACCGCCAACGCCTGGCCGCCCGCTAACACAATCTCCCCGACCAGCGCCGCGAGCTTCTCTTCATTCCGCGCCGCTACCACGACCTTCGCGCCTGCTTCCGTCAGCGCCAGCGCGGTGTCACGCCCGATACCCTGCGACGCTCCAGTGACCAGCGCCACTTTGTCTTTCAAGCTAAACATTGTCTCCGCCTACGACTGCACTTCACGGGCCGCATGCCGTGCTACTAGGCGGCGTCGGATCTGGCGCCGGCGATTTTCTCCACCGTTGCGGCCAAACTTTTTTCGTCTTCGACGTTCAGGGTTGCCACGGAGCGTTCGATTTGCCGCAGCAGTCCACTTAGGACGCGTCCAGGGCCCACTTCCACAAACGTGTTCACGCCCTCATCGATCAACAGCCGCACCGACTCTTCCCAACGCACCGGCATGGTGACCTGCCGGACCAGCGCTTCGCGCGCTTCGTCGCCGGATGCAATTGTGTCCGCATCCACGTTGGTCACCAGCGGCACGCGCAAGACAGCAAACTCCGTTTGCTTCAAGTCCTTTTCGAGCTTCTCCTGCGCCGGCGCCATCAGTGCCGAATGGAAAGGCGCGGAAACAGCCAGAATCACGGCGCGCTTCGCACCGAGCTGCGAGGCAATCTCCACCGCGCGTTTCACCGCACTGGCGTGGCCGGAGATGACCGTCTGCTCCGGCGAATTCAAATTTGCCGCGGAACAAATTTCGCCCTTCGCCGCGCGCTTGCAGGCATCTGCCACCACGGCTGGCGACAAACCCATGATGGCAGCCATCGCGCCCACACCGGCAGGAACGGCATCCTGCATATACGACCCGCGCTTGCGCACGAGCTGCACGGCATCCGCAAATTTCAGCGCCCCGGCCGCCACCAGCGCCGAATATTCACCCAGGCTGTGTCCCGCCACGAAATCCGGCGCCAAGCCCTTCTCCGCCAGCACGCGAACCACGGCGACAGAACACGTCAAAATCGCCGGTTGGGTGTTCGCCGTCAGCTTGAGGTCCTCTTCCGTGCCCTCGAAGCACATCTTCGAAATCGAGAAACCCAGCGTCTGGTCGGCCTCGCTAAAAACGGCTCTCGCTGCCGGATATTGTTCCGCCAACTCTTTGCCCATACCCGGGTATTGCGAAGCTTGCCCCGGAAACACGAATGCGACTTTGCCCATCGTTAATCCTTCTCTGGCGGCCTCACGCGACAACCGCGGCGGCCGAGAGCTCCTGTTCGATTTTCTCGTTCATGCGCGCGCGGGCGAGTCCCGCGGCCACACGGATGGCGTTTTTCACGGCGTTGGCGTTCGAACGTCCATGCCCGATCACGCAAACGCCGCGCACGCCCAGCAGCGGCGCGCCGCCGTATTCCGTGTAATCAATGGTCTTCTTCAAACCCTTGAACGCACCCTGTGAAAGCAGGGCGCCAAACTGGGACACCAGCGAGCTCTTCAGTGACTTCTTCAGCAGCCCGAAGATGCCCACCGCCAGCCCCTCGCAGATCTTCAACGCGATGTTCCCCACAAATCCGTCACAAACAATGACGTCCACGTTGCCGGAAAAAAGATCGCCGCCCTCGACGTTGCCCACAAACTGTACCGGGCTTTTCTTGAGCCGCGTATAAACTTCGCGCGTCAGTTCGTTGCCCTTGATTTCCTCTTCACCAACCGAGAGTAATCCCACGCGCGGGCGCTTGTTGCCAAACGTCGCGCGATAATAGACCTCACCCATCACCGCAAACTGCACCAGATGCTCCGGCTTCGAATCCACATTCGCGCCTACATCGAGCAGTACGGAAACCCCGCCTTTGGCGTTCGGAAACGGTGCCGCCAAAGCCACGCGATCCACGGACTCCAGCGCCCCCAGCAGAAATCTCGCCACGGTCATCACCGCTCCTGTGTTGCCCGCGCTGACCATTCCGTCGGCTTTCGCCTCGCGGACCAGACGTGCCGCCACATGTACCGAGCTGTCCTTCTTCCGCCGGAAGGCCTGTGCGGGATGGTCATTCATGGTGATCACTTCGCTGGCGGGCACGATTTCGACGGGCAGGTTCGGGGCGGCATGTTTTGCCAGCTCCGCACGCACCACGTTCGGCTGGCCCACCAGCAAGATGCGCACGCCAAACTCCCGCGCGGCCAGCACACTACCTTCGACCTCGGGGCGGGGCGCGTGGTCTCCGCCCATGGCGTCAACGGCGATGGTGATCATGGGATTCTGTCCGCAGGCTAAGCGAGAAAAACTCGAAATCCTTACGACGCCGGTTCTTGTGCCGCTTTGCCCTTGTAGTGTCCGCAATGCGGGCAAACCTGGTGCGGCTGTTTCATTTCGTGGCAATTCGGACACTTGGCCAGCGCGGGCTTCGACAAAAAGTCGTTGGCCCGCCTCGTGCTCGTGCGTCTCTTCGAATGCCGTCGTTTTGGGTTAGGCATAGCAATACACCTCGTTCCCGCCTCAGCGGGCGGATTATATCGGGCTTGTTGGCCCTCGAAAACCTATTGTTTCTTGAACCAGTCCTGTTTGAGGCGCGCGAGAGGGGCCATTCGCGGGTCCGTCGCGTGGGTCTCACAGCGGCACTCTTCGTGGTTGAGGTTGGCGCCGCAATTCGGGCACAGCCCCCGGCAGTCACTCTGGCAGATTACCTTTAACGGCAGTGCCAGTAGCACCTGCTCCTTGATCACGTCCGCCAGGAAGAGGCCTTCTCCTTGGTAGAATCCAATTTCCGTATCGTCGTCCTTCAGCCGGTCTTCCTTGGGCTTCGCTTCTTTCGGCAAGGGAGCGTAAAACAAGTCAAAGGTCCGGCTAACATCTTCCACGACCGGTTCCAAGCAGCGCGCGCACACCAGTTCGATCTTCGTTTCGAGGCTACCCTCGATGCGAATCTGCGATTCCAGCAGCTCTGCCGTCGCCGTCACTTCGAGCGACTTGATCTGCTTGATCTCCGCCGAATGAAAATCGATGCTGCCCGGGGCATACTTCTTCCGGATGCGCAGCTTGCGGACGGCCAATTCCTTAACGTCAAGGAACATGTCTTTAGCGCCTCCGGCGCGTACGCTTATGCCCTACCATTATTCAGTCGCCTCTTCCCCAAGTCAAGGAACCGCCCGTCCCGCCTTCCCATTTTGGCAACCTGTTCGTCACCAACCCGGTCTAGTACCCGCTTCTTCGACAGTCCCGCCGCTGCCCTGGCACCCGGGGGCGTGGCAGAGTGATTCCGCGTTTTCCGGATCCATCAGCCGATCCTTCGAAAGCGATCCACGCCGGGAACGGCTCCGCTATGCTGAAGACCGTCGGCGGCGGCACGCTTAAGGTCAGCATCAGGCGTGGTGTTCTTCGACAGCCAGCACCGGCAGGGGCTCACCCTTTTTGTTTCTGCCCACGGCCGAGTTCCTTATCTATGATTCGTCGCACGAGTTCAGCAACAAAAATCCCTTTTTTCTTGGCAATCTTTTCCAACACCGTTTTTTGCGGTTTCGAAAGAAAGATGTCTGTTCGTTCGTATCCCATGCTGTATGACATACACCCCTAGGTCCCGAATTGCACGCACTGTTGTAACTGTTTAAGGCTCGCTTACGCCGCCCTGAAGTGCTGGGCTTGACCTGGCCACTCCGGTCAGTGTAATCGTTGCGGATCTATGCCCTGGTCAAGATAAATCCACAGTACGCGCGCGAAGAGCGTGATCGTTGGCGCGAGCGGCAAGAACAACAGGACCGCCCCGATGATGACTTTGGTGATCCCCCAGCCGGTTAGGGCCCATAGCAGCGCTGCGATTGGCGCCATGATCAAAACTCCCAGGAAGTAGCTAATGTACATGGCGCCCAGGAAGTAGCCGGGTTCCCGCTCAAACGTAAGGTCACAGATGGAGCAACGCTCACACATCTTGGGGAATCCGCGGAAGATGGAATAGCGAAAGATCCTGCCCATGCGGCACCGGGGACAGCGCTGCGCAAGAATGCTTCCCAGCGTTGACAGTTTTGCGGCGGTCTCCATCCAGAGCGGCTTCTAAGCTAACAGATAAGGAACCAACATGGCCCACGGCCGCTACTTTATACTTCCAATTCTTTCTTCAACTGTTTCGCCGCAGCACGAGGCATCCCGCGATCATGTCGTGCAGCGCCTGCTTTTTCTCGGTGAACCCCGCCAGGAGGTATCCGATAAATGCGGGCACCAGGTTGGTGATGATCTTGCCAAAGTGCCTTCCCGTGGAGCGCCCGAAGCTCACGCGCTGTCCCGCCATATCCGTGACCACCAGACCCAGCGCCCTTTTCCCGACCGTGGCCTGCCACTCGGAACTCTCCAACAGCGCGTGGTACAGCCATGTCAAAAGCAAGCTCACCGTGGCGGCAAGAAATATGAGTGCGATGAGCATGAAGATGCCGACATCATTCAAGTCCTCATTAGGATGGATCTCGCCGAGGAATCCGCCCAGCCCCGTCAACAACACAAGCGGAATCAATATCAGCACGAACCCCAAACCCAACACGACATTGTCAATAAGCAGCGCCAAAACACGCAGCCAGAATCCCGCGTACTCCACGCGCGGTACGGCAGCGTATCCGGCATAGGCGGGAATGGATGCCGTGCCGCCTCCGCTCGGGGCGGCCACCGAAGCACTCATGATCGGCGCCGGCGGACCCGCGGCGGCAAACGCGAAAGAGTGTCCGCAATTCGTGCAACACGCCGCCCCTTCCGCTAGCGCTCCGCCACACTTGGAACAATACAAATGGGTTCCTCGTTTCTTTCTGACCCTTCTCGACGACTCGCCAGAATCGCACCAAATCCTACTTTCAACCAACGGCATGGTCAATGCTCCCGTGTACAACGCCGCGGCGGCAAGAAATTCATAGCACTAGTACCCGATCATTACCGCCAGCCCATTGCCTGCTATTCCGCGCATCTTTATGATTTCACATGTGTTTATCGGAAAAGAAGATTTTCTTGCAGTTTTGGTTCATTTCTTGCCTCCCTGAAGGGCTCCGGTCAAGAATCGAAAGGGAGGAAATTCCATGCGATTCCGGACTTCGCTCTGCCTAGCCACCCTGTTTCTGGTTTGTTTCACCATGGCAGCCTGGTCCACCCTGCTCCCCGCCCCGTCTGCGGCGATTAACGAGCAACCGACCCCCGACCAGCAATCGTTGTGGGGACAAATCGCCTCCGTGGGAGATCGAGAATTCTCCGTACAGGTGAAGAAGGACCAGGGCGTGAACACCGTCCCATTCCTGGTCGATGGCCAGACGAAAGTCGAAGGCCAACTCGCTGTGGGCGCCGAAGTCACTGTGGAGTACCGCTCCGAGGAAGGCAGGAACATCGCCCTGCGCGTCATCGTGACTCCGGGCTCCGGAATGAACTTGTACTAACGAAACATACCCCGCATACTCTAGAAGCCGGTCACCAACAACCGTAATTTCAACGCGGCCGCCCGCCCAGCCCTCGCGGCCCGCTTTCATTTTTGAAAACCAAGGAGTCCTCATGCGCACGACTCTGAAAATCATTCTGCCCTTGATCGTTAGTGTCGCAACGGTATCTCTATTCTTCGCGGCATACCAGGTGCGCACGGAGAAGAGCGCTTTGCGAAGCGACCTTTCGCACCGCGCGGAAATTCTCGGTGAAAGTCTCCAAGAGAGTGTGGAGCCGTTGCTCGACCGCGCAGCGGATAAAAGCTTGCAGCGTCTCGTCGAGCGCTTCGGTCAGCGCGAGCATTTGAAAGGCGTCGCGGTGTACAGCAAAGCAGCCGCCGTGCTGGCGATCACTTCCGGTCTCCCGCCGGCCCTCAAGATGCGTCCAACGGCTGCCACTCGGGCCGCCCAGGAGGACACCGGTGTAGGCGAATTCCTGAGTGCGGAGCAAACCGCTGCCGCCAATGAAGATTTCCATTCCCCGATTCACATTTATGCGTTGCCGCTTCACCATAACGGTGAAATTGCGGGCACGCTGGTTCTCTTCCACGACACCGGGCACATCGACCGACAAGTCTCCCGCACCCTTCGCGATTCCCTGCTCAATGCCCTGGTCCAAACGTTTCTGATCACCGGGCTCGCGGTGATTCTTGTCCAGTGGACATTCACCGGTCCGCTGACGCGCACGGCAAAATGGCTGCGAACGCTGCGCACCGGCCAGGCAAACGCGCCGCCGGCAGTTTCGAATGGCGAGATTCTCGACGAAATCCATCACGAAGTGAAGCACCTCGCCCGTGACCTGGATACGGCACGCGCTGCCGCGGAAGAAGAAGCGCGGTTGCGTGACTCGAGCGCTTCTCTGTGGACTGCCGAGCGCCTGCACGTCAGCCTGCGCAATAAACTTCGGGAAAAACCACTTTACGTTGTTTCGAATCGCGAGCCCTACATGCACGTCTTCAGCGAGAACGAGAAGTCCATTAACATAATCGTTCCGGCGAGCGGCGTAGTCACCGCGCTCGAACCCGTGCTACGCGCCTGCAACGGCACCTGGATCGCCAATGGCTCCGGGAGCGCCGACCGCGAAGTCGTCGATGCACACGATCGGCTGCGCGTGCCACCCGATCGCCCCAGCTACACGCTGCGCCGCGTGTGGCTCAGCGATGAGGAAGACAAAGGCTACTACGAAGGTTTTTCAAATGAAGGTCTCTGGCCGCTGTGCCACATCGCGCATACAAGACCAGTCTTCCGGCCCGAGGACTGGCTGCAGTATCAGAAAATCAATCGCCGATTTGCCGACGCCGTTTTGCAGGAAATGGAGGGCACGGATTCACCGATTCTTCTTGCCCAGGATTATCATTTCGCGCTGCTTCCGCGGATGGTCAAGGAAGCGCGGCCTGACGCGCGGGTGGCGATTTTTTGGCACATTCCGTGGCCCAATCCGGAGGTCTTTGGCATTTGTCCGTGGCAGCGCGAACTTGTCGATGGATTGCTGGGCGCCGACCTCATAGGCTTCCAGATTCAATCGCACTGCAACAATTTTCTGGAGACCGTGGATCGGGTACTCGAGGCGATCACCGAATGGGATCGTTTCGCAGTGAATCGACAGGGTCACGTCACGCGCGTGCGCCCATATCCGATCAGCGTGGCGTTTCCGGAGAATTCCCGAGGCGCCAATGAATCGCGCAGCGCCGGTTCAGAGCGCGCCGCGCTGTGCACCCAGATGGGTATTGAAGCTTCCCTTCTGGGCATTGGCGTTGACCGCGTGGACTACACCAAGGGGATTCTCGAGCGTTTCCGCGGCATCGAGCGCTTTTTCGACATGAATCCTGCTTACCAGCAGCGTTTCACTTTCGTGCAGATCGGAGCGCCCAGCCGCACGGACATCGAGCGTTACAAGAATTTCCTGGCTGAAGTCAGCGCCGAAGCCGAACGCATCAACTCGCGCTTTCAAACCTCGCGGTGGAAACCCATCGCGTTTCTCAAGAAACACCATTCGCACGAAGAGATCGCACGGTATTACCACGCCGCTTCCTTGTGCATGGTCACGTCCCTGCATGACGGGATGAATCTGGTCGCCAAGGAATTCATTGCCTCGCGCCAGGATGAACGCGGCACGCTGATCCTCAGCACGTTTACAGGCGCGGCGCACGATCTTTCCGATGCCCTGCTGGTCAACCCCTACGACGTCTCGCAACTCTCGGATAGCATCCATCGCGCGCTGGAAATGTCCGAAGAGGAGCAATCGACGCGCATGCAGCGGATGCGTCACAACGTGCGCGAGCGCAACATCTACCGCTGGGCCGCGCATCTACTCTCCGATCTCACCGAAATTCGCATTGAACTTCCGGAACGTGCGGAGATACCTCAATGGTCATAACCCCGCACGCTATTTCGCACTTACGACGAGATGGGGTTGCGGCCTCGTCCACCGAACTGGCGGAAGATTTGGTATGAACGTCGCTGAAACCCCGTTCGAATTCGTTACCGTTTCCTATCTCACGCGGATCGGCAACCAGTCCGCGGGCACACTCGCGGAGTTGCTGACCGGGCTGGAGCATTGCAGCGACGCGTCTATCTTTCATCACACCTTTCAGACGCTGGGCAGCCATCATTTTCTTACCGATGGTTTCTCCAACGATTTCGCGCAATGGGCGCTCTCGGACACCAACCGGAATGATCTCGCCGAACAGCTCGCGGCGCTGGACATTCGCGACTACGTTTCCATCGCAGCGCTGCGCAGCGATCTCTGCCGTGTTGTCGGTGAATATTGTGCGGCGTATCCAAACTTTGCGAGCCAGTCCGCGCTCGAGCGTTTTTATTTCTGCGAGAGCGTGGAACTGACCGCACCGCTCGGGCGAAATGCGCGAACGCTCGACGAATTCCGGGAAGGCATCGAGCACCTCAGCCACTCAGGCTTCTACTTTCATTTCATCTCCTCGCGGCTCAGGCTGCAGCTGCGGACCAACGATTTTTCGCACTGGCTTGCCGATGGCCTGGGACTCAAATCTCTGGCAGAGAGCGTCAATCACATTGACATTTACACCAACACTTTGGACAGCGCGCGAGCCAAGCTGCTTCGGCTGATCGACCGCGAAAGGAGAAAAGCATGAGTGAGACCCTGGCCCTCAGCCGGATTCCACTGGATCAATATGCCGAACTGCTTGGCGCCAGCGAGATTGAGGAACTTCGCGCTCTTGCGAAACCTTTGCGCGGCCGCAGCATCGAGATGATTAATTCCACCGCCGTTGGCGGGGGCGTCGCAGAGATTCTGAATCGCCTGGTGCCTCTCGCGGAAGAGCTGGAAATCAACATCAAATGGGACGTGATGATGGGCGGCGAGGATTTTTTTGAGGTTACCAAGTCCTTCCACAATGCCTTGCACGGCGCGCCGTATCACGCCAGCCCGAAGGATTTCGAAATTTTTCTCGCTTACAGCGAACGCAATCGCGCGACCCTCCCCCTGGACGCCGAGTTTGTGGTGATTCATGATCCGCAGCCCGCCGGACTCATTGAGACCCGCCAGCCCGGGGCGAATCATTGGGTGTGGCGCTGCCATATCGATCTTTCGCATCCCAATCGCACGGTCTGGGACTTCCTCGAGAAATTCGTCTCGCGATACGACTGCGCCCTGTTTTCTTCGCCGGAATTCTCGCGGCAGCTTCCGATTCCGCAGTATTTGTTCTATCCGGCGATCGACCCATTGTCGGAAAAAAACTGCGACCTCGATCCGCAGTTCGTATCGCAGGTCCTCGGTCGCTATCACATCGATCCCCAGCGCACCATCCTCACGCAAATCTCGCGCTTCGACCGGCTGAAGGATCCGGTCGGGGTTATCCGGGCCTATCGGATCGTAAAGCGTTATTTCGATTGCCAACTGGTCCTCGCTGGCGGCAGTGCGTCCGACGATCCCGAAGGCGCCATAGTGTTAAAAGAAGTATTGCGCGAAGCGGACAGCGATCCCGATATCAAAGTGCTGGAACTTCCTGCCTGGGCACCGCTAGAAGTCAACGCGCTGCAACGCGCTGCGACGGTGGTCATACAGAAAAGTTTGCGCGAAGGCTTCGGGCTCACGGTCTCCGAAGCGCTGTGGAAGAAAAAGCCCGTGGTGGCTTCCGCCGTCGGCGGCATCCCGGTTCAGATCATCCATAAACACACCGGGCTGCTTGCGCATTCCGTGGAAGGCACGGCGTATCAGATTCGTTTTTTGCTTTCGCATCCGGAAATCGCGGCAAAACTCGGCGAGCATGGGCATCAGCACGTAAAGGAGAATTTCCTCATTACCCAGAAGTTGAAGCGTTACCTGACGCTCTTTCTGACGCTCGCCCGGGGATCGTGAGAGTCCGCCAAGGCCGCGGCTTATGGCCATGCCCAGTGCCGATCGGCGGAGATCCTTGGCTGAGCTCACCATGACCCTGGCGGCAGGAATTGCTCCGGCAGGAGCAGAATTCCCGCTCAAACGGCGTGGCAACTCCAAGTTGCGCGGTCTCATCTAAGTGCAAGAAGCAGAACCTTTCCCCGTCCGAAGCCAGCCCTGCTTTCTGCAATTCCTACTATAGCTGTCGAAGGAGAACACCGATGAAGCGTGTCGCACTTCTGGTACTTCTCGCGGGTTGGCTGGTGCCACTGGCGTGGGCGCAGGATCATTTTCAGGTGGGTGGCTATGGTGATTATTTCCGCATCTCGCAAACAAAAACTAACATGGCGGGGTTTGGAGCGCGCGGGGGGTTGAAGGTACTTTCGCACGCCATGCTCGAAGGCGAGATGAGCTATGACTTCAAGCAGGCTTTCACTGAAAATTTCAACACCACTCCAACAGTGACGCTAGTGAACAGCAACCTCAAAGTTCTGCATGGACTCTTTGGCCCCAAGATCGTGGCCGGGCACGGCGCGATTCGCCCGTTTCTCACCGTCAAGGGAGGATTTGTCAATTTCCGGCTGGATCCCCGGCCCGCTAGCGTGGGAGCAGCCATTAGCTCAATTGAGAATTTGCGCGCGCACAACGTCACCGGAATCCTCTACCCCGGCGCGGGCTTGGAGGGACATATCGGCCCGCTAGGTCTACGTCTGGAAGCCGGCGATGAAATCTACTTCGCCGGCGGCCGGCACCATAATCCGCGCGTGGCCTTCGGACCATTCCTCCGTTTTTAGGTTCAGGCGGGGTCAGGGGATGGCCCACTTTGTCGATGGCCGGCGAAATGGGGCACGCTATTCGCAGCGATCCGACCTCACACCACATGGCGGTCCGCAGCTTGCAACTGAATATAGGCGCACTGTCCGGTCAGCGGGCAAACCTCGCATTTCGGCTCGGACCGTTTGCAAGTCTGCTCACCGTGCTTTTTCAGCAATAGGTAGGCCCGCTGTCGCGCCTCAAAGGTCTCCGCCAGCCCGGCGCTCAAGATATCGCGCGCGGCGCGGTAATCCGCGGCGTAGTTCTTCCCGGGTTTGCCAACCCACAGCCGTGTGGGCACCTCGACGAACGCCGACGGCACAGCGGCCACCGGCGCCAACTTTGAAAACAGAAGTATTTTCTCCGCGCTGGGCTCTCCAATCACAGGAAACTCCCGGAGGATCTTTTTTGCGGCGCGCACAGCCCTTCCAGGTTGCTGCTTTTCCTCTGGCATCCATCTCATCAGTGCGGCCTGGAGATCCCCGCCATACTCACCCTTCACTCTGCGGGCGATTTCCTGCCATCTCTCCGCTCGCTGATCCGGGAGGATTCCGCCGAGCCGCAGCAACTTCGCCAGTTTTGCCCTGGGGCCGCCAGAAGCTCTCTCGGACTCAGCCCCACTTCCCGCTTCAAAACATCAAATCCTTTCGAACACCATCGATCGCTGGCAGGGTATCCGCAATTCAAGTAGACAATCATTTCGTAAGGATCCGTAGGTCCGGTTGCCTGCTGCGGTCCGTACGTTTTCTCCAACGCTTCCAAGATTTGGTTCACGTTTGGCAGATGACTTCTCCGATCCTCAATGAAGCGTTGCCGATTTTCCCTGGCTAGCATCGCCAAAATGTTCGTGATGCCGGCGAAGAAGGAATTGGTCGGTCATGCCGGCGATGTAATCGCAAACTACCACGTGGCGTGCTTCCATCGGCGCGAGTTCTTCATAGGGAGCGGGCATCGAGCCGCACGCTCCCAGATAGTAGGTGAAAAGCTCTTCGAGACAGTTCACGGAGCGTTCGCGGTCCTCGGCAATGACCGGATGGTTGTAGATATGTGCGAAGAGGAAGCGCTTGAGCTCACCATTTCGCGCGGCCGCAGCATCGCTGAACCCGGCGAGGCGATGGGGTGCCCGACGTATGTCTTCCACGGATGAGGCGCCGGAGGCGAGAACGCGCCGCTCGGTAGTTTCCAGGAGATCGGTGGCCAGTGCATCCAGAACGCGTTTGAGGGCCTCGTTGAACAGGAGTTTTGTGCGCGCACCGCGATGCGCGCCATCGACTTCCGCGTAGATGTCACCAAAAAACGAAACTTCCTTGCGCAAAACGGCAAGGTCGAGGAGCTCGGCTTCCAGGGCATCGTCAATATCCGCGGTGTTGTAAGCAATTTCGTCGACCCAGTCGATGAGTTGCGCTTCAAGGGGCGGGCGCAAATCGAGAAGGTATTCGTCGAGCTGCGGAAATTCCGCGGCGGAATAATCGCGCGAATGCTTGATGATTCCTTCGCGAACCTCAAACGAAAGATTCAACCCGGGAAAATCGAGATAGCGCTGCTCGAATTGTTCCACGATGCGAAGCGCGTGCAGATTGTGACTGAAATGGCCGCCCCGGGCGAGCATCAATTCATTCAGTTTTTTTTCGCCGGCATGGCCAAAGGGGGGATGACCGATGTCATGGACGAGAGCTAGGGCCTCCGAGAGCTCGGCGTTCAAGCCCAGGGCGCCGGCGACGGTGCGGGCGATCTGCGCGACTTCGAGGGTGTGCGTCAAGCGGTTGCGAAAATGGTCGGAATAGCGCGTGGTGAATACCTGGGTTTTGGCTTCGAGGCGGCGGAAGGCCCGCGAATGAATAATTCGATCACGGTCGCGAGCGTAGCAACTGCGGTACGGGTGAGCGGGTTCCGGATAGCGCCGGCCGCGGATTGTTCCGCTGGCATTGCCCAGGGAGCAGGAGTGGGAACTGGTTCGATGGGCCGCTCCGATATGCTGCAGCTGATCCGCGGAAATACTTAAGCGCGGAGCAGGTCAGGATTTTGGCGAAAGCAGGTCCAGGCCGCGGTCGGCCTGATCCGCGATCGTGGTGTCTGGAAATTCCTTCTTGATTTGCTGGTAGATGCTGGCGGCCTCCTTGGGATCGGAGTTGCGAAGGATGCCGGCAAGTTCCAGCAGCACAAATGGGCGCGGAACGAGGACGCTGGGCTTGCCCGCCAGAGCACGAAAGATTTTTACGGCATCATCAGGCTTGCCGGTGCGGGAGTAAATGACCGCCGTCTGATACTGCGCCATGGAGGTGAGCTCTTGGTCGCTGCCGCCGCTGATCTTCTTCAATTCTTCGATTGCCTGATTGTGGCGCTCCAGATCCTCGAGACAAAGCGCGGAGTAGTAGCGCGCGAGTCTTCCGGGATTCGTGTGCGGATATTTGTTGGCAACCTTGGTGAACTTTTGCAAAGCGTCTTGGACGCGCGCGGGCTCATCAGGATAGACGGGCTCGCGGGGATCGGCCGGATCAGCGGTCGCGCCAATGCGGCCCTGGTAAGCCTTCATGCCGGTATCGAAGGCGGCTGAGGCTTCCACCGTCTGGCGATCGACATAAACCCTCCAGCCGCCATAGCCGAGCGCCACCACCAACGCCACAGACACCACGATGAGCGTGAACTGCGCGTGAGAGATGACGGCTTCGGCGCCATGCTCGATGGTTTCCTTGATTTTGTCCTGCTTCAGCTCTTTGCGCGAAATATGATCGGACACAGACGCTCTCCCGATTGACCTCGAACCAATAATCGTAACACAGGATCCCCATCGCCGGCGGGTTCGCTAGCCCAGGCTGCGGGCGCGAAAGAGCAGATTACCTTTGCGCTCGAAAAATGCCTGGCGATCTCCAAAGAGCCTCAGATGGTGCTAATTTTAGACTATGCAGACGGCGTGCATTCACTGTGGCACGGAGCACTTGCTGAAAGATGGGCAGTTCGGCGGCCATTCGAAGGTGCAATTCAAATGCTCAAAATGCGGTAAGACCACGATCGTGGAGATCAAGCGGCGCGTGGATTCCACCGTGGTCATGTCACCGCTTCCCTCCTTTGCTCGCGCGGACGCCAGTACTTCAAACTTGCAATTGCCGCCGGCCGATCCTGGGCTGCGGCTGCCTGAAAAAACGAAGGTTGTGCTTAGCGTTTTGTCGGGCCCATCGAAAGGCGAGAGCCATACGCTCGCAAAGCCGCGTGTCGTGCTGGGCCGCAAAGGCGCGGACATTCCGCTAAGCGATCCTGAAATTTCTCGGCATCATTGCCTGCTGGAAGTGCGAGAAACGTACATCAATCTTAAGGACATGGATTCGACCAACGGCACCTTCTTCGACGAAGAACGCGTGCGCGCGGCCATGTTGCAGGACGGCACCGAGTTTCGCATCGGCGGAAGCTTGATTCGCGTGAATTTCCAGCCGAAGTAGCTTGCCCCCGCTCCTCCCCGGGGTGGTTGCGCTCGATTCCTCAGATTGGCTTTGTGAGATACTAGCGTCGATTCCAAAATTGTCCGGAGTCCGATGAATCGTCTCTCCGCCTGCCTGATTACATACAATGAGGAACACAACCTGCCACGCGCATTGACTTCGCTTGCTGGAATCGCCGACGAAATTGTGGTGGTGGACTCCGGGAGCACCGACCGGACGGCGGAAATTGCCCGTGCGCACGGCGTCTCCTTCTTTGAACGGTCTTTCACCAATCATGCCGATCAGAAAAACTATGCGGCCTGGTGTGCCAGCAACGACTGGATTTTTCTGCTGGATGCCGACGAAGAGATGAGCACTGAACTGCGTAACTCCCTGCGGGAGTGGAAGCAGAGCGAGCCGGAATTCGCAGTTTACCAAATGGCGCGCCTGACCTGGTACCTCGGTGCGTGGATTCATCACTCGCGATGGTATCCCGATTTTCAACGAAGGCTTTACCGCCGGGACCAAGCGAGCTTTTCCGGCATGATCCATTCGGCCCTGCGCTTCGAAGGAAAGGCGGGCTCACTGAATGGGAACTTGCTGCACTACACGATCCGCACGTTTGCGGAGCACCAAGCCAAAGTCGAAGGCTACACAACAGTCATGGCGCAAGAATTGTTCTCCCAGGGCCGGCGGAAATGGAGAGCGGCCATGTGGCTGGCGGCGCCATGGAGCTGGTTTCAGAATTACGTGCTGCACCTTGGGTTTCTCGACGGGCATCGCGGATGGCTCATCTCGCGGATGGCGGCGCGCGGGACCTGGCTGAAATTCAAGAAGCTCGGAAGGCTTGTCGAGACGGAGCGCCGGGCCAGCGGAGCGCGGACGCCATGAGGGTGTTTTATGCGGATCTGGAGCGAGAATGGCGCGGCGGGCAAAGCCAGGCATGGCTGACCCTCCGTGGATTAGGCGAGCGCGGACATGAGGTCGAGCTGCTGGCGGCACGCGATTCGCCGCTTGCGAATCGCGTGTTCGAAGCTGGGATCACCGTTCATCAAGTTCCGCGATTCGGTTTGCGCGTCTGGGCTGCTCGCGCCATGCGCAGTTTGATCGCCCGCGGACGATTTCAGGTTGTTCATCTTAATGAGCCGCACGCGTTGACCGCGGCATGGCTGGCCGGGACGCACCAGCGGCTTCCGCTGCTGCTCTCCCGCCGAATTGGGTTCCCGCTTCAGAAAAACGCTGTATCGCAGGCACGCTACCGGGCCGTGGAACGGTTCTTAGCCAACAGCAAAGACGTGGCAAAAAGCCTGGTCGATTCAGGCATCGCGGGCGAGCGAATCTCCATCGTCAATGAAGGCGTGGAAATCTTTCCATTGCCTACACCGGAGCAACGAAGCAACGCACGGAAGCACTGGGGCGTGCGAGAAAATGAATTCTTGTTTGGGTGCGTCAGCGTATTTGTCCCGGAAAAAGGACACCGGCACTTGATCGAAGCCCTTCCCCTCGTGAGAGCGTTGCATCCGGAAGTGCGTCTCCTGCTGGCGGGCGACGGCGCCTGCCGTGCGCAACTGGAGGCGCTTGCAAAGCGTCACGGACAGGCCCAAGCGGTGCTTTTCCCGGGATTCGTAAAGGATGTCGCCGAAGTGTACGCGGCCCTCGATGCCTTCGCATTTCCGTCGGAGTTCGAAGGTCTGGGAACCGCCCTGCAAGCAGCGATGGCTGCAGGCCTGCCTTGCATTTCGACGAAGCGAGGGGCGCTCGGCGAAGTAGTGGATGGCGACCGAACTGCTCTGGTGGTTGAGCCCCATGGCAAGGAATTTGCCGTCGCCATACTGCGGCTGATCAATGATGCAGTGCTTCGAAAACAACTCAGCGAAGCAGGCCGGCGCGAAGTGCAGGAACGGTTTTCGGCTGGACGCATGGTGGAAAACACCATTGGTGTCTACCAGGATGTCCTCGAGAAAACGACGCCGGGCTGATCAAGCCCGGCGCTCCAGAGCCGCTTCTTCCCCGGGGACACCGGCAGATCAAATTCCTAGAACGCAAAACGCTCCGGTGAGGCTCGGCGGAAATAAAAAGATGAAGCGCCTGGCAGATCTTTTGAGCTCCGCCAAGCGCTTCAGGACTTCTAGTAACTATTGCACCAGTTTTCTGTCTTCTCTTGTTCCAGGCGTTTCCCTCCTATCCGCTCGCCGTTTTACGTCAAGCTATCTTGGGGATTGAACAACCCATCGCCCCTTTGGCTCGAGGAACTCCACGCCAATGGCAAAGCCGTCGCCTTGCAATTGTTGGCAGTAAGCAACCCGGGCCGAGGAACGAAACTCTCCAGTGCGCGAGGCAAATACCAATTGATCGCCTTGTTCCCAGCGGCGCACACTTACCACACGCGCGCCGCGCACACTCACATTTTCAGTAAAAGTCGACTCTGAGCCAGGAGCACGGCCGTGGCCTTCGATCAAAACGGGGATTTCCATCAGAATGCGTCGTTCAGTTCTGTTAAGTACAAATCTCTTCCGGTGAGCCATGTTCTTGATCATCCTCACAGGCACGCGGCAATGCGCGCGAGATTTTGAACGCTGCTTCTGCCATGGTTCTTCATGGCATAGAGCGCGCGGTCCGCAGCGCCGAGAAGTTTCTCGGGCGTGTCGCCATCCTGCGGGAATGCCGCGACGCCCGCGCTAACAGAAACCGCAGGGCGCTCCGTTTCAGCGGAGAGACGCTCGCGGATTCGAGAGACGACGCGCGAGGTGATGTCCTTGCCGGCTTCCGGCAATACCAGCGCGAATTCATCGCCACCGTACCGCGCGGCGGTGTCAATCGCACGGGAATGGTTGCGCAGAATCTTGGCGATACGCACCAATGCACGACTGCCGGTCAGGTGTCCGTACTGATCGTTGATGACCTTGAGGCCATCCATATCGAGAAGCACGATGCTGAATGGGCGCTGCGTGCGGCGTGAACGGTCCAGCTCCGCTTCGAGAACGCTGATGAGCCGCCGATAATTCGACAACCCCGTGAGTGGATCGGTGACGGCCATCGTGCGCACCTGCTCGAAGAGGCGAGCCTGATCCAGCAACGCTCCGGAAAGCATAACGACATAGCTGGTTATCTTGCTTAACTCCGCCAGAAAAAACGGGCCATCAAAGAGTTGCCGGGAGAAAGCCACCGATGCGTGGCAGACAACATTGAGCGCGGCCACCATAAACAGCGAGTGATCGAACAGGCTGGCGGCGCTTCTCTTGCCCCCGTCGTTCTTGAGGCGCTGGCGAAAACAGACCGCGGCGATCAGGAACAGCGCCGCCGGGAGCAGATCCCAAGGACGGGACAGCAAGTTCGCGGCGTGCGCGACGGGCGCGGAGGGTGCGGCCAGAAACGCGGCGCTGGTCAGGTAGGCCGCCAGGGCGACCACTAGCATCGCGGCGGCCGTCTCCTTGCTAGGCTGCCGGGCGGTGGGCATGTAGCGCTCCACGGCGATGGCGGCAAGCAACAGAACGGCAAGCAGGGTGCGGCTCACCATCCAACCCATAGGGATTCGCGAGAGCGCCAGGGCACCGGAGATCAGCGAGTCATTTAGACCAAAACAGCTGACCGTCTCAATGATCCCAGAAAGCACAAATCCGAAGGCCAGAATCAATGCGGTGCGATCATGGGTCCCGCGGAACCGCACCAGGGCATTGGCGGCATAGGAGAAACACAGTAACGTTCCGCCAACTTCTAGATATAAATAGCTTTGTGGCGAACCTGCAGCGCTGATTTGCCGCAGGTAGAAGACTGCGGCAAGAAAGAGGAAGAGGGAGACGGCGGCGGTGGCCATCAGGACACGCCTGTGGGCCTTTCGCGCGGCGACCGAATCGCCTTCGCTGCGGAGAAACCCGATGATCTTGCCCCAACTACCCACAACATCCCCCAAATACCGATGAAAGACAGTCAACCACCAAGGAATGCAAGTTTGTGCCCCTTTCGACTGGAAATTCGTGCCCGTAAATAGCTGAAACTACCTAACTTATATAGGCGTGTCGAAGAGGAGGGTGATCTTGGGACCGTTGCGAGACACTGCACTTGCCCACAATCTGAAGGAGTTGGGCATTATCATTGTTGTTTCGTTAGAGTTACCTGGCGGATAGCCAGTATCAAAGAAAAACTCGAGACTGTCTCAGCCTGAGACAGTCTCAGCAGTGGCACGGTTAGCTAAGCCGGCCCGGCATGCACTAAAGCTTGGGCTTTGGGGGAGGCAACTCCCGAGCCGCTACGGTATCGGCGAAGGCACAGGTCTTATGCGAGCCATCGCAGAACGGCTTGTTGGCGGAGTGCCCACAACGGCAGAGCCCAATGGTGGTGCGTCCGGCCAAGCCAAAGGGCTTGCCTTCGGGATCCAAGATCTCAAAATCGCCTTCCACGCGCAGGGATCCGTTGTGATTGACAGTAATTTTCGTGGCCGCCATTTTTTCTCCCTAGCGAAACAGAGTATGCCCACCGTCCTTCCGAGCGCCAAGCACAAATGCGGCCCGAACGAGGCCGGCGCATTTGTCCTCACCTGGCACCACCTCCTGAGGACCAGTCAGTACTTTGGAACAGACGGATCAACCTCGTCGGACCAAGCGAGGATGCCGCCTTTCAGGTTGAGGATCTTGCGGAAACCAGCCTTGCGCAAGAAGTCCACGGCCTCGGCAGAACGCTTCCCGCTGCGGCAGTGCGCTACGATTTCCCGCGATGAATCAAGTTCGTGGACGCGCCGCGTCAGCTCTCCGAGAGGGAGGAGATGTCCTTGGAGATTGCAGATCTGGTATTCGTGGGGCTCACGCACATCGAGAATGAATAAATCATCTCCACGATCGAGCCTGGCTTTAAGCTCGCGTGGAGTGATCTCCGGCACGACGACCGACGGGCCGGGAGCTTCTTCGCCGCGCACGCCGCAGAATTCGTAATAATCGATGAGCTTGGTGATCGTCGCATGTGTTCCACACATCGGGCAGTCGGGATTCTTGCGCAGCTTCAGTTCACGGAACTTCATCCCGAGAGCGTCAAAAAGTAGCAAGCGTCCCACGAGATTATCTCCGCGACCGAGGATCAGTTTGATCGTTTCCATTGCCTGGATGGAGCCGACGATCCCGGGCAAAACGCCGAGGACGCCGCCTTCCGCGCAGGAGGGCACCAACCCTGGCGGAGGCGGTTCAGGATAGAGGCAGCGGTAGCACGGGCCATCGGGCATTCCGAAAACGGTGGCTTGCCCTTCAAACCGGAAAATCGAGCCGTACACGTTTGGCTTTCGCAGCAAAATGCAAGCGTCGTTGACAAGATACCGCGTGGGGAAATTGTCGGTTCCGTCGACGATGACATCAAAGTCCTTGAACAGTTCAAGCGCGTTGGCACTGGTCACCTGCGTTTCGAATGACTGAATCTGTATGTCCGGGTTAAGGTTCGCCAGGCGGGAGCGCGCGGCTTCGCTCTTCGGCTTGCCGACGTCGCTGGTGCCAAAGGTAACCTGACGCTGGAGATTGGTGAAGTCGACGACGTCAAAATCAACAAGGCCAAGTTTGCCAACGCCCGCGGCGGCCAGATACAAGCCAAGCGGTGCGCCAAGCCCACCCGTACCGATGAGCAATACCTTGGCGTTCTTCAGCTTGAGCTGCCCCTCCATGCCGACTTCCGGCATGATGAGATGGCGGCTGTAGCGAAGGATTTCTTCGTTCGAAAGGCTCGCGGCCGGTTTTGCGCCGGCCGGCGGCTGTGTGGTTGCGGCCATTGCGTTTCTCTGCTCCTTCAAATTCCAATTCCACTTCGAAAGAACAAGCCGCCAAGAGGATTCCTCTTGGCGTTTCCCCCGGCTGGTCGAGGGGGCTCGAACCGGCGGCGCTAAATGCCGCCGCCCGCGATGGACGGAATAATGCTAATCGTATCGCCATCCTTCGTGGGCGTGTTCTCCTTCGCCAGATAGCGAATGTCCTCATCGTTGACGTACACATTGACGAAGCTGCGCAGCTTGCCGTCTTCGGTAAAGAGATGTTTGCGGAGTTCGGCGAATTCCGTGGTCAGATGACCCAGCGCTTCGCCGACAGTCCGTGCACTGAACTCGGCCGAATCACGCTTCCCCGCATAGGGGCGGAGCGGCGATGGAATCATTACTCTCACGGGCATCTCATTTCTCCATAGTGCTGAAACCACTGGCCTAGACCGCGGCGCGGTGGCGAATCTCGATCCCCTCGGGCGAAAACTCCGTGCGGTCGTCGTTCAAACGCCAGGAGCTCATGTCCTGGGGCGCGCCGTTCTGTACACTAACGATGATGTAGCTGTACCACGGCCAGGCGTGCTCGCGGTCATACTCGCTCGGCCGCGCCGGATGGTCGGGATGCGAATGATACCAGCCGACCACTTCAAGGCCTTGTTCGCCTGCCGCCTTCTCCGCCGCGCGAACGTCCTCTGCGGTCACCGCAAAGCGGTTGTGCGGCGAATCGTCTCGCCGATTAACGAGCGGAAAAAGTTGCAGGATCTCCCGAGCGGGCGTGAGCGCGTCCCTTCCCCGGTCATTCTCACAGACGGAGGTCGAATCGCGTCCAAGCAACGCGCCGCAGCATTCGTGTGGGTAAGTCTCCGCGCCATGCGCGCGGATTTTCTCCGCGAGTTGTCCGCTGATCCACAGTGCTGCTGGGTCCGCCATCACTATTCTTCATCCCAGAAACGTTCGTTCAGGTACTTCAAAGCGGAATCCGCAAATACGGTGACGACAACGGCTTTCGCATCCTGGGGGATTCCCGCGGCAACCCGGAAGCAACCCAGCAGCGACGCCGCAGCGCTGGGGCTGACCAGCAAGCCTTCTTCCCGCGCCAGGCGTTTCACCAGCCGGTAGGCTTCTTCCGTGGAAACCTGCAAGTTTTCGTCGGCCAGCGTGTCATCGTAAATCGCCGGGCGGATGGCCGTGGGCATGTGCTTCCACCCTTCCAGGCCATGAAAGGAGGCGTCGGGCTGCAGGCTCACGCAGTGGATTCCGGGATTAAGCTCTTTGAGCCGCCGCACCGTTCCCACAAACGTACCGCTGGTACCGAGCCCGGCGACAAAATGCGTAACGCGGCCGGAGGTCTGCTGCCAAATCTCGTTGGCCGTGGTGCGATAGTGCGCCTGCCAATTCGCAGGATTACTATACTGGTCTGGGTAAAAATATTTGTCAGGATTTCCCGCGACGATTTCGCGCACTTTGCCAATCGCACCGTCGGTGCCTTCATCGCCCGGAGTGATCACGAGCTCCGCGCCGAAGGCCCCCAGGATCCGCTTGCGCTCGTGCGAAGCGCTGTCCGGAAGGCAAAGCCGCACGGGAAAACCGAGCGCCGCGCCGATCATCGCGTAGGCAATGCCGGTGTTGCCGCTGGTCGCGTCAATGATGGTCTTGTCCGAGCGCAGTGCCCCGCTGGCCAGACCAGCCTGAATCATGCCCAGCGCCGGCCGGTCCTTCACTGATCCGCCAGGGTTGAACCATTCGGCCTTGGCACAGAATGCCACGTTAGGGAATTGCTGGCCGACGCGTTCCAGCCGCAGCAAAGGCGTGTTCCCAATGCGGTCCAGCAAGGATTCACCCGTCCGGCCCGGCTGAGCCGTTGATTCGCGGGGAGATGCAGCGATGTGACCCGTGGTGGACATGCCCTGGTTCGAGTCTCTCCTCCCGGCCAAAACTACCCGGGATATCCGACCATTTTACTCCGAATTGGATGCGTCAGCCTAGCCCGTAGATATAATCAGCCTTTTCATGAAAACCTGAAACGCCATGACCCTCAACATCACCATATCCATAAGCATCATGGCCGAGCGTCTTCACCAGCGAGTTAACGGATAGTGCTCATTGCCTTGAATTTGCTGAAAGAGTAGGCTTGGCGCAATTACACTACATGCCACTGGCGCGATCTTCGACGGTCAGCGTGCAACTGGATTTTTAGAGGGTGCCGATGTCCCAGCTTGCAAAATTTCCCCTGAAAAATGGCGGCTTCCTGGCAGTGGAAGTCGATGCGGTGGACAGTCCGGGTAGCCGAGTCATGCGCGGTTCACCTTCGGCGGACGTCCTCGCCGAAGCCAGTGACTCGTTTGAAGCCGCGCTGGAGAAGGTGCGCAGCGCTGCCGAAGCCATCCTCACTCAGCTTCGCTCACTGGCCCAGCCGCCCGACGAGGTGGCTGTCGAATTCGGCGTGAAGATGAACGCCGAAACGGGAGCGATCATTGCCAAGGCCTCGGGCGAGGCCAACTTCAAGATCAACCTCATGTGGAAGAAAACTCCAGCAGGAAAGTAAGCCGTGACTATGACGTACGACGATTTCGATCTGCAGATTGAGCCAGCCGGCGAGAAGTTTCGCGTTCGCTTGTTGAATGCGCCGACCGGGCAGGCCACCACGGAGTTTGTGCCGCCCTTTACAGAAATCGAAGTCGCCAATTTCTTGAGCCGCATCGGGCAGGTCCGCCGCACCATGCGTCGCGTGGACGCTCCCGAATTGCAGGCCGCTAAGGAATTTGGCGGCAAGCTTTTCGGCGCGATCTTTTCCGGCGAAATGATCGCCCAGCTTCGCGGCAGCATGGAGCAAGCTTCCGACAAGGACCACGGCTTGCGGATTCGATTACGCCTTACAGATGTTCCGTCATTGGCCGACTTGCCGTGGGAATTCTTGTACGATGCGAATCAGAATCATTTTCTGACCACTTCGACTGAAACGCCCGTCGTGCGTTTCCTGGATCTGCCGCAGCGGATTGCGCCGCTCCGTGTCGCCTTGCCTCTACGGGTGCTGGTAATGATCGCCAGCCCCAGAAATCTAAAACGCCTTGACACCGAAGGCGAATGGGCACGGCTCCAGGAGTCGCTTGGGGATTTGGTGAGTGCTGGTCAACTCGTTATCGAGCGTTTGCCTGCAGCTACGCTTGACGCGTTGCGGTTGCGTGCGCGTGGCGCTCCGTTCCATGTATTTCATTTCATCGGTCACGGAGGTTTTGACGAAGCCGCACAGGACGGCGTACTGCAATTCGAGGATGAATCAGGGATGTCCTATCCCGTTCGCGGCGAAATGCTGGGCATGCAGCTCCACGATCACCGCTCGTTGCGGCTGGCGGTGCTGAACGCCTGCGAAGGAGCGCGCAGTTCCAGGCAGGATCCGTTTTCTGGCGTGGCCCAGAGTCTCTTGCAACAACGCGTGCCCGCCGTGATCGCCATGCAGTTTGAGATCAGTGATGCGGCCGCAAAAGTGTTCGCCCTGGAGTTTTACCGCGCGGTGGCGGAGGGCAATCCGGTGGATGCCGCCGTGTGCGAATCCAGAAAGGCGCTTTTCAAGGAGGAGTTTGGGCAGGAATGGGCCACTCCTGTCCTGTACATGCGCTCGCAAGAAGGCCAGCTGTTTGAGTTGCAAGCTGTGGTAGCGCCACCGTTTCCTGACAAAGAGCTGAAGAAGAGGGAACTTGAAGAAGCACAGAAGCAGGCGGCTGCCAAAGCGGAAGATGAGCGCGCTGCGAAAGAGGAAAAAGAACGCCTTACACGTGAAAAGAAAGAGCAGGAGCAACTAGCCCTAGAAAAAGCAGAGGCTGACCGACAGGCTGCCGCCAAGGCAGAGGCCGAGCGCGTGGCTGCACTTGAGGCAAAAGCAGAGCGTGCCGCGCAGGCAGAGAGAGAACGCCTTACGCGCGAAAAGAAGGAGCAGGAGCAACTAGCCCTCGAAAAAGCAGAGGCTGACCGGCAGGCTGCCGCCAAGGCAGAGGCCGAGCGCCTGGCACAAGCCGAGAAACAACGCCGCGAACAGGAAAAGGCCGAACAGGACTTCCTGGCCCTTGCCAGGGTGGAGGCTGAACTGCGGACCGCGGAGACAATCGAAGCAGCGCGTGCCGCAAATGCCGAAAAGGAACGCCAGGCCAAAGAAGCAGCAGAAGCCGCGCGATCGCTTCGTCAACAGGAAGAAGCCCAGCGTCGAGCCAAAGAACGGTTGGAATACGAGCGGCTCCCGCGCGAAAAAGTGGAAGCGGATCGCCGGAGAGGAGAACAAGCAGTGGCAGGAAGCCGCTCTCCGGGCCTGGTCCGGAGCGCCTGGCTGATCCTCCTGGCCATACCCATTCTCGGGCTGGCTGCCTGGGTTGCGCGCTCCTACCAAGTACGCCGCGCCGCCTTGCGAAACCCGGAGCTGCACTTTCAGAACGGCGAGATGCTTCGTGCCCAGAAGAATTTCAGCGGCGCGGTGACCGAATACCGCGAGGCGATCCGCCTCAAGCCGGACTACCCTGCTGCGCACGCCGGGTTGGCCAACGCCTTGGCAGACACAGGAGAACTTGACAACGCGATTAGGGAATTTCGAGAGATTGCGCGGCTGAATCCGAGCGACCCTTCCGCTCACCAAGCGCTGGGAGAGTTGCTCTCGAACAAGGGCGAGCTGGACGCAGCCAAAGCAGAGTTTCTAACAGTCATGCAGTTGAAGACGAAAACCTCCGAACCGCTCCGGGAAGCTGCGAACAACCTCGTTGACAAAGAGGAAAACGTCCTGCCCACTCCGGACCCGGCGGTGGAGACGCCTCCGAAGAAAAGTGCGATCCTGAAGGTGCCTCCAACGCGCGTACGCCAAGGTGGGATCGTACGGCCCGCAAAGCTGCTTCACCGCGTGGAGCCCACGTACCCGCCGCTGGCAGCTCAGGCGCACGTCTCAGGAACGGTGCGCTTGCACGCCAACGTAGGAAAGGACGGGTCCGTTCTCGAAGTTGAAGCACTTTCCGGGCCCCCCTTGCTGTTGCAGTCCGCCATGAATGCCGTGAAACAATGGCGCTACAGCCCCGCGCTCTTGAACGGACATCCGGTGGAAGTGGATACCACGATCGACGTGGAATTCCATGCCACGGGCGTCGCTCCAAGCCTTGGAGCGGAAACCACGGGACCAAGCACCGCCTCTGGAAACGGCACTTCAACAGCAACGACACCGCCTCCGGCGGCCAAGTCTCCCTGCACCTTTGGCAAAGTTGAATTCTCGGAGCAAGGAAACCGGCTGGTTGGAAACGTGCCGTATACCTATCAAGGCAGCTATCCTCTGGACGCGGTCGCGCTGCGCGGGATTCCATTGAAGAAGGACAAGCAGCAGGTTTCTGGACTCACTTATGGCCAGTCCACACTGAAAGCGGCGAGTGGCACGGCTCCCTTCTCCGTGGTGGGCCACCCCACCTTGAACCATCAGGAAGAAGAAAGCTTCTACTTGGTCATCTCCATCGTGGTCAAGCAAAACAATGCGCTCGTTTGCGGCGAATTGGTGCCCTATCAGCGAAAGTGGTGAGCAAAGATCGAAACATGCCGAGCGGCGCCGGTCCCTCAACGCTGCGGCCGAGGTTCCCCAGCGCGGCGCGGGCGCCGGCGCCAATCCGCTAGCCCCTCGCTGCGGCATCAAATCACAACTAGAGGACTTAAGCGACGCCAGTCCTGTGAATATCCAAGTATGAAGTGGGTCAACGTCCTCACGAACTCCGATCGCTTTACAGGTGGCTCTACATTCATTACTCTCAAAGACCATGTGGAATGTCGAAGAACGGTTCTCACCGAAAGCCATCGAGAGTCTCGCGGCACTGGGGTTTGCCGTGGGCAGCACACGCGGCGTGGTGCGGGTGGAAAAATACGGCTGCGGCGCGGAGTTCCGCAAAGGCACCGACGACCTCTACGAGATGACCATTATTCCCACCATCATGCTGAAGGGCCAGTTCACGCGGTTGTGGGATGCCGGCTACCAGAAGTTTTTGCTCACCGACGAAGGACTGAAATTGCCGGCGCTCGCGACGCATCTCCACAGTCTGCGGAAGTTCAACGAAGAATTGCGCACCGCTCTGGGTGTTCCAACCTTCTACAATGAAGCGCTCGGTTCCGTCAGCCAGGTCAGCGTTTACGACCGCGTCAAGGGCCGCAAAGGCGACGTTCCGGACGAAACCGTCGGCGCACACGTTGCCGGCGGCGGTCACTAGAATCGCTGATCTTCTTCCGGGAAGTCTCAGCTGAAGGTTTCAGCTTGCCCGGCATCCCGAAGCTGGCGCCGGAACTGCTGCGGATCCACACGATGCTTCGCCGCCTTCCTCTGGCCGATGAAGATCACAGGAATATCCCAACGGTAGCGCTCCTGGAGGACGGGATCATCATCTATGTTGACTTCTCGGAGGGTGGCGCCGAACTCTCGCAGGAGCGGCGCGATGACAGTCTTGGCTTCCTCGCAGAGGTGGCACCCCGGACGCGTGTAGAGAGTTACGTCGCGCGGGCCGCAAGCAGCGAGACGGATGTCTTCGGTATGAGCGCTCATCGTTGTGCTGCGAAGTTGCATCTTACCGGGGAGCGCGCACCGTTGGGAAGAACGGGCGCATAATGATCAGGCAGTCGGTAAGGAGTAGTTCAAAAAAAAAGGCGGAGCGAAATGGGAAGAGTTGTAGCGCTGATGGACGATTTGTTCTTCCAGATGAAGCTGGCGGAAACCGCCAAACAGCTGGGCGTGGAAGTAAAGGTGGCCACGAACGGTGAGGCATTGATGGGGCTTATGGCGACTGAATTAAGACTCGTCATCGTTGATTTAAACGCTCGGAGCCAGCCGATCGCGGCCATTGAAAAGTTGCGGCAGACGCGCAAGGACGTTCGCGTGGTCGGCTTCCTCTCGCACGTGCAAACAGAGCTTGCTGCTCAAGCGCAGGCGGCGGGATGCGATGAAGTTCTGCCGCGCTCGAGTTTCACCGAAAATCTGGCGGCGATACTGAGCATGGCAAAGGATTGACGTGAAATCACGGGAATCGAAGATGCGTGGACGAATCTTTTTCCTCAGCGGCGCCATGCTGCTGGCAGCCGCGAACGCCCGTTCCCAAGATTCCAGTTCCAACCCCGGCGGAAGCACCGCGAGCGCGTCGAGCGAAACTACCGCCACAGACGGACCCAGCGTCGCGCTGAAAGCCGTGCTTTCCGCGGCTTGTTCCCAAAACCAAACCGAGTTTGTGCGCTTTCTCACGGTTCGCAACCGGGAAGCGTTTTCCCGCATGACTTCCCCGGCCCGTGTCGCGTTGATGAGGCGCTTCGTGCTTTTGGATGAGCCGGGCAAACCCACGGCGTCGGGAAATCCCGTGGGCCGTCCGCTTCTTCGCTGCCAAACCCCCGAGGTCACCACGGAGATGCAGATTGGCGGTACCGAACTCCGAAACAATATTGCCTTTCTCCCCATGGAAGTCCGCGATGCCAGCGATACCACCGGCGCAAGCGTCCACCGGATCACCATGGGTATGGTGCGTGAGGACGGAGAATGGAAACTGCTCTCGCTGGGATTGCTTCTCCTGGATCTTCCCGCGCTGGAAGTGGAATGGGACGCCGCCGAGATGGAAACGACGGAGCGCAACGCCATCGAAGCTCTAAACAAAGTTTCCGCCGCCGTGGAGATCTACCGCAACAAATATTTGCGCTTGCCCGAATCTCTGGCCAACCTGGGGCCGCCCCTTCACGGCGCGGCGAATGGCCAGGCCGCCGGGCTCCTCGATTCCGACCTCGCCAAGGGGATGAAAAACGGGTACGCCATTCGTTACGTGATTGTCGGCGCGAGCACGCTTGGCGCTCCGGCAAAATACGAGCTGGCTGCGACTCCGCTGCAGTACGGGCGCACCGGACGCCGGTCGTTGTTCCGCGATTCGCATGGCGCTCTGCACGCTGCTGACCGGCGTGGTGCGGTCGGCAGCGAAGCCGACCCCAAAGTGGAGTAAGACCGGCCAGGCATGCAGTTCGGCGAATAAAAGAATGATCCCCAATATTGGCGCGCTTGGCCGTTGGCACCGTCTGAAAATCTCCGCTCAATCCTGGTCATGGCGTGAGCCTGGTTTGTGCTCCGCAAGACTTGGCGCTACTATCGTGCGATTCGCTATGCCTTCGAGACCGCCAGCGCCATTCTTTTTTCTCTTGCTCGCACTTTCGGTGCTCGCCCCGGTTCGGGCGGCAGCCCAGTCACAAAACAATTTCGCCTACGGGCCTCTTCCGGTCTTCGAGCTTCATAGCGGGTTCTGGATTAATCTTCATCACACCCTCTATCACGAAGCTAGGCAGCGAACCGCCGCCGCGTCCCTGAACAAGAGCGCCGGACCAGCGCTGCACACCGTGCCGGATGCGAAACCCGTGCTCCCGCCTGCGGAACAGCCCATCTGGGACGAAGCCGTTGCTTACTACGTTTCGAATTACGCCGCCAAGGACTTGCTCTTTTCGAGCGAGCTCATCCAGTTGAAAGATCAGCTGGGCGATTTCGAGGATTGCGATGAACTCTCTGGCCGGAAGCGAAAATTCTGCGACGCCGGCTTGCCCGCAAAGCTGACGCAGGTCTTGGAAGCCGCCGCGCCCGTCTACCGCGCACATCTTTGGCCGGACCACGATCGCGCCAACCGCCGCTGGATCATGCGCGTTGCCCCGCTCGTGCGCGAACAGGGCGTGGGCCTCTCGGAACGGCTTGCCGACATTTACCAGACGCGCTGGCCGCGCGAAAAAATCCGCGTCGACGTTACGGGCTACGCCAATTGGACGGGCGCCTATACCACCGCCGATCCCTTACGGGTCACCATCTCCAGCCTGGATTCACGCAATCAGGGCGTGGAAGCCCTTGAAGTTCTGTTTCACGAAGGCTCGCACGGTATCGCCGAGCCGGTGCAGGCCGCCATTATTCGCGAGTGCCGCCAGCGCGATAAAGCCATCCCCCGCGACCTCTGGCACGCCCTGGTTTTCTACACCACCGGTGAAGTTATCCGCCCGGTGCTTGGCTCTTCCGGCGCGACTGCCGGTGACCAGGACAACGGCAGCGTCCCAGGCGGCTACACTCCCTACGCCGTGCGCGAAGGCCTCTATCAGCGCGGCTGGAACGAGTACTTCAAATTACTGCAGAAATTCTGGCAACCCTACCTTGACGGCAGGGCCTCCTTCGACGACGCTATCGCCCGCATGGTCTCTTCCCTATAGCAGTCGCTATTTTGCCCGCTCTGTGCCAGCCCATTGAGCGGTCTCGCCCCGCAAACCGCTGCTCAATCAATCTTGCCTCGCAGTACGGTCACCGACGCTTTCGCCAGTGTCACTAGCTCACCGCTCTTCGCGGAATGCGTGGTTCTTGCCGCGGGGCCGTCCGGATCCGCATGGCTCTTGGCCCCTTCGGGATGCCAGTGGTACTGTTCGGCCCCAAACGTTACCATCGTCAGTGGCCCGCTGAAGTGCGCCGCCTGCTGGCCGTGCGCATCGGCAAACTCGATCTTCACTGCATGCGCATTCGACGGATCTTTGTTGATCAGCACCAGCGACCATTCACCGCCGGGCCGCTTCACCGCGTAGGCCGTCACCAAGACGTGCCCGGCGTCGTCTCTTACGTCCGCTTCGGCCGGAAACAGTTCATGTACGCCCGCGCCATGTTTCACCCATTCCAGGTTAATCATCTGGCTCGCGAAGTATTGCGAGGTGTGTTGCTGAATTTCCAGCTTCTCGTTCGCTACGAAATTCCCGTAGGTGCTGTATCCATGGCAGCCCGGGCGCAGCGGCTCCGGCTGAATCGGTGAATGGTAGAACACCGCACCGCCACTGGCGAGAAACGATCCGGCATTGTCCGCCAGCCACAGCGCCGCGAAGGTGTCCGCCATCGGCTGGGTCAGCCCCCAGGAGACGTTGCTCTCCGTGATCATCAGTGGCACGTTCTCCGGCACGCCGTCCTTGCGCCACTCCTCGAGGAGGTGCTTCACCAGCTCCGGTTCGCGATAGAGGTCTGACCAATTGATTTCGCAGGGCGGAAAGGGATAGTGCTCGAACGAGACAAACGCCAGGTCCTGCATCCGGCCATGCTCCTTCAAATAATCGATGAAGCGCCCCAGCCACGACGTCCTGGCCTGCGCGTCTGGCCACACTTTGATGTCTTCTGTGACGCCTTCAAATACCGGTCCGCCAAGCTTCAGCTTGGGGTCCATGCGATGCAAAGCCGTCGCCCACTGCAAGTACAGCGCTCCGTAGTCTTCCGGTGAGGTATTCTTCCCGTCCGGCTCTTCTCCTATTTCCACATACGAGATTGGATATCCGCGTTTCTCGATGTAAGCGATCTCCGCCACGGAGTCTTCCGGCGTCCCGTAGAGCAAGGAGACCGGGATCATGGCCGGCAGTTGGTTGGTGATTCCGCTGGTGAAAAACAGATCGAAGCCCGTTTGAACGCGGCTCGGCTCGATGTCCGCAGCCGTGTGCCAGGGATCCGTCGAAGAGACGTATACCGCCGTTTGGTTTTGCCCGGGCGCATGCGTGATGATGTCGATAAATTCACCGCTGGCCGCAAGATTTCCCGCGTAAATTTCATTCACTGCGTATCCCGCGCAATTGCGAGGATCATCACTCCCGTGCGTGTCGCAAGTGTTTGACGATTCCGTCATCCAGATCCGCAGGTAGCGCGTTTTCACGGGCGTATCCGATAATTTCAGCGCGCTGGTCCCTCCTTTTCCGTCCCGTACCTGGCCCCCGGGGAATAACAACCAGACTCCCCCGAGCGGCTTGCTGAAAGCATCTTCGCCGACCCAATATTCGACCGTATACTTCCGAGCATACGGATTCCCCCACGCAATTCGAAGGGCGTCGATCTCCTGCGGCGTTTCGAAATCGACCACCATCCACTGCGGGTTGCGCGCATCTTCCTCGCCGGTAAATCTCTTTGTGAGGTACGGATTGCTCTTCCAATACGAGGCCGCATCACCATCCGTCAGCCGCGAGTACTTGCCCTGCGGGGCGTCGCTTCGTGTGCTGCCTCGGTGCGGCAGCGAATATCCAAAGGAGAACCGCAAAAACCCCTGCGGTTCGGCGCTCCCGGTGAAGTAGCCGCTCTGGTGTGCCGGATCGCTCCACGTTCCAATGGGATTCCAATGCCACGCCGCAATTGTCAGTTCCGTGTTCTGCCGGTAGGTGATCGGTCCCCAGCCGGCCGAGAGCGACTCTTTAAGGATGGGCTCGCTGTAAACCTTGTCCACCAGGTTCGCCGGCAGGATGTCCATGGAACTGCCCAGTGCCTGGTCGGGATCGAATCTGATGGCCCGGCCAGCCGTGGTATCCACGCGGATGGTCTGTGCCGGGGCAGCCTTCCCGAGCAGGGCCATAGCGACTAGGAACAGCATGGGAAAGCCGCTTCGCCCGTTTACGCACCGCGAAGCCATCGTTTCGTTTCTCATTTCGGAGTGCACCCCCGGCTGCGGAAAGCGCTGGGCCTCGGATAGGACCACAAACGCTTGGCAAAGATCGAGCATTATATCGTTTCAATCGAGGAGAATCGCCATCTTGGTTCGGCATTCTCCCTCTTTCTCTGCTGCCCCTGGTTGTCCAGGACATACCGCCCGCGCGGCTCGCAATTGTTCGCCGGACACCAATATGCTAGGCTTTCTCTTGCAAGAAATCGCCCGGCCTAGCGCCACGCAAGCCCCTGCGACGCGCACGTTTTCTTCAGTTCGTCTCCGAAAGACCCGCTCCCCCGTGGGAAAGTCTCTCTGGGAAAGAGCAAGCCAGGGCGAGGCAGCCGCTTCGCGGTTGCACGCGAAGTGATCCGGCCCTGCCAGGGTCGCACCTGAAAAGGAAACGAACAAGCCCATGCCTGGCCCACAAACAGCCTCGAAGACCGAAAGAGAGCCGGTCGAGATCAAGCTGGCGCATTCTCCGGATTCCGATGATGCCTTCATGTTTTATGCCTTGGCCACGCACAAGCTCTCAACGCCCGGATACAAGTACACGCACGTCCTCTCAGACATCCAGTCCCTGAACGAGGCTGCGCTCACCGAAACATATGACGTCACCGCCATTAGCTTTGCTGCCTACCCCACCCTCCGCGACAAGTACATCCTGCTCGGTTGCGGCGCCAGCTTCGGCGAAGGCTACGGCCCCATCGTCGTTTCCACCAAGTCCTTGAAGCCAACCGAGCTTGCTGGCAAGCGCATCGCCGTGCCCGGCCTGAAGACCTCGGCCTATCTCACCCTCAAACTCTACGAGGCAAATTTTGAAGCGGTGGTTTTGCCCTTTGAGAAAATCATCGAAGCCGTTCAGAAGGAAGTGGTCGAGGCTGGCCTGCTCATTCACGAAGGGCAACTCTTCTTCCCTCAGCTGGGCCTACATCGCGTGCTGGACCTGGGCATTTGGTGGCAGGAACAAACCCGCTTGCCCCTCCCGCTGGGCGGGAACGCGGTGCGCCGCGCGCTGGGGCCAGTACTCGGCCGTCAGATCTCCAAGACCATTCGCGACAGCGTGTCCTACGGCCTCGAGCACCGCGAAGAAGCCTTGAATTATGCCATGCAATTCGCTCGCGAGATGGACGCCGAGCTAGCCGACAAGTTTGTGGGCATGTATGTGAACAAATGGACACTCGGCTACGGCGAAAAGGGCCAGCAAGCGGTAAAAGAGTTGATCAAGCGCGGTACCAAGGCTGGCCTGCTGCCGGGCCCGCCTACCGTCGACTTCCTCACCGAAGAATAGCCCCAGCGATTCTTTTCTCACTGTCTGGCGCTGGATCATTTCTCCTCGGGAGCAAAGCCGCGGCAGCTCGCCTTGACGGTATCCTGGGAATCACTTAGTGTCTTTGAACCGGCATGAGCATACGAAAGACCGTCTTTCTGTGTGTTTTCGTCGTTGGCCTGGCACCGCCGTTGGTTCGCGGCCAAGCTGCGGCAGAATTCCGCGACCGCCACCGCGATGCCCAGGGTTGGCCTGCAGAGGCTATTCGGGCCAGCCATGGCATGGTCGCTACCGACGAAGAACTTGGCTCTGAGGCGGGAGTCGCAATTCTCAAACGCGGCGGCAACGCTGTGGACGCTGCAGTAGCCGTGGCGTTTGCGCTGGCGGTCGTAGAACCCGCCGCAGGCAACATCGGCGGCGGCGGCTTCATGTTGATTCGGCTCGCGGATGGCAAGACCACGTTTCTCGATTACCGTGAGGTGGCGCCAGCAAAGGCCACCCGGGACATGTACATCACCAAAGACGGCCAGCTCGATAAAGAAGCCTCGGTCATCGGCTATCGCTCGATCGCTGTGCCTGGCACGGTCGCCGGCCTCACTCTGGCTCTGAAATCCTATGGCTCCATGAAGCTCGCCGATGTCATGGCCCCGGCCATTGGCCTGGCCGAAAATGGTTTCCCCATCAGCAAGAGGCTGGCCCATGAATTCGAAGAGGAGCGTGGCGGTCTCGAGCGTTTCACCGTCAGCCGCCATATTTTCCTGAACGACGGCAAGATGTTTCAACCGGGGGATACCCTACGTCAGCCGGAGCTGGCCGCCACGCTCAAACGGATTGCCAAGAACGGCGCCACCTCTTTTTACCGCGGCGAAATCGCTCACGTTCTGGTAGACGATGTGTCGCGCCTTGGGGGTCTGATCACCCTCGACGACCTCGCCAAATATCAGCCCAAAGTCCGCGAAGTTCTGCGCGCGAAATACGAAAGCAATGGTCATGCCTGGGAAGTCCTGACGTCTCCCCCGCCCAGCTCTGGCGGTGTGGCGATCATCGAAGCGCTGAACATGCTCGAAAGTGTTCCGCTCAAGGGCTGGGACGATGTCCAGAGTGTTCACATCGTTGCCGAAGTGATGCGCCGCGTCTTCGCGGACCGCGCCGCCTATCTGGCCGACCCCGACTATTCCAGTGTTCCCGTCGCCGGGCTCACCGATCCCTGCTACGCCAAGGAAATTTTCACCACCGTGGACCCGCAGCATGCCTCCTCGAGCAAAGTTATCAAGGCGGGCAATCCTCACACCTGCGGCCTGGCCGCAAGCAACGCGACGGCCGCACAGAACCTGGTCAGCCTCGGCGAAGGCCCGCACACGACTCATTTCTCCGTCGTGGATGGCGTCGGCAACGCCGTCGCCAGCACCTACACGCTCAACGACAGCTACGGTTCGCACGCCACCTGTTCCGCAGGTTTTCTCCTGAACGACGAGATGGACGACTTCACCACGCAGCCCGGCGTGCCGAATGCGCTTTTCGGACTGGTGCAATCCGAAGCCAATGCCATCGCTCCCGGACACCGGCCGCTCAGCTCCATGACCCCGACGATCCTGCTTCGCGATGGCCAACTCAGCTTCGTCACCGGTTCGCCCGGCGGTCCCACGATTATTTCCGCCACGCTCCTCAGCATCCTGAACTGGATGCGCCTTGGCATGGAGCCGCAGGCAGCCATCAACGCGCCGCGTTTTCATCACCAGTGGCTCCCCGATCGCGTCTTGTTGGAAACTGCTTTTCCCAGCAGCTTGGAGAGTGCGTTGAATGCTCGCGGCCACGCGACTCATCGCATCGGAAACCTGGGGCTCGTCAACGCGATCGCCATTGATCCGGTAACTGGTGATCGCCTGGGAGCAGCCGACCCGCGCGACGACGGCGCAGCCGTGGGATACTAAGAAGACTTAGAGATACACAGGGTGCGCAGCAACATAGTGCACGCTCACGTTGCGTCCAAGCACTCCGGGGAATTTAACAGGATCATGCAGAGACTACTCTCAACGTACATTTTCGTATCGCGAAAACTGAGGCCCGAACACCTGGAGCAGATTGCCGGGGCGGGCTTCCAGGGCGTGGAGATCTTTTGCTCGCGCGGGCATTTCGATTACACCGCAAAAACGGAAATGCAGGCCATGGCTGGTGCGCTCGCCCGTCACGGACTAACCCTTTCCTCGATGCATGCCCCGGTGAGCCGGGATATGAGCTCGACCCGCGAAGGTGGCACGCCGCTTTCTATCTGCGAAGTGGAGCGTGTAAGGCGGATCGAGGCAATGGACGAACTGAAGCGCGCTATCGACGTGGCGGAAGAACTGCCGTTTCCGCGCATGGTCTTTCACATGGGCAACTCGCGGGAGACGGCTGATCCGCGGAAGCGCGATGCGGCGTTCAGTTCACTGGAACATCTGATTCTGCACGCCCGCCACGTAGGCGTAACCATTTGCGTGGAGAACACCGCGAGCGAGATGGGCGATCCGGCTTATCTGCACGCCTTTGTGGAGGAGACGCGCCTGACGGGGCTGCGCTTCAACTTTGACATCGGCCACGCGCACCTTGCGGAATTGCCGGAAGAAGAACGCCTCAAAAAAAGTTTCGCGCCCCTTCGCGGACTGGTTTCCTCCGTGCATCTTCACGACAACCACGGCGAAAAAGACGAGCACCTTCCGCCCTTTGACGGCACCATCGATTGGCCCGCAGCCATCAAACTACTAAAGACGGGGCCGCAAGCCAATTTGCCGCTGGTGCTGGAATTGAAGGGAAAGACCGGGCCGGAAGCTCCGGGCACCGTGGAGCAACTTGACGCCGCCCGCAAGTCCTTGGATCGCTTTGAGAAAGCCTGGTCCGCGTAAGGCCGCTGGTTACCGCCAACAACCGCCTGTGGGCCTCGGAAATATCAACACCTTGCCGAAACCAGCGCACCCGCCGCGCTGCGCTCCGGCGGCATGAGCAACAGGGCTTCTCTGCTAAACTGATGATTTGATTCTCCACTCCAAAAACCTCACCATGACGACCATCACCATTGAGCAGGTAGAAAAGCACGACGGACAGGAAGTCACCCTGAAGGGATGGCTATACAATCTGCGCGAATCAGGAAAATTGCTGTTTCCGATTTTTCGCGACGGCACGGGCATTATCCAGGGGGTCTGCGCGCTAAAGGAAAATCCGGAGGCCTTCGAAGCGCTAAAAGGTCTGACGCAGGAATCCAGCGTCATCGTTATGGGCAAGATTCGCGCGGAGAAGCGCGCGCCTGGCGGCTACGAAATCGGCGTAACGAAAATTCAGATCGTGCAAAAGGTCCCAGAAAGCACGCCCTTTCCTATCCAACTCAAAGAGCACGGCGTCGATTTTCTTCTCGATCATCGGCATCTGTGGATTCGAACACCGCGCCAGGCAGCCATACTGCGCATTCGCGCGGAAGCCATCCGCGCCGCCCGCGAGCACATGGACGGGCAGGGCTACACCCTCACCGACGCGCCGATGTTCACGCCCGCGGCTTGCGAAGGCACTTCCACTCTTTTCGAAGTGAATTACATCGATGACCAGAAAGCCTATCTGACGCAGAGCGGACAGCTATACATCGAAGCCACGGCCATGGCCCTCGGCAAGGTCTATACCTTCGGGCCGACGTTTCGCGCGGAAAAATCAAAAACGCGTCGCCACCTCACCGAATTCTGGATGCTCGAACCAGAAGCGGCTTACGTCGAGATGGACGAAGCCATGGGGCTCGGCGAAGGACTCGTTAGCGCCATCGTGCGATCCGTGCTGAAAAACAAATCGCGCGAATTGGAAATACTCAAGCGCGATACCACCAAGCTTGAAAACGTGAAGCCTCCGTTTCCCCGCATCACCTATGAACAAGCAGTCGCTGTCCTCAACAAGCACGGCCATCCCGCGAAATTCGGCGACGACTTCGGCGGCGACGAGGAGACCATCATCTCCGGCTCCTTCGACCGTCCGGTCTTGATCCATCACTATCCTTCGTCGATCAAGGCCTTTTACATGCAGCCCGACGCGGTGCGGCCGGAGCTGGCGCTGGCCTTCGACATGATCGCCCCGGAAGGTTACGGCGAGATCATCGGCGGCAGCCAGCGCATCCACGATTACCATTTGTTGCTGAAGCGCCTGCGCGAGCACAACTTGCCGGAAGAATCCTTCCAGTGGTATCTCGATCTGCGGCGCTACGGCAGCGTGCCGCATTCCGGCTTCGGAATGGGCCTGGAGCGCACCGTCGCCTGGATTTGCGGGACCGAGCACATTCGGGAAGTGATTCCCTTCCCGCGCATGATTTACCGGGTATACCCTTAGTGTTCAGCTCGGGAAGAGACGACAATGGCGCAAAAAGTTCGAATTATCGGTGTGCCCATGGACCTGGGACAGAGCCGCCGCGGCGTGGACATGGGCCCCTCCGCTATGCGCGGCGCGGGCCTGCAGGCCAGTATCAAGAAGCTCGGACTGCAGGTCGAAGACATCGGCAATCTCTCCGTCAAGCAACCGGAAGAGCTGCCCGTAGGTGAAAAACGCGCCAAGTATTTGCAGGAAATTGCCGAAACCTGTGGCGACATCGCTGCCGCCGTTGAAAAATCCTTGGGCGAAGGTTTTCTCCCACTCGTTCTCGGGGGCGATCATTCCATCGCCGCGGGTGTAGCCGCCGGCGCCGCCAGCCATTTCCGTAAAGAGAAAAAGGAGATCGGCTACCTCTGGCTGGACGCGCACGGTGACATGAACACCCCGGAATCTTCTCCTTCAGGCAATGTCCACGGAATGCCCCTCGCTGCCATCATGGGCTACGGCGCTCCCGAACTCGTCGACCTTCTGGGTTTCAAGCCCAAAGCCGAACCCGGCAACATCGTCATCGTCGGGGCCCGCGATCTGGATGCCCAGGAACGCAAAATCGTCAAGAAATCCGGGGTTCACGTCTTCACCATGCGTGACATTGACGAACGCGGCATGCGCGAAGTCATGTCCGATGCCCTCAAGTACGCCATGGACGACACCGGTGGCGTCGCCGTCAGCCTCGATATGGACTTTGTGGATCCCGCCGATGCACCCGGTGTGGGCACTCCGGTCCGCGGCGGCGTCACCTACCGCGAAGCCCATCTGGCCATGGAAATGATCGCCGATACCGAATCCATGGTTTCTCTCGAAGTCGTCGAGATCAATCCCATTCTCGACGAACACAATCGCACCGCGCTCCTCGGCGTGGAGCTCGTCCTCTCCGGCCTCGGGCAGAAAATCCTGTGAACAGTTTTATGCCTGCGTTGTCAATTCAGAACGCGCCGAGAAACAACCACCCCACCATTCTTCGGTTTTCACTTATAACTAAAAACTGATAACTGACTACCGTGAAAGAGTTCATCCCGTGACCCCAGAGAAAAAAAGACTCAGAGTCGGTGTTATGTTCGGCGGACGGTCCGGCGAACATGAAGTCTCGCTTGCCTCCGCGGCTTCCGTCGTTCGTGGCCTGGACCCGGACAAGTACGAAGCCGTGCCAATTGGCATCACCAAAGAAGGCCACTGGCTCATCGGCGCAGGCGCGCAAAAAATGTTGCCGGAGGTCTTGAAGAGTGGCCAGCGCGTCATGATGACCGCGGACCCCACCGACGCCGCCCTCGTGAAACTGGACGGCAGCGGCGGCGGCCAGCGCATCGACGTCGTTTTCCCGGTGATGCATGGCACCTTCGGCGAGGACGGCACGATTCAGGGTTTGCTCGATCTTGCCGGGTTGCCCTTCGTCGGTGCAGGCGTTCTCGGCTCTGCCATCGGCATGGACAAAGACGTCGCCAAGCGCTTGCTTCAAGTTGCGAAGATTCCGGTGGTGCCCTGGATCGCTGTTCACCGTCACGATTGGGAAAGCAACCCGGAAGAAATCCAGGGCGCCGTCGAACTCAAGTTCCGTTATCCCGTCTTCGTGAAGCCTGCCACGCTCGGCTCTTCCGTCGGCATGAGCAAAGTTCAATCGCCCGCCGGACTAGCGCCCGCAATGAATCTAGCCGCCGAGTTCGCCATGAAAATTCTCGTCGAGGAGTCCGTTACCGCGCGGGAAATCGAAGTTTCCGTCCTCGGCAACCATAATCCAAAAGCGTCGGTTCCTGGCGAAATCGTCCCGCATCGCGAATTTTACGACTATGCCGCGAAATATCTCGAAGAAGGCACCCAACTCCTGATTCCCGCGAAGCTCAAGCCTGCGGAGGTGAAAAGAATCCAGACTTACGCGGTCGAAGGGTTTCGCGCGCTCGAAC
>Ga0209267_1000091_pt1 | contig 61428 bp, 34 predicted proteins | sample GraSoiAngelo_137_FD_185894 | JGI IMG/M metagenome (GOLD analysis project Ga0209267, IMG submission 185894) | Grasslands soil microbial communities from the Angelo Coastal Reserve, California, USA - 14_0929_09_30cm (SPAdes) (version 2) | ecosystem: Environmental > Terrestrial > Soil > Grasslands ... | reverse complement strand
GTTCTCCAGTTGCGCCCGATTCTTACCATGTGACCGGCACCATCAACATCCCGATTTTTCAGGGCGGCAAGGCGCATGCTGATGCGCTGGAGGCGGAGGCTACGCTTCGTCAGAATCGGGCGCAACTGGAGAACCTGCGTGCGCAGATTGACTACGAAGTCCGCACAGCCATGCTGGATTTGAACGCTGCCGCCGATCAGGTCGCGGTCGCACGCAGTTCCGTTGATCTCGCCGGGCAGACTCTTACCCAGGCGCAGGACCGTTTTGCTGCCGGGGTAACCGACAATCTCGAGGTAATCCAGGCCCAGGAAGCGCTGGCCAGCGCCCATGAAAACTATATCGCCAGCCTGTACGCTCATAACGTTGCCAAGGTAGAGTTCGCCAAAGCTATCGGGTCTGCGGAAGAAGGCGTGAAACAATATTGGAAAGGCAAGTAATCATGGACCCGGGTACTGACGTGATGCGCGAGGCTCCAGCAGCGAATCGCCAAACGGAGCAGCCCGCGCCGGAGGTCGAAAGAGGTGGATTTCGCGAGCGGCGCCGGTCTGCACTAAGAAACCCGCGAGTGCGCTTGGGACTCGTCCTTGCTGCCCTGGTGGTTGTGGCGGGCGCTGTGCTTTTATGGATTTATTTCAGAAGTTACGAATCGACCGACGACGCTCAAATTGACGGCCACCTGAATCCCATCAGTGCGCGCGTTTCCGGCCACGTCCTGAAACTGAATGTGGCCGACAACCAGTATGTGCACGCCGGAACGGTGCTGGTGGAGATTGATCCTACCGACTATCTGGTTGCAGCGGAGCGTGCCCAGGCCGACTATGCCGATGCGGTTGCCGCGGCCGATGCTGCACGAGTCAATGTGCCGATCACCTCGGTGAGCACCACCGGCCAGGTGAGCGCAGCACGGGCGGATGTCACTAGTACCCGGGCTGGAATCACGGCTGCCAGCGAGCAGTACCAGGCTGCCAAGGCACAACTGCTCCAGGCGCAAGCCAATGATGGACGGGCGCAGAGTGATCTTCGCCGTTACCAACAACTTGTGGATAAGCAGGAGATCTCGCAACAGCAATATGATCAGGCGGCCGCTGCCGCGCAATCCACCGCCGCCGCAGTACAGGCGGCAACCGCGAACGTTAACGCGGCGGAGCAGCAGGTGATTCAGGCACGTGGCAAATTCGACCAGGCCGAAGCGAATCTGCGTACTGCTGGAACCGGTCCCAAGCAGGTCGCTGCAATTCGCTCTCGAGCTGCGGCGGCACAAGCAGAAGTGCAACGCAGGAAAGCTGACCTCGACCAGGCGCAACTGAACCTGACCTATACGAAAGTAGTCGCCCCAGTCAGCGGTGCTGTTAGCAACCGAACGGTGGAGGTTGGGGAGAACGTGCAGGCGGGGCAGCAACTCATGAAGATCGTGCCGCTCGAGGATGTCTGGGTTACCGCCAACTTCAAGGAGAATCAATTGCGCAACATGCGTCCCGGGCAGACGGTCACGATTTCCGTGGATGCGAACGGGAAAAGCTACACAGGACACGTCGACAGCATTGCCGGGGCCAGCGGAGCCCGTTTTAGCCTGCTGCCGCCGGAGAATGCTACCGGCAACTACGTGAAAGTTGTGCAACGCATCCCGGTGAAGATCGTGTTTGAGCCTGGACACCTGAAGGGACATGAATTGCGGCCTGGCATGTCGGTTGAACCGAAGGTCTGGATTCGCAACTAAAATCTAAGATCATGGCATTATTTCAACGCTGAGTGGCCAACCCGGTCTCTCGCCCACATCAGATCAACACTGCCCTTGGCGATGAGCAGGTCATCGCGACCATCCTCGACACGATGCGTCGTCTGGAAGTGAAGCCCGATCTAAAACCTATGAGCCTCCGCGGCATGCGCTAAGCCAGTACCAGCCTCAGATACGCCTCATCCAGAAACTGGAGGGCCATGTGCGCTGGCCATCTATCGTGGGCACGAACCTGCGCTTGTCTCGCGCCATCTTCAGATAGCTCTGCGGCCACCGCGGAAAAGCTTTTTCCAGGACCTCCGGAAAGAAGAGTTGCATGGCGCTGCTGCTCCACAATACTTCAAATTCCCGGTTGAACGCCAAAAACGCCTGCAGCAGATACTGCTCGGACCAGAAGCATAGATTTTTCAGCACCGCCTCGCGTGGATAATCGGAAGGCAGGAACACATCGTGCACGTGGACCAGAACTCCACTCTGCAGGCGCGGGAGGATGTCCAGGTACTCATAAACCACATCGCTGCCGATGCTCACCACGTGGCTGGAATCGAGAAACAGGATATCGTCTCTTTGCAGGGACGAGAAGATTTCGGGAGGGATCTGCTGCACCGGCCTGGGAATGACTCTCATTCGCCCGTCAAGACCGCTCTCTGGCAGCCGATCGGGGAAGGGATCAATCGTGATGAGTTCTCCCCGATTTTCTCCCGCTTGCAGGTTGGTGCGCAGTGCGGCGGCCATGACGCGAGTGCTGAACCCGCCACCAACTTCGACAATGTGCGCCGGTCTGCGTTTCCGAACGAACGAGTAAGCGATCTCAGCATCCACCCCCTCGAAGAATCCATTGTTGTAGTGATAGCTACTGCCATCGTCCTTATCTTCCGGGAAGTCCCATTCCTTACCGTATTCGGATACAAAGTTGCGCAACCGGTCGACTTGCTGTGTCAGGCGCAAATCGACTCCTGCCGGGAGGGAACGGACCGGCCAGTCTCGAGACTCCAGCGCTGCCAGATCCGGCACGGGCCAGTAATAATGATTCGGGCTAACGCTGACGCCCAGATTCTGGAGAGTCCGAAAAGCGTGAACTGCCAGCGAAAGCAGAGCATCGTTCCCGTGCAGTTTCCTGGCTACTTTGCAGAGGACGCCATTGTCCCGGTGGTGCGCGGGATGCTGCTTGGCATTTCTGGGCTGATTACTCCCAGGATCGGCAGGGCGGACTGGAACAGCGAAGTTGTTCCCCAGGGTTGTCCCAGAACTCGCAGTGGAATCCAAGTGGCTCATGGCATTCGCTTGAACGATACTCGGATGACAGCAACTCGCGGAGGTTTACAGCAGCGGGAAAGAAAATGCCGCAGCAAACGCTGGAGTTCACCGAACATAGTCTTCGGTCCGGGTTGCCGCGGGCGGGAGTTGCCGCCCCGCTATTTAGCGGGCGTGCTACTCGGTCGCGCTTGGGCACTTTGGGGATTGGACAGAGCGTCCTTTGCTGCCTGGGGAATCTTATCCGCATTCGCTAACAGCAAGCTGACCTGCCACAACTGAGTGTTCGAAAGGGTCTGCTGAAAGCCGGGCATGCCGGTCATACGAATTCCTCCCGAGACTTTCCAGAAAGTCTCTCCGGGTGGATCATCCGTCACGCCCTTACCCTGAAAAAGGTCGGGAGGTTTCGGGTACATGCCCTTGGCAATAGCCGTTGAAGCTTGCCCGGGAAGTCCGTGACAAACAGCGCAATGTTCGCGGTAGATCTGGGCTCCTGCGACTAGGTTGGACTCATTCCAGGGAAGAGGTACATCCTTGGGCATTTCCTTTTCTGCCCGCGCATGGAGTGCCTTGCGAGCGAGCATCTTCTCAAAAGGCATGGCTTGCGCCGACGTGGCGACGGGGGCGCTGCCCGAATCGAAATACACATATACCGCAAGCGGTATGGCGATCAGGCCGAGGATCAAACCGAAGACGAAGGCTTTCACTAGGTTCTCTCCTTGTAGAAAAGCATTTTCTCACGATGACCCGAAAAAGAGGTAAACCCACGGTCTTCAAAAGGTCGAACAAACTTGGGACAAAAAGTCGACCGAACTTGGGACAGTGTCATCCCTGGTGACAGAATATCTCGAAGATTTGCAAGTGTGCTCTGGCTTTTGCTTGAATGCACTCTGCTTGACTTCTAGACTCGATGCCGTTCCCAGCTAGGGGACGAGGAGAGACAACATACCAGTGCGACCAATACCAGTCGAACCAGAAGGGCTTCCTGAATTCTCCAATTAGAAAACGGGTACTAGTTTGTTCTTCTTCAGCAACATGCGCCGGCTGGCCGTGGCCACGACATCAGCAACGCGCGCGCCGGTTACATAGGATGCCAAGCCACAGCTTAGGGCCAGTTCGTCAGCAGAGCGATTTTCTGCATTCCAGCGATCGACCTCGGTCAACAGACGAGCGACCGCGCGTTCTGCCTGCTGCTCTGCCGTATCCGGCATGACGACCAGAAATTCGTCGCCGCCGTAACGGAAAACCATATCCGATCCGCGAAACGTGTTTTTCAGAAGCCGGGCAGCCTCAGACAAGTATCGGTCGGCAGCTGGCTGCCCGACTCGCGTATTGATGGACTTAAAGTTATCGACATCAAGCATTAGCAGGGTCAGAGCGCTGCCGGTGCGACTGGCTCGGGCGACTTCCTTATCCAGCATCTGATCCAGGGCGCGCCGGCTAAGCAGCTGGGTCAGAGGATCAAGCAACGACAGTCCTTGCAGCCTTTCATTGAAAATGAGCTCCTGAACCAGCGCCTTGCGGGTGGCGTTCAACTCACGTTTCTGGGCAATAATGTAAATGTTAAATAGCAGCACCAGGGAAATGAGACCAAAGAAAAGCTGCGGCAGATAGCGGCCCTCGGCGTGGAACAGAGTTGGTTTCCACGCCAGGTTTGGTGCTATTAGAGCAGCAAAGCCGGCTCCCAGAACCAGTATGACGAGCAAGGAGATCGACCATAATTGCAGGTCGCGGCTGCTGAGAGACTGGAACTGACTCTGGATCTCCTCAGTCCTCACCGAAGCCTGGAACTCCTCGGCGCGATCGTATTTCCCGTTTGGCTTGCCATTGTTACTTTCTGCGTTATTTTCTGCTGGCCACATACTCGTACTCTCCTGCGATCTTTTCACCCCGCCTGCTCCCAGCCGGAACTGACGGCTACTCCTGCCTTTGCTTATTGCTGGAGGGTCACCGTGATGCTGACTTGCTGCTGAATCGCGCTGCCGTTACCTGCTGTTCCCGTGGCGATCACCTGGATCGTGTGCGAAGTTGTCGTCGTCTGCCCCACGCCACAGCCAGTGAGCGCCACCATCATCAGCACCAGCATTATGGCGCTGGCGATTGTTGTTTGCCGGCGCTTCCGCTGAGAGGCTCCCTCGAGCGTGACCAATCCGAACAGCCCGCTCGCGAAAGTCGCCCACAGGGGGAATTCGCGGCCAGAAATGTGCTCAGTTGGGGCGGCGTAACTCATGAAGGTGCGGCTGGCCGTAATCATTAATGTCGTGGCCGCTTGCCCGTTACTCAACGTCAGCGACGAAGGGGCGAACTGGCACGAAAGGCCGGCCGGCAACGATCCACAATTGAAGTTGATAGTGCCGTTAAAGTTTCCGACCGACGTGGCAGTGACAGTTAGAGCGGCCGACTGGCCGGATCGAATGACAGCGCTGCTGGGGTTCGCCGATAACCGGTAGGTCGGCGAAACCGCGTTTACAACTTGCAGAACAGAGCCTGAGCCGGGCATGAAAGTGGAATCACCGGAGTACACCGCAGTTATCACATGGTTGCCGGCGCTCAGGCTCGTCGACGCCGAGAATGAGGCCGTCCCGTTCGCCAATCGTGCCGAGCCCAACACGGCCGAGCCATCCTTGAGGGTGATGCTTCCCGTGGAGGTTGCCGTCACGGAGCGAATTACGCTGGCTGCCGTGACTGTGAAAGTGATGTTCTGGCCGATAACCGACGGATTGAGCGAGGATCTCACGGTGATCTTTGCGCCGCCGAAATTAAGTAGCGTGGTCACTCCCGAAAAACCATCATTGCCGATGACTGCATCCAGCGTGCCATCGCCATTTAGGTCGGCCATGGCTATGCTGTAGGGATAGCCACCAACCGAAAATTCCTGCGGAGACTGAAAAGTTCCGTCACCGTTCCCGTACATCACGGCAACCGTTGCGAACTGAGAGTTGGTGTAAACCAGATCCAAGAATCCATCGTGGTTCACGTCAGAAATCCGCACTTCACCGGGATAACAAGCCGAGGATAGGCTCCGAGTGCTGCAGGTGTAGTCCTGCGGCGTCTGGAACGTGCCATCACCATTGCCTAAGGCGACCACAATCCCCATTCCCAGGTTGTAATCAGCCACAGCGACAGCCAGGTCGGGCTGGCCGTCACCATTCAAGTCGCCAATCGCGAGACCGGTGGGATAGCTCTTGCCTAGATCGAAATCAGTAGCGGTTGCGAAGGTGCCATCACCATTTCCCATCAGGATGGACACAAAATTAGAGCCTCCCTGTCCGACCAGCAGGTCGAGTCTGCCGTCTCCGTTGATGTCGGCTGCTGTGATCTCGTAGCCATAGCTGGATAGGGTATAGGGAACAGGTGCGGCAAGTGTCTTTGCACCAGTGTTGAGGATTACATATACGTCGCAGGGCGAGGTGGCCACAGCGATATCCGGCTTACTATCGCCATTGAAATCCGCGACCACGATTCCGGCAGCCAGGCCAAGCCCGGTGGCAATTGTCTGTGGCTCCTGGAATGTGCCGTTGCCACTGCCGTAAAATACATAGATGCTGCCCGAGGAGATATCCGAGGCGACGATATCCTGCTTCCCGTCTCCGTCGAAGTCGCCTGTGGCCACAAATTCGCTGTAGCCACCATTGCCGAAGTTGACGCCAGGACGCAAGGTGCCGTCCGAATTCGCCAGGAAAACCGTAACTCCGACAGCGTTGTCACCGGCATTGCCCAGGACGAAATCCGGTATGCCGTCGCCGTTAAAGTCGGCGGATGCGATGCCTACTCCGTACCAGGGCTGGTGTCCCGAGGTCCAAGGTGAGTAATAAGTATTGGCGGCAAGAAATGTTCCGTCGCCAAAACCCTGCAGGTAGGCCAGTCCAAACTCATAATCAGATTGGAATTCGGGCACGATGATGTCGAGCTTGCCATCACCGTTGAAGTCCGCGATCACCGGCGCCGAAGACAAACTCCCTCCAAATGCATAGCCCGTCTTAAGAGTCTCAAAGGTTCCGTCACCTTTTCCGGAAACCTTGCGCCCCAAGAGAACGTTGATATCCCCAGAAACAATATCGGCGGTGATGATGTCGGGCACTGCGTCCCCGTCGGCGTCGACAACGGCAACGGACTGGGGATCAATGCCGGCAAAGATGGACCTACCAGGTCCGAACCCGCCGGTACCGTCGTTTATGTAGATTGTGACGCTGTTGTCTGTACAATCAGCGGTTACGACGTCAGGCCAACCGTCGCCATTGAGGTCGCCCACAGCGATGGTGCCCGGCAGCCAATTACATGTAGACGCCGGCGCCCCCGTGAGCGATACCGGAGGGTCAAAGCCGCCTGCGGGGTTCGCAAGAAAAACCCAAGAGTTCGTGACCAGATCCAGTTTGCCGTCGCCGTTCACATCCGCGAAGATTGCGTCGCTGAAAGAGCCCGGAAGCGAGCCTGAAGATGCGGGAGTCTGGAAGGTACCGTTTCCGTTCCCTAGATACGTCAGATAGGTGGCAGTCGCACCGTTAGCGACCAGGATATCGAGATGGCCATCGCCATTGACATCGGCAATGCCTGCTGCCGAGACGTTCAGACTGCCGCTGCCCGCGTAGGGGTGGAAGGAAGAACTTGCCACCTCAAAGGGAGGAACGATGTAGGCGCTCGCGTATGAAACCGGCGCCGAGAACGAACCGTCGTTGCTGGCCAGCAACACATCAATATAGGAACCGTGAATGATGAGAACATCGTCCAGTCCGTCTCCATTCAGATCCACCGAGTAGATGCGATGTGAGGACCCAAACGAAACCGACATAGAAGTGGAAAGCTGAAAGGTGCCATCGCCAATCCCAAGCAGAACATTCAGTGAGTAGGTTCCACGAGTGCTATCGTAGGATATTGCGGCAATGTCCTGGTAAGCGTCGGCGTTGAATTTTCCTGCGACCAATCCGAGAGCGCCGCCCGCAACCGCAATTTGCCGAGCAGCGAGAAAGCCGGCGTTGGCCGGCCCTAAGGCGGCGTTTAAGTTTACGCCAGCGGGTTGCAGCCGCCTCATAGGCGACGTATCCGTCGGCAGGGCTGCGCGGCTATATTGGCGAGAGTAAACCGGGCCCCACGGCCGGTGTTTCACCCCGGTCATCAGCTGCTGCTGTGCAATACCCGATGCGGGCGTCAGCACCTGAAAGCCAAACAACAACGAGACGGCAATCTGAGTAACCAGTTGTGGGGTACTCATGCTCACCTTTATTGAAGAAAGCATTCGATCCGGCAATCTTGGGGGGAGGGCCTGCCCCAAAAAGGTGCAAATGCTCTGCCACTCCTAAGTGCATGAGACATGAGGGCTTGCTCGCGGTCCGGAGTCCAAGGGCTGGAATCACATCCAACGACGGGACAAGTTTGAGCGGTTTTCAGGTTACTAGTAACCCCCCGGGGTCACTGCGGATATCAGCACGTGCGTCCCAGGCCAGAACGTAGCCCGGGTTCAGAAGCGGAACCTGGCATCAAGCCGCGAGGGGAAGACAGGGTTCGAGATCGCTCAAAGGGGAGAACAGGTTCGGGAGGTTGGTTCAGTTACGAGCCGTTACTTCGACAGGTGGCATCAATTGGCTGACGACTCGTGCCGCGGCCTCGAGTTTATCCAGGTCGGCATGAGTGAAATCCGGCCCTGCGGAAACCGGATCACAACCTTTGCGCGAAATTTGGATAACCCCTATTACGGAGTCGTCCTCATCCACAACCGGAGCCGACATAAGTTTTTGGATGACGCGGAAATCCTGGTCATCTTCTGGGCTACCGGAGCGGGCAACTTCGAATACCCGGAGATGTTTCACCTGCGCGAAGTTGTTGAAACGCTCGGCTCTGCGAGAGGTCACGGTGTGAGTGGCAACCGAAGGACTGGATAGGGGAATACGGCCCGCACACCGCAGGCTTTCGGGGAAGAGAAACTTGAGCAAGCCGTTTTCAATCCACAAGAGCGTAACTTCATGGTTCTTAACTTGAAAAATTCTGGATAATTCCTCGCATATCCGCTGCGGCATGGGCCGATCGCCACCGCCGTGCACGTGAGGGCGCAAATCTTCGAGTCCTTTCAGCGAAGCTTGGGCTTGCCTTGGTGGCTCAGGCTCAGCGGAATTGCGGTGTTCTTGATTCACTTTGCTGCCTTGCCCCCACAAGATGTTCACTGGCTCGCCATCACCGACCTCGTTGCCGGCACTTCACCATTGGGCGCGGGCATCATCTGCTCGAGCTGTTCGGATAGCCAGAACTGCAGCGCCTGCGATACCTTGCTGGCTAAGTCTGCAAAATGAATGCCGGAGCGCCCGGCAGCATCCGTCCAGCAGACCTCCCCAGACATAGTCAGTGCTTCTGAGGTGCCCGGGAGTTGAATGCGCAACTTGAGTTTGTCACCCGCCTGTATTCGCGCGGGCGAGGTGATTGCAATGCCTCCTTCACTGATGTTCACGGACGTGGCGGTAAACTCGGGAGCGGAACCCAGGGTCACGAACGTGGAAACCTGCACCGGACAGCGGAAGTAGCGCCGCCTCTCACGAACCATCAGTGGATAGGCCGCTTTGAGCGTTCGCACCACGGAACTGGAAGAGAGCGGCCGCTCCAGCACAAAATTGGCTCCGGCATGGAAGGCGTCTCCCCTCTCGTGGCCAAAATTCAGGATGGCACAAGTCACAGCCGCCTTATGGGACGTCAAGCCGCGCAGGTTGCGCAAGAAATCGAGTGCCGGCTCCTTCTCATTCAGGTCGACAATCACTCCCTCAAATTTTGTGTGGCATAGCTTGCGCATTCCCGATTCCAGATCACAGCAGGTCTCGACGTGCATGGCCATTTGTTGCATGAAATGGCACACGGTCTCGATGGTCTGAATGTGACGACTGATCAATAAAACGCGGACTGAAGCAGATTCCCTGACCGGCATAACATTTTGTCCTGTTCCGACCCACGGCACAGGCCGCGCGTCTGAGACGGTTGTTAGATCAACACGCTTTCCGGCAAATCCATCTCGCGAGCATCGAACGCCTGAACGAATGCCTCCACAACCTTAGGATCGAAGCTGGCGCCTGACCCGGTAGCGATGATTTCTTTCGCCTCGAAGGGAGTCACTGCCCTTCGATAGGGACGATCGCTGGTCAGAGTGTCATAAGCATCGGCCACAGCCAGGACGCGCGCCTCAATCGGGATCGCTTCACCTTGAGTCGGCCGATAGCCCGATCCGTCGTACTTGTCATGGTGCGCGAGGATGATGGGCAGGACGCGCCGCAGGGCTCCTCCCACCGGTTCCAGCATGTCAACGCCCTTTTGCACGTGCCTGCGCATCTCTGTCATTTCTTCAGGAGTCAAGCTGGCGGCCTTGTACAGAATGTCGCGGCTGGTATCCAGCTTCCCGATGTCGTGGAGCAAAGCGGCGGCTCGAACATCATCGATGTGGTCTTCGCCGAAGCCCATTCGGTGGGCGATAATTGCCGCGTACATGGCCACACGATAAGAATGGTTGTGAGTATATTTGTCGTTAGAAATGAATTGCTGCAGAATCGTCAGCACTCCAAAGTAGGTTCTGCGTAATTCGCGGAAATGACTTTCCTTACGCTCGTACAGGCTTCCCATCGCATAGGCTGTGATGATCAGTAAGCCTGCCCACACACACAGGTCGAACCAGCGATCGACTCCTTCCAAGGTTACTGAAGAGCGCACAAATAGCGCAGGATTCCAGTACACAACAACAACTACGAGAAGGACACTGGCCATGGCGGTGAGCACCGCATGACGACGTCCGTACACGTAAGCCGAGAACAATGTAGGCAGGGTATAAAAACCAAGAATCATTCCACGCGATGCCACCAGCCAGTTCAGCAGCCCCGCGATGATAAACAGAGACAACAAGAGCCACAGCTCTCGGTTTACCTCGGCCAACTTGTTCAGCCACGGCGACCGGCCTGCAGCTATTTCCGGTCCGGTTACCTTATTTGTCGAATTCATCCCACTTCTCCTCTGGGTCCGCGGATTCTAGGAGCATCTGTTATGCCACAATAATCGATTTAGATTGAGCAGCTTAGCCCTGAGTAACCGGGCGGGTTTCTGGACTTTCGTCCAGAGCTTGGACGCGAGGGGACGAAGGGTATGCGTTTAGCGCGGTCTAACCGCGGATTCCGTTTGAAAGTGAGAACGGCATCCCCACCTCTAACGGGCGTTAGGATGCCGGTTAAGATAACCTATGGATGAACACCAATCGTGCAATTTGTCTTCCAATGAAATCCCGAAAATAGGCGAGAATATCTTCTTTGCTTGCCTCGCGCGGATTGCTGCACTGGATTTCTGGCATGGGTGGCCGTCTGTGACTTGGAATTCTCTCTGAAATTCAGAGGGCCGATGCCAGGAAAATGCCCACTCGGGTGTTGGCGACCTCCGGCTTCGCGGAACTAAACCGTGTTCAGCCCTGGTCGGCTGATTCCATATTGCTTAATCTTGTGGTAAAGCGAACTGCGGGGGATACCCAGCCTCTTGGCGGCAGCTTCCACCCTGCCCCCTTCCAGCAGCAGTACCTCTTCGATGTAGTGCTTTTCCATTTCCTCTAACGTTCTCACGCCTTCGCTTTCGCCAAATGGCTCGAGTTCGGGTACATCGAAGTGCAAGTCCTTTTCGTTGAGAACGCGGCTTCCGCTGAGTAGAACAGCGCGCTCAAGCACATTGCGCAACTCGCGTATGTTTCCCGGCCATTTGTAGGACTGCAAGCTGCGCACTGCGTCGGTGGTTATTTCCACCCGACCCGTACCCAAATCGACGGCCAGGCGATCGAGGATATCCTCGGTCAGAACCGGGATGTCTTCCACCCGTTCACGAAGTGGCGGTGTGGTCAAAGGAATGGTGCTGATCCGAAAATATAAGTCGGCACGAAATGACTTCAGCTTGACCAGCTTGGCCAAATCCTGGTGGGTGGCCGCGATAAGACGGATATCCACGCGCCGGTCGCGAACGTCGCCCAAGCGTCGAAACATCTTGTCCTCAAGCACCTTGAGCAGTTTAGGTTGGACGTTCAGATCCACATCTCCAATTTCATCGAGAAAAACCGTGCCCTTGTGTGCGATTTCCAGGAGCCCGCTCTTGCTCTGGACGGCTCCGGTAAAGGCACCTTTCTCGTGCCCGAATAACTCGGTTTCCAGGAGGTCGCGGGAGAGCCCGCCACAATTCAAGTCCACAAAAGGCTCAGCCGAACGCCGGCCGTTGTCGTGCATCCACCGCGCCAATACTCCCTTGCCTGTTCCGGTTTCGCCTTGAATGAGCACCGGACTGTCGGCGGCAGCGACCCGACCCGCAAGTTCAGCCAGTTTGAGGATCGTGGCACTATTCCCGAGGAAGGGATTCATGGTCCCCCGGGAGTGACGCACCTTCTCCACCATCTGCTTCTGCTGGTTGCGCTGGTTCTCCATGCCCCTCTGGATGAGAAGTACCAGGGCGGAGAGATTGGCCGGCTTTGTAAGAAAGTGCTCGGCACCTAGTTTGACCGCTTCGACTGCCAGGTCAATGGAGCCATGGCCTGTAAGAATAATGATAGGGACGGTGGGATCGATGCTCTTGAGGCGCGGCAGCAGTTCAATGGCATTGCCGTCAGGCAGATCATAATCCAGCACAGCGGCGTCGGGCTCTATTGTCCGCCACACCCGTTCACCTTCGGCGCACGTCCCGGCGGTCGCGACCTCGTAGCCCTTGCTGCCGAGATAATTGCAGATTACTGAACGAAATTCCGCATCGTCGTCGACAACCAGAATCTTGTTTCTAGCCACGACTCCCCCGCTTTGTAGTTGTGGCAGATTACTCTGTCAAGTATTTGTCTTTAACAATCATCTGCACTCTTCGATGCCGAGGGCTCGTCAATTCGGGCTCGAACCAGACGGGCGAGCGCGTCCAGGCTAAAGGGTTTTTGCAGAAAGCTTGCTCCAACTGCCGCCGCATCATCCGCCGATGTGCGATCGGCGTATCCAGATACTAGAATGACGGAAAGCTCCGGCCGCACTTCTCTTGCTGCCTTGGAGAGCTCGACTCCTCCCATTCCAGGCATCACCATGTCAGTGATCAAGACGTGAATCTCACGCTCGTAGCTCTGGCAAATCTTCAGCGCCTCGTTCGCGTTGCCGGCTTCCAGGACGGCATAGCCCTTGGATTCCAGGTATACGCGACTCACAACCCGAAGAGCTAGCTCGTCTTCTACCAACAGAATCGTCTCGGTGCCGCCAGGCGCGATTTTGGCGCCGCGGGAGACGTGTACAACATCTTTGCGAACATCAATCCGAGGCAAGTAGATTTTGAAGGTGCTCCCCTGGTTCAACTCGCTATAGACCCAGATAAATCCATGGCTTTGCTTCACCATGCCGTAAACGGTGGCTAAGCCCAGGCCGGTGCCCTTGCCGGCCTCCTTGGTAGTGAAGAAGGGTTCGAAGATGTGCGCCTGGGTCTCCGAATCCATGCCGGTTCCGGTATCACCGACCGCCAACATCACGTAGTTTCCCGGAGGGACCTCCCCAAGGTGTCCCTGAGAGTACCGGGTGTCCAATTCCACATTCTTGGTTTCAATGGTTAAATGGCCACCTTTGGGCATGGCATCGCGGGCATTGACTGACAGATTCATGATTACCTGCTCAATTTGTCCCCGGTCTGCCCGGACTTTTCCCAAGTCCGTCCCGAGCGTGGTCACCAGCTCGATATCCTCTCCCAAAAGCCGGGGCAGCATTTTCCCAAGGTCAGCGACGACGTAATTCAAGTCCAGCGTGGTGGGCTCCATCACCTGACTGCGGCTGAAAACCAGTAGTTGGCGGACCACATTGCCAGCTCTGGAGGCGGCGTCACGTACCTGTCCGGCATATTGCGTCACCAGCTGCGGATTATGGGGGCTCTCTTCCAGCAGCTGTGCATAGCTGCTGATAATCATCAGGAGATTATTGAAGTCGTGGGAGATCCCCCCGGCGAGTCGTCCGATCGCCTCCATCCGTTGCGCGTGTTCGAATTGTTTCTGCAGCAGCCGGCGCTCGGTAATGTCTTCGACGAAGACTTCGAACCCAAGAGGGTTTCCGCGCTCGTCACATAATTGCCGGCCCGCCAGGCGCACTGTGATATTCGTTCCGTCACTGCGCTTCCATCGGGTGTCACAACGACTGGAGGTGCCGCCCACTTCAAAGGCGGAAATTGCGTTGCTGTATTCCGTGGAATCCACAAAAATATCGGTGGCGGCATTCAGTCCCACGACTCGTTCCCGGTTTTCGTAACCGACCAGAGCGACGAAAGCGGGATTCGCCATGACCACCCGTCCATTCTTGTCAACGCGTAAAATGCCGTAGGGGGCGCCTTCGATAATGGAGCGATACTGCTCTTCCGACTGTCTCCGCAATGCCTCCGTCTGCTTTCGCTGGCTGATATCAAAAAAGGTGACCACGCCACCGACTACTTGTCCCTCGCGGAACAGCGGGTAGGACCAATACTCCACGGGAAAAGAGCTACCGTCCGAACGCCAGAAAACCTCATCGGCGAGCTGATAGGGCACACTTTTGCCCATGCTTCTCAGGATGGGGCACTCTTCTTCCGGGTATGGACTTCCATCTGCTTTGGTGTGGTGCACCAGGGCGTGCACATTCTTGCCCCGTAGCGCATCGGCCGAGTCGTATCCCAGGATGCGAAGACAGGCAGCGTTGGAGAAGGTGTAGCTGCCAGCGGGATCGATTCCGAAGATGCCCTCTGCAGTGGAGTCGAGAAGTAATTGCAGCTGTTCTTTATTGTCCCGAAGTTCGGTCTCGGCCTGCCGCTGTGCGGTGACATCGTGGGCTAGCACAAGCTGCGCATAGACGCTGCCGAACACGATCGGCTGAGAACTGATTTCGACGTCAATGACTGTGCCATCTTTCTTGCGATGTTTCCACAACGCGTTATAGGTCTCTCCGGAGTCCACCTGCGGATCTACACTTTTCAAAAACCGTTCCAGTTCTTCCGGAGGGCGTATTTCCTTCACGGTCATGGAAAGGAATTCCCGCAGAGAATAGCCGTAATGTTGAATGGCAGCGTTGTTAACGGCGAGAAAGCGTAGCGTTTCTGAATCGAAGACCCACATCGGATGGGGGTTGGCATAAAAAAGCAACCGGTATTGTTCTTCCGACTTGCGAAGCTCCTGCTCGGCGCGAGCGCGCTCGTGGCGCATTCTTCGTTCTTCCAGGGTTCTTCGAACGGCGACCGGAAGCCGGTCCAGATTGTCTTTGAGTACGTAATCATCAGCTCCGTTCTTGACGCACTCAATCGCAAGTTCCTCGCCCAGCGGGCCGGTAACCAGAATTAGCGGGATATCGCGGCCGGAAGATCGCAACCACCGTAAAGCATCCAGTCCGCTCCAGTTCGACAGACGGTAATCGCTCAGGACAATGTCGTACGGATTGGCGAGTGCCTTGTCTGTGAATTGCTGGGATGTGTTCACGACATCTACATCGACCGGCAATCCCGAGCTCGTCAGTTTGTAAATACACAGCTCGGCATCGGCTTCGATTGTCTTCAAGGAGCAGAATCCGGATTGTGCTAGGTTCGCTCATGACGACTTCTGGTACCCATCTGCCCTTGATCACAGTTAATCTCACCTCGAGATGCGTCGGTGCAAATTACCGCGGATCAACTCGCGAACCTTGGTCGAAGTCAGCCTGTCATCTAAATGAGACTTACCTCCTCCTGCGATGTGGGCGCGAATCTGGGAAGCAGGATTGACCGTGCTCTGGTTGTTCTAGAAAACGAACGGCAAGAAGGCGCCCGACCGAATAGCCGAGCCTTTTCCTCCGCGCCATATCCAACCGCTTCCCTGTATGACAGTTGATAAGAAGACTTTCGCGATTTTCGTTCGCGATTGTTCCATTGAGACTGGCGCCGACTCAATGAGGTCCCGGAAGGGCGGTAAAATCTTCGTCTTTCACTGTCAACTCGATGTGTGACGTGTCAAATTCTCAAGCGACAGCCAGAACGCGCTCACAACGCGACCAACTTCGCCCTCGTCCCGAACAGCCCCCACTTATTGTTTCTCAGAGACCGATGGTTTCGTCCAAGAATCTTTCGCTTGTTCCGAATTCGGAACAAGAATTTTGCCCTCAACAGGACAACACTGACATGTTATTGCCCACCGTTTGTAAGTTTTTTGTAAGCAGGCCGTAAGCGCTGTGTAAGCCGTGACGCTCTGTAACCGCCTTTTCAGCTTCAAAGTCGGCCAGCAGGTGGCCTAGACAGAGCGGCTTGCCGCGGAGCAACTGGCCGCCTTACTAAAACGCGTTATGCGCAAAAAAATCCACGATTTCGAGCCGAGGCTTATCGGTCTCTCTGCTCAACATTCGGCAAGAGCCAATTGAGTTGGTCGAGTAGCTTGCTTTCACAGGGAGATTGGCCGAGAATTCATGGCCGTCCTCGTTATTTTCACAAGCTGGCTAAGACGCTTCTTCTCTGTTACTGCATGATTGAAGATTTATCCAACTACCATTACCCGCTCAGCGGCCTCGGTGCCCAGCACGATACGACTGAGTGGGACAGCTATCGCCTTAGCGAGGAGCAGATCGAGTTCTTTCACGAGAATGGCTACCTAAAGGGCATTCGCATTCTCTCTACCGAGCAGGTAGAAATCTTGCGCGGGGAGCTGGACCAATTGATGGATGCGGCGCATCCGGGCCGGCGCCTGTTCCACGAGTATCATTCGAACGAATCCACAGATCCGGACCGGGTTCTTTTTCATGCCCTGGGTGCATGGCGTGTTCTACCCGGCTTTCATGATCTCCTGTGGAATCCTGCGTTCCTGGTGCCCGCGTCTCAGCTGCTCGGCGGCGCGGTCCGCTTCTGGCACGACCAGCTGTTCTGTAAGCCGGCGCGGCATGGTGGAGTCGTGGCGTGGCACCAGGACTACTCCTACTGGACCCGAACCAGGCCGCTCGCTCATCTCACCTGCTGGATCGGGCTCGACGATTCGACCCGCGAGAACGGGTGTTTGAACTACGTTCCAGGCAGCCATAGATGGCCGGACTTACCCAAGCCGGTCCTGACCGGAGAGATGGATGGCATCGGTGACGTTCTGCCCGAAGAACTGAGAAACAGATTCAAGCCGGTTCCGATTGAGCTGAAGAAGGGCGAGAGCTCCTTTCACCACGCCCGGACGATGCACGGCTCTGGTGCCAACGATACTTCCAGGCCACGTCGCGCCACGGTGATCAACGTTTTTCGAGATGGCGTGAAGTCGAACTCAGACGAGCCGCTGTTGCAAGGCGTGCCGGTGATTGCCCGAGGAGACAAGGTCAGCGGTCCGTTCTTTCCGCTGTTGTTCGACCCAGACGCGGCTAACGTCCGCGTTGGAAACGCGGCAAGCCGCCTCTCTACCCACAGTACGTGAGATCGATATGGCTTGTCCGCGTGCTAGTTTGCTGCGTCAGACACCGCAGCATTACCGGTGCCGGTTGCCCGACGATTGATGAGATTGTCCGCCACCACTCGACCCGCCGCGCGATCCGCCGCCGCCGCCTCCTCCTCTTGGCCCGGGCTGGTACGCGCCCGCACTACGGCCCCCGCCGCCTTGATTCGAGCTTCCCCATCCGGACGATTGACGCGGTGTCACGATTGGGCGCCTTAAGTCCAGAGGAGGCCGGTAACCCCGGTTGGAATCGCGATACACATATGGCCGGCCCTCGTTGCTCGGGGCTTCGCGGCGCGAAGGGAAGCGGCTCCACGAATCATTGCCTTGCCCGCCGCGATTGGGAGATTCCGAAGCGCCTGCTGGCGGAAACCGGCGCCAGCCGTCGTTCCGGGAAGGTTCCGCGGCTCGAGAACCACGATTCATCGAATTGTTGTAGCGCGATGAGGACCCGTTTGCGCTCGCCGTATGAGGAACCCGGCTCTCGCCCGACTGCTGAGAGTACGGGGGACGGTGAACTGTTCGCCCGGGGTTCGAGTCGGAGAAGCGGCGCCAGCCCGACTGATCGGAAGCACCCGGTCTCGCGCTCTGAGGATTCCCGCTTTCGGGGCGCGAAGGAGAAGATGACCTGGCCCGGGACGCGTTTTGCTCTTGAGCGTCCGGTCTCCGGCTCTCCGCGATATCCGTGCCGAAGCGACGCCCACCTTCTCCCGGGGCCGAATTCATCGATCTGCCAGTACTTCCGGGATTCCTGATTGCTCCGCCTTGATCCATTCCGCCCTGCATCGGCCTTCCAGCATTTGCTGGCGCGGACTGAGATCCGGGCCGCATCGGCGAAAAGCGGCCTGAGCGCTGAATCGATTGCTCCACTTGCGCCGCCTGGCGGTCGAAAGACTGCGGTGCGTTGGGACGGGACTTCATAAAAAAGCGCTCCTGGCCGCCATGCAGCGTTGAAGGATTCGCACCGCGATTCGACGCCGACAACGTCGCTCGCGTCGGTACGATCGGCAGGTTGCCGGTCATCATGCGCCCATCGCGAAATGCCCCACCGTTCATCGGCGTCGGCCTGACATGCCCGGTTCCAAAATGCTCGGAGGGGACGGTCGAGATCGCGTGCCGGAAGCGTTCGTTGGTTGCGGCCAGGCGCAGGTTGGAATAGCGGTTCCCCCCGTGAAGCGGCCCGATGCCATCGAAGCGATGGCCGCCCCTGTAGTTGTAAATGTTCGTGATGTTGGTGACGTTGACAACGTTAAACCGTGAGCCGTGGCGGCCGTACCAGGGGAAAAAAGGATCGCACGGTCCAACCGGCAGCCATCCCAGTGAGCCAAAGCCAAAGGAAGCTCCCCAGCCTCCGCCCCCGAATCCGAAGAAAGATACATACGCCGGCGCCCACAGCGGCCGGTAATAGGGATAGCCGTAGACCGGTCCTGGCCACCATACCCATGACGCGCCATAAATGAACCAGCGGCCGTAGTGATAAGGAGCCCAGCCCCAAGGTTCGTAAGAGACCCAGGTCCAACCCCAATATGGTTCCCATACCCATCTTCCAGCTCGGTAGGGGGCCCAATCCACCGCCACAACGGGAGCCCACACCGGACCATAATCGGGCACGTTGATCCAATGTCCATACCCATCCAGATCCTCGGAGCCCACGTAGTAGCGGTTGGTGTGGCTCCAGGCCTGCGCGTTGCGGATCAATCCGTTCCGATCGCTGTTCCAGGAGTCCCAGCTGTCCTTGGAAGGCGCTCCGGCGACTTTGTACTGGGTTTCATCTCCCGTGCCGCGCACGGTAACCGCTTCACCTTTTTCGACCCGCGTGCTGCCCTGGGGGGTGGAAATTTCTGCCTCACCTTTGCGGACGACCAACTGAGTCTCGCCATTAGAGTTCACTTCGATGCGGTAAACGCCCTCTTTCAAGACGGGACGGATGGCAACATTCGGAGTATTAATCTCAACATCTGCTTCCGTCCCTTTGAGGACGCTGTAATTGGCGAGCCCCTGTCCCAGCTGAATCTGTATATGCGTTCGGGAAAGCGTTGCGATGGTCGCCTGCGAATGGTCGCCCAGGCGCAGGATGTTCGCGTAGTCGAGTTGCACCTCGGCCCGGGAACGTTCTCCCGTAGAAACCTTGTCGCCGCTGACCATGGGCTGGTTCAGCGCCGCTGCTGCCCAGTCACCAGAGTCGCCGCGCTCGGTCGAGACATCGCCGTGAATCAGGCTGACACGTCCGACACCGGGTGAGAGGTCGACCTGAGCGCCGCAATATGACGCACTGAACAACGCCATTACCAGAATCGAAAACCCCGCCAGCAATCTGCTTTTCATGGCCCACCTCGACCAGTGGACACCTCTCGCACACAGGCATCCCTCACCTCGGGCAATGCAGGCGCCATGCCACAACCGTTGTTCTAGAGCCCTGTCGCAAGTTGCTGTGCCTCAGTAAGTTACAGAAAGGATAATGTGGGTGGAATTCGGGAATTCTGCGAGTTGGTGGCCGCCTTCGGCCAAAGTGGTGGATTTCAGCCAGCAGCAGAGAATGGTCGGGAGGCGGGTCTTGGACTCGCCCGACACGGGTCGGAGACAGGTGCCCACACGGTGTTAGGTCTCCTCCTCGTCTGTAATGCCTATCTTCGACAGCCGATAGCGCAGAGCATTCCGCGACAGCCCCAGCATCCGGGCGGCCTGGCTTTTGTTTCCGTTCGCCCTGCGCACGGCCTCGCGGATCATCTCGTCCTCCCACTGCTCGAGCGTCATGCCTTCGGGTAGAAGAGAATTGCCGGAGTTTTGAGGCCGGGCGCGAGGAGGATCAAAGTGAACATCAGCAGCTTCCAGAACCGGACCTTTGGCCAACGCGAAAGCGCGTTCAACGATGTTCTGAAGTTCCCGGACATTGCCCGGCCAGTAATAATCCATCAGCATTCGCATCGCCTCCGGACTCACGGCGCTGATTTCTTTGCCGGACTCGGCCGAAGAGCGAACCAGAAACAAGTTCACCAGCTCCGGAATATCCTCTTTATGTTCCCGCAGCGTCGGGAGATCAATGGGCACGACGTTCAGCCGGTAATAGAGGTCCTCGCGAAACGTCCCCTGCTCGAGCGCTTCACGCAAATCACGATTGGTTGCCGCAATCAGCCGCACGTCCACTTTCAAGGTTCGCGTTCCGCCCAGGTGCTCGAACTCACGTTCTTGCAAAACGCGAAGCAGTTTCACCTGCGTGGCAGGAGGCACATCGCCGATCTCATCCAAAAACAAAGTGCCCTTGTCCGCCAGCTCGAACTTGCCGGGCTTGCTGGTCGTGGCTCCTGTGAACGCTCCCTTTTCGTAGCCGAACAACTCGCTCTCCAGCAGGTTCTCCGGAATAGCCGTGCTGTTGATTTTGATGAACGGGCCCGACGACCGCCGCGAGATCTCGTGAATGGCGCGCGCGATCAGGTCCTTTCCGACGCCGCTTTCTCCACCCAGCAGCACGGTGGAGTTCGTAGCCGCCACTCGCTCGACCTTAGCCAGCACGTTCTGCATCTTTGGGCTGCGCGCGACGATATTCGGATGCTGATAGCGCTGCTGCTGCAGCCGTTCCCGAAGCGAGCGATTCTCTTCGCGCAAACGCCGGACATCCAGCTCTTTGTGGATCACCATGCGCATTTCGTCGAGCGAAAACGGCTTCAACACATAATCGCTGGCTCCGGCTTTCATGGCTTCTACCGCAGTTTCGACAGTGCCAAAGGCAGTCATGACGACGACCGGCAGGGCGGCATTGAATCGCCTAACTGCCTGCAAAAATTCCAGCCCGTTCATGCCGGGAAGCTTTAGATCCGTGACCACCAAGTCCACGGATCCCTGCTGCAACAGCTTCAAGCCTGCCTCAGCGTCTTCGGCCGAGAGGGTCGTGAAGCCATCGTCTCCGAGGTTGAGCTCCAGGATGCGCCGCATCTTGGCTTCATCCTCGACGATCAAAATGTTGGCCTTGGCTGTCATCAGGAGGCCAGCGCTCCTTCCTTCTGTACGGCTGGCTTTTCTTCTGCCGGAAGAAAGATCACGAAACAAGCACCTTCATTGGGCGCGCTCTCCAGGCGAATCGAGCCGCGGTGCTCATCCAGAATCTTCGAGACAATGGACAGCCCGAGACCGGTTCCGGTTTTCTTCGTTGTAACGAAAGGATTAAAGATTTGTTCCCGAAGTTCGGCCGGTATGCCGGGTCCCGTGTCCGCCAACCGGATCTCCACTCCTGGGCGATCGTTCCGGGTGGCCTTCGAGATCTGCGCGCGAAGCGTCCCGCCATCGTTCCCCATCGCTTCATACGCATTCTGGATCAGGTTCACAAACGCCTGCTCACAGAGACTGTCATCGAGTTGTGCGAGCGGCAGGTCGTTCTGATACTCGTGTTCCACTCTGACTTCTGCTCCGCGCCATTGCTCGGCCACCGACTTGAGCGCGCGATCGACGAGTTCAGGAACCGCTTGCGGGCTGGTCTCGGCATGCAGCGGCCGGGCAAAATCAAGGAAGCGGCCAACCATCAGGCTGACTCGATCTACTTCGGCGGAAATGTAGCCCGCCAGTTCGCTGGCCACCGGATTCGACGCCTCCAGCTTACGGTTCAGCATTTCCGCTGAGCCCCGAATCACGCCCAAGGGATTACGAATCTCATGGGCCAATCCCGCCGAGAGCTGGCCAAGAGCGGCCAGCCGTTCCGATCGCCGTGCTTCCGCCTGGACGGTTCGCAGTTGGCGATTGGTTTCCGCGAGCTCTGCTGCCAACTGCTGATAACGGCTGGTCTGGCGGCGGTTATCGACCGCAAATCGGTTCACCACCAGGGCCGCCACAAAGAAGAACAGAACCCGCAGGACAAGCTCGGTGATGGCATCGGTCGTAAGCTCGTATTCCTGAAGTGCGGGATAGAGAAAGGAGCAGTACAGACCAGAAGCCAGCAAGGTCCACAAAAGCGTCATGCGCAGGCCGAAGTAGACGGCCGCCGTGACCACGGGCAGATAATAAATAGGATAGTAGCTGCTATTGATACCCGGCCCGCCAGTGCTGGCAATGAGCAGCGTGGAGAAAACCAGCTTAAGCAGAACCGCGTGGGATCGACCCCACCGCGGGAACCGCTCAACCAGCCTGCCCTCAACCACTTGCACGATGCCGATGGCCAGCAGGGTTAATTCTTTGCGAATGTTCCGCAGCGGCGGCAGGACCGCCAGGCCACCGAGAAACAGCAGCCAGACCACATCCAGCCAGTTGATCCTCCTGTGGTCGCCCCTGCTCAATGCGCCGTCACCTCGAATGCCTCCAACTCATTCCCAGTCTATCGCGCCAGTCAGGACTTGGGACTCGATTCCTCGCTCGGTTACCGCCATAGGGTGGCGCCGGGCTTTTGGCCCTGCATTTGTGAAACCACCAGCCGGCCAGGCTTTAGCCACTGAGCTACATCGTCCGACTCGTCATATGCCCTCAGCGGCTAAAAAGACGGTTCCTCTATGCGAGATGAGTTATGCAGGTCCAAAGGGCCCGGCGCCACCCTGCCGAGGGCGAATCCCATATAACGGGGTTCGCGGTTCCCGAGTCTGCATCGAAAAACCTGATACTCCAAACCCGTTATTTGCTTTTAACCCGGCGTTCCAACGATTGACGCGCCCCTTTCCGCTTGTCTAGAGTACATATTGCTAGTAAAAGAGGTCTGTAACAGGTAGGCCATGACGATTCTGACGAATTCGAATCGAATTATCAGCGGGCTGGGTTTACGTGTGCTGGAACTCCTCCTTAGCGTGGCCATTCTTGGCCTGGTGCTTGCACCCAGAGGATCCGGCGGATGAGGTAGCCAAAATCAAGTTTCTGAAAGGGCCATCATCCACCAAAAGATGATGGCCCTTTTGCTTTAACGCCAGATGTGGCCCTGAGCGGGCCGGGAGGAATTGACTTGTCGAAACGAGAACGGATCAAAATTTTCGACACCACGCTGCGCGACGGGGAACAGGCCCCGGGCTACAGCATGAATAAGGATGAGAAGCTGCGCATGGCGCGTCAGCTCGACCGTCTGGGTGTGGACATAATCGAGGCCGGCTTTCCCATCGCTTCCGAAGGCGATTTCCAGGCGGTGCAGGCGGTGGCGCGCGAAGTTCGGCGACCTACAATCGCCGCCCTGGCGCGCTGTTGTCGCGAAGACATCGAGCGCGCCTGGCAGGCACTCGGAGAGGCCGCCCATCCTCGTATTCATACTTTCCTCGCAACCTCCGACATTCACCTTCAGCACAAGCTAAGAATTTCTCGACGGCAATGCCTGGAGCAGGCCCGCGACGCCGTAAAATTGGCGAAATCGCTTTGCGAAGACGTGGAGTTTTCTCCCGAGGACGCGACCCGCTCCGACTCCGATTTCCTGTGTCAGGTGCTCGAAGTGGTTGTCGAAGCGGGCGCCACCACGGTCAACATCCCCGATACCGTCGGCTACACCGTGCCCTTTGAATATGCCGAACTGATCCAGACCATACGTCAGCGCGTCCGCGGCATAGAGCGCCTGGTCATCTCGGTCCATTGCCACAACGATTTGGGCTTGGCTGCGGCCAACTCGCTGGCTGCGGTGGCGGCGGGCGCCCGGCAGGTGGAGTGTACGATCAACGGCATCGGTGAGCGCGCCGGAAATGCTTCGCTAGAAGAGGTCGTAATGGCGACGCGCGTCCGCCCTGATCGCTATCCGTACGAGACTGCGATCACCACGGAACAACTCTTTCCTTCCAGCCAGTTGTTGACTGAAATCACTGGAGTCGCGGTACAGCCTAACAAAGCCATCATAGGGCGGAACGCGTTCGCGCACGAAGCGGGCATTCACCAGGATGGCATGATCAAGAACCCCCTGACTTATGAGATCATGACACCGCAGTCGGTGGGAGTTCCGAGCACCCGTTTGGTGCTGGGCAAACACTCCGGGCGGCACGCGCTCGCCTTGCGGTGCGAACAGCTGGGTTTTCAGTTCAGCATTCGCGAACTCGACGAGATTTACCGCGACTTCATCGTGCTGGCCGATCTGGTCAAGACGGTCGAAGATCGTCACGTATTGGAGTTGATTCGCAAGCGGCACCAACAGCCCCTCTACAAGTCGGCGGCCGCGGCGCAATCCGAGACGGCACCTGGCGCAGGCACCGCCGACAGCCGGGTTTTCGATCGCGCACCGGGTGCGCAGTTGGCCAATGAAAAGGGCAGTGAACAGCCCAGGTTATTTCCCGCTGAGCACGAGCAGGATGACTATCTCTGGGGCGTCTGAATTCAAACTGCACTAATTAGGAAGTGAGAAACATGAAGAAGACCGGAGCACAAATCCTGTGGGAATGCCTGGAGCGCGAGGGCGTGAAGCATGTGTTCGGCTATCCCGGCGGGGCAATTTTGCCCGCATACGATGCCTTGAAGCACAGCAGCATCCACCACATTTTGGTTCGCCATGAGCAGGGTGCCACGCACATGGCCGACGGCTACGCCCGGGCCACTGGGGGTGTGGGCGTCGCGGTGGCCACCTCAGGCCCCGGCGCCACAAATATGGTGACCGGCATTGCCACCGCCATGCTGGATTCCTCTCCCATCGTTTGCATCACCGGCCAAGTCGGCAGCAAGCTGATCGGTTCCGACGCTTTCCAGGAAACTGACATCACGGGTGTCACTCTCCCCATCACCAAGCACAATTACCTGGTGACGCATGCCGACGAAGTGGCCCGCACAGTGCGGGAAGCCTTCTACGTGGCGCGTTCAGGTCGTCCTGGCCCGGTCTTAATAGACATCACCAAGGACGCTCAGCAGTCTTCCTGTGAATTTGATTGGGAAGCGGCCAAGCCGCAGCTACCCGGTTATCGTCCCGATCTGTCGCCCGCGCCAGAGGAGTACGCCCAGGCATTGGAACTGATTCGCAACTCCAAGCGTCCTGTAATCCTCGCCGGTCACGGCATTCTGGTCTCCGGCGCCGAGCGGGAAGTCCGCGATCTGGCGGAGCGCGCGGGAATTCCAATAGCTCTTACTCTGCTTGGTTTAGGAGCATTTCCTGCCTCTCATCCGCTCAATCTCGGGATGATGGGGATGCATGGCGAAGCCTGGGTGAATCACACCATCCAGGATGCAGACCTGTTGATAGCGCTTGGAATGCGTTTCGATGATCGCGTCACCGGCAATCTGAAAACCTACGCTCCCTCCGCGAAGAAGATCCACGTCGAAATCGATCCCGCCGAAATCAACAAGAACGTCAAGGTCGATGTGGCTCTGGTGGGCGACCTTCGCGAAGTTCTGCACGAGCTTTTGCCTAAAGTTGAATCCATGGATCGGACTGAATGGCTGGACTACATCGACCGATTGAAGGGCGATTCGGCGGTGCGCGACATTCAGAACCTACCCGATAGCGGGCACCTTTACGCCGCGCACGTCATCAACGACCTGTGGCGCGAGACTCGAGATGGCAACACGGTCGTCGTCACTGACGTTGGCCAGCACCAGATGTGGGAAGCCCAGTATTACAAGCATGAGCAGCCGCGCTCCCTAATCACCTCCGGAGGTCTGGGTACGATGGGATTTGCCTTGCCGGCGGCGATCGGAGCCAAGGTGGCGCGTCCCGAAGCTGAAGTGTGGGCCATAGTCGGCGATGGAGGTTTTCAGATGACGATGTCGGAGATGGCCACCATCGTCCAGGAGAGCCTGAAAATCCACATCGCCATCATTAACAATGGCTATTTAGGCATGGTGCGTCAGTGGCAGGAATTTTTCTACGAGCGCAACTATCAGGCAACTCCATTGTTGAATCCGGACTTCGCCAAGCTGGCGGAAGCCTATGGCATCCGCAGCATGAACGTGAAGCAACGGTCTCAAGTCGTGCCTGCGGTCCAGTCGGCCCGCCAGCATGACGGGCCAGTATTAATTAACTTCCAGGTTGAGCAGGAAGACACGGTTTATCCGATGGTCGCAGCCGGAGCGTCTTTGCACGAAATGATCCGTCGCCCTAGCTCGATCGTAGAAACTGCTGCTGACGAGTAAAACATCCATGCTGAATACATTTGTTGTGTACGTCGAAAATAAACCGGGTGTCCTGACCCGGGTGGCCTCGCTATTTCGCCGCCGCGCCTTCAACATCGACTCTCTGACCGTCGGCCGCACCGAGAAGCCCGAAGTTTCGCGCATGACCATCACGGTAGACGCCGACTACGACCAGGCTCGCCGCATCGAGGCCAATCTCTACAAGCTCGTGAACGTGCTGCTGGTGGAAAACATCACCAATGAAGCAGCGATCGTGCGCGACCTGGCGATGATCAAGGTGGCGGCCACGCACGAGGCGCGCTCGCATGTGCTCGAACTAGCCAGCGTTTTTCGCGCGCGCGTGGTGGATGTCTCGCCGGAATCGCTGACCATAGAAATCACCGGCGCCGAAGATAAGATTGACGGCTTGCTCGACGTGCTTCGCCCCTACGGAGTGTTGGAAATGGTGCGCACGGGTATTGTGGCCATGCGTCGCGGGAGTAAGTCCTCGATTCCCGTCACACCGGTCAACGGACTGGCACAAGCCGCCGCGGCAGGCGATGAAGATATTTCCTACTCGGTTTAGAAAAACAGATTGCTCTCAGGAAAGGTATAGCCATGACGAAGATGTATCACGACAACTCTGCTGATCTGGCGTTGATTCGCGCGCAGAAGGTGGCCATCATCGGCTACGGCTCGCAGGGCCACGCCCACGCGCTTAACCTGAAAGATAGCGGCGTCGAGGTGCGGGTGGGCTTGCCGTCGGCGAGCGAGTCGCGCGCAAAAGCACAGGCAGCTGGTTTGACGGTGCTGTCTATTTCTGACGCTGCCGATTGGGCGGACGTCATCATGGTCCTTGTCCCCGACACGGCCCAGCCTGCAGTCTACAAGTACGACATCGCGCCTCATTTGTCGCCGAAAAAAACTCTGATGTTTGCGCACGGCTTCAACATCCGTTTCAAAACCATCAATCCTCCTCCCAACATTGATGTTTCGATGATTGCACCCAAAGCTCCGGGACACCGTGTGCGCGAGGTGTTTCTCGAAGGTGGTGGAACTCCGGCACTACTCGCCATCCACCAGGATGCCAGCGGAAATGCAAAACAGCTGGCTCTGTCCTATGCGAAGGCTCTGGGAACGACCCGAGCCGGTGTCATTGAAACGACGTTTGCGGAAGAAACCGAGACCGATCTTTTTGGCGAACAAACCGTTCTGTGCGGCGGAGTGAGCGCCCTGGTGAAAGCCGGTTTCGAGACCCTGGTCGAGGCCGGTTATCAGCCCGAGATCGCGTACTTCGAGTGCATGCACGAGCTGAAGCTGATTGTGGACCTGATGTATCGAGGGGGTCTCAATTACATGCGCTACTCCGTAAGCGACACCGCCGAGCACGGCGACTACACCGGCGGTCCGCGTATCATCACCGACGAGACGCGCCAGACCATGCGGCAGATCCTCAAGGAAATCCAAGATGGAACCTACGCCCGCAACTGGATCAAGGAGAACGAATCCGGGCGCGAATGGTTTGAAGCCACCCGCGAGCGCGAGCAGGAACACCCGATCGAGCAAGTGGGCGCGCGCCTGCGCAGCATGATGACGTTCCTGGATCCTGTAACGGTGAAGGAACGCCGCAAGCGGACGGCCGTCTCCTCTTAGATGCTCGCCATGGGTGACCGCCGAAGACAAGGATTGGGTCTTGGATTCGGGTTGCAGGAAGAGCAACCCCTGCAACCTGTGACTTATGACCTAAGACCTTAACGTGCGACGAGTGGGCCCCCTCAGTACCCCCTGGGATGCCAATTTGCCAGTCACGACCGCCATATCTTTCCTGACAAGTTTCGTGCCACGTCAGGTTTGCACGCGATGCTAGCCAGCCACTCGGGCGCCGCTGCCCCGGCTCCTGCCGCAAACAGATCAGGTTATTCCTGTAGGAAACCACCGATAATCCCGTATTCCCAGTATTTTTGACGCCCTCTGCTTACCCTTCTAAACGAGAGGTATGGCGCAAGAACTCGAGGCATCTGATCACAAAGAGTAAACACATAGCACTTTAGGACCATTACCCTTTGTAGCGGAGGAAGGTAGAAACGTGAAATGGCGAGCGAAGTTGTGCGGAATGGCATCAAACGTAATACGTTTTTGGCAGGTTCTATGACAGAGCTGTCGGGAAAGAACGGAATTCTTTTTTGCGTCCTTGCCGGAGTCATGCTGACCGGGATTTCCCTGGCGCAGGACTCGACCCGGGGACAGGAGAGCGAATCGGAAAATAACCCCGTTCTCACGGCCCTCCTGCACACGCGTGGTTCTGGTCTATCACCGACGTCGCAGCCCAAGGATGTCTCGGACCAACAGGCCCGAACCCAAGCGATCCTGGCTGAGGCACTGAAGGCGCGAACCCCGGTACACGTCTCACTGGTGAAGTCGGTTGATGCCCGCAAGAACAAGCCCAGCGCCGAACTGATCGCAACCACTAGGCAAGAAATAAGGTCGGCGGATGGGGAAGTAGTTGTTCCCGTCGGAGCGGCAATTGTTGGCCTGATCAGAGAAGTGACGTTGCGTTCGCCAGACGGACAAGAAGCCAATATCGAAATCGCCGTGGATCACGTGCTTCTGACCAATGGAAGCAAGACTTCGCTGGCGCGTGCGCTCCAATTTATCGGCCATGCCCAAACGGATTCGAGCGCAGCGCAACAGGAACCGCCCATCGACCAGCAGGCGCGCACGGTGGAAGCCATGCGAGCATTAGCAAACCCCGCTTCCATGGGTGGCGGGATGCTTCGAGATGCAACGCGGCTGATGGACGGTGCTGGAGATCCTGGGCAAACGACTGGACGGGTCAACTCAGCGACCTCGGGAAGCCAAGGAGTGGTTGCGCTGCCGAACTTGTATTTGTCTGCTCAGGTGTCTGGAAATAATAAATCCGTGTTCGACGCAAAAGACACCAGAGTTCGACTGAGCAGAGGAACTGACATGGTCTTGAGCGTAGAGGGTCAGTGAGCGCCTCACAGGCTGTCGCTCTCAAGTGTCCGCGACAGAGTTAGACGGCGCGATGCACTATCGCACGTATACAGGCGGTTCTATCAGGGCCGGGGCAACTTCGGAAATCGGAAGCCGATTCTTCCCGGAGGGCACCTTTCTTATGCCGACAGGGTAGATCGCAAGAGTTCCAGTCGAATCAATGTGCAGTCGGATGAAGTTCTTGTAATGCCGCCAGTGGAGCGCCGAGAATGCCTCATTCGCATGACGCCTGAATGCCAGGAGAGAAACGAACAGGTAGATACCCATCAAGAACCCGCTCACGAAATAACCAGACACAAATGTCGCTGCAGCGCCGATCAGCATTCGTGCAATGACGTGGTCAGGGATAAGGAGTTCCGATGCCAGCCATCCGATGTAGCTGCTGAGCACAATGCCACCCAGGTGAGAGAGGGCATGGGCGCCCCCGCCCAAGAGCCGGTACCATCGCTTGTGTGTGTCAGTGAAAGCCCAGAATCCCAGCACAACGGCCACAATCCAGAAGAAGCCTGCCGGTGATGCAAGTAATCCCTGTACAAATGCGGAAAACTGCTCCCCCGGCGTGGGATGTGAACTGAGACGGCTGATCTGCTCCGACATAGGCGTACGGTAAATCCAGGCGATGGCGAGATACAGCCCTCCGCCCAGAAATCCAAACTTCCAATTAAGGAACGGAAACAAGAGGTCCATGAAGAGTAGTTTCACGGATGTTTGCCGGGTTGGAAATTCTTCTTTCAGCCTGTACTCGGTTACTCGTTCCCGGCCGACCTTTAGGGTGTCCGTTGGAGGTCCATAGGTTGGGTGCAGGAAAGCGCCACCGCCCCCGGCAGTGATCAGCTGTTTGCCGCTGCCGTCAGCTGCTTGATGGCGACGGTAGTGATGCAGATCGCCGGCCAGCGCCACGCGGAGAGTTGCTTTCGCATCTCGCAGTACTCGCTCTTCCAGAAATGCGAGGTTGTTCTGCAGTTTGAGGTCGTAGATGTTGCCATAGATCCAGTCTGGTTCAGCAGTTGCGAGGATGATGCGGTCTCCCGGGTTGACACGCTCCTTGGCAACTTCGCAAAAGTAATCGAGCTGCGGCTGATCGATGTCGGACTCCAGTTGTAAGTCAACGCCCCACAACCACCAGCTGTGGGGGAGCTTAAGCGCGAAGTAGCTGCGTCTCTGCCGTGTCTGCCAACCACCGATCCATCGGTTCTGAAAGAACAAGCGACTGAAGCTGACCAGTCCGTCATACCAGTCATGATTACCCGGAATAGCATAGACATGCGGCTCCGGTGCCGGACTGTGTGCGAGCGCAGTCGCGTAAGGTGCTACCAGCTTCTCCTGATACGCGTCCCGGTCAGCCGTCGGATAGACTTCATCTCCGCCCATCACGAGGATGTGGCCGCGCTCAGTTCTGTAAGTGTCGGATGAGACCGGACTGGACAGTGATAGCAACGGTTCGGCAATCGTTCGAGCGACGGCAAATGTTGAATTCCACCCATCGCCCAAATCAGCCACGTAGTCAATCCAGATGTCCGTCTTGTTACTGTAATCGTACAGTTCCTGTTTAGCAGTGAAACTTTCGATCAGGCGATAATCGGATCGAGTGCCGAACAGATTCGAGACTACAACCTTGAGAGCAGTTTCAGCGAGCTGACCGGGGTCGTACCAACCGGTCATTTTGGCAAGCTTGGGTTCTAGGTCCATTGGTCCTCATCCTCAGGTGTCACAACGTCCAGCGCGGAGTCTCACAATTTCCACGCAATAGCATACTGCGGAGTCTCGCGTCCATCGCGATTGCCAGCTCCCCGGCCTCTTCGACCAGCGATTCCTAAGACATGGTCCAGGGGGCCCTTCTTGAAGGCCATTCCAACACTTGGGCGAGCCCCGCGAAGATTCGCAATTCTCGACTTGGCTGACTCGCATTACCGTGAGCCAAGCCTTATGAGCTGCGAAAGCGGCACACAAGCAGGGAAGCGTCTTTCTTCGTAATGCGAAGCTAAGAATGACGAGGAAATTGATTTTCGCCTCTGGATTGCTTGTCTGTTCAGCTGCAACCTGGACCATGAAGAAAATCCAAGTAGCACAAGCCACGATCTAAGCGAAATCCTTTAACCCAACAAACCAGGATTCGTGTCACTCGCCTGGATACGAATAAGAGGACACTCCGCAATCCGCCATCCTCCTGCGTCATTGGGACTGAGTTTTCGTTCTGCGCGCCAGCCAAAACGATCCTGGGGGGCTTTCAGAGAACCTCATTGCATTCTGTCCTCGTAATATTTGTCGGCATTTGATGGACAGCGGCATTTCGCAGGTTCCATATTTCACGTGCGAATTCTAGGATGTCAACCACGCTCGAAATCTACACGATTCCTATCGCCGCAGCCCAGCGGCAGGCAGTCGAAAATCTCTCACGAAGGGTGACCAATGGCGACGAGTTGCGCCAAATCGGGGAGAACCTGCCGCTCGCATCCGAGCGGATTCAATGTGTTAGATGGTAGGCCCGAATGGACTCGAACCATCGACCTCTTCCGTGTCAAGGAAGCGCTCTAACCAGACTGAGCTACGGGCCTACAAGCAAGCGGCTGTGGCTTCAATTCTACCGGGCGGCGAGTGATTCCGGCAACGTTTGGCGCACGGCCCATCACGCAATTGAGAGTGAAGGACGTTTTTGGCTCCGCTAGTTGCAAAGTCCGCTTCCGGCAGAGACAATCGCTAATGTGAAGAAACGTCGGACGCCTCCTGTCGGCAAGTCAGGCCAGTCTACCCAGCACATCTCAAGGTCGGGTTCCGGACATACTGCAGCGGGTCCGTTTCGTGCCGGAGCCATCGTGCTGGTCACCCTCAACAATCCGCGCGAGAAATTTTGGGGCGCCGTGCTTGCGCTCGATCCTGCCGGCGTCAGCTTCCAGGGTCTGGAGCTGGGTTCGTTCGAGGATGCCACCAACCTGGTGGTGGGGGGAGAAAATGTCGCCGCCGCGACTCTGTTCTTTCCCATGCACCGGGTTGAGCGTCTCGAGCTGGACCTGCCCGAAGGTAACATTCCTTCGCTTTCCCAGCGTTTCACGAACCGAACCGGGCTTGAGCCGGCTGAGGCACTGGCCCGCGCAGCTGCCGCTTCCGGGGGCGCCGAGCGGTGAAAATCTCGCAGCTGCTAACCGCTCCGAATCAGCTCACGCTGCTGCGCATGCTGTTCGTGCCCTTCGTCATCATCAACCTGGTGGACCGGCACTACCACTGGGCGCTGACGCTGTTCGTTCTGGCCGGGCTCAGTGATGGGCTCGACGGGCTGCTGGCGCGCAAGCTTCATCAGCAGTCCTTGCTCGGGCAATATCTCGATCCCATCGCGGACAAGCTTTTGCTGACCACTATGTTCCTGGTGCTTTCCATTCTGCACAAGATTCCCTGGAAGTTCACAGTGCTGGTGTTCAGCCGCGATATCTCGATCCTGGGAGTTGGCGCGGTGCTCTACGCAATTGCCGGCCTGCGCAACTTCAGCCCGAGCATTTTCGGTAAGGCCAATACTTTTTTTCAGGTCGCGGCCGTGTTTTTGGTGTTGCTTTATGAGATTGATCACGCGCAATGGATTGAGTTGACCCGAAAAGCCTGCCTGCGCGCGGTTTTTGCTTTCACCATTATTTCCGGTGTGCATTACATCTATCTGGTCGGATTGCGTTTGCGCTCCCACAATCTCATGCCGCCCGGGAGCCCTCCGCAACGCCCGATTTGAGGGCGAGCCTAGCAGCTAGGTTCTGATTCATGTCCACGCGAGCAAACGAATCCATGGCACTTCGGTGTCACATCGTGTGGCTCGACAGGGCTATTCCCCACACCGCAAGCTAGTAATAGCGTTTGCCGTGCTGACCGGGAGGGCAGGGGCGATGGGGTTTCTCTTTGAGTTCCCTGTCGCTAGGGGCCTTCGCCGGTCAGCTAGAACCTCGCCTTAAACCGCGATACTTCCGCAGGCCTATCGACAGCCTACAACGCGAGCATCGTAGGTGTCGGTCTCACAACGAACCGACCTTCCTGTAAGCGCTAAGAGTTTTAAGCGGAATTCGATTCCTTCCTTTGGTTGAGACTTTAAGAGTGAAGGGGGCGCGCAGGCATTGCACTAAAGCGCGCACAAAATGTCTGTGATCAGCGTCACCGAGTCCGGTGATATTTGTGCTCTTGATCACAGCTTGCGGTGATCGAAATCACTGAACCGACGTTCAAGATTCGATACCTTCCAACGCGACAATTTGACTTGCGGCGAAGAGACCAAGCGCACCCCTTTCCCTAGTGCGCGACCGCACCCTGTAAACCCCTAGTGCGATTGGTTCTTTGCCTGTCGTAAGTTGGCGCGCAATTTCGTCGAGTCTCGCCTCCCCGCCGACAGCAGCAAGTCCGTTCCCCAGGGTACACCGGCCCATCCCAGGAATCCTTACAGCCAAAAGGAGGCACACACCGTGTCGACCAGAAGAACTTTCTTGAAAACGACCGCCATCACCGGGGCCGGAGTGCTCGTGCTCCGTGGTAGAGCATGGCCCTTCGATCAAAGCCCGACAAACATCACCAAATATGCGGTAACCCTGCCTGGGCTTGGGCCTGGCGGGGCCAACAACCTCGGGAACTACATCCAGGTGCTGTCGAACCTGACCCCCAACACAGGCACTGACAACTACCAAATCGTTGCAAGGCAGTTTACCCAGCAACTGCATCCTAACCTTCCTCCGACCACTCTCTGGGGATACGCGGATGCCACAATACCGTACAAAGGCACGTATCTCGGGGGCGCGATCGTAGCCACCCGCAAAACGCCAGTGAACCTAAAGGTCACCAACCTGTTGCCTCCCGCGCACATTCTGCCAGTTGACCCAACCCTCGTCGATCCCATCATGTCCGCTGAGGTTGGTGGACGCCAGGACAGGATTGCCGTTCACATCCATGGCGGCTTAGTCACGTGGGACAACGATGGCGGTCCATTTCATTGGTTTTCGAATGCGAACAACCCGGGTGGGTTTGTCCACGGCTCCAGCTTCATCAATAGCGCCGGCCCAGGATCGGCGATCTACAATTATCCCAACGACCTCAGCGCCCGACTGCTCTGGTATCACGACCACGCTTACGGTCTCACGCGGACCAATGCTTATGCCGGCATAGCTGCTGCGTACCTGATCACGGATGATGCCGAGGCCGGGTTGATCAGCTCCGGGATCCTTCCTGAATTCGATGGCTATCCGCTCGGGATCCCATTAGTCATCCAAGACAAGACCTTTTGGGACGGCCCAGGAGGCGAGGATCCCGGCTATGCCTCAGTGGTGCCCGCAGGCGCAAAACGTGGCAGCCTGTGGTATCCGCACGTTTATGAAGGCGCCTCGGCAGAAAACCTTCCTTCGATGTCGCTTCCACCGGCCGGCGGCAGTGGCACGGCCAGGTGGGAGCTAAACGGTGGAACTCCGCCGCCTATATCCACGGTCGCGGAGGCATTCATGGACACGATCCTTGTGAACGGCGCACCCTATCCCCAACTGGGCCCGCTGCCTCCGAGGAGATTCCGCTTCCGGCTACTGAACGGCTCTCAAGCCCGGTTCTACAACTTGCAGCTATATGTGGCGGATAAGTCTGTTGACGGCATTACGCTGGCGCCTACCGGAGAGATCGACGTCAACGGTAACCCTCTGCTGGCACCCACAAATGCGCCAGGCCCGGCGTTCGTCCAGATCGGCAACGAGGCGGGGTTCCTGCCGGCTCCGGCGGTGTTGAGCAAGGATGGCAGCAACCGCAACAGTAACAACGTGGTTGGCTGGAAACTCCTCGGTTCAGCTACCGGCGACCCGACCGTGGGCAACGTGAACCGCTACAACTTGTTGCTGGCCCCGGCGGAACGAGCCGACTTCATCATCGACCTCAGGGGCTTCGAAGGCAGTAACCTGATTCTCTACAATGATGCGCCTGCGCCGTTCCCGGGCGGCGATATCCGCAACGACTACTATGTGGGTGATTTTGATCTCACCTCCATCGGTGGTGCTCCTTCCACAAGGCCGGGTCACGGTCCGGATACACGCATTCTCATGAAGTTCGTGGTCGGAACCTCCGGCGGAATAACGGAGCTGAGCTTCGCTGAGACGGTGGCTGCCTTGCAAAACGCTCTACCTATTACTTTTGCAAACACCCAGCCCCCGGCTCCGAAGCCCGCCGGTAAGGCGAAGGTCAAGACACTGAACGAGGATTTTGACAGCTACGGCCGTCTCCGTCAGAGGCTCGGTGCGCCCGCTGTATCGAACTATCTGGACACTCCGGTGGATACTGCCAGCGTGGGCGAGACCCAGCAATGGCAGATCTTCAACCTTACGGGCGACGTGCACCCCATGCACTTCCACCTGGTCAACGTTCAGATCGTGAGCCGGGCGGCGTGGAAGTTCGATTCCTCAGGTAACCCACTCAATGGCAAGCTCGCCCCAATTCCGGGCACGGCTCGTCCACCCGACCCGAACGAGATCGGCTATAAAGAAACCGTAAGGGTGAACCCAGGTGAGGTGATTACGGTAAATATGAAGTTCGACATGCCCGCTGGCGCTCCTCCGAGTCCGCGACTCCAGGCTATGTACGGCATCAAGGGCGCTGAGTACGTTTGGCACTGCCACATCCTGGAGCACGAAGAGCACGACATGATGCACGCCCTGGTCGTCGTTTGATGCCATAACAGCATCAACCGAGCCAAGCAGTTCACCCCTGGCGTTTCCTTGAGAAGCGCCGGGGGCGATTCAGGAAGATAACCTTCGAGCGAGAGTGGGGGCTTCGATGAAGAAATTTATTAGGAGCATATTGGTACTCGCATTCGTCATTGCATCGTTTTTGGCAGGGAAATGGTATGACGCGCGGGATGCTGGCAAGCAGGCAGCGAGCGGAAAACGCAGAGTTCTTTATTATGTCGACCCCATGCACCCTGCCTACAAGTCCGACAAGCCGGGGCTCGCACCCGATTGTGGGATGCAACTGGAACCGGTCTACGCCGACCAGAGGCCGGAGGCCTCGGGCACGGATTCGTCTGTGCCTGCTGGCACGGTACAAATCTCTGCAGCGGGACAGCAGATTGTCGGCATAAGGACGGAAGAGGTCGTTAAGGCACCGCTATCGCGTCCCATTCGCGTGTTGGGGAAGGTAGCCGTCGATGAGACCCGAGTTTTTCGGCTGGCGGCGGCCGCCGACGGTTTGGTTCGGCGCGCCGGGCCGATCGTGACCGGCAACATCGTCCATCGGGATGTGGTGCTGGCTACGTTTTACAACCGGGAGTTCCTCACAGCCCAACAGACTTATCTCTATGCCTTGAATACGATGGACCGATTCAAGGAAAGTGAAAGCGAAGACCAACTGAAACTGACGCAAGCCCAGATGCGGGCGGCCGAGGAGAATCTGGAATTCCTGGGAATGGGGCAAATTCAAATCCGGGAGGTCGCACGTACCCGCGAGATTGCTAAGGATATCGAATTGCGATCGCCGGTCACCGGCCTAATGCAAGCGCGCAGCGTCTTTTCCGGTCTGCGGTTTGAGCGCGGGACAGAATTGTTCCGGATTGCTGATATCAGCCACGTTTGGATTCTCGCCGATATCGCCGAAAGTGAAGGCAGTTATTTTCATCCTGGCACCAAGGTTAGCGTCCTGCTTCCCAGGGCTGGAAGAAGGTTTCAGGCCACGATTAGCGATGTCCTGCCGCAATTTGATGCAAACTCCCAAACTCTGAAACTGCGGCTGGAAACAGACAATCCCGGCTATGAGCTCCGGCCAGACATGTTTGTGGACGTGGAACTTCCGGTTAGACTCCAACCCGTCATCACCGTCCCGGCCGACGCAGTTATTGATTCCGGGCTACGCAAAACCGTCTTTGTCGATCGCGGCAAGGGTTTCTTCGAGCCCCGTGCCGTCGAAGCCGGCCGCAGTTTCGGCGATCGGATGGAGATTGTCAAAGGACTGGCGGTTGGTGAACACGTTGTGGTCTCCGGGACATTCCTTGTCGATTCCGAGAGTCGGCTGAAGTTAGCAGCTGAGCAAGTCTCCAATCCCGCAGCAGGTGGATCTGTGGCGTTTCAGTCTGCTCAAAGCTATAGCGAGAGAGCGGCTCCCCAATAAAGGGGCCTATCTATGGTGCCAATTCTCGGACGAATCCCGGTTCGATGAGGAAAAGCGGCAGCCAGATCTTGAGTTTGCACAGGGCACGTTAAGAGAAAGGTCGACCAGGCGAGGAAACATCAAGTGTTGTCGTCTGCGTAGGCACAAGGGGCTCGCGGCTTAGACTTCGACCGGAATCTTCGCCTTCACGCCAGAGTATTGCCTGCGTTTGCTTTGGCCCGAGTTCAGAAGTCGAAACGCAGGCCGAGTTGGATCTGGCGAGGATCGTTCGCCTGGGTCGTAATCACCCCAAACGTTTGCGGGCTCTGCAGGCTGCTTGCGGGGTCAAGGAAATTCACGTGGTTGAAGATATTAAAGAACTCTGCCGAGAACGTTAGCTTCGTCCGCTCGGTAAGGGCGGTCTTCTTGGCCACACTCAGGTCCAAATTCCACGATTTGAGTCCGCGCAGCGTGCCGCCACGCGAAGTGCGGTCTGTGCTGACCTGAATGGGACGGAACTGGTTAAAAACGGCTTGCGGATCGGCGAAGATATTCAGGCCTGTCCCCGACCCGCTTGCGCTGGAGCCGGCGCCACTCGCGGGCGCAACGTGGTGAACCCCGGCGGCAGAGCCTCCGGAACCGATCCGCACGGCCTCAGAAGTCGCGCCCAACGAGGTCTGACCAAATTCCTGACCGGACCCATCCAACACGCGCAGCGGAAACCCACTTGCGCTGCTGACAATCGGCGCCAGTTGCCATCCATTCAAGATGCGGTTCAGCCAGGGGCGTTGGGCGCGCAACGGAACGTCCCATGCGCCGAGCGCGGTTACGACGAACTTATGGTCAAACGCCGAGGTTCCGTAGTCGTAGTGCGGATCGTAGCTGTTGGTGAATGCCTGGTCGCTGTCCTGATTCACTCCAACGTTGTCAAGACTGTGCGAGTAGGTGACATTTGCATCCAGCGTCAACCCTTGGTATGCGCGGATGCGGTAGGAAGCGAACGCCGCATGATAGTTGGAAAGAGCGAGACTGGACCAATAGAAGAAGCCGCCCGTGAACTGGGTGGCGGCGTTTGTAGCCGGGCCGGTCACGAACTGCGACTGGATGCCGTTGAACACGTTTCGAAGGCGCTGGTTGGTGATGTCACCGGAGAACCGACTACGGACACCGGCGGTGCAACTGGTGAACGCGGGAGCGCACAAAGTTGTGCTTCCCGCCAACATGGTTTCGAAGAACGGCTGCGGCGTGGTGGAGGCTTGCGCGTTAATCTGCTGCGCCACTCTGTCGAAAGCCTGCGCGAAGCTCTGGCCACCTGCGGTCATGAAGAAGGGCACCTGGTTGAGGTCAATGCCCTGGTAGATATTGCGCGCCGTGTGGCCGACGTACCCGACTTCCAGGCGGCTGTTCCCCGGAAGCTCGCGCTGGATGGTGAAATCGAAGGAATTGTGCGAACCCGGCGTCCACTGCGGGTCCTGCACGAACGAGTTGGGGACGATCGCAATATTTGCGTTGGGGACGCGCAAGTTGCCCGGCACGACCGGAGGCATCAGTGCCGAATCAATCGGTGGCAGCCTGATGGCGGTGCCGTCCAGGCCGACCCGGAAGCCGCTAGACGGGTCTGTCCCGCCGTTGCCGCCGCAATCGGGATTGCTGGCCGCATTTAGAGATGGCCCCAAGCACAGCAGAGGCTGCCCAATGCCGACGGCCTGGAGGGTGTCGATAACCGCCTGCACTCCGTTCAGGCGATCAAAAAAGTGCCAGTAGCCGCCGCGCAGCACCGTTTTGCCCCGGCCCATCAGCGCTCCTAGCAGACCGGAATCATAGTTAGGCTGCCAAGCCAGCGCCGCGCTTGGCTCAAAATTGCGGGCTACGAAGGGCCACGGGTACTTGCGGTTAACCTTGCCAATCGGGCTGAAGCCGACCGGCGGGTTAAAGACCTGGCCCGCCAACGCGGCTAGGCGGCGCTGTTCCAGGTAGCTGCGCGGGAAAACCAGCTTTCCATCAGCAGCTGACACGGTCATCATCAACTTGCCGTTGTCCGCGACGGAAGGCACGCTGGCCGCCCAGGCCAGTCCGTAGGTCAGGGTCAAGGTCGGGCGCAAGCGCCAAGTGTCCTGGACGTAGATTGTCGCCTGCTCGTACCGGACTGTGTTGCTCAGGTCGGCGCCTTGAGGCAGAAGGGCAAGGTTTGCGTCGCGCGCGCGCAGAATGGTAGCGGCATCGACTAGGCCGAGGACCTGCGCGTACAGGTTGTTCCAGTTACCGTTCTGGCTTGACGGCAGGCAGTTCGTGGAAGTCGAGGTCGCGCAGGAGGAGGGGCGCACGGAGGAGGGAAAAGTCAGTCCTCCGATTGTATTGCCCATGAAGTATTGCAAAGTTTTCTGCGAGTTCTGCTGACCATCGTCGCGTATGAAATCGGCCCACGTGTGCTTCCACGAACCGCCAAAGCGGACGAAGTGTTTCCCAAGCAACCAGCTGACATCGTCGCGCAGATCGATTCCGTGAGAGTTCCAGCGGCGCGTGCGCGCTCCTTGCGTGTCGATGTTCACTGGGACCAGCGCATTCACAGTATCGCCGCCCGGGACCAGCGCCGCCGCTGTTCCAGGAACCTGCGGGAAGGGAGGAATCGAATTCCATTGCCACCAGTCGCGCAACCAGCCCAGGTGGACGTCGTTCGTAAGATTCGGTGTGAAGTTGGCGGTCAGGCCGGTAACCAGGAAACGGGGCTGGCGCGGGATGTCGGAGAGGATTCTGGGAACGCCGCGAGTGTCGCCGGGGATCACTCCGCCGATGTCCGCTTGACGCAGAATACCTGCCTCCTCGGTGAAGTGCCGATAGCTGCCAGTCCAATGGAAGCGCGAGCCGAAGCTATGGTCCAAGCGCAGCAGACCGAAGTTGTCGCTGATGGGAAATTTGCCAAAGGCTGAGAAACCGATGGTGTTCAAGCCATCGCCCTGCGAGATGTCGTTGCCGTCTGGCTCCATCTGCCACAGCTGGCTAATGAGCGGACTCATTCCAAGGTTGCGCGGGTCACACGATCCGTTGCCCGCCGTACCGCACAGTTGGGCAATATTGCCGGCCTGAAGGGGATAACTGATGACGTTACCAGCGCCATCCTTGAACCGCAGAATGCCCTGCTTCAGCGTGCTGGTGGGCACCAACCGGGTCACGAATATGGCCTCGTGCCGGCGGCGTCCTTCGAAGTGCGCGTAAAAATACGTCCTCCATGCCTCCGGTAGGAAGTGGCCGCCCAGGCTGGCGCCGAAGCGATTGTCGACGACATTCGGCCGCGGCCGACCGAGACGGTTTGCATCCCACCGATTGGCGTTCAGGCCTGCTCCACGGTGGTACTCGTAGAGCGATCCGTGATAGGAGTCACCGCCACGCTTTGTGACTAGGACGACCTGTGCCCCGCCTCCGAGACTGATCGGGCCGCTCGGATTGTTGGTTTGGACATTGAATTCCTCGATGCTTTCGACCGGAGTGGGGATCGAACCCTCCGGCCCACCGCTGAATGCCTTGTAGTAATCGGAATTGCCGGCAGTCGGGTTCGTGATCTCGCCACCATCGAGCAGAAAAGAGTTCTGATCGCTCCGCGCTCCCGCCACTTGGCCGCCGAAACGGCTCGCCTGCAGGGTGGATGTGGACTGTTGCGGCATTGCCAGCGGCTGCAACAGAAGCAGGCTGGTGGTGTTGCGCTCGAGCGTAGGCAGTGCGAGGATCTCCCGGGCCTGGACGGTGTTGCCCACCGTCGCGTCGACGGTTTGCAGTTCGGCGCCCGGAGTACTCCGCACCTCAACTACCTGGTTGGCGGCTCCCACCTGGAGGTGCACATTGATCGTGGAAGTCTTCCCAACTTGAACCGTCACAGGCGATATAACCGCCCGGGCAAAGCCGCTGCCTGTCACGGTCAGCGAATACGTTCCTGGTGCGACCTGGGCAAACGCGTATTGTCCGGCTGAATCAGTCGTCGCCATGCGTGTCGCTCCGGTCGTGGTGTCGCGCAACTCAACCTTGGCCTGGGGTACGACCGCACTCGAAGGATCGCCTACTTGTCCGATCACCTGCCCAGTGGTCAGAGTCTGCGCGATCGCCCGATGCCCGATTGCAACGAAGCTCAGAAAAACCACCATCCCGAATAGAACCGTAGTCCCGCGGGCCGCTAATGTCTTGAGAGTTTTCATCGCGTCCTCCTGACCACGGTTGGCGTAATTCCCTGCGCCGCAGATTTGGGGGGTCTCCTCGCGAATTCTGCTGGCGTGAGCCACTTGTGATAATTGGCGATGACCTATCCTGCGGCTGATCGAGCCGCTTCGTGAGGCGCTTTTCGGTTTCCGGGCCGCGCTGCGATCACTCCGGACACTGAGTCCGCTGAAGTTTGGCGTTCTGGTGAAGTATGACAATCCAGTGAAAACTGTAGAGACTTACAAATTTAACGGTACTGGTGCTGCCTGGGCAAAACACCGTCCGCGGCGAGCAGATTGGCACCGATCAGGCCGCGCCTCTGGCGAGTGTTCTGAGCCCGGACGGATCTTTGATGAGCACAGACCTGCGCTGGCTGATGAGGAGGAGGGTTTTGATTTTGGGTGAGAAAGAGGCGCGCTTCCCCCGCGCGCCTTTTCCTGAAAGCTGTTCGTGTCAGGCGGCTGCTCGGCGAACTTCGGCAGCCGCTTCCTCCTTATATAGCCAGGCGCCCGCAAGGGTGGCAATCACGATCTCAACCAGCGCCACGATACTCGAGATGACGAGCAGGCGCGTAGGAAAAAGGCCCAAGGGATAGTTGCCAAGATTAGCGAGAAACACGGCGATAGCCCAAGCGACCACCCCCGCGCGGATTGCGGTCCCGGGTCCTGCACCATAGCGCGGCCGGATGGCCGCATAGAGCCAGACAGCAGCGATGCCCAGCAGGAAGCCCCAGATGTTAAAAACCACGATCGCGCCCGCGGAGAGCTGTGCTGGTTTGCCCAGCGCCTGCATCGCCTGGCCCCACGCTTCGCGCAGAACCACGCCATTGGTGACGAATTCAACGATATTGATCACCAAGCCCGCTAGCAGACCACCCAAGATAACCCGACCCCGATTGGTGTGTGTCATAGAATCCTCCTCGGCTTCTCCAAAATGTGGCCCCAGCCGTCCGCAGATGGCTGGCTTATCTGCGGGCCTTCCGCTGCGGACGGCAAGACAGCGCATTATTGACCGTTTTTGGTCGGTTGCCAACTGTTACGGCGCTCTTGCCAGGTTCTCGATGAAAGTGGGCGCCGAGAGTCTTCGCTGAAGTCTTGAAAAGATCCCCCCGGCTATCGAAAACTGGCAACGGCAAGTTTTTCTTTAACCGGTTTGTGACCCTGTCCCGGTTGCCTGAGGTTAGCGGGCGATCTGATGTTGTCGCCCGGTGGCGGTTGATTGATATGGGCGGATTTCGATAATTTCGTGCAGGAGTTGCCTTGTGGACATTCATCTGGTCGACGGAACGTACGAGTTGTTCCGGCACTACTACGCGCTGCCCTCCGCACGGGATGAGCAGGGACGGGACGTCGCGGCCGTGCGCGGCGTTCTCCAATCGGTGCTGGGCATGGTCAAAAACGGCGCTACCCACATTGCGGTTGCAACGGATCATATTATCGAATCGTTTCGCAACCAATTATGGCCTGGGTATAAGACGAGTGACGGCATTGAACCCGACCTGTGGGCACAGTTCCCGCTGCTCGAAGAGGTTCTCGCGGCAGCCGGAGTCGTGGTCTGGCCGATGGTGGAATTCGAGGCCGACGACGCCCTCGCCGCGGCGGCGGCGACAGCAGCTGGAGATAAACGTGTCCATCGCGTTGTCATCTGCACGCCCGACAAGGACCTCGCGCAGTGTGTGTCCGGCTCGCGCATCGTACAATTGAACCGTCGGACACGCGTCACCCTGGATGAGGCTGCCATAGTGAAGAAATTCGGGGTGTCCCCTGCATCTATCCCTGACTACCTCGCGCTGGTCGGCGATACCGCGGACGGCTATCCAGGGCTCCTCGGCTGGGGCGCGAAATCGTCGGCTGCAGTGCTGGCCAAGTTTCTCCATCTAGAATCTATCCCAAAGGACTGCCGCGAATGGCACGTGAAGGCGGCCAATGCGAGAGCCCTGGCCGACACGCTTTGTCGCGAGTGGGACCACGCAGTGCTTTTTCGAAGACTGGCCACGCTGCGGACAGATATCACGCTCTTCGAGGATGTGGACCAATTGAGGTGGAGCGGCCCTACACCCGCCTTTGACGAGCTAGCGGCTCGGCTGGATGGGGCACATACCGAAATAGCGCAGCGATCCAGGAGCGAGCCGATTGTCCGATCCGCGGCGCGGTCTTCGCGAACCAGCGGATAGCGACAGTGCCACAATTGTCGGGCAGTCTGAGCGGTCGTCGAGCGATCCTGTTGCTGTTCACCGTAGGAGAAAGGCAAATTCCGCACGCGGGGCGCGGCTCCAAAGAGCGTGGAGGAATAGCTCCGCCCCTGTTCCTCAGCCCCGCCCGCTTTAAAGAAAGTTCGCGAGGGCTTTGCTGGCTTGCCAGGCTTGTCCAACCATAACGTTGGTTCCGGTGCGCGAACCTGCAACCACCGACGTCGTGCGATCTCGGATGCTCCCTGTGACGCACTCTCCTGAGTAGGGCGCTTGGCGACTAGCACTAGCCTTCAGGAGTAACTTGGGGGGGTGTGCCTCTAACACCATAAGGTGGCAATCACGAGCTAACACCTCAAGGAAAGAGACGAACAAAATCACCCAAAAAGTTGGGCAGTTACTATGGAAGGTGATTTGGTGCAGGTGGCACTGGCGGGCGGACGATCTGATGTCTTCGTTCCGGCCAAGCCCCTCAGGCTTGCGAGATCCACAACACAGACCCTCTTACGCTGTCTCTGTATGATTTTGCACTGCTGCCAACTCGCGAGGAGTCGATTGACCGTGAATAGCGACATTCCGGACATCTGGCCTAATTCACGATTCGAGAAGCTGATGTTTAAAGACTGGCGAGCCGCCGTTCGGTTCTGATCGAGCAGGCGGATGAGCGTCCGCGCTAGCCGCGAGTCAGCATCCTCTGTGGCGAGTTCTAGAAAACGCTCCTCCAACATTCTTAGGCGCTCATCCAGAATTTGCATGAGGTTGTGAAGCAGCTTAGGAAATCGTTCACAAAGAGCATCGAATGTTTGTCCTTCCCAAGCAAGGACTTGGCACCGCTCCAGAGCTTCGACGGTCAACCGGTCACGAGCCGCCGATAGCAGCACAGGTTCTCCTATCAGGTCACCTGGCTCTTCTATCCTGAGAATAGCCTGGCCTCCGAGTGAACTAAGTCGCACAGTCTTCGCGCGACCACGGACAAGAAGAGAGATGATCCGCTCTACGTTGTCCTGCCCGCAGATCCTTTCTTTAGGCCAGAAGAGTCTGTCCTGGGCAAAGGAGAGTATTTCAACGCACTCGCTCAGGGAAAGACCCTCGAAGAGCCGAGGCCACCCGAAACAGACGAGTCGGCGTCTTCGCGGCCCGGCCGATTTAGATACCCCATGGGTATCGGCAACTTTTCCGAGGCGCAGTGGAATCGAAGACATAAGAGAAACACCCAACCATAGACCCGAAGATGAATGGCGGAAAAATATAGAACCTCAACTTCTAACAGCCACCGCGCTTAGTTCGTCAGTCAACAAGCCCGGAACGAAGGTTCGGGGATTGCAAGGCACACGACGACATCTTAGGAAAGTGGGCAGATTACTATCTACCTCTAAATGAATGAATAACGAGATACGTAAAGTTTGAAGCGGAATTTTACAAACAATTCACAACCTGCTTGCCACCCGGAAAAACGAGTCTCAAGTCGATCGGGAATTTCCCGGCTGACGCCGGCTCCCTCGGGCTTGCCAACCCCGAAGTGGGGATTCCATTCGGAACACGAAGGCTGGTCACCTACGACTCCATCAGCTTCGCCACGACCGCGAGGGCAGAGTCCTACTTGGCGTCTTCAGAAAACGATGCTGCTCGCGAGAGCCTCGCGAGCAGCATCGTGTTTAGTCCGTTGAACCGCCCGGCATTGCTAATTCGCCGTTCCGTTCAAGACTGAGGTTTGCGTGCCGGCCGAGTCCCTTACCTGCAAAGTCGCCGGCGTTACGGTGTGAATCAGGTCGGTCGTGCGCGGCCGGAACTGCACCGTCACCACGCAGGCTGCACCCGGAGCCAGACTTGTCTGGCCTAGCAGTTGGCCGCCACCGGCCGGACCGCAGGTTGAGAGCAGCCGGACGATGAAGTAGTCAGCCGCGTTGGCTCCTCCCAGCGTCGCCTGGGTAATGCCAGCGAGCGGCACGGTCCCAGTGTTCGTGAGCGTGAAGATCTGGACCGGTCCCAGGAGAGTCACCCCGCGTACTGCTGACGGACTCCACAGGAGGGGTGTCAGATTCGCGCTAGGCCCATGCGTTGCTGTGGCCGCCGAGAACTCGACCGCTCCGATATCCCACCCACCACCTTGTGGTCTGGTCGTACCGAAGAAGTCGGTGGTGGTGTAGGCACTTGCCGCGGTGCCCGCATTGGTCGTCGGCGCGCCTGCGTTCGGCGTGTAGTTGCCGAGCACAACGCCGGTGACAGGGTTCGTCAGCGCCAGTGGGCCCCAGCTGATGTTGATCCAGTTGTTGCCTTCGTCCACCGTCGCGGCCGGAGTCAGGTTGAAGACTGGGTTGGGTACGGTCGCGTCCGAAATGCCCGGAGGCACCTGGAAGCCGCCCGACTTAAACTCGGGTGGCACTCGCGACCCGTTGCAGTACTGTGCCGCAACCGCCGGATTGCTGCTCATATTGGTTGAGCCGTAGCCAGACGTGCTCGTCAGTACCGAATACGTCGGGTTGAGAGTGATGCCGGAGCCGTGATTGCCCGGTCCCGTGTCGCCACGCACGCCGATGTCCCAGTAGCTCGCCCCGGTCTGGCAGGAGCCGGTTGCCGTCTGATTCAGGGTCGGAACCAGTGTGACTACATGCTGCTGGTTCAGGGTTCCCGGACCAAACGAGCCCACGGTGATGTTGAACACACGGTTCTGCCAGAACACATCGTTGGTCAGAACCGGGTACGAGTACTGCCGGCAAGTTCCATTGCTGGCGGTGGTACCTGCATAGTGGCCTGCCGGGCAGGTGATAGTTGCAGGCAGGTTGGCAACCAGAGTCGCACTGTTCTGGATGCTCACCAAGCCGGCCGGTTGCGGCGTAGACGTCGTCACCTGAACCCTGCAAAGGCCCGTAGCAGGATCGATTTGCCCAGGGGGGCATGGCCCTTGTGAGCTGGCCAGGGGAGCCCCAAGGGTATTGAAGAGCACACCCGAGGAAGCTGTGGTGTCGTTAGAGATGAGTGTGTTGTTGACGATGTTCGCCGCCAGTGTATCCAGCAGCGAAACTCCGCCTCCGTCCCATCCCGCCACGTTGTTGGCGATGATGTTGTTGGTTACGTTCACCGAATACCACTGTTCCGGATTGAGGGGGAAGCTGACCACATCCCCGCCGTTGACGTGCTGCAAACGCAGTCCGCCACCGCTGCCGCTTTCCGCAGCGTTGCCCAGAATCAGGTTGGCATCGATCACCAGGCCCGGACCGGCGCCGTCGCTAGGCCCAACCGAGCCCAGCGGAGGCACGCAATCCGCGTCCGTCGTTGCACCGCAGGGCGGATCCACGTCGGGCGCGCCCATGATGATGATGCCGCCGCCGTTGGTTGGGATAGTCGGGTTCGTGCTCTGGTTGAAGAGGATGCTGTTGTGCGCGATTTGGCCGTTCTTGCTGAAGCCCATGTGAACCAAACCGCCGCCGTCACCCGAGCTCAGGTTCCCGCACAGCCAGTTGTAGTTGAATTTGTAGTAGTCCGAGCCGGTGCAGAAGCTGACACCGCCCGCCCCTGCCGGCGTGGCCGAGAACAATTCGTCGCCGGTAGAGGAGTTCGAGGTGATCGAGTTGTGGTGCACGTTCACATTCAGGTTATGGCAGTACGGCAGCTGAACATTCGCTGTCGGGCTCGTCTCACAAGACCCCGGAGCCGCATTGGTTGCCGAACCTTGCAGGTACGCAGGCGGAAATTCGCCTTGGCCCACGTTGATGCCGCCGGAAAGCGTTCCCGCATTGTTGTAGATACGGTTGTTGGCGATCTGGATGTTATGTCCCCAGCCGTGGACGAAAATGCCGCCGCCGCCCTGGGAACTATCCGTGATGCCCAAGCCGTCGATGCTCGACGGGTTGCACTGGAAGCTGCTCGGGAAGGGATTATTTGCCAGGCTAGTTCCGCAATTGGCCGCCGTCAGCAGCGTGGTGCCCGTCGGGAAGCCGGCCAACAGAGTAGTGTCGAACGGATTCTGTCCGTGGAAATCCACGCCTTTCGACAACACTGTAATCGCCGCCCCTTCCAGGGCGCCCATCAGCGATGGCTCTTGCAACATCTCGGCCAGGTTGCCGTTGAGGTTGGCGTCCCAGCCGACTGTCGCTTCGAGCGGCAGGCGATCGACCTGCGGATTGTTGGGTGTGGCGGTGAAGTTACTCCACCCTGTCCCGGGGCAACTGAATGTCCCGCTCGGATCGAACGGATTCGTGCCGTTGCTGGCGGTGTAGGGTATACCGTCGAGAGCCAATCCCATCAAGCAATTGACCTCTCGCCGCCAGAGATCCAATTTGCCGGCGGGATGAGTATTTGCGTCAATGATGCTGGAAGCGGCTCCGACACCTTGCAGACGGACCGGCTTCCACATCAGCAGAAGTTCACTGTGTGACGAGGCCGAGTGGATGGCGCCGGCCGTCGTACATGCAGTTGCCACTCCAGCCGCCGTGGTGCAAGTCGGATCGATAATGATCAGGTCGCCCGGCGACGCCGCGTCAATTGCGGCCTGGACCGAAGCGGTGGGGGCGACGTGCGTCGGGGCCTTGCCGCCAATAGTGACCGTCACGGTGTCGATCGACTGTTTGCCGTTGGCCGCCGTGATGACCAACTCACCGCAACTCGCCGCGGACTGTCCTTGTTGCTGCACAGCGCAGGCTGGCACCCCGCTGGGCACGGTGCAAGTCATCGAGAGGTCGCCACCGCTGCAGCTAGCGGCGACACCACCGATTGTTACGTGGGCGCCTGCGCCAAATCCATAGTGGCGCGGGATGAACTTCAAGTTGTAAGGCGCGGTTGTGGCCGAGGGACCCGTGTACGCGTTGTTGGGTACCATCTGGTCGCCCAGGGCCGTGATGGTCAGGGTTTGACCGGCACCGCTCACCCATGGTCCAAGGCCCGTTCCGTCCACTTCCTTAATCGCCGGCGTGGCAGCCGGGTAGGCGCAGTCAGGATTGTTGTATCCCGCACCCGCGAAGGCTGACGTGGGCGTTACCGGCGTATCCATGTACTGCGTCTGTCCGGGCATGAACGGGATCTCGTAGCAGAAGTTACTGTATTGCGGGTTGTACAGCGCATCGGGAGCCGGCCCCGTCCCGGGATCGTTCATGCACGTGACCATCATCTGCGGTGCATACCCGGTCGGATTGGGCGGGTTGACTTCCCAGGTCGAGTAGGTCAAGCCGTCGTAGGCGCCCCACTGGTCGGAATACACGCGGGAAATTTCGTTTCCGGCCCAGTCCTTGATAGATATTGGCAGGTTGGCCGGGGAGAATTTCTCACCAAACGTTGGCGAGAACGGGTCGAACTCCGAAGTGTAGTCGTCTGTGATAACACCCGTGAAGTGGGCGGCGACGTGAGCTGAAGTGAAGACCCAGAACTTCGCCAGCACGGACGCCTGGTCCTCCAGGATCACTGCCTTGCGGTCGCAAAGATTGCGCGTCGCTCCCGCGAACGGCGCTACCTCTGCCGATTGCGGGAACAGGCTGATGAAGTCGGGAACGATGCGCGCCGCCCCCACGCACGGCCAGAAGCTCTCGACGCTGCCCGTGTCTCCTTCGTGTCTGGGGACTGCTGCCAAATCCGTGGTCGGATTCTGAGCATTGTTGGCGTTATAAGTGGCGCCCACCGCCGCCTGGTCGGGCATGATGTAAATGGAAGCCAACCCGCCGAACTCCGTCACCGCCGGAGCGATGTAGGTGTCGCCGATCAGAATGTTCTTGTCTTCTTCCTTTACCAGTTCGTAGCCCGGAGGCACGATCATCTCCACTACGTACTGACCGGCCGGCAGCATGGGGGTGCCGTCGGTTGGATTAGCCACGCAGATGGTGCAGTTCGATCCCGGACGCGATCCCGCCACACCGTTGGTGGATCCCGTACCGGTTGGCACTCCTGTCGTCGAATTCCTGCCAATGATGCTGGGGAACTTGTACATGCCGTCATAAGGCGCCGGCTGTACCTGGTTCCAGTTGTGCATGCCGTCATAGCACTTGAACTGCGAGTTGTTCGGGATTGTGTGTGCCGGAGTCCCGCCGTTGTTGTACGCGTCAAGCCACATCGGCTGGTTGAAGAGGGTGAAGAAGAAAATATCCGCGTTGGTGCCGGTGGCTGCGCCTTGGCCCGGGCAGTTCATATAGGGCTTGTTAGTGCCCGGGTAGAAGCCCTGGGCCCAATCGTCCCAACTGCTGGTCTTGGTGGTGTCAACCATCTTCAAGCTCTGCGATCCGTCCGGCGCCGTGCCCACTTGATACAGGTTGATGGTGACTCCCGGCACATCCGGCGTCCAACTGGTGTGGATGAGCAGCGTGGGATCATCGAACGGCCGCGTTGAGGCGTAGATCACTTCGCCACGGATGCCGCCGTTCTCACCCGCCACGAAAGGCGTCTTGCCGAATTCAATAAACGAGTTCTGGCCGGAAAAGCCCTGCCAGCCTTCGCTCACAACCCAAGGCGGATCGATTCGGCCGGTGGAAGTCGGGGTGCCGGTCGTCGAACCTCCCGTGCTGCAGTCCGCATTGCTGCAATAAAGGGCTCCCGGTACATGCAGGGCCGCAGGCAGAGGAACCGCCTCGTAGCTGTTCGCCATGTGCGAGCTAATCGTATGGGGGCTGGCTGCGCACGACGGATTGCCAGTTCCGCCGCAACCCAGTCCATCGTCGGCGGGTCCACCCGCGTCGTAGACCACGTGGGTCCCCGTGTTCTTGTAACGTGTCGAATCCGATTCAATCACATACCAGGAAAACAGCGGGAATATCTCGTTGAAGCCCGCGTTGCCGCTCAGGTCGGTGTTGTTGAAGTTGGAGTAGCTGCCATCGCGGAAACGAATGTTCGTCGGTACCAGCGTCAGGCCGGATTCGTTGGTGTCCCGGATGCCGTTGCCATTGGCGTCAAAGAAGCTGCTGGTGTAGATATTCGCCTGCCACTGGTTCATGGCAATATCACCCAGGTTGGTGGTTCCGCCATTCAACCGGACCGGCGTCGAAAGGCCGTCCACCAGCATGTCGTTCCACTGGTCGAAGACGGTCATTCTCCAATCGCCATTCGGCAGACCCGACAAGCTGAAGGTCCCATCCCCGGCGCATTTGGTAAACGCGAAGTCTTCGCCGTCCGGATCTCCCACGCTCACATAGCACTGGGTAAAGGCGAAGTTATCGTTCGAACCGCTACTGTAGAGTCTCTCATCCGGGGTGCGGCTCATGCGTTCGTCTGTGACCAGGCCCGTCAAGGTATTGCTGCAACCCGTGCCCGTCACGTTCGGGTCGGTGCCGGTGCACACGCCTGCCAGCCGGGCGTTGATGATCGCCGGATTGGCAAAGCCAATGGATACGTGGTATCCCGCCGGACCATACTCCTGGAAGAAGCTCGGCTCGCCCACTCGCAGGAACGAATCGTGCGCCTTTTGCCCGTCCAGAGTGTTGGTCTGCAGCCACTCTTCTCCGGCCCCGATCCGGTCGGCGCCCGGCGTAGCCACCACGCCGTACCTTCCCGGCATCAGGTTAGCGACCACGGCCTGGCCCGCCAGCGGAGATAGAGTCTTGCCGTCGGATTCAAACTTCGGGCAGGTCACGATCATACCCGTGATGCCAGCTTGAGCCGGGTTACTGGTGGCCTGCTTCGAAATCGGACAGGCGTCGTTTCCGTTGGTCGGGTCCGGTGTCCCCGCCAGGCTGTTCGACAAAGGATAGTTGAACATGTCGTAGGTCATCTGGCCGGTCGCATCACCGGTGCCGCCCGCGTCGTCAAACAGGACGATTTCGAAGCCGCCCAGGCCAGGCTCGTTGGGAGATAACACGTCAATTCCACCGCCCCCATCCTGCTCACCATTGAGCGGGAAGTCGTCCTCGAAAACAAACACCGAAAGCTTCGACGGTGGGAATGGAGTGGGTTGCGCCAAAATGGTGACGGATGGGGCTGTCCCGGTGGAACCGGGGAAGAGAATCGGCGCGCCGCCCATACCGTGGCCGATATTTCCGCCTTCGAATGGGTTAGCTGCATCGCCCGGCAGAACCGTGATGTAGTAACGCTTGGTCGGATCCAGGTGGACCGAGCTAGGCAGTGCGACCGCCTCTTGTGTGCCAGTGGTCCTGCAAACCCCATTGCCGATATCGCAGACTGCGCCCACACCGAGGACGCTCTGGCCCGATTCGCAGGACAGTGGTCCGGTGCAGCCCGCCGCTATTAATGGCATGTAGCTGGTGTGGAAATTCGTGCCGAACGTTGGAACGATCGTCGTGCCGGTCGTGCCACCGGTGTTCGTCGTCTTCGCGGGATCGACGTAGAACGTGCGATCTTCCTCAATTATCCAGCGATAGTCGGTGATAACCGTTGTCTTGTCTCCGCCATCCAAAACCCTTACCGCAAGATTGCTCGGCGCCGGGAACAACAGGGCCACGACATTGTTTGACGCGCCCGTTGTACCCTGAGAGTTCTGCGCTTTATATTGAAAACGGTACGTGCCCGCCGCGGTAACCGACGCATTGAACCCGCCATTCGGATCCACCGAAAGCGTCAAGCCCGCTCCTCCAATTGGCGTGACACTCCCCGGGGCAACGATAAGCGGATAGCCCGCCGCGTCTCTGCAAAACGCCAGGATGCCGGGGGGTTTGATGCTCAGGGATAGAGACGTCGCCGAGTACGTTGGTGGCGGGGTTGGGACCGTGCAGGTGATACCGGTATTGGCCTCAATCGTCGCCGCACCCAGCGTCACGGTCGCAGTGAGGCCGGACGAGCATACCGCGCCCGTCACCGACCCGTTCGCGCAGTAAGTAAAGCTGTCGGAACCGGTGCTGGCGTTCGCCGTATAAGTGAACGTCCCGTCAGCATTGAGGGCGACCGTGCCGTTAGTCGGTGCGGTCAATAACTGAGCCCCATAAACATTGGTATCGTTGGCGATCACACCCTTGCCGGGATCTGACACGCTGATCGAATGGCCTGCGATCCTGGAGGGATAGCTGTCGGCTCTGGCTACCGCGCCAGCGATCGCCGGCGTGGATGGAAGTCCGGCGCCGTTGATGCCAATGTAGGCCAGCATTCCTGCGTCACGGGCGCTCGCGTTCGCCGAAAGGCTCAACTCACGGTCGTACACCGGAAGCGCCGGCGCGGTGGTGCTGGTGGGCACATTAATCATGACATCGTATGTCTTGCCCGCCGCCATGAAGACTTCGCTCTGCACGCGGGGAATGCCCGGTAGCGGATTGCCGTCTTCCGCGATCAGCGACAAGCCGGCCGTCGCCGTGCTGGTGGTCCCCACGGTCTGGGTGGTGTCCGCTCCCACAATCGAAGGCACGTGCATGCGCGAGCCTGCATTCACCATGCGCACCAGCACGCTGCCGGTAGTTCCAGTGGCTACTCCCGTCACCGCCGAAGCCGGGAACAGCGAGAACCCAGCATGGGTCTTGTCGAACGCTACACCATTAACCAGGTAATACAACGGCGTGTAGTTGACCGCCGGCGGATAGCAGGTGTGGTACGTCGCCGAGGTGGGATTGCCGCAGCCGCCTGGCTGACCGGACCAAACCGCGGTCTCGCTGAAACCCGCAGTATTGACCGCGGCGTTGACCGCTTTGTTTTGCACCGGGTCGATTTCGCTGAAGAGCACCGGGACTTCCGCGTTGTAGGTGACCGCGGGGACCGCAGCCGTAGTAGCCGTCGCAGCCACCGCCGGATAAGCGGTGCCCGCCGTCGTGCCCGTCGGCGCAGTCGTAACCACTAATATTCCGTACAAGCCCATCGGACCCTGGATGGACGGGTGTGAGCCCGACTCAATCAGGTAGGTGCCGGGCCGGAGCGCTGACCACGCCGGCAATGCCACGGTCGCTCCCGCCGCCACTTCCATGCCGTACGACCGCACGCGCTGACCCTGCGCCGGTGGCGTACCTAGCGTTGTGGGGTCGGCGATGGGCCACGTGGTCGGCTGGGCCTGGGAGTGATCCGGAGCCGCTGTGAAACCTCCAGGAGTTCCCAGACCGCCACCCAACTGGCCCACGATCACCAGCGAGGTCGGTACCGGGAGACTATTTGTGAGGCTGATGGTCAGGCTCGTCCCTGTGGCCACATAGGGAACAGTAATGACCACCGGCGACCAGCCCGCCGGAGTGGTGCCGATGGCGACCGGGGCGTTCGGGTTCAGCGCCGCGCACGTCGCGGTCGCGGCCGCGCCGCACGTATAACCCCACATCGGCACAACGTCGCCGGTGGGCAGGGTTACGCTGGTAGGCCCGGCGGTCAGACTGACCGTCTGGGCAGCTGCCAAGCCTGCTCCGAGGAGGAGAACGGTGGTTATCAGTACCGCTGTCTTCAGGCTAGCTTTGAGATAGTTGGGTAGCATTGCTCTTCTCCTCATGACTAGTTGGTCTCGTCAATCACAAATTCCCGGGAATCAACCAGCATCATCATCATCATTCCGCCGGGAAAAATATTGTTGGTGGTGATTTCGCGCTCGTTATGCGAGTGCCACATGAAGGCGAATCCAGCTTCGCTGCCGGGAGGGTTGGCGATGGTGCCCGAGGGAGGAGTGCTGCCGGTGGCGCCACAGTTCGGCGAATTGGTTTGATTGGCATTGCCGGGCATGCAACCTGTCGCCCGCAATGTCGCATTCGGACCCAGATACGGGCTGCCGCCATACCAGGCGCCGTTGGCGAAGATATTCGGATCCGGCAGGGTCATCGGACCGTTGCTCGCAACATCGCCGAAGGGATTAACCTCAAGTGGCTTGTTGTGATCCTGGCACCACTCGAAATAGTTGATTGCCGTGGGAGCACCAGTGTTGTAGCCGTTAGCATCAGGAGTACAGGAAAGCTTGGCCAGCGGGTCAGCAGAAGCTGGGTTGTGGCCGTATGGATCCCAGTTCAGGCCCCTTCCCGTCCAGTAGAAAATGCCGTCCATCGCCACTCCGGGAGTTGTGGTCGTCGTGAACAGGAGAGGCCCGGCGAGGCTGTTAGCCGGGTCGCTCTGGCTGACGATCAGGTTTCCGTCGCGTCCCAGGATGCGCACATGGTTGCCGTGCTCGTGGAAGGGATGTTGCCAGCGGCCCTGCCCGATGATGCGCAGCAGTACCTGTTCACCCGGATGCATGTGTGGGTTTCCGTTGTAGGGCTGGTGGGGATACTCGGCGGCATAGTTCGGATCCATGTCGTCCGGCATCGAGCGCCCGTTGATCATGTAGTACGCCGGAACGTAAGGCTCGGTTGCCACCTCGAGGTTGCACCCTACAGCGCCAGCCACGCAGGTGCTCCGTGCTGCAACCTGCTCCTCTGCCTGGCGGTGAATTCTCGGATCCATCTCAGAGAACTGGAAGAGATATTCGCGGTCGTAACAGGCCTTGGGATGGTTGTAGGCAGCGTGCGCCAGGCGGAAATCAGTTTCGCCCCAGGTCGCTTCCGCAGTCAGGTTCGAGGCTGCGAGCCCCGAGTTGCAGTTAGCGGGAATGGCAGACGGGAGCACAATGATGGCGCCGTACAGGCCCATCTCGACTTGCAGGTCGCCTTGGGTTCCGCTGTAGTAGGCATGCGTGCCGGCGTTCGTGGCCGTGAACGTGTAAGTAACCGTGCTTCCGTGAGCCGCTTCCTGCGTCAGCAACCCGGCGACACCTCCCGATGTCGTCACATCAAATCCGGTGAACAGAATCGACGTGTTGCCGGCCGCAGTCGGCAGATTGTTGGTCAGCGTAACTGTGACCGTCGCTCCTTGCGTGACGATCAGCGTGGGGCCGGGAATCTGCATCGTACCGCCGCACGCGCTCCCGGTTGCCGGAGCAAACGGGCGTGCGCTGCCGCCGCTGGCACACGCATAGCCCCACGAGTAGATCATTGAGCCGTCAGGCTGCGAGATGAACGCGGCGCTGGCCGTGAGGCCGAAACTGCTCCCGCTGACCCCAGGAGCCGCAGCATGCGCCATAGCTGTGAGCAGCAACGCTACGGCTACGATTGGCGCAAGATACAGTCGCACATTCCGGATCGCTTTTTTCATTTTCGTCGTCCTCATTGCTGCGCTCCTAATTGACACGGACTTCGGTCATCAACCCGCCGAAGTTCTCCGCGTCATTTGACAAGTGGTCAAGATTGGGGGTGAAGAGGTAATAGGTGCCGGGTGCCATCGCCGTGGTGCAGCTGGTCATCGAAGCCCGAACCGCACAGGTGTCGAGAATTACATCCAGCGACTCACCGCCGCCCAGCGTGATCGAGTTCGTAGTGTAATAGAGGTTGTTTCCCGCCTGATCCCTGAGCAGCTTGGCGTTCAGCGCGACGACCTGCATTGGAATCCCCAGGGAGGCCAGAGTCTGAAATTCGGTAACGTCGAGGTCTGAAATGCGCAACAGAGCCCTCTGGCCTGCCGTAATGTTGATGATCGTGGGCAGCGGCTGCGAGTAGTGCAGGACGCCATCCGCCGACTGCGTTGCCAGCGGCCCGGGCGTGACCGTGTCGGGGTAGCTGCGGCCGTTCAGCAGAAAGTACTTGTCTTTCATGTCGACAAAACCTTCCGGATTGAAGGTCATGCCCACAAAGTGGAAGTTGGGATCGAAACCGTGAATCTGGATGGGATACTCGACGTCGTAGTACGTGGAGCCATCGCCATCGTTATAGGCATACCCAGGCCTGGGCCCGTTAGTGCCGCTCACCGCTGCGCTATAAACGGCTGCCGTATTCGTCGCTGCCGTATTGATAGCTGGCAGGGGATTGCTGCACAAGATGTCCTGGCTGGAATCGCATTTCGTCCGGTTATCAGTCTCCTGGTAGCCCAGATAGGTATAGAGGTCTCCGCCGGCCGGCACGCGATCCTGCCGGGGGCGCACATAGATCTGTCCCACCATGCCCATCTGCAAGTGCTCGGGCGGGGTGATGTGGCAGTGCCAGAAATAAGTGCCGGCATCGGGCGCGAGATAGTAATAGGTGAAGCTGCCGCCGATGTTGATGGCCACCGAGGCATCCGGCACGCCGTCATAGAACGAGGAAGCATTCGGGTATCCGTGGAAGTGAACCGTGTGCTGCTCGAACAGGTCGGGCCGCATGATCATGCCGACGTTGGTGAGCGTCAGGAAGAATTCGTCATCCTCGTCGATTGCAAACAACGGCGCCGGAATGTTGCCGTTCATCACTCCCACATCCTCAATGGGACGCGGATCCACGTGACCGGCACTCGCGGTAGCCGTATTCCCTGTCGTGTCCAAAATCAGCCCGACTGCGCCGTTATAGCCAAGTCCCGTAGGACCATTTCCACTAGGAGCCGCGTTATCGCTCGTGGCCGGATCACCGGGTACGAACGTCCCCCCGTATATGGTGTTGAACACACTCGGGAACTGTGTGCCGGGCAGCCCGTTCGCAATATCCGCAAGCCCGGACAGCGGTCCGAAGGAGAACATGTACGTTTGCGTGCCGTCCCCCATCGTCGAGTAACCATCACCACCCGAGATCTGCTGGCACTTAATCGCGCCGTTCACGTTCGTCGCACCGGTGTAGGCAGGCTCCGAATTGTTGTTGGCCGCGGTCGGATGAGTAAGGGTGAAGGTTGGACACTGAACTCGGAATGACTGTGCACTTGCGATCGCTGTCGCAAGGCTAACTAGAAGTATTGGCAACCAAACCTGGGACGACTTTCTCATGGCTGTACAGCCTCCTTCTTGACTGGCCGGCGCGCCGGCAGCGCCGCGTTGATCCTTTAGTGGTCTGTATCCCCTGACTAGTGCACCGGAAGAGTGCCTGTCAGGATCAGCTGAACCTGGGAAAACTGTCTCCCGGCCACGGGTTTAAGGCTCTAACCTGCGCCAGGTACATCAAGTCAAAACGTTGTTAATACGAGTGTTACCCCACCACAGACTTTTAAAGGGGAGGGACTTTTTGGGGGGAGTTGGCCAATTCTCGCTAAAGCTAAAAATGATGCCCATCACAAGGGGAATACCCCAAGCCTGGTAGAAGATTACTTACAACTATTGTTATCTTCTTTGCTCCTCATCAAATAAGTAAAAAAAAAGTAAGGACACATTACAAGTTCACCAAGCCACACAAAAATAGAGTCTTACCCCAACAATTTGTAAAGTAATCAGTAATGGCACGTTCGTTTCTTCAGCGATTTCCTACTTGGGGGGCGGTTTCTAAAGGGGAGAACGCGAATTATGTGGAGCTTGCGGCTCAGTTCCCGGAGAAGAAATTTCCCGGGTCGTTGCACCAGCTTACAAGCAATTGCGAGGTTTTCCTTGCTGCAGAGCAAATAACTTGCAAGGATATTGTAAACTGCAAAACGTGGCCTAGCTAAGCTAGAGTGTGCGTGAGAACTCGTTTTCCTTAGAGCCAGTGGTCCAAATGTGCACAAATCCAGGCCGCGGAGCGGCGAAATTCATTAGCCCAGCGCGTCAGCTGGGTAAAGTGGAACGAGCCCCGGAGGGGCGACACAGTTCACACACGCCCTCCAGCCAAACCTTCACTTCAAAATTTCAGCCATGTATACCCCAAACGGCTCGAGCGACAGCTCTTTGAGTGCCCCATCTTTCGGCGGCTGACTCGCCGTCGTGAGCAACACCTTGGTTTTGGGGGAAGCAACGCCCTGGCCCGACAAATCGAAGCTGACCTTCTGCTCCTCTCCCGACATATTCAGAGCGACCAGCACGGTCTCATCCTTATATTTACGCAGGTACGACAGCACATTCGGGTCGTCGTGGTTGAGTGGAATGTACTGCCCATCCAGCAGCGCCCGATTTTGGTGCCGCAGCGCCAGCAAATGCTTATAAAACTCCAAAACAGAATTCGGATCTTTCAATTCGCTGGCGACGTTGTGGGTTGTGTAAGTTGGAGGCACCGGCAACCACGGCTTGCCGCTCGTGAAGCCCGCATTCGGACCATCGCTCCACTGCATGGGAGTGCGCTCGCCATCCCGTCCTTTTTCCTTCGGCCAGCCGATTTTGCCGATTGGATCCTTCACCTCTTCCTTGCTCGTTGGGTCGTTGTTCGTCATGCCGATTTCTTCGCCGTAATACATAATCGGCGTGCCGCGCAGCGTCAGATAAAGTCCCGCCATGAGCTTTGCGATCTGGTCATTGTGCTGCCCGTCTCCGTAGCGGACATAGGAGCGCACGATGTCGTGGTTGCTGATTACGAAAACCGGCCACCCGCCGGCAGAATCCACCGCTGCAATTTGCTTGCGGAATTCCCGCGGTGACAGCTTGTTGACTTCCGCGAACATGAAGTCCATCGGCATCTGCAACTCGTTGCTGTGCTCCCCGTAATATTGCTTCAGCTCGCTGATGTCATCGGTCCAGGTCTCGCCGATCAGCACCGCGCCATGCTCGTCAGCGACCGTGCGCAAATCTTGCAGGACTTCATGCACCTCGGGCAACTTCTTGTTGTACTTGTCCTCCATTTCGGGATCGCCGTATTTGTTCGTTCCAGGAAGCAAGGGGTTATCGCGGAGGTCGGCGTCTTCGAACAAGGTATCCACCGCATCCAGCCGGAAGCCCGCGACGCCCCGCTGATACCACCATCGGGTCACTTCGAACATTGCTTTCTCGACCGCCGGATTGCGCCAGTTCAGATCGGGCTGCTGGGGATAGAAATAATGGTAGTAGTACTGGTTGGTCTTAGGATCCAACGTCCAAGCCGAGTGCCCAAAAGTCGACTCCCAATTATTTGGAGGCTCCCCGGACCCTTTCCCATCCCGCCACATATACCAGTTCCGATGAGCGGCAGTCTTCGATGAGCCTGAGTCCACAAACCAGGGATGCTTATCCGACGTATGGTTCATCACGAAATCCAGAATGATGCGGATCCCGCGCTTCTTGGCCTCGCTCGCCAGCCGGTCAAAATCCTTGAGCGTGCCGTACATGGGATCGATGTTTTCGTAGTCAGAGACGTCATACCCAAAGTCGACTTGAGGAGAAGGGAAGCACGGCGTTATCCAGATTGCGTCTACCCCCAGTTGCTTCAAGTAGTCGAGCCTGGAGGTGATCCCCTTCAGGTCGCCAACACCATCATTATTACTGTCTGCAAAACTCCGCGGATAAATCTCGTAAAACACGGCATGCTGCCACCACTGATGGCCTTCCGCGTCGACGGCCTGCTGCGCCGCCGCGGCCGGAAGAAAACAAATGAAAAGTAAGATCAACGCCGCCGAGACTTTCTTGTACATAGGATCAGCCCTCTCGATAAAACGGAATATGATCACCTCGAACATGCCGCATCGGAACGACGTTCTCTAACGACGTTCTCCAACTAATGATGTCGTCATTCTGAGGAGGCATGAGCCTCCGAAGAATCTTGCGCGCAGTACCCGACATTTCGCCTTCATCAGCTGCGAAAAATCTCCTTGGGTGGCGCAGCGCTTTAGCGCTGCGATAAGTGCTTTATTTTCGTTCGCGGGCTTTAGCCGCTGAGGTCGTCCTTGCGATTTTCTGCAGGTCGTTACAACCCATGTTTACCGCCAAAATGAAAAACCACCTTGCTATGTGCGTAATCCTCTCCGGTCCCCGTAAACTGAATTCGTACTTTCGCGCTCGTCTTCTCAAAAGTGCCGCCATCAACCGATGTCACGTGCTCCGGATTCCACACGCCCAGTTCGTAAACGTGTCCAGGCCGTCCCGCGACGTCCAAGGTCACGGCATCCATCGCCGGACTCCATGTCTCCGAGACGACCCGCAGCCCCTCGCTGGTGCTACCGAGCGCGGGCAGCCCAGGAGAATAGGCCAGCCCAAAATCGTTGTGTACCCGCATGCGCAAAGTATTCGGCCCGCTCGAGACAGGGAAGCGTACGGTCGCATGCTGATCAACCGCATTCTTGTCCATGTGAACCGGGACAGGCCGCCCATTGATCTCGGTCCCCGAAACACTCGCGCGCAAGCTAACAGCAGGTGAGAATTCCAGGGTGCAGGAACCCGTGCCGCTTCGCTTTGCCTCCAGCACAATGCTGTCCGCCGTGCGCCGATAGGTGAGGTCCAGCGTGCAGTCTTCAACCCGCAGATTACTCAAATGCACCGAGCTCCATCCGTAAGGGATATGAGGCGCGAACACGGCGTGATTCGCAAACGCGTCGACATCCAGGCCGAGCATTCCGCGAAGCACAGGGCTCACAACCATGGCCGCCGACCAGATTTGGTGTGGCGAGCTGGTGGACAGCGCTTGATGATAGTTCCCGGAAAGCACCTCGGTGACATGCCCCAGCGATCCATCCGAACCGAGCAGCGCATTGGCCCGCAGATTGGAATAAGCGGGCAGCGTCCGATGGTAACGGTATTCCCCCACCGACGCCCATCCCGTAAACAAAGGCCACACCGATCCAAAATGATAGCCGCCCGGGCTGTACCTGGGATCACGCGCAGAAATAATCCGCATGCCCCAGTCCGTCTGATGGCCCGAATCCGCGAGCAGGTTGATGGTGGCTTCACTCTTCGCTTCGTCCAGCAGACCGAACCACATCGGCACCGTGGCCAGCACGCTGGGCAAGTCCACTGGCTGATTATTTCGGTCGAGCGCGAAACTGAACAGACTCTTTTCCTCCGACCAGAACACCTGGTTCACCAAAGCTTTGTGACGGGCAAAATCCTGCTCGAACTCTCTGCTGACATTCTCCTTCCCCGTGAGGTGCGCTAGATTTCCCAAATCATGCAGCGCCTGCGCACCGAGCCCGCTCTGATAGAGTTCGGTCTTTACCGGCAGCAGCGGT
>Ga0209267_1000088_pt1 | contig 61897 bp, 56 predicted proteins | sample GraSoiAngelo_137_FD_185894 | JGI IMG/M metagenome (GOLD analysis project Ga0209267, IMG submission 185894) | Grasslands soil microbial communities from the Angelo Coastal Reserve, California, USA - 14_0929_09_30cm (SPAdes) (version 2) | ecosystem: Environmental > Terrestrial > Soil > Grasslands ... | reverse complement strand
GGCGCCGTTATGGGGCGTGCGTCTGCGTCCGCGGTTGATGCATGACGCCGCGTCGCTCACGTTGCGCGACGCCATCGTGCGGCATCGCGGCGAAGCGAGCGACGCGTCCAACCGGTTTCGTAAGCTGTCCGCGAGCGATCAGGCAGCCGTCATCGAGTTCCTGAAGTCTTTGTGACGGCGCTGGCGCCGGCTCGGCACGCATACCACGAAGACACGCCGTTGGCCTGGCGAAATCGCAGTAGCGGCGGTCGGACTCGAACCGACGACCCGCGGATTATGATTCCGCTGCTCTAACCAGCTGAGCTACGCCGCCAGAAGCCGTCGAAGTTACAAAATGTGGGCTTTCGAAGTCAACGCGGTGCTGGGGCGCTGTCTTGTGATCGCAGCCGCCCGCCACGAAGGCGGGAACCACAATGGGAAAGTCGCGGCGTGCGCGTGACCCGGACGCGCGTCCTATCGGTCGTCGTCCTCCTCGGCATCCGGCACGCACAGCCGTCCTCTAAACTGGATTGACCCGGCCGGCGGGACCTCGTTCAGGTTCACGCGGCCGTCCGTGAGGAGCAGGCCTGTCGCTCCTTCATACGCGCCCGTTCCGCCAGTCACCTCCAGCCGCGACCTGGGTCGGACCCACGCTGGATCCGGATCCGGGAAGAGCCGGATCTCGTCGGACGTCATGATCGTCCCGTTGCGTCTTGTAATCGTGTGATGGGCGTGCATGTGGATCACGCCGTCGGCCTCCGGCGCAATATCGAAGTACTCGGCGGTGAATGTTCCGGAGAGGTGCCCACGCACTGTGCCTGCACCGGCGGCGGTCGTCGGCCCCGTGAACGCGAACCTCGTGAAGACAAACGCACCGCGGACGTGCTCGCAGTCCGGTTGTCGGGCGTGCCGCTCGGCCGAAGCAGCCAAGTCGAGAGCATTCGAAGGTGCCGTTATCTGACGTTCCGAACAGGCGGCGAGCAACGAAGTGACCGCGACGAGTCCGAGTGAAGAGCCCCTCTGGCGCACAGGACCTCCCTCCGTTGGCGGTGTGAACTCTGCGCGCCAAAGTACTCCGAACACCGGTGCGCTGCTAGGGCACCGTGCTTGTTAGGCGGCAAGCGACCAGGCACCGCTGGCGCGCTAGCGCCGCGTCAGCGTCACCCGAGCAAACGGTCGGCGCACCCCAGCGCTGTCATTGTCCATGTGCCACTGCCAAGAGTGCGTCGCGCGATTGTAGACAAACGTGGTATGGAAGCCGTCTGTGGGTGTGTAGTGGAACACGAAAGGAATCGAGTCGCCCGTCACCGTTCCTCGTCCAATACCCTGAGGATCGAACGCAGCCGCGGCGGTGTTATCGAGCCATAGACACGCATAGTCGCCAGAGCGAGGATCCCGGCCGAACAGCACGACCGCCTCATAGGCCGCGGCGCCGTTCGGCGCGCGTTCTCGTTACTCGCGGCCCAGGATCCAGTCGAACGTCACGTCATGGATTGTCGCCTGTCGGGCTATGGTCCCGCGCAGCACCCAGTGCCCGATTAGACGATCGAAGAGGGAGTCGGCGGGCAGGGATTGAGCCGGGAGCTGCGCCGCGGCAAGCAGCAAGAGTATGGACAGGCCTGTGCTCTTCGTCATGGTTGCCTCGTACGACAGGACAGCGGACCGAACAACGTCTCGGTAGATTTCAAGATCAGAGCAATCGCCCTGACGCGGCGAGTGTCGGTTCCACACCCGTTGCGTACGCGCCACATAGGTGCCCGACGGATTCAGGCGACGTCGGGCCAGCACAGCCACAGGAGCGCGGCGACGCGGTGCGGCGCTTGCATAGTGTAATCAGATAAGCCATGAGCACCTTCGCAACGATCGAGCCGCCGGTGTATAGGTTGCAGGGCTGGGGGACGCGATGAGCGGAGCGATCAAGATCGGTGTCTTCTGATGAAGTGTCCGCGCTGCTCGCTCTTCGACATTCCGGACGGTGCGCCGGGGTGCGCCGTGTGCGGCTACCAGCTGCCCGGTATCACTGCCGAGACGACGCCTCCCCCGGCCGCCTCGGCCCCCCCGACTTCCGCCCTGACGGAGCTCGACGCCCGTCGCGAGCTGGCGCGCGAATTCCGCATCGAGGCGCTGCTGCCGACGGAGGACGAGGCCACGACCGCTGTCTACCTCGCCTACGACCCGCGTCAGGATCGGCAGGTGCAGGTGAAGGTCGCTCCGCGCCAGCCGCTCAGAGACGCGGGAGCGGAAGATCGGTTCAGGCGCGCCGCCGAGGCAGCCGCGGCGCTCGATCATCCTCACATCATCCCGACCTACCGCAGCGGCGCCACGGCGAGCTTCCTCTGGTTCTCCACCAAGCACGTCGAAGGTCGCTCCATCACGGAGATCGTCCGCACCAGCGGACCGATGGATCTGGCCCACTGCCTGCGCACGCTCGAGCAGGTGGCCAGCGCGCTGGACTACGCGCACCGGCGCGGTGTGGTCCATGGCGCGCTGTCGTCCAGCAACGTCGTGCTGGACGCGAACGAGTGGGCGCTGGTCGGGGACTTCGCCGTCGCGGAGGTCGTGGTCAGCGCCCGGGCGGCCGCCGAGGCGTTCAATGCGCGCGGGCCGACGGCTGGGGCCGACCAGTACGCGCTGGCGGCGCTCGCCTACGAGTGCTTGAGCGGCACGCGACCGGCGGGAGACGCTTCGCCGAAGCTGAGCGAGCTCCGAGCGGACATCCCGCCGCACGTCTCGGAGGCGCTGCGGCAGGGGTTGAGCAAGCGTCCCGCCGAGCGGTTCCCGAGCGTGCTCGACCTGGTCGCCGCGGTCGGGGGCACGTCGCCGGGCGCGGGGGCCGGAGCGCGCGCCGCCCTGTTCACCTTGAACCCGCGGCGCGGGCCGGGGTCTCCCGTCGTGATCATGGACGACGAACCCGAGCCGCACCGTGGGGGCCGCCGCCTCGCCGCGGCGGCCGGGCTGGTGCTCGCGCTCGGGGCGGGTGGTGTGTGGCTCACCCTGTCGTCGCTCCCCGCCGCCGCGCCGCTCGATCGGCGTATGGGGCGCCCGTCCGAGACCGCGACTGTTTCCGCCCCGCTGCCGCCACCGCCCCCCCCGGCCCCCCCGCCCTCGACGGACCCGGCGCCGACCGTGAAGCATGAGGCGCAGCCGAACCCGCTCTTTCCGCGCGGGCAGCCCGAGGCCTCGCCTGGCACCGCCCGTGTCTTGGCCCCGCTGCGGCGAGCCCCGGCGCCGCGCGTGACGCACACCGCACCGCCGAAGACCGTCGCGAAGCCCACGCCGCCGCCTGCCGGTGCCGAGCGCCGCCTGGAGCTGGGCCGTTTGTCCGTCAACGCGATGCCCTGGGGTAACGTCTACATCGACGGACAGCTGCTCGGGACCGTTCCGCTGACCGACGTGCCCATCTGGCCCGGGACGCACTCGCTGCGCGTCGAGCGGGAGGGCTTCCAGCCGTACGAGCGGACGTTCGAGATCACCTCGGGTCAGCGGCTCAAGATCACCGACATCGTTCTGCGAGAGTTCGCCCCATGATGCGCCGCGTTCTCCAAGTGCTCCTGGTCACGCTGTTCGGGTTGACCGCGCGCAGCGTCGCCGCACAGCAGTCGGCCAGCGAACTGCTCGCCCTAGGAGAACGCGCGTACCAGAACCTCGACTACGATCAGGCCGCCGCCCTGCTGCGTCGCGGCCTGGCGCGCGCCACGGGCGACACGTTCTCCACCGGCGAGCGACTCCAGGCGCTCACGTATCTCGGTGCGACCGAGCTGTTCCGCGACCGCCGGGACTCCGCCCTCGCCGCCTTCCGGCAGATCGCCGTCACCGACCCAAAGTACCGGCCGAGCGAGATCATCTTCCCGCCGCAGGTGACCGGCGTGTTTCAGGAAGTGCGGCAGCAGACGAAGACGGTCTTCCTGCAGGTCCCGCCCGTGACCGAGTTCCGCGCGAAGGTGGAGCACTTCACCGCCCGGCTGCTGGCGAGCTCCCCGCACGACATCGCCGTCGCCATCACGCTCCCCGACGGCAAGCCAGTGCGAGAGGTCTTCGCCGGGTCGATCGCCGAGAGCCTCGCCGTCACCTGGGACGGGCTGACCGACGAGGGAGAGCCGGTGAAGAGCGGTCGGTACCTGCTGCGGGTCACGCCCCGGTCTGCCGGCGCGGGCCGCCTGGTCCGCCAGGTCGCGCTTGAGATCGAGCGGGCGCGGCCGGACACCCAGCCGTGGCCCTCTCGGCCGGACGGCACCTCAGCACCACTGCACGCGCCTTCGGGCCCGGCGGTGCGCTCGTTGGCCGGCGGCCTGGCGGCGGCCCTCGCCGTGGTGGTGCTCCCCTCGATCGTCGCGCAGGACGCCGGCGGCTTCAAAGGCCGCTTCGCGGTCGCGGCTGCCATCGGCGGTGCCGGGATCGCGAGCTTTGTCGCACAGCGATCCCGGCCCCCCGTGGACCTTGCGGCGGGCGCGAGCACCGCCGCGCAGGCCTACCGGCGCCGTCTCGAGCAGGTGCAGAAGCAAAACGCGCAAGCCCGCGCCGAAGTCCGGCTGATCGTACGCGCCGGAGCGGCGAGCGTCGTGGAACTGGGGGCCCAATGAAGACTCTCGTGGTCGCCGTCGCCGGCCTCACCGTGCTGACCGCGGGGCTCGCGGCGCAGCAGCGCCCCCGCGGCCGCGCCTTCGCGGACGGCGCGCTCGTGCGGTACGGATCGAAGCTCGGGGGGGCCGATGCCGGGTCGTTCGGCGGCCCGACGTTCGGCGTCCAAGCGGGCGTCAGTCTCGACAAGGTTACGCTGAGCGCGACGTACCTCGAGGGCCGACTGGAGCCGAGGAGCGGGTCTACCGACACCGTCCCGCGCGATCTCGTTGAAGCCCGGCTGCTGCTCGGCGTACAGCCGGTGCCGTGGCTCACGCTCGGCGTGGGGCCGCACGTCCGCGCGTTCGTCTTCGATACCACGACCGTGCGCTGGGTGATGTGGCAGGCACGGGCCCGGGTGCAGGGCGCCCTTCCCTCGACGCGGCTCGAGACGTACGTCGAGCTGTGGTACGCGCTCTCGGCCAAGGTGAACCTCCCCGAGCCGATCGACCACATGCAAGGCGGCGAAGCGGGCGTCGTGCTGCGCCCGCGTGGCTCCGCCGTGTGGTTCCGGCTCGGGTACCGCGTGGACGGCGCTCAGCTGGCAAGTGGCGGCCGTAGCGAGTCGGTCGAGGCCGTCAGCTTCGCGTTGGGGATCGGCGGTCGCTGAACAGCGGGCGGCAACCCGCGCCTCAGCGGGGCGGCGCCGCGGACGTGTCTGCCTGGGGCACCAACCGGTAGAGAATCTCGCCTCTGCGAATCATTCCGAACTGCTCCCGTGCCGCGCGCTCCTGGGCGGCCGGGTCGCTCTCGAGGGCGCGGGCGAGCCGCGCGAGCGAGTCGACCTCCACCTCGAGATCCCGCACCGCCCGGCGCTCCTGGATGAGCTGGCGCCGCAGCTTCAGCCAGTCGACCGTGCCGTATTCTCCCGCCTGAAACGCGAGCCCCGCGAGCACGACGGCGCCGGCGATGCCGGCGAGGCGGGGGCGGGTCACAGGCCGTACAGGTCGCGGCCCGGATAGTAGGCCACGTCGCCCAGCTCTTCGGCGATCCGGAGCAGCTGGTTGTATTTCGCGACGCGGTCGGTGCGGGAGGCGCTGCCCGTCTTGATCTGCCCGACCCCGGCCCCGACGGCCAGATCGGCGATGAAGGTGTCCTCGGTCTCTCCCGAGCGGTGCGAGATCACGGCGCCGTAGCCGTTGGAGCGGGCGTGCTCGATGCACTGCAGCGTCTCGGTCACCGACCCGATCTGATTCAGCTTGATGAGGATGGCGTTCGCGACCCCCTCTTCGATGCCGCGGTCGAGCCGCTCGATGTTGGTGCAGAACAGATCGTCACCGACGAGCTGCACCCGCGACGACAGGGCTTCGGTGAGCTTCGCCCAGCCCGCCCAATCGTCCTCGGCGAGTCCGTCTTCGATCGACACGATGGGGTACCGATCGATCCAGCCCTTGTAGAGCGCGACCATCTCCTCCGCCGTCTTGGTTCCCGCGCCGCTCTTCTTGAAGACGTAGCAGCCGTCCTGAAAGAATTCGGACGCCGCCGGATCGAGCGCGATCGCCACGTCCTTGCCGGGCTCGTACCCTGCGGCGTCGATCGCCGCCATCACCGCTTCGAGCGCGGCTTCGTCGCTCGGCAGGTTGGGCGCGAACCCCCCTTCGTCGCCCACCGCGGTAGAGAGGTTGCGCTTGGCCAGCACCTTCTTGAGTGCGTGAAACACCTCCACGCCGATCCGCAGGCCCTCCGGAAAGCTTTCGGCGCCGATCGGCACGACCATGAACTCCTGAAAGTCGACCGTGTTCGCGGCATGGGCGCCGCCGTTCAGGATGTTCATCATCGGCACCGGTAACACGTTCGTGACCGGTCCGCCGAGATAGCGATACAGGGGCAGCCCGGCGTCCTGCGCCGCCGCCCGGGCGGCGGCCATCGACACCGACAGAATCGCGTTGGCGCCGAGGTGGCTCTTGTTCGGCGTGCCGTCGAGCTCGAGCATGGCGTAGTCCACGCCGATCTGTTCCTCCGCCGACATCCCCTCGAGCCGCGGCCCGATCACCTCGTTCACATTCTTGACCGCCTCGAGCACGCCCTTGCCGAGGAAGCGCTTCTGATCGCCGTCGCGCAGCTCGACCGCCTCGTGCTCTCCGGTGGATGCCCCGCTCGGCACCGCGGCGCGGCCCGCGGCGCCGCTCGCCAGCGTGACATCCGCTTCGATGGTCGGGTTGCCCCGGCTGTCGAGGATCTCGCGCGCGTGCACGGAAATGATGGTGCTCATCGTGGCCCCTACCCTAGCGGGAGGCGTCCCCCGAGTCAACGCGCGCCCGGAGACCGAGCAGGACGGCCCGGGTGCGGTCGGCGAGCCGCTGCCGGTCGTCGAGCGAGAGCCCCGCCGTGGGGATCGCCTCGCCGACGAGGATCCGGATCGGCCGCGGGCGCAGCCGGATGCCGCCCTTGGGAAGAATCTCGAAGGTGTTGTGGACGTAGACCGGCACGACGGGCACGCCCGCGGCGATGGCGAGGCCGAACGGCGCGTTCTTGAACGACAGCAGCTCCCCGCTGCGGCTGCGGGTCCCTTCCGGAAACACCACGGCGGAAATGCCGCCGCGGATCACCGCGGCCGCACGCTCGTACGCCTCGAAGGCACGCGCCCGATTGAAGCGATCGATCGCGACGTGGCCCGCCGCGAGCATCGCCCGGCCCAGCAGCGGAACTTTCACGAGCTCCTGTTTCGCGACGAAGCGGACGGATCCCGGGAGCACCGCGGCGAGTGCCCAGATGTCGAACATGGAGGAATGGTTGGAGGCGTACACGACGGGCTGGTGCGGCGGGATGCGCTCGCGTCCCTCGAGCTCGACCGCCGTGCCCGCCGCTGCGATGATGTCGCGCGCCCAATCGCTCGCCCCCCAATCGTAGATGCCGCCGGGGCGGCGCTTCACGCCCAACAGAGCCGCGACAAGCACGCCGCTCGCGTGAATCACGCTCGAAACGACGAGCACCGCGTAAAACCAGACGGTGCGGATCATCGTGCGGGGAAATGATTGTAGCCTGCGGGCGGCGCGATCGACCGGCCGGAGTCGGTGACGCGGACCCCCGACCCACGCGCACAGCGCCCGATCCGCGTGAGCGGCACGCCCGTCGCCCGCCGGAACGTCTGCGCGTCGCGCTCGCGGAAGCGAGACGGCAGTGCGGCGAGCAGCTCGAACTCCTCGCCGCTCGCGGCGGCGCGGTGGCGATCGACGCCGCGAAAACAGGGGACCTGCTCGAGCGCGATCTCGACCCGGACGCCCGACGCCGCGGCGAGGTGCGCGGCATCCGCCGCGAGGCCGTCGGAGATGTCGATCATCGCGCGCGCCCCAAGGTCGGCGAGCCGCCGCCCCGCGGCGATGCGCGGCTCGGGATGCGCGAACCGGCGGAACAGTGCGGGCCCCGGACGTTGACCCCGGGTGAGCGAGCGCAGCGCGGCTTGCGCTCCACCCAGCGCGCCCGTCACCCACAGGCCGTCTCCGGGCCGCGCGCCGTCGCGCCGCACCGGGTGCGTCGTCCAACCCAGCACGCAGACGTCTACGATGTAGCGCTCCGAGCGGACCAGGTCGCCACCCAGCACCGAGGCGCCCACACTCCTCGCCGCGGCAGCCACGCCCGCCATGATCTCGGCCGCTCGGTCCCCTTCCCCCTTCCCTCTTCCCCGGCCTTTTCCGGGGACACCCAGCGAAACGAGTACCCCGATCGGCGCCGCCGCTTCGGCCGCGAGGTCTGAGAGCGCCGCCGCGGCCGACCGCCGCCCGATGTCAGCGAACGACAGCCAGTCGGTCCGGAAATGCACGCCCTCGAGACTCAGGTCGATGCTGACCGCCAGCCAGGCACGCCCGACACGAACCAGGGCGCAGTCGTCGCCCAAGTCCCGCCCGGTCCGCCCCAATCGAGCGAAGATCCGGCGCAAGCGGTCGAACTCCCCACCACCGCCGAGGCGCAGGTTGGCGCTCACCGCAGCGCCGCGTCGCGCGCGAATCGGACCAGACCGCTGTCCGTGGCCACCCACACGTAGGGCGGATCGACCGCCACGTCGCGCACGGGCGCTGGCACGTCGAGCGGCACCGTGAGCGTGCGGAACGTCGCGCGCCCGATGTCCCAGAACCCGAGACCGCTGGTCCCCGCAATCCAGACCCCCCCCCCGCCCCCATTTGCCGGGCTCGTGACGTCCGGGGCGAGCGCGGTCACGCGGCCCAGCTCGGCCCGGGTCCGCAGCACCGTCCACCGTCCGCTGGCCGGATCGCGCCAGGCGAGCTGCTCGGGCGTCACGGCGACGAGCGTGTCCGCGAGCAGCGTGAGCGCCACGATCGGCGCGCGCAGTGCCGGTTGCTCCGCCACGCCGGGCGGCACGACCACGTCGTTCGTCCCCGGCGCGAGCAACGCGAGACCGCCCGGCGTCCCTACCCACAGGCTCTCGCGCACGGCCGCCAACGCCAGCACCGGCTGTCCTACCTGGCCGACCGAGACGAGCTGGTCGTGATTCGTCACCACGAACAGGCCGCGCGCGCTCCCGACCCACACGCCGTCGGGCGCCGGAGCGAGCGCGGCAGGAGCGTCCATCGGGAACAGTCTGATCCCTGAGCTCCGGGCATCGACTCGGACGATGCCTCGCTCGCAGGCGACCCAGAGGGAGCGCCCCTGCGCCAGCAGCCGTCTCCCTTCGACGCAGGGAAACCCCAGTGTGCCCGTGCCTTCGATCGTCGTGTCCGCCGACAGATCCACGGGGACCCAGGTCACCCCGCGCCGCTCGCCCACGCGTCCCGCCGACGCCACCCAGACGCCGCCGGGCGCCGCCGCAACCGCACCGGCGCGCGTCGCGATCAACCCGAACACGAGGCGGTTCCACTCCCCGGTCGCGGGATCGACGCGCACGACGCCCGCGCCGTCCGATCCGAAAAACAGCTCGCTCCGGTCTGGAGACCGCGCCGCCGCCGTGAAGCGGTAGCTCGCGAGCCGCGCGTCCGTGAGGATGAGAGCCCGCATCGCCTCGGCGAACGGCGCCTGGGCGAGCGCCCTGCGGGGGTCGAGTGGCGTGACGCGTTGGCCCGGCGGCGGGAGCGGCCGGTCTTGCACCGGGAAGAGCGCCCCGCGGGGCAGGAAACCCCAACCGAAGGCGCCCTGCACGAAGATGCCGCTCGCCTGATCCCGCGCGTCGAGCATCAGGCTCGCGACACCGCCCGGGACGGCCCCTTGCTCCCACGTCCGGACGCCGGCGTCGTAGCGCGCCCACCCTTCGGCTGTGCCGAGCCACACGGCGTCGCCGACGCCGTCCGCGAGCGCGACCCGCACGCGCGCCGCAGGATAGCCCTCGAGCGACGTGACGGGGAGGCGCCAGGTCCGCGTCTGGCGGTCGTAGATCGTAAGGCCGTGGGTCGTCGCGGCGAACACGGTGAACGGGGACGCCGCGACCGCCTCGACCGCGGAGAAGTCGCTGATGAGCACCCGCTCCTCGGGGCGCCAGCGAGAAGACTGGACGGATAGACGGATAGACGGGTAGACGGCTAGCAGTACCGCGGCCAGCACCGCCACACCGGCCGTCTGACCGTCTACCCGTCCAGCCGTCTGCCTCACGCCGTCTCCGGAAGCTCGAGCTCCGCGAGCACCGGAGGTCCGACCGCTCTCGCATGCGCCCAAGTGCGCCAGATGTCGGGCAACGCCGCGAGCACGTCGGCGGGCCGGAGGCTGCGGGCTGTCCACTGCCGCGCTCCGTGCTCGGCCGCCCGCCCCAGCACGTGCGCGCCGAGCGCCGCCGCTTCGGGACCCGGACTGCCGCGCGCCAGAAACGCTCCGATGAATCCGGCAAGCAGGTCCCCCGAGCCACCCGTCGCTAGCCCGGGGTTGCCGCTCGCGACGACGTGGATCGGCCCGCGCAGATCGGCGATCACGCTGGGCACGCCTTTCAAGAGCACCGTCCCCTTGATTTTTTGCGCGGCCTTGGCCGCCGCCCCCCACCGGTCATTCGCCGCCGCATCGGCCAGTTGATCGCCGAATTGCGCGCGGAACTCCCCCAGGTGCGGCGTCAGCACGACCGGGCGCTCGGTGGGCCCCTGGAACAGGATGAGGGCGTCGGCATCCACGACCGTCGGGACGGGGCGACGCGCCAGCACGGCCTGCAGGAACGGCGTACGGGCCGACGCCCGGCCGAGCCCCGGCCCCACGACGAGCGCGTCGGCCCATTCGAGCGCCTCCGCGGCGTCGGGCTCGAGCTCGGGCCCGAGCGTGGACTCCACGGTGAGCACGTCGGGAAGGCTGGCGCGTGCCGCCACGATCGTCTCCGGTCCGGCGACCAGCTTCACCAGCCCGGCCCCAGCCGCGAGTGCCGCGCGCGCGGCGTGCAACGCGGCGCCGGTCATGCCGTTCGAGCCGCCCACGACGGTCACGCGGCCGCGGTCGCCCTTGTGCATCGTCGGCGTCAGCTTGGGGAGCCGCGCACCCGCCCACCCATCAGTGACGAGCAGCGGCCACGACGGGTCGGCGGGCGGAAGCCCGATGTCCACGACCACGATCTTGCCGCACCAGTCGCGCGCCAGCAGGTGGCCGCGGCGCGGGCCGCCGAACGTCACCGACAGCGCGGCGCGCACCGGGCCGTGCGCTTCGCCGCTCGACAGGTCGAGCCCGGTCGGTCCGTCGACGGCGACCAGGGTCGCCCCGTACGCGACCAGCCGCTGCGCCAGCGCCAGCACGTCGCCGCGCGCGGGGCCCGCGGCGCCGGTGCCGAGCAAGGCGTCCACGGCCACGGCGGCGGCGGGCCAGGGCTCCTCCCGGCCGATCTCCCGCACGCCGTCCACGCGCGCCAGCGCGCGGCTGTCGATGGCATCGTCGGTCTTGGGATCGAGGCCCGACACGCAGACGGGCACGCCCGCCGCATGGAGCGCCCGCGCCACGACCCAGCCGTCGCCGCCGTTGTTCCCCGCCCCGGCAGCGACCAGCACACCGCGGCTGATCACGTCGGCGAATTCGCGCACGATCACCTGGGCGACCGCGCGGCCGGCGGCTTCCATCAGCACGCGCGAGGGGATGCGGTACTGGGTGCGGGCCGCCGAATCCCACGCGGCGGCTTCGGTCGCCGACAGCACGGGGATCGGATTCACGGGATCAGCACCCCGGCGTAACCCACCACGGCCGCGTCGTCACCGGTCACCATGCCGGAGTGGCTGTAGTGCACGACGTCCGCGCGCGCCGCGCCCAGCGTGCGGGCCGCGGCGACGACGGTGGCGGTGGGCGCGCGACCGCACATCGAGATCCCCTCACGCCGGCAGCGCCGCAGCAGCTCCTCGCCGTCCAACGCCGCGACGGCCTCGAGTGCCAGCCGATCCTTCCGCTCCGCCACGCGGGCGGGCTCGTAATGGGTCAGGTCGCTCGAGGCGAGCAGCAGCACCGGCTCGGACCAGCGCTCGGTGACGCCCGCGAGCGCCTCGCCCAGCCGGCGGCAGCCGTCCCACCCGTCCCAGGCGAGTACCAGGGGGACGATCCGCACGTCCGGCCGGCGCATTTGGAGAAAGGGTACCTCCACCTCCACGGCGTGCTCGCCGGCGTGCGCGGTGTGGTCGACGCCGACGAGCGGTGACGCCTCGAGCAACGCGGCGGCGAACCGTGCGTCCACCGGGACGTCGCCCAAGGGGGTGCGGAACGCGCCGTCCTCCCACAGCGACGCGCCTCCGCGCGCGCCGCACACGCCGGTGTGGTTGGGCGCGAGGATCACCACGACGGGCGGGATGGCGAGGCGAGCGAACACGTGCGCGGCGGTCAGCCCCGAGTAGACGTAACCGGCGTGCGGCGCCACGGCGGCGCGCGCTGGCGCGGGGCTCGTCGGGGGGACGGCCTCGAGGAGCTCGCGAACAGCGCGCTCCAGCTCGCGCTTCGTCCTCGGATAGAAGCTCCCGCTCACCGCGGGCGTGCGCACCGCGTCCAAGCCTTATTTGAAGCTCTGGCCGATCGCGCGACCGAAGGAGATCTCCCCGTTATCGATGCGAATGTTGAACCCGCATTCCGGGTTGCTGCAGACCCACGCCTTGTAGGTGATCGGCGCGCCGTCGCGCCCGTAATCCGACAACGGAATCAGTAGACCTTGCTGGCATTTCTTGCAGGCGGGCCATTCCCTGGCGTCCGTGCTCATGCGGCACCCCCTTCCCCGGTCCAGCGCCCGCTATCCGCGCTCCAGGCCGGGCCAGCGGTACCCGGCCCGGAACACTGCCGAGAAGTCGTACACCCGATCGAAGTCTTCGACCTTGTCGCTCGGCTGCCGCGCCAGCAGGCCGACGTCGATCAGGGAGAAGACGATGTGGCCGAAGTCCTCGGTGCTGGTGATCCCCCAGTGGCGGAGCACGGTGGGCGCGAGCAGCCCGAACTGCTCGAGCGCGAAGTCGCGGCAGGCCCAGGCGAGCTCCGCCCCGCTCAGGTGGCGGCGCGTCGGTAGCTTGCCCTGGGCGTACTCGAGCGCCGCGAGCACGAACAGGTAGCCGCGCTCGTGGTAGCGGCCGTCCTGCTGGCCGATCCGCTCGAACGCTTCCTGCAGCGTCGCGAAGTCGCTCACGGCCGCACCTCGAGGCTCCCGGGCTTGCGCGCCCGCACGTCGACCGACCGCGCCACGCGCGGCTCGAGCAGCGCGAGCTCGAGCACCTCGTCGAGCGTGTCGACCGGCTTGATCTCGAGCAGCTTCTTCACTTCGTCGGGTACCTCCACGATGTCGCTCTGGTTGCGCGCCGGCACGACCACGGTCTTGACCCCGGCGCGGGCGGCCGCCGTGAGCTTCTCCTTGAGCCCCCCGATCGGGAGCACCCGGCCGCGCAGCGTCAGCTCGCCCGTCATCGCCACGTCGTGGCGCGCGGGGCGCTGGCACAACAGCGACGCGAGCGCGGTGGCCATCGTGATCCCGGCCGACGGCCCGTCTTTGGGGACCGCCCCCGCCGGGACGTGCAGGTGCACGTCCGTCTGCGTGAACGCATCGAGCGGAATGCCGAGAGCTCCGGCGCGCGCCCGCAACAGGCTCCACGCCGCCTGCGCCGACTCTTTCATCACGTCCCCGAGCTGCCCGGTCAGGGTGATCTGGCCCTTCCCCGGCATCTGGATCGCCTCGATGAACATGATGTCGCCGCCCACCGGTGTCCACGCGAGGCCGGTGGCGACGCCGACTTCCGGGCTGCGCCCCGCCACCTCGCTCTGCACCTTGGGCTGACCGGCATACTTCTCGAGGTTCTTCATCGAGATCCGGACCGCACCGGCCCGTCCCTCCACGACCTCGAGCGCCGCCTTGCGGAGCACGCCCTGGATCTCGCGCTCTAGCTGCCGCACGCCCGCCTCCCGCGTGTATTCCGCGATCAGGCGCTCGAGCGCCGCGTCGGCCAGACTCGCCCGCTCCGGTGTGAGCCCCGTCTCCTTGAACTGCCGCGGCAGCAGGAAGCGCTTCGCGATCGCGAGCTTCTCGCCGGGGGTGTACCCCGGTAAGGTGAGAACCTCCATGCGGTCGAGCAAGGGGTCGGGGATCGGCGCGAGGCTATTCGCGGTGGCGATGAACATGACGCCCGAGAGATCGAACGGGACCTCGAGGTAGTGGTCGACGAACGAGGCGTTCTGCGCGGGATCGAGCACCTCGAGCAGCGCGGCCGTCGGGTCGCCCCGGACGTCGGCACCCATCTTGTCCACCTCGTCGAGCATGAGCAGGGGGTTGCGCGTCTCGCAGCGCTGCAGCGCATGGATGATGCGACCCGGGAGGGCACCGACGTAGGTGCGGCGATGGCCGCGGACCTCCGCTTCGTCCCGCACGCCACCGAGCGACACGCGCGTGAAGCGCCGCCCCAGCGCCTCGGCGATGCTCTGGCCCAGCGACGTCTTGCCGACGCCGGGCGGCCCCACGAAACAGAGGATGCTGCCGCGCGCCTGCGGGTTGAGGGTGCGCACCGCGAGATACTCGAGGATACGCTCCTTCACCGCCTTCAGGTCGTAGTGGTCGCGATCGAGGATCTCGCGGGCGGCCTTCAGGTCGAGCCGGTCCTCGGAGGTGCGGCTCCACGGGAGCGTGGCGAACACCTCGAGGTAGGTGCGGGCCACGTGGTACTCGGCCGACTGCGGCGACATCTGGCGCAGCCGCTTGAGCTCGCGGTCGGCGACCTTGCGCGCCTCGGGCGACAACCCGCCTTCCTCGAGCCGCTTCCCGAGCTCGGTGAGCTCGTCCTCGCCTTCGTCCTCCCCCAGCTCCTGACGGATCACGCGCAGCTGCTCGCGCAGCACGTATTCGCGCTGGTTCGCGTCGAGCCGGGATTTCACCTTCTCCTGGATCTGCGTCCCGACCTCGAGCACCTGCAGCTCGTGCCCCAGCAGCTCGGCGAGGCGCTCCAGCCGGCGGTTCACGTCATCGATCGAGAGCAGCTCGGCCTTGGCGGGCAGCGCCAGGTCGAGATTGGCGGCGGCGAAATCGGCGAGCTTCGAGCCGTCGGTGATGCCGGCGAGCACCTCGTGCAGCTCCTCCCCCAGGTACGGCGCGATGTCGATGACCCGGGAGAACTGCGCCTGCACGGTGCGCTTGAGCGCCTCGGTGCGGGCATCCTCGGGTGCACCGGACGCGAGCGTCTCGTAGCCCGCGACGAGCCAGTGCTCGGCCGGCCCCACGTCGACCAGGCGGGCGCGCTCGAGGCCCTGCACCATCACGCGCACGGAGCCGTCGCCGAGCTTCAGCATCCGGACCACGGAGCCCAGGGTCCCCACTTCGTACAGCTCGTCCGGCCGCGCCTGCATCACCGCGCCCTCCGGGGGTTCCCCGCCGGCGAGCGGCTTCACGACGCCCAGGAGGAGGCGCTTGTTCCCCTGCACCACTTCGTCGATGAGGTGCACCGCGTTCGGATCGGACAGCGCCATGGGGAGCACGACGTGGGGGTACACCACCAGCTGGCCGAGCGGGAGGATCGGAAGGCGGTCCATCTACTGCACCTTCACCGACTGGGGACCCGACAGCCGCGCCGGGATCTTGGCGAGGCGCACCTCGAGGAAGCCGTGCTCGTAGCTCGCGCGGATCGAATCGGGGTCGACCGGCACCGGCAGCCGGAAGCGGCGCTCGAACGGGCCCACCTGCACCTCCATCGCGTGGTAGTGCGGCTTCCCCTCGCGGCGCGGCTTGCGCTCGCCCCCGATGGTGAGGATGCCGTCGGCGAACTCGACCGTGAAATCCTCCGCACGCATGCCGGCGATGTCCATGTAGACCACGAGCGCGTCCTCGAGCTCGTAGATGTCCGTCGGTGGCTTCCACTTGGACGACGCCACGAACCCCACCGGTCGCCCGTGCGCGACCTCGTTGAAGTAGACCTCGAGCTCGTCGGCGATGTGCACCGTGAACGACCCCGAGCCGCGCGACGGCCGCTCAGCCACGGCGCGCTCCCACGGCCTGGCGGGAGGGTGCCGCGTACAAGGGAAATTGACCCGTCAGCTCGCGCACTTCGGCCTTGACCCGCGCCAGCGTGGCGTCGTCCTGATTCGTGAGGACCGTGTCGATCATGTCGGCCACCCTCTCCATTTCGGTTTCCGTGAAGCCGCGCGTGGTGACGGCGGGCGTGCCGATCCGGATCCCGCTCGTCACGAACGGCGACTGCGGGTCGCCGGGAATGGTGTTCTTGTTGACCGTGATTCCGGCGCGATCGAGCAGGGCCTGCGCTTCCTTGCCCGTGAGACCCTTGGGTCGCAGGTCCACGAGCATGAGATGCGTGTCGGTGCCTCCCGACACGATCGCGTAGCCGCGCTCCACGAGCGCCGCCGCCAGCGCCTGCGCGTTCTTCACGACCTGGATCGCGTACTGCTTGAATGCCGGGGTCATCGCTTCCCCCAGCGCGACGGCCTTCGCCGCGATGACGTGCTCGAGCGGGCCGCCCTGAATGCCGGGGAATACCAGCTTGTCCACGTCCTTGGCGTACGCCTCCAGACAGAGAATCAGGCCGCCGCGCGGACCGCGCAGCGTCTTGTGCGTCGTGGTGGTGACGATCTGCGCGTGCGGCACCGGCGACGGGTGAATGCCCGCCGCCACGAGACCGGCGAAGTGCGCCATATCGACCACGAAGATGGCCCCGACCTCGTCGGCGACGCTCCGGAGGGCGGCGAAGTCGATCACCCGGGCGTAGGCGCTGCCGCCCCCGACCAGGATTCGGGGCCGCTCGCGCCGGGCGATCTCGCGCACCTGATCGTAGTCGATGCGCCCGGTGTCCTCGCGCACGCCGTAGGCGGTGGGCCGAAACAGCATACCGGAGAAGTTGACGGGCGAGCCGTGCGTCAGGTGGCCACCGTGCGGCAGCGCCAGCCCGAGCAGGGTATCCCCCAGCTTCGCCACCGCGAGGTAGGCCGCCATGTTGGCCTGCGCACCCGAATGCGGCTGCACGTTCACATGCTCGGCTTTGAACAGCGCTTTGGCGCGGTCGATCGCGAGCTGCTCCACCTCGTCCACGACTTCACAGCCGCCGTAGTACCGTTTCTTGGGGAGCCCCTCGGCGTACTTGTTGGTGAGCGCCGTGCCCATGGCCTCCATGACGGCCATGGTGGCGAAGTTCTCGCTCGCGATCAGCTCGAGCCCGTGCTCCTGGCGCTCCACCTCCCGCTGGATCAGCGCGTAGATGGCCGGGTCGGCCTGCGCGAGGTGCGCGCGCCGGTCAATCATGGTTCGATCTTGGCGACGCGCCGCGCGTGGCGCCCGCCTTCGAACCCGGTGTCGAGCCAGCGGTGCAGAATCTCCATCCCCTCCTCCTCACTCACGAATCGCGACGGCAGCACGAGCACGTTGGCGTCGTTGTGCTTGCGCGCCAGCTCGGCGATCTCGGGGCTCCACGCGACCGCGGCGCGCACGCGCGGGAACCGATTGGCCACGTACGCCATACCGAGCCCCGTCCCGCAGGTAAGCACGCCGCGCTGCGCCACGCCCCGACTCACCGCGTCGGCCACCGGCTTGCCGAAGTCCGGAAAGTCGTCCGCCGGGTCCAGCGCCTTCGGGCCCACGTCCACCGGCTCGTAGCCGAGTCGGCGCAGCTCGTCCACCACCCTCTGCTTCAGCTGAAAGCCCGCGTGGTCCGCCCCGACGTACACCTGCTCAGACATGGCTGCGCCGCACCTGCGCGATCGCCTCGATGCGCTGCTCGGCGAGCCGGTCGGCCGCCCGGTAGCTCGGGATCGCTTCGTCCCGCGCGATCTCGAACACCCGCAGGATCGTGTCGTAGATCTCACCGGCCTTGTTGCGCGCCCGCTCCGGGGACCAGCCGTGCAGCTCGGCGTTCACGTTGATCAGCCCGCCGCCGTTGATCACGTAGTCGGGGGCGTAGGTGATGTGCCGCTCCTCGAGCAGGTCGCCGTGGCGGTCTTCCGCGAGCTGGTTGTTCGCCCCGCCCGCCACGATCTCGACCTCGAGCCGCCGGATCGTATCGTCGTTGATTACGGCGCCCATGGCGCAGGGGGCGAAGACGTCGGCCGGGACGCCGTAGATCTCGCTCGGCGCCACCGCCGTCGCCCCCCATTCGTCCACTACGCGCTTCACCCGCTGGGGGTCGATGTCGGCGCACACGAGCTTCGCGCCTTCGGCGTGCAACAGCTGCGCGAGATGGTACCCCACGCTGCCGCACCCCTGGAGCGCGACGGTCTTCCCCGCGAGGCGGTCTGAACCGTAGCGGTATGCCGCGCACGCCTTCATACCACGGTACACGCCGTACGCCGTCACCGGCGACGGATCGCCCGATTTGCCGATCAAGCCGGTGACCTGGTTGGTCTCCGCCTTGATGTACTCCATGTCGGAGGTCGACGTGCCGACGTCCTCGGCCGTGATGTAGCGGCCTTTCAGCGACTCCACGTGCCGGCCGTGTGCCCGGAACAGCGCCTCCCGCCGGGTCGTGCGGTTGTCGCCGAGGATCACACTCTTGCCGCCGCCGAGATTGAGCCCGGCCACCGCGGCCTTGTACGTCATCCCGCGCGCCAGCCGCAGGCAATCGACCAGGGCCTCCTCGTCGCTGCGGTAGTTCCAGAACCGCGTGCCGCCGAGGGCGGGCCCGAGCACGGTCGAGTGGATGGCGATGATGCCGCGGTAGCCGCACGACGGCTCGTAGGCGAAGCTCACCTGTTCGTGGTCGTGCTCGGCGAGCAGCGAGAACAGCTCGAACGAACGCGTGGCCCGGGGCTCACGCCCGGGGCTAACCCCCAGGGTAGAGACCGCGGGCGATGACGATCCGCTGGATTTCGCTGGTGCCTTCATAGATCTCGGTCACCTTTGCGTCGCGAAACAGTTTCTCCACCGGGAAGTCGCGCATGTAGCCGTACCCGCCGAACAGCTGCACCGCCTGCGTCGTGACCCACATCGCGGTCTCCGAGGCGAACAGCTTGGCCATGCTCGCCTGCGAAGTGATCGACTCGCCGCGGTCGCGGCGCGCCGCCGCCGCGTGCGCCAGGGCGCGGGCCGCCTCCACCCGCGTCGCCATGTCGGCCAGCTTGAACTGGACCGCCTCGAACTCCCGCAACGGCTGACCGAACTGCTTGCGCTCGGCGCAGTACGCGAGCGCGTGCTCCAGCGCCCGCCGCGCGATCCCCACCGCCTGGATCGCGATCCCCAGCCGGCCCACGTCCAGCCCCTCCATCGCGTAGACGAACCCCTGCCCCTCTTCACCCAGCAGGTGGTCCGCGGTGAGCCGGACGTCCTCGAGCGCGATCGCGGCGGTGTTCGAGGCGCGCAGGCCCATCTTGTCTTCCGGCTTCCCCGGACGATAACCCGGGGCATCGGTCGGCACAATGAACGTGGAGATCCCCTTCGCGCCGCGCCGCGCATCGGGCCGGTCGGTGCGCACCATGATCATCATGACATCCGCGGTGCCGCCGTTGGTGGCCCACGCCTTGGTGCCCGACAGCACCCACTGGTCCCCGGCCCGCAGCGCCCGCGCCGAGAGCGATGCCGCGTCCGAGCCCGATTCGGGCTCGGAGAGGGCGAAGCCGGCGAGCAGCTCGCCGCGGGCCATCGGCTTGAGCCAGCGCTCCTTCTGGCGGGAGTCGCCGTGGCGCAACAGCATCGTCGCGGGGATGGCGTTGTGGATGGAGACCGAGACGGCGACGCTGGCGTCGGCGGCCGCGAGCTCCTCGAGCGCGAGCAGATAGGTGAGTGTGTCGAGTCCCATCCCGTCGTACTCCTCGGGCGTGGACATGCCGAGGAAGCCAAGCTTGCCCAGCTCGTCGAGCACGTCGCGCGCGAAGTGCGCGGTGCGGTCCCACTCCGCCGCGTGCGGCTCGATCCGGGTGCGCGCGAACTCGCGCGCCAGATCGACGATCTGGCGCTGCGTCTCCGAGAGGCCAGCGGCCTCAATCGCGATAGACATAGAAGCCGCGACCGGTCTTGCGGCCCAGGCGCCCCGCCGCGACCATCTTTCGCAGCAGCGCCGCGGGACGGTACTTGGGATCGCCGAAATCGTGGTGGAGGATGTCGAGGATGTGGAGACACACATCGAGGCCGATCAGGTCCGCCAGGGCTAGCGGCCCGACAGGGTGGTTCATCCCCAGTCTCATGATCTGATCCACCGCGTCCGGCGCCGCCACCCCTTCCATCACACACGAGACGGCCTCGTTGATCATCGGCATCAGGACGCGATTGGAGACGAACCCGGGCGAATCATTCACGACGACGGGAGTCTTGCCCAGCGCCTTCACAACCTCCACAACCTTCACCACGGTCTCATCCGCCGTCTCCATGCCCCGGACCACCTCGACCAGTTCCATCACCGGCACGGGGTTCATGAAATGCATGCCGATCACCTGGCCAGGGCGCCTGGTCTGCGCGGCGATGGTGGTGATCGAGATCGACGAGGTATTGCTGGCCAGGACCGCTGCCGGCGCCAGCCGGTCGAGCTCGCGGAAGATCTTGAACTTGGTCTCGGGCTGTTCGCTCGCAGCTTCGACCACCAGCTCGGCGTCCTTCACGGCGTCGAGACTGGACGACGTCCGGATGCGGGCCAGCGCGGCGTCGCGCTGCTCGGCGGTGACCGTCCCCTTCTTGACCTGCCGCTCGAAGTTGGCGCGGATGGTGGCGAGCACGCGCTCGAGCAACCCGGGCGCGACGTCGATCAGCGCGGTGTCCCACCCGTGCTGCGCGAAGACGTGGGCGACGCCGTTGCCCATCGTCCCGGCGCCGACCACCGCGACCCGGCTCATGCCGTCGGCTCCGCCTTCCGGAACGTCCGGCTCCAGGCGACGAGCGCAACCGTCCCGACGAGCATCACGAGCGTCGTTACGATCCCCCCCTCGGGCCCGAACGCGCCTCCGTCGATCCAGCCGTGCGCGCCGGCGCGGTACGCGATTGCCGGCTGGGGGAAGACATACCCGCTCACCGGCGCTTCGAAGCCGAGGGCGAGCGTCGCATTCCAGCCGAAGTGCGCTCCCCACGCGAGCGGCATCGCGCCGGGTGAGAAGAAGGCGCACGCCAGCCACACGCCCGCCAGCGCGACGTTGACGGTGGAAAACGCGGTGGCGCTCGGATTGCCGAGGTGCGCGAGCCCGAAGCCGATGGCGCCGAGCGACGTGGCGGGCCCCGCGCCCAGGGCGTCGGCGAGACGGCGCAGGGGGTAGCCCCGGAAGGCCAGCTCTTCGGTGATCGCGGCGAGCAGAAACCCGGTGCCGAGCGGGAGCGTGGCCCTCCCCCAGCCCGCCCAGTCTCCGGTGTTCGTGATCGTTGCCCCGCCGACCAGCACGGCGAGTCCGGCCGCGCCCGCCGCCATCACCGCGCCGAGCAGGACTCCAGCGAGCAGAGCGGCCGGCACCCTCGTACGCGGCCGCCAGCCCAGGTACGCCCACGACCGGCGGTCGAGCACGCGGCCGACGAGCCACGTCGCGAGCGCGAAGCCGACCGCACCAGAGAGCGAGCTCCACGCCAGTGACCAGGCCGGGCCCGGCTCGGGCCCGATGCGGGACACCGCCCAGCCCGAGGCGCCACCCGCCACGCCGAACGACGCGATCCACGCGACCGCGGCGCCGGTGCGTTTCGCCCGGTCCGGAAACGAAACGCGCGCCGTCATAGGCGCGCGCGGAGGGGACTCACGGTGGGTCGCAGAACCAGGATCGCGATGCCCAGCTTCAACAGGTCGCCGAGGAGAAACGGCAGGGTTCCCAGTCGCACGGCGCTCGTGACGCTCCCCGTCAGGATCAGGAGTTGCGCCAGTCCGCCCAGGTGGATCAGCGTCAACCCGGCCAACAGCGCGAGCGCCAGGCGCCCCCACCGCTTCCCGTCTCCGGCCACCCTCCCCACCGCGAACGCCGCCACAGGGTAGGCGAGCAGGTAGCCGCCGGTGGGGCCGAGCAGCCGGGCGAGTCCCGGCAGGCCGTACGGCGTGAACACCGGCAGGCCGACCGCGCCAAGCGCCAGGTACAGGATCAGGCTCGCCGCTCCCAGCACCGGCCCGAGCAGGCCGCCGACGAGGAGCACGGCGAGGGGCTGGAGCGTGAGCGGCACGGGAGTGCCGGGCAGGGGAATCGACACCTGCGCCGCGACGGCCACGAGGGCAGCGCCCAGGATGACCGCCGCGGCGCGGCGCAGGGCGAGCGGTTGAGCCGCGAGGACGGCTGACGAGGACACCGGCATCAGAGCATCTCCACGCTTAAGGCCACCGCGTTGCCGCCGCCCAGGCACAGGGTGGCGAGCCCGGTCGTGCGGTGGCGGTCCTTGAGGGCGTACAGCAGGGTCGTGAGCACGCGCGCACCGGACGCGCCGATCGGGTGCCCCAGGGCGATCGCGCCGCCGTTGACGTTCACGCGGTCCCAGTCCCAGCCGAGCGCCCGTCCGTCGGCCAGCGCCTGCACCGCGAACGCCTCGTTCGCCTCGATCAGCTCGTAGTCCGCGATCTGCGTCTTGGCCTTCGCCATCAGGTTCCGGACCGCGACGATCGGCGCGAAGAACAGGTCCTTGGGCTCGCCCCCGCCCGTGGCGTAGGCGGTGATGCGCGCCAGGGGCGCGAGCCCGTGCGCCCGCGCGAACGCGAGCGAGGTCACGACGAGCGCGCTGGCGCCGTCGTTCAGGCCCGGCGCGTTCCCAGGCGTCACGGTCCCGTCTTTCTCGAATGAGGGCTTGAGCGCGGCGAGCGCCTCGAGGGTCGTGTCGGCTCGCGGGCCCTCGTCCTTCTCGATCGCGCCGGGACCCCGCTTCCCGGGAATCTCGACGGCCACCGTCTCCGCCTTGAAGCGGCACGCCGTCATCGCGGCGACGGCTTTCTGATGGCTCGCGAGCGCGAATGCGTCCTGATCCTGGCGGGACACGCCCGCCTTCTTCGCACTGTACTCCGCCAAGTTCCCCATGTGGGTGTTCGAGAACGAGTCCCACAAGCCGTCGTGGATCATCCCGTCGACGAGCTGGCTGTTCCCCGCCTTGATGCCGGCGCGCATCCCGAAGACGTAGTGCGGCGCGTTCGACATCGACTCCATCCCGCCGGCGACCACACACTGCGCGTCGCCCGCCTTGATCGCCTGGGCGGCGAGCATGACGGCCTTGAGCCCCGAGCCGCAGACCTTGTTGACGGAGAGCGCCGGAATGGACCCGGGAAGACCGGCGTGGATCGCCGCCTGGCGCGCGGGCGCCTGGCCCACGCCTCCCTGCAGCACGTTTCCCATGATCACTTCTTCCACCGCGGCGGGATCGATCGCGGCGCGACGCACCGCCTCCCGAATCACGAGGGCGCCGAGCCGCGGCGCGGGCAGCGGCGACAGCCCGCCCAGGTACTTGCCGATCGGGGTGCGGCAGGCGGAGAGAATGACGGGCGTTGTTTGTTCGTTTGGCATCAGTTCCACGTTCAAACTAACGGGGTCAATGCCCTCGTGCGAACCTCCTCCTGGAGTTTCGCCACGAATTCGTCCACCGGCAGCACCACCTGCTTCTTTCCCTCGCCGCGCGCGCGCACGGCGACCGTTCCCGCGTCGGCCTCGCGCTGCCCCACCACTGCCATGTACGGAACCTTGTGCGTCTCGCCGTCGCGGATCTTGTAGTTCAGGGTCTCGTTGCGCTCGTCCACCACGGCGCGCAGGCCTGCGGCCGCGAGCTGTCGCTGCACGGTGCGTGCCGCGGGAAGCTGCGTATCCGCGATCGGCAGCACGCGCACTTGCTCGGGAGCAAGCCACAGCGGGAACGCGCCCGCGAAATGCTCGATCAGGAAGCCGCAGAACCGCTCCAGGGTACCGTAGATGGCGCGGTGGATCATCACGGGGCGGTGCGGCTTGTTGTCCTCGCCCGCGTACTCGAGCCGAAACCGCTCCGGCAGCTCGAAGTCGAGCTGGATCGTCGCCCCCTGCCACTCGCGGCCGATCGCGTCGTTGAACTTCACGTCGATTTTGGGGCCGTAAAACGCTCCGCCGCCCTGATCGATGCGATAGGTCAGGCCGCGGCGCTTGAGCGCCTGCTCGAGCGCGCGCTCCGCCTGCTCCCACGTCGCGTCCGAGCCGAGCTTCTGGTCCGGCCGCGTGGCGAGGTCGAGCCGGTAGGACAGCCCGAACGTCTTGCCGAGCACCAGCTCGACGATGTCGAGCAGCTGAAAGATCTCCTGCTCGATCTGGTCCTCGCGCAGGAAGATGTGCGCGTCGTCCATCGTGAGCCCGCGCACGCGCAGCATGCCGTGCAGCGTCCCGGAGCGCTCGTTGCGATACACGTTGGCGATTTCCGCGAGCCGGATCGGGAGGTCGCGGTAGCTGCGCTGCTGCGAGGCGTAGATGAGAATGTGCATCGGGCAGTTCATCGGCTTCACCCGATACCGCACGTCCTCGGCCTCCCCCTCGCCCGCCGCCATCGGCGGGAACTGGTTCTCGGCGTAGAGCGGGAGGTGCCCCGAGCGCAGAAACAGCTGCTCGCGCGTCACGTGCGGCGTGTACACGAGCTGGTAGCCGCGCTCCAGGATCACGTCCTCGATGAAGCGCCGCAGCTGGAACTGTATCATCGCGCCCTTGGGGTGCCAGAAGATCAACCCCGGTCCGACGTCTTCCTGGATCGAGAACAGGTCGAGCTGCTTCCCCAGCAGGCGGTGGTCGCGCTTGCGCGCCTCGTCCAGCCGCTTGAGGTACGCCTCGAGGTCTTCCTTGGTGAACCACGCGGTGCCATAGATGCGCTGCAGCATCTGGCGGCGCTCGTCGCCGCGCCAGTAGGCGCCCGCGGCGTGCAGCAGCTTGAAGTGCGTGACCCTCCCCGTGCTCGCCACGTGCGGCCCGCGGCACAGGTCGACGAACGGGCCATCGGTGTAGACCGAGATGACCTCGTCCGGGCCGAGGTCGTCGATGCGCTCGAGCTTGAGCGGGTCATCCTTGAAGCGCCGCTTCGCTTCGGCGCGCGTGACCTCCTCGCGGACAAACGGGTAATCGGCCTTGACGACCTCCACCATCTTCTTTTCGATCGCCTCCAGATCCTCTGGTCCGAAGGGCCGTTCCACCGCGAAGTCGTAGTAGAAGCCGTCCTCGATCGGGGGCCCGAATCCGATCTTCGCATGCGGGAACAGCTGGCGGACTGCCGTGGCGAGCACGTGCGCGGACGAGTGGCGCAGCACGTCCAATGCCTGTGGGTCCTTGTCGGTGAGGATCGCGACCTGCATGCCGTCGGGGAGCGCCCGCGCGAGGTCCCACACCTGACCGTCCACGCGGACGGCGATGGCGGCCTTGGCGAGCCCCGGGCCGATCGCGCGGGCGAGGTCGGCGCCGGTGGCACCCGCGGGCAGCCGTTTCTCGCTCCCGTCGGGGAGCGTCACACGGATTTCCCGAGCGGTCATCGATTCAGTTGACAGGCTGGTCGGCCGGTGTGGTCGGAGAGGCGGCGGCGGGCGCCGTGAGGGGCGGCAACGTGCGGCCGTCGCGAAAATACAACGCCAGCGCGAAGGCCAGCAGTGCGCCGATCGCGAGCCAGCGCACGATACGGCTGGTGGGCAACAGGTTCGATTCGTCGGCCATGGGGGAATATTCTACCTTATTATAAGGAATGCCGCAGCCCAAGTTCGAGCTCCCGCCGCAGTACGACCCGCACGACGTCGAGGCGCCGCTGTACCGGCGCTGGCAGGAGCGCGGGGTTTTCCGGCCGCGCCCCGACGGCGAGCCCTACGTGATCGTGATCCCGCCGCCCAATGTGACGGCGATCCTCCACGTGGGGCACGGGCTCAACAACATCATCCAGGACGTGCTGATCCGGTTCGAGCGGATGCGCGGCCGGGCGGCGGAATGGCTGCCGGGCACCGACCACGCCGGCATCGCCACGCAAAACGTGGTGGAACGGCTGCTCGCGGACGAAGGCAAGACCCGCTTCGACATCGGGCGCGAGGCGTTCGTGGAGCGCGTGTGGCGGTTCGTGCGGGAGACGGGCCCCATCATCCTCGAGCAGCTCAAGGTGATCGGCTGCTCGTGCGACTGGAGCCGCACCCGCTTCACGTTCGACGAGGCCTACTCCCGCGCGGTGCGCGAGGCGTTCGTGCGCCTGTGGGACGAGCGGCTGATCTACCGCGGGCATCGCGTAATCCATTGGTGCCCGCACTGCCTCACCGCCCTCTCGGACGAAGAGGCCGAGTCCGTGGAAACCAGCGGGAACCTCTACTACATCAAGTACCCCCTGGCCGACGGCACGGGCTCCGTCACGGTGGCGACGACGCGCCCCGAGACCATGCTCGGCGACACGGCGGTGGCGGTGCACCCGGACGACCCGCGCGGCCGCCCCTATTTCGGGAAGAAGGTCCGCTTGCCGATCGTGGGGCTCGAGATTCCCGTCATCGGGGACGAGAGCGTGATCCGCGATTTCGGGACGGGATTCGTCAAGGTGACCCCCGCCCACGATGCCAGCGACTTCGAGATCGGCGTGCGGCACAAGCTGGAGATGCCGCTGATCATGACCGAAGACGGGCACATGGCCCATCCCACTCGGGTGCCGAAGCAGCTCGCGGGCCTGGACCGCTTCGAGGCGCGCAAGCAGATCGTCGCGCTGCTCAAACAACAGGGATTGCTCGAGAAGGTCGAGCCGCACCCGCACGCCGTGCGCCGCTGCTACCGCTGCGACACGATCGTCGAGCCGCGGCTCTCGGACCAGTGGTTCGTGAAGATGCAGCGCCTCGCCGAGCCGGTGCTCGCGGCCTACCGGAACGACCAGTTCCAGATCGTCCCCGAGCGCTGGCACGCCACGTTCGAGAACTGGATGGAGCACATCCGCGACTGGAACATCTCCCGCCAGCTGTGGTGGGGCCACCGCATTCCGGTATTCACCTGCGTCAAATGCAAGCACCAGTGGGCCGCCCGGACCGACCCGACCACCTGCCCCAAGTGCGGCGGTTCGGTAGAGCAGGATCCCGACGTGCTCGATACCTGGTTCTCGTCGTGGCTGTGGCCGTTCGCGACGTTCGGTTGGCCGGACGCGACACCGGACCTCGCGCGCTTCTACCCCGGCCATACGCTGGTCACCGCGCCAGAGATCCTGTTCTTCTGGGTAGCCCGGATGCTCATGTCCGGCTATCACTTCATGCACACGAAGCCGTTCGCGACCGTGTACCTGCACGGCACGGTGCGCGACACGCAGCACCGCAAGATGTCCAAGTCGCTGGGCAACGGGATCGACCCGCTCGACGTGGTGCGGCTGTACGGCGCCGACGCCCTGCGCTGGACGCTGATCGCCGGCAGCTCGCTCGGCGCGGACGTGCTCCTCGACCCGAACGACCTCGATACGACGTTCGCGCCGGGCCGGAACTTCGCGAACAAGCTGTGGAACATCGGCCGCTTCATCCTGGCGCAGCTGCGGGACGATGTTCAACCGATCGACCGTTTCGAACGGCGGACGCTCCCCCTGGCTGACCGCTGGATTCTGATGCGGGCGAACGACGCCGTGCAAGCTGCTACAGGGTTCCTGGAGCAGTTCAGACTCGACGAGGCGGCCAAGCGGTGCTACGAGTTCGTGTGGGGTGAGCTCGCCGACTGGTACGTGGAAGCAGTCAAGCCGCGCCTCGCGGCGTCGGGGGCCGCGACGGCCGCCGAGACCGGCGGGCCGCCGGCCGGAGCGGCTCGCGACGCCGCGCGAGCTGTGCTCGCGCACTGCTTCGACACGGCGCTGCGACTGCTGCATCCCGTAGTGCCGTTCATAACCGAGGAGCTGTGGCAGAAGCTACCGGGGCGGAAAGCAGACGAACTGCTGGCAACCGCCAGCTGGCCGACGTTCCAGCCGGACCTGGTCGATTCGGAGCTGGACCTTGCGTTCCTGCGCGTGAAGCAGGCGGTCGAGAAAATTCGGATCATTCGAGCCGAGTACAAGGTGCCCCCGAAAGCACGTCTGCGGGCCAGCATCAAACCGCGCGGCCGCGATCGCCGCAGCGTGTTCGAAGCCGAGAGCGACACGATCAAGCGCCTCGCACAGGTCGAGGAGCTCACGTTCGATGGCGGGACGAAGGGCCCAGTCGCGTACGCGGTGTTCGGCGACGGCAGCGAGGTGTCGGTCGCGCTCGAGGGCGCGATCGACGTGCAGCAGGAGTGCCGCCGTCTCTCGGGCGAGCTCACTCGGCTCGACCAACAGCTCAGTACGCTCGGCACGAAGCTCACGAACCAGAACTTCGTCGCTCGGGCGCCCGCCGAGGTGGTCGCCCGCGAGCGCGAGAAGGAGCGGGCGTGGCGCGACCAGCGGCACGCATTGGCCGACAAGCTCAGGTCGCTGGGCTGCTCGTAGTCGCCGCGCTCGGCGCCGGGGGAGCGGCGTGCGCCCGCCAGGGGGAGCCGCCGGGCGGCCCGCCCCACACGACACCGCCCCAGATCGTGCGCGTCATGCCGGAGTCCGGGGCCGTGGTGCCGGGGTGGAAGGGCGACGCGGTCATCGAGTTCGACGAGGTGATCGACGAGATGCCGGGATCTCGCGGGGGAGGAGGAGGCGGAGGAGGAGGAGCGGCTCCCGTCACCGGCCTGGCGCGCCAGATCGTGTTGTCGCCGGTGGCGGGCGACGTGCGCGTGTCGTGGCACCGCAGCGCGATCCACGTTAAGCCTGCCGAGGGGTGGAAACCGAATCGTGTCTATCACCTCGAGCTGCTCTCGGGTATCGTCGATCTGCGGCGCAACGTCATGAAAAAAGGGACGACGGTGATCTTTTCGACCGGGGCTCCCCTGCCCCATGCCGCGCTCGCCGGGACCGCGGTGCAATGGGTCGAGCAACGCGCGCTGGTCGGGGCCGTGATTCGCGCCGCGCCGCTCCCCGACACGGTCGCCTACGTCACCCTCGCAGACTCCGCCGGCGACTTCCATTTGAGCGACATCCCGCCGGGGCGGTATCTCGTGTGGGCGATCCAGGACCAGAACAACAACCGCCAGATCGACCGGCGCGAGCCGTTCGACTCGATCACCGTCGCGGTCGATTCCGGCGCGAGCGCCGTGCTGTGGGTGTTCGCGCACGACACGGTGGGCCCCCGCATTCGCGGCGTCGATCCGGTGGACTCCGTCGCCTTCCGCGTCCAGTTCACGGCGGCGCTCGACCCTCGCCGGCCGCTCGACACCGCCGCGGTGCGCGTGTTCGCGCTCCCCGACACCACGCCCGTAGCGGTGCGGGCGCTGTTCACGAGTGCACAGTACGACTCGCTGCAGGCCAAGGCCCGGGCCGCGGCCGACTCCGTGCGCCGGGCGAGGGACACGACCGCCCGCCGCGACACGCTGCGAGCCCGCGGCGCGCCCCCCCACCCCCCCGCGCCCCCGCCGCCCCCCCCGCTCCGGCCGGCTGTGCGGGACACGAGCGCCGCTCGGGTCGATACCACGAAGATCCGCCAACTTTTGAAGCAGCGCCTCGTGCCGTCCGACCGGCTCGTCGTCCAGGCAGCGCAACCGCTCGAGCCGGGCAAGAAGTACCTGATCCGCGTGCGCGACGCGACCAATCTGAGCGGTGCCGTTGCCGCAGAAGCCCACGGCGTGCTCACCGTCCCCGTGCCGAAGCCCGCCCCCGCCCCCCGGGACACCACCCGCGCGCCGCGCGACTCCATCAAGCCGCCATGAGCGACCCTCGCCGCCGGCTGCCGGCCGTCGAGGCCTTGCTTGCCGAGCGCGACATCGCCGCGCTGCTCGCGACGCACCCCCGCAGCTTGGTGCTGCGCGCCGTGCGGGAGACGATCGACGCCGCCCGCGCCGACGGGGGAACGGTACCGCTGGAAGGATGGGGCGCCGCCGTGCGCGCCCGGGCGTACCGTCTCGCCGCGCCCTCCCTCGGGCCCGTGATCAACGCCACCGGCGTGGTGCTGCACACGAACCTCGGCAGGGCGCCGCTCGCGGCGACGGCGATCGCGGCGCTGCGGCGCGTCGCGGGTGAGTACGCGAACCTGGAATACGATCTCGCCCGGGGAACCCGTGGCTCTCGCCACGGGCTCTGCCGGGGCCTCCTCACCGAGCTCACCGGGGCCGCCGACGCGCTCGTGGTGAACAACGCCGCAGGGGCGCTGCTGCTCGCGCTCTCGGCACTCGCCCGCGACGGCGAGGCGATCGTGTCGCGCGGCGAGCTGGTGGAGATCGGCGGGGCGTTCCGCATTCCCGACATCATGGCGCGGTCCGGGGCGAAGCTCGTCGAGGTCGGGGCGACGAACCGGACGCACCGCAAGGATTACGAGGGCGCGATCGGACCCGCCTCACGCCTGCTCCTCAAGGTGCACCGCTCCAACTTTCAGTTGACCGGCTTCACCGCCGACGTGCCGCCGCAGGAGATCGTCGCCGTCGCCCGCGCTGCCCGGATCGCGAGTCTGTTCGACCTGGGGAGCGGCCTGCTGCTCGATCTCGTGCCGTGGGGTCTCGCGGGCGAGCCGACCGTGGCCGAGGCGCTCGCCAGCGGCGTCGACGCTGTCGCGTTTTCGGGCGACAAGCTGCTGGGCGGGCCGCAGGCGGGCATCCTGCTCGGCACAAAGGCCGCGATCGAGGCCTGCCGCACCGATCCGCTCGCCCGGGCGGTGCGGGCGGACAAGTTGACCCTCGCGGCGCTCGAGGCAACGCTCGCGCTTTATCGCGATCCAGAAACCGCCCGGCGCGAGATCCCGGTACTCCGAATGCTGACGGAAGACGTCGAGCAGATACGTCAACGCGCAGAGGCGTTGCACGAAGGCGTGGGCAAAGACGCCGAGGTCATCGCCGGCGAATCGGAAGTGGGCGGTGGCTCGTTCCCCGGGGCCACGCTCAAGACCTGGCTCGTGCGGTTGTCTCCCGGACGCCGGACCCCGGACACCGTGACGGCCCGGCTGCGGGCGGCCGATCCCCCGGTCATCGCCCGCATCGCGGACGACCGCGTGGTCCTCGACCCGCGAACCATCTTCCCCCACCAGATCGAGCAGGTCGCCCGCGCCGTCCGTGCCGCCCTCGATGCGTGAGGGCCAGCATCGGGCCGCGTTTCTGGACCGCGACGGCACGATCGTGGACGACCCCCCTCCCGGCTTTTTGCACGAGCCGGGGAAGGTGCGGCTGCTCCCAGGCGCCGCTGCCGCCATCCGGCGGCTCAACGACGCGGGCTGGCTCGTGGTGGTGGCGACCAATCAATCGGGAATCGGGCGCGGTCTGTACGACGCGGCGGCCTACGGCGCGGTCCAGCGTCGCCTGACCGAGCTCCTCGCCGCGCACGGCGCACGCGTGGACGCCGCGTACTTCTGTCCGCATTACCCGGACGCCGACGGACCGTGCGACTGCCGCAAGCCGGGCGTGAAGCTCTTCCGCGACTCCAAGGACGCGTTGGGGATCGACTTGCAGCGGTCGTACTGGGTCGGGGATCGCTTGAGCGACGTCGTGCCGGCGCGCGCCCTGGGCGCCGGCACCGCACACGGGATCCTCGTCGCGACGGGACATGGCGCGCGGTATCGCGCGCAGGCAGAGGCGCTCGGCATGGTGCTCGTCCCCGACCTCGCGGCCGCCGTCGACCGGATTGTGCAGGGGAAATAGCGGCGGCAGATTCCCGGACGACATGGAGCCACACCCGGCCGGATGGGGAATCTGCGCGCTGGCGGTCTCGCTGCTACTGCCGCCCGCCCACCTGCCCGCGCAGCGGCTGCGGCAAGCCGCGCCGCCCAAAGGCTCGATCGCGGCCGGGGCCACCGTTCAGGACTCGCTCGTCCGGCGCGACGTGCTCCTCGCCGCCGAGAGCACCTACGCGCAACAGTGGAAGCTCACCGCCACCGCCGGGCAGATCGTCACGATCGATCTCGTCTCCGAGGCGTTCGACGCGTACACCTTCCTGCTCGGCCCGGGGCTCGACAGGCCGCCGCAGGACGACGACTCGGGCGGCCGGTGCAACGCGCGGCTCACGGTGCGGCTGCCGCAGACCGGCGACTACACGATCGTCGTCACCAGCACGGACAAGCTCGCCACCGGTCCGTTTTCGCTGAGCGTGAGCGCCGGTGCGAAGCCCAAGTCGCTGACCCCCTGCCCGCGGTGACGCCGGTCCGCGTAGCGGTGCTCATCTCGGGGGGCGGCACGAACCTGCAGACGCTGCTCGACGCGCTCGCGGATTCGGAAGTCGCGCGGGTCGACCGCGTGGTCTCGAGCCACGCTGCCGCCGGCGCGCTCGAGCGGGCGCGCCGCGCGGGGGTGCCCACCACGGTGCTCGCCGACCCGAGCGACGCGGCGCAGCTGCTCGCGAGCCTGGGCGACGCCGGACTCGTGGTGCTGGCCGGGTATCTCAAACACGTGCCGGCCCCGGTGGTCGCCCGCTTTCGGCTGCGCATGATTAATATCCATCCGGCGTTGCTGCCCGCTTTCGGCGGCCCCGGGATGTACGGGCGCCGCGTGCACGAGCGGGTGCTGGCGAGCGGCGCCGCGATCTCAGGCGCGACGGTGCACTACGTGGACGAGCAGTACGACCAGGGGCCGATCATCGCCCAGTGGCCCGTCCCCGTGCGCTCCGGGGACACACCGGAGACGCTCGCGGCGCGCGTGCTCGCGGTGGAGCATCGATTGTTGCCCCTGGTCGTGTTGGAGCTGGCGCGGAAGGGGGTGCCGGGGGCGCCCCTGAAACTGTACGCCGACGGAATCGGCTTTCGCGCCGCCGACGAGGCCACAGTGACACTCAGGCAGACCGATGGAACGAAGGAACGAGGGAAAGGGGAGACATGACTGGATTGCGGTTAGTTTTGCTCTCGCTTTCCATCATTCCATCGTTCCAGCTTTCCGCCCAGACGGTCGACGACCTCGCGATCCGCTTCGCCGGCATGACCGCGGTCACCGGCCTCGAGCAGGCGATGACCGACACGCTGCTCACGCTCGTTCCGGGGAGCATCCGCGACCGCGCCGGGAATGTGACCGTGAGTCTCGGCAGCGGGACGCCGAAGCGACTCGTCGCCTGTGCGCTCGACGAGGTGGGATACGTGGTCGGCAACATCACGCCCGACGGCTATCTCACGCTGCGGCGGGTGGGTGCGCCGCCCACTCCGCTGTTCGACCAACAGCTCGAGGGCGAGCGGGTGACCGTGTTCGGCGCGCGCGGGGCGGTGCCGGGGATCGGCGCGGTGCGCTCGACCCATCTCACGCGTGGCCGCATCGGGCCGAGTAGCCCTGATCCGGTATTCACGGTGGACAACGCCTACGTGGACCTGGGCGCGGCGTCCGCCGCGGACGCCCGCGCCCTCGGCATCGACCTGCTCTCCCCCGTGTCGCTCGCCAAACGCCCCCATCGGTACGGCGATCGTCTGCTCGCCGCGCCCGCCGCCGCCCGGCGCGCGAGCTGCGCGGCGCTCGCGGCCGCCGTCCAGGGAAAGCCGAAGGTCCGCGGCACGGTCGTCGCGGCGTTCACCGTCCGCAGCCTGTACGCCACCACCGGAGTCGAGGCCGTGCAGTCTCTCCAGGGCCCCTTCGCTGAAGCGCTCCTCCTGTGGAGTGGTCGCCGCACCGCGGCCGGTCGAGCGCCAGCCGACACGCTGGCGCTCGCCACGCGCTACACCGACACCGCCGTGGAGACAGTGTCGCTCAAGGATGGGGACGCGCTCGCGAAGCGGCTCGTCCGGTGGATGGAGGCTCGGTGAGGGCGCTGGGGATGAGCACGCTGGTCGCGACGCTGCTGTGGGGCTCGCTGTGGGCGCAAGACAGTGCTCGCGTGGCCGAGGCTCAAGCGGTCCTGGCTCCGCTCGTCGAGGCCTATGGCGTCTCCGGCGCCGAGGGTCCGGTGCGCGAGGCGGTGAAGCGCCTGCTGCCGGCGTGGGCACAAGCCGAGACCGACACGGCGGGCAACCTGTGGGTGCGCGTCGGTAACGGCGACCCGGTCGTCGTGTTCATCGCGCATCTGGACGAGATCGGCTTCACCGTCACGGGCATCCGGGACGACGGGTCGCTCGAGTTGCAGACGCGCGGCGGCTTCTTCTCCTCGCTGTTCGAGGGGCAGCCGGCGCTGGTGCACACCCCGAAGGGCGACGTCCCGGGGGTGTTCATGCCGCGCGACTCCGGGCTCGTGCGGCACACACCGCCGCCGCTGCGCGTGGACGTGGGCACGACCTCGCGCGCGGCGACTATGGCCCGGGGCGTGAGCCCCGGGAGCACCGTCACCATGGCCAAGCAATTCGTACGCCTCGCAGGCACGCGGGCGACGGGCCGTTCGTTCGACGACCGCGTCGGCTGCACCGCACAGCTGCTGGCGCTGCGCCACCTGGACCGCGCCGCGCTCAAACATCAGGTCATCTTCGTGTTCTCGACGCGCGAGGAGATCGGCCTCGAGGGTGCGCACGCCGCGGCGGCCGCGCTCGGGAAGACGGCCCAGCGTGTACATGCCATCGACACGTTCGTCTCCGCCGACTCACCCCTCGAGCTGTCCAATTTTGCGGTGGCGCCGATCGGGCAGGGCGCGGTGGCCCGCGCGCTCGACAACTCGTCGATCACGCCCCCTGCCTATGTGGACTCGCTCGTCCGGGTCGCGCGCGCGCGCGGCGTGAAGCTCCAGGTCGGCACCACCAACGGGGGAAACGACGGCTCAATGTTCACGTCGTACGGCGTCGTCGACGTCGCGATGGGCTGGCCGCTCCGCTACTCTCACTCCCCCGCTGAAGTCGTGGACCTGCGCGACGTCGTGAGCCTCGCCGACATGATCCAGGCGGTGGCCGAGACCTGGTGAGAGCGCTGCTGTCGGTCTCGGACAAGCGCGGGGTCGTCGAGTTTGCACGCGAGCTCGCCGCGCTGGGTTGGGAGATCGTGTCCACCGGCGGCACGGCCGACACGCTGCGCAAGGCCGGCGTGTCCGTCGTCCCCATCGAGCAGGTCACCGGATTCCCCGAGATCATGGACGGGCGGCTGAAGACGCTGCACCCCAAGGTGCACGGCGGCCTACTGGCGCGGCGCGGGAACGCCGGCGACCGCGCGGCGCTCGCGCAGCACGGCATCACGCCGATCGATCTCGTAGCGGTGAACCTGTATCCGTTCCGCGAAACCGTCGCCCGGCCCAACGTCGGCTTCGAGCAGGCGATCGAGCAGATCGACATCGGCGGCCCGTCGATGCTGCGTTCGGCCGCGAAGAATCACCAGGACGTGATCGTCGTCGTGGATCCCGATGACTACCCAGTGGTGATTTCGGCCTTGAAGAGTGGAGCCCTAGCCCCGGGCGTCAGCCCGGGGCTCCGCCGGGAACTCGCCGCGAAAGTCTTCGCCCACACCGCCGCGTACGACGCGACTATCCACACTTATCTGATGAAGGACCGGCCCGGGTGGCCCGAGCGGATCACGCTCGCGCTCGAGCGCCGTCAGGAGCTGCGTTACGGAGAGAATCCCCACCAGGCGGCCGCGCTGTACGCGGCCGACGAGCCGGGCGTCCGTGACCTGGAGCAGCTGCACGGCAAGGAGCTGTCGTTCAACAATCTGCTGGACGTAGACGCGGCGCTCGCCGCGGTGGCGCCGTGGAGCGGGTCCGATCGCGTCGTGTGCGCCATCATCAAACACACTACGCCGTGCGGCATCGCGCTGGGCCAGCGACCCGCCGAGGCATACGAGCGGGCGCTCGCGACCGACCGCACCTCGGCGTTCGGGTCGGTGATCGCCTTCAACGCGAGTGTCGACCGTGCGGCGGCCGCCGCGCTGCGCGAGCTGTTCGTCGAGGTGGTGGTCGCGCCGGCGTTCGCGGATGATGCCCTGAGCGCGCTGCGGGAGAAAAAGAACCTGCGCGTCATCCGGCTCGCCGCCGATCCCCAGCCGCCGGGCTGGGATTTCAAGCGGATCCGCGGCGGCTTTCTGGTGCAGGAGCGCTCCCGACCGGGCGCGGTGGGGGCCGAGTCCGGCTGGAAGGTCGCCACCAGACGCGCCCCGACCGACACCGAATGGCAGGACTTGCGGTTCGCCTGGGCGGCCGTCGGAGCCGTCAAGTCGAACGCTATCCTGCTCGCCAAGGGGGAGGCGGCGATCGGTATCGGGGCCGGGCAAACGTCCCGGGTAGACGCCTCGTTTCTCGCGGTCCACAAGGCGCGCCAGCAAGGCCACGATCCGGCGGGTGCGGTGTTAGCTTCCGACGCGTTCTTTCCCTTCCCCGACGGGGTAGAAGAGGCAGCCCAGGCGGGGGTCCGGGCGATCATCCAGCCGGGCGGCTCCGTGAAGGACGCCGACGTGATCGCGGCCGCCGACCGGCACGACCTCGCGATGGTGCTGACGGGCCTGCGGCAGTTCCGCCATTGACCGACATGACGAGCATGCGCACCAGGACGAGCATGAGCCACGCAGAGCAAGCGGTGAAGATGCCGGTGACCGAGCGGATGGTGTCCCCCATGCCCCTCGTCGTGGGCGCGCCCGAGTCGCCACCCTACCTCATGGCCACGCTCGTCAGCCTGGGGGCGCTGATTCTGTACGGGGTGACGCTCGCGCCGACCACGCAGTTCTGGGACACGTCCGAATACATCGCCGCGGCGTACGTGCTGGGCATACCGCACCCGCCGGGCAATCCGCTGTTCACGATCATCGCGCACGTCTGGGGGCTGCTGCCGCTCGCCGCCGGGTATGCGATGCGCATCAACCTGCTCGCCGGTGTGACCAGCGCCGTCGCGGCGGGGTGCTGGTTCCTGGTGGGCGAGCGCTGGATGCGGGCGTGGGTACCGGCCGTGTGGCCGCGGCGGCTCGCGGCGCTGGCGGGCGCGATCTGCTCCGCGACGGCGTTCACGGTCTGGAATCAATCGGTCGTGAACGAGAAGGTGTACACGCTGTCGTTGCTCTCGGTCGCGCTGGTGCTCTGGCTCATCGTGCGGTGGGACGACCAGCCACCCGGCGAGGCGCACGACCATCACTTGCTGCTGATCGTATATCTGCTCGCCCTGACCGCGACCAACCACATGATGGGAGTCCTGGTCGGGCCCGTGGTGGTGATCCTGCTGTTGCCGTCGCTCAAGACGCAGCGCCCGCCGGACGACGCGTCGCGCCGGGAGGAATGGTCGCAGTGGTTCCTGTTCTGCAGCGTGTACGGCATGATCGTGGCCACGGGTCTCGAGAACGCGATGCCCCTTAAGGCCGCGGGCGTGCTGTTCCTGGCCGCACTCGCGAACGCCGTGTTCCGGGCCCGGAACTGGGACTTTGCGCTCGCGGTGCTCGGCGTGGCTGTCGTGGGTCTCTCCGTGTACCTGTTCCTGCCGATTCGCTCCGCCCACTTCCCACCGATCAACGAAGGGGAGCCGACCAGCGGGCAGGCGCTGTGGGACGTGCTCACGCGCCAGCAATACGGCAAGCCGCCCGTGAGCCAGCGGCAGGCGTCGATCGCCGCGCAGATCGGGATGTGGCTGCAGTACTTCAGCTGGCAGTGGGGCCGCGACTGGATGGGGGGCCTGCAGCGCGGACTCGCGGTCGTGTTCGGCGCGCTCGGCCTGCTGGGCGCATGGCGACACTGGAGGGCCGACCAGCGCACCGCGCTCGCGATGACGACGCTGATGACGACCTTCACGCTGCTCTTGATCTTCTACCTGAACTTCAAGTACGGCTACTCGCAACGCCCCGATCTGGCGCAACCGCTGCACGAGGTGCGTGAGCGCGACTACTTCTTCATCGCGTCGTTCGCGCTGTGGGGCGTGTGGGTCGGGATGGGGCTCGCCACGCTGATGGAGTGGGCGGCGGAGTGGCTCGAAGACCGTGAGCCCGACCCGGAACGCCGCTGGCGGTTCGCCACGCCCGTGCTGCTGCTCGCGCTGATCCCGCTCGCCGGCAACCGGCTCACCGCGCCGCGCGCCGGCGAGACGCTCGCCCGGGACTTCGCCTCCGACATCCTGCAGTCGGTGGAGCCCTACGGCATCCTCGTCACGGCGGGGGACAACGACACCTTCCCGCTCTGGTACGCGCAGGAGGTGGAGGGAATCCGCAAGGACGTCGTCGTGCTGAACCTGTCGCTCGCCAACACCGACTGGTACCTGCGACAGCTGCAGCGCCGGCCGATCTACGACTTCGACCCCGACAAGGCGCCCCCGATCTACCGCGGCCGCACCTGGCCCAAGCCGAGCGGCAAGGTGTTGAGCTTCACAGACGCGCAGCTCAACGGGCTCGAGCCCGTGTACTTCCTCGAGAAGAAGACCACCATCAACCTGGGCGGCGTCGGGGTGACGCTCGATCCCGCGCAGCTCGGCCGCCAGTACCTCGAGAAGGCGGACGTGGTCACGCTGCAGGCGATCAAGGACCAGATGGGGAAGCGGCCGTTGTACTTCTCGCGCACCGTCGGGCCCTACGCCGATCAGTTCGGCCTCACGGGGTATCTCGAAGGCCAGGGGTTCGTGCGCAAGCTGCACCAGGACCCCATCGCCGAGTCCGACAGCATCAAGGGAATCCAGGGCCTGGGGTACGTGAACGTGCCGCGCACCGAGGCGCTCGCGTTCCAGGTGTACCACGGCGACACGGCGGCGCGGCACCGCCCGCGCGGCTGGGTCGACAAGCCGTCCGAGGGGATCCTCGCGACGTACGGCATCGTGTACCAGGGACTGGCGCAGCTGCTGCAGAAGCAGAACCCGCAGGAGGCCGCCAGGGCATTGGTGCTCGCCGACTCGATCTTCAAGAACACCAACTACGGGTTCATTCCACCGCCGGAGCGTTGACCCGTCTCAATTCGCATCAGGGGCCCAGCGCAGCGCGATTGGGAACCGTTACCTCGGCGTGCCTGTCGCCATCCTTGGGGGGATAACAACCCCCTTAGCGACAGCGATGATCACTCACCAGGCGAACGGCGTTGTTGCGCAAGTCGAGGCCGCGCTGGCGGCGTGCCAGCAGTTCCTGCCCAATGGCTTTGCTTGCCACGCAGTGGCTCGCCGGATTGCGGAGTGCTACGAGAACGATGCCGACGGCACGTCCGGCTTTTGGATCGCCCGGCCGCGCTGGACGGTCGGGGGACGTCCGACCGTTCGGGCGGTGTTCGAAGTGGTGCGTGCGGATGGCACCAAGGGCGTGTGGGACGCGCTGACGCGGGAGGAAGGAGAGGTGCTCGCCGACGTCCTCACGGATCTCTCGCTATGACAATCCGGCCGTTCCGGTCTATTTCGCGGTAGCGTTGACCGGCGCTCGTCCAGGCCGCTACGTTAGCCTAACGTTGGAGGGCTAGACCTAACTGGTAAGGCGGCGGTCTTGAAAACCGCTGGGCGCAAGCCCGTAGAGGTTCGAATCCTCTGCCCTCCGCTGTATCGCACTTCCGCCTGCCCGTACCGCAAAAGCCTCCCACTCGCCTGCGTGCCGCACGTCCGCCAACGAAGACTCTGCTAAAGGCCCATTCACAACGCGTCACTGAGCAGCGGGCAGCGCAAACGCCACGTAGCTCGCCGGTGCCTGCTGCCCTCTCGACTTGCCGCTGCTGGCGGCGATCACCACGAATTGCCGCCCCTTCACCTCGTACGTAGCGGGCGTCGCGTTCCCCGGCGCCGGCAGCATCGTCTCCCACAACAGCGCGCCGGTCGCCTTGTCGAACGCGCGGAACTTGCTGTCATAGTTCGTCGCGCCGATGAACAGCACGCCGCCCGCCGTGACCACCGGACCGCCGTAGTTCTCGCATCCGGTATTTGTTATTCCCTGGGCCGCGAGCTCGCGATACTCCCCCAGCGGGATCTTCCAGAGATACTTGCCCGTACTTAGGTCGATCGCGTTCAGCGTGCCCCAGGGCGGTTTGATGGCCGGATAGCCATCGGGGTCGAGAAACCTGTCGATTTGGGGGCGGTACTTCTGGTCGATCGGCGAGGCCACGGTCGTGGCCACCGCTGCCTGGGCCTGCTCCCCCGTGAGGATGTAATGCTGGATGGCCGATAAAGCGTCCGAACCGAGCCGCGCGAACCCCGGCATCCGCCCGCTCCCATCCGAGAGGACGGCATGGATCTCGGGCGTCGTGAGGCGGTCCGTCAGATCGAGCAGCGACGGGAAGGCCGGTGGTGTCCCCTTCCGGTCGACGCCGTGACAGCCCGCGCAGTGCGTCGCGTACAGCTCTCTGGCGCTCGTCGCCACCGCCCGTGGCGCACGCTGCACCAGGCTCACGATCCACGCCATCTCGTTCGCGTTGACGTACAGCACCGACGTGGCGGGATCGAACGCGGCGCCGCCCCATTCCCCCCCGCCGTCCAGGCCGGGGAACACGATCGTGCCCTGTAGGCTCGCCGGGACGAACTGGCCGCCGCTCCGCACCGCTCGGAAGCGCTCCAGCGCGGCGCGATGTGCTTCGGGCGTGCGCTCGGTGAGCATGTCCTCAGTCAGTCGCTGGCGCGCGAACGGCTCCGGTATGAGCGGGAGCGGCTGAGAATCGGCCGTCACCTCACCCTCGACGTCCGACGGCGGGTATCTGCGGTATTGGATCGGGAAGAGCGGCTTCCCGGTTTCGCGCTCGAACACGAACACGTGGCCCGACTTGGTGATCTGCGCGACCGCGTCGATCTGGCGACCATCGCGCCGCAGCGTGACCAGATTCGCGGGCGCCGGCAGGTCACGATCCCAGATGTCGTGCCGCACGAACTGAAAATGCCACACCCGCTCGCCCGTCTCCGCCTTGAGAGCGATGAGCGCGTCAGCGTACAGGTCGTCGCCGACGCGGTTGGCGCCGTAGTAGTCGTCGGCCGCCGAGCCCGTGGGCACGAACACCAGGCCGCGTGACACGTCGAGCGACATCCCCGCCCAGTTGTTCGCCGCGCCGGTGTACGTCCACGCGTCCTTTGGCCACGTCTCGTACCCGATTTCGCCCGGCCGCGGAACCGTGTGGAAGCTCCAGCGCAGCGTCCCGGTCCTGACGTCGTACGCTCGCACGTCGCCCGGCGGCGTCGGCAGGCTCTCGGCCGTGCGGCTGCCGAGGATGAGCAGGTCCTTGTAGACGATTCCGGGCGTCCCAAGCGAAATCATCAGCTTCTCACCGGGCCGGAGATCGTCCCGCATGTCGATCCGCCCTCCGTGGCCAAACGAGCCGATGGGGCGCCCGGTCTTCGCGTCCAACGCATAGAGGAACTGCTGCACGCCGACGAAGATCCGCTCGTCCTGGCCATCACCCCAATACGCCACACCGCGCACCCGACCGCCCTCGCCGCGCACGTGCCGGCCGTCGTACGGATCGAAGCGCCACACCAGCTGGCCCGTGGCGGCATTGAGGGCCACGACGTTGAGACTGGCGGTGGTGGCGTACAACACCCCGTGGACCACGATGGGATTGACCTCCAGCTCCGTGCCCACCGTGCCGTCGCTGGCATCGAACGTCCACGCCACCTGGAGGCGCTTCACATTGGCGCGGTTGATCTGCGTGAGAGGTGAGTAGCGCATGCTTTCCGGCCCACCTCCGTACCGGGACCACTCCTGTGCACCGAGCGTCGAGACCAACGCTCGCAGGCTGACAACCGCGACGACAGGAACGAAGTCTAGGAGTCTCACAGCGAGCACCCGTAGGATTAAGTGCAATGGCGATAGATCGTTAACTAATTCCACGTCAACCGATCTCTTGACTTCCGGCCGTGCCGTTTCCTATACGTAGACCGTGCGCCCCAGTCATAACCGGAGCTCGGATATGCCAGACGTCCCTCAGTGGGCGCGCCTCAAGACTGGTGTCAGCTACCCGCTGCGTCGCGGCGCGTGGTACCAGGTGGTGCAGGTCACACACGGCATCGCGCTGCTCGACGTGAAGCACCGGTCCATGACTGTCCCCCTGGAGCTGTTGCAGATCGCGCCGACCCGGCCTCAGGTCTGGTCGGTGGTCCCGCGCCCGCGCGACGCGGTGGACATGCCGCTCAGCTGGGGCAACATCTACGCGGTCTGCCCCAACTGCTGCGCGCGCGCCCCTCTCGGCCAGCGCGTGCCTAGCATGCCCTGCAACCGTTGCGGTGGCGAGTTCGAGATCGCCTGGTCGCTCGATCACTACCTCGCCTAGCTTGACCCTCGCGGCCGACCGCCGCTAGCCCCCGAAAATCGCCGCCGATAGCTTCCCTTTCGCACGAGCGCGAGGAAGGCAGGTGTCGTCATGTCGGTCCCGCTGACCGTCGTCATTCCGACGCTGAACGAGGAGGGCCAGATCGCTTCGGCGCTCGAGTCGCTGCGCTGGGCGGACGAAGTCATCGTCGCCGACGGCGGCTCGAGCGACCGGACGGTCGAGCTCGCCCGGGGGGGCGGCGCCGCCGTGATCGAGGTGCGAGGGAAGAGCATCGGGGCGCAGCGCAACGCGGCGATCGCGCAGGCGCGGAACGAATGGGTGCTGGCGCTCGATGCGGACGAGCGGGTGACCGACGCACTGCGCGAGGAGCTGGGACGCGTGCTCGCGACGCCGGCCCACGAGGCGTACCGCGTGCGCTGCGAGAATTACTTCCTGGGACGCGAGCGCAAGCGCGGCCGCTGGGGCCGGGACTGGCACGTCCGGTTGTTCCGCCGGGGCCGCCGCTTCTCCGAGGACCGCGTGCACGAGCGCCTCGAAGCGGTACCGGATGTAGGGGACCTGGGCGCGCCGCTCCGGCACGTGCCGTACCGCGACCTCACCCACCACCTCGAGAAGATGATCGTGTACGCTCGCTGGGGCGCCCAGGAGCTGCACGCGCGCGGCCGCCGCGCGACCGCGTGGGACCTGCTCGGCCGTCCGGCCTGGCGGTTCGTGCGTGACTACGTTGTGTACGGCAGCTGGCAGGACGGGCGCTTCGGACTGGTGACGTCGCTGCTCACGGCCTGCGCCGGCTTCCTCAAGTACGCCTATCTCTGGGAGCTCGAGCGAGCGGAGTCCGCGCGGCGCCCACGATGAGGCTGCCGATTCTGATGTACCACAAGGTCGATCGGCCTCCCCCCCCGCCGGGCGCGCGCTACCTCCGCAACTACGTGCTCCCCGAGCAGTTCGACGCCCAACTCGCCGCGTTGCGTCGCTGGGGCTACGAGACGATTTCGTTCGCCGACTGGCTCGCCTACCGGCGCCGCGAGCGCACCCTGCCGCGGCGGCCCATCATCCTCACGTTCGACGACGGGTACCGCTCCACGTACGAGGTCGCGTGGCCGCTGCTCAAGCGCCACCACGCCACCGCCAGCGTATTCCTGGTCTCGGACCTGATCGGCAAAACGAACGCCTGGGATGCGGACGAGATCCAGGAGCCCCTGCTCGACACGCGCCAAATCGCCGCGATGCGCGCGGGGCGCATCGAATTCGGATCGCACACGCGGACGCACCCGGCGCTCACCGCCCTGCCGCCCGACCGCGTCCTGGCCGAGCTGCGCGACTCTCGCACCGCCCTCGAGCAGCTGCTCGACGAACCCGTACGGGTGCTCTGCTATCCCTATGGCAAGCAGAACGCCGCGGTGCGCGCCCTGGCCCGCGAGGCAGGCTACGAGGCGGCGGTGATCGCGCGGCGCCGCCTCAACTCTCACGCGAGCGACCCGCTGCGACTCACCCGGCTCCGCATCGACACCACCACCCGACTGCCGGCGCTGCGCTGGACCTTGTTACAGCTCCGTTGGCTGTGGTGGACTTGAGATCGGCTTGAGACCGCGGGGCGATCGTACGCCATGCAAGCGGTCACCCTGTTCGGCTACGCCTTTCTCTCGAACGTCGCGCTCGCCATGCTCCCGCACGAGCCCGCCGTCATCTGGTATGGCGCGCGGCTCGGCGTGTGGCCCACTACGCTCGTCGCGACCGCGGGCACGGTGGCCGCCGCGCTGGTCGACCATCGGGTGTTCGTGCCGTTGATCGCGCGAGCGGCGGCGCGCACACGGCCGACCAGCCTGCAGCACTGGTTCAGGAGGGCCCCCTTCGCGATCGTGGCCTTGTCCGGGCTTACGCCCCTGCCCTTCTTCCCGTTCAAGGCGCTCGCCTTCACTATGGGCTATCCGCTGGGGCGCTACCTCGCCGCGGTCGCGACGCGCTCGGTGCCGCGCTACGCGCTGCTCGCCTGGCTCGGCGTGGCGGTGCGACTGCCGAGCTGGCTCATCGCCGCGTTGTTCGTGCTGCTGTTGATCCCATCCCTGAGAATGCTGCCGTGGCTCCGGCCAAGCGCGAGCTGACGTTTCTCCTGGCCGACTCGGAGCGGCGGCTGCTGCGGGCGGTGGCCGCGCGGCTGGCCGCGGGGGTGACCCCCGACCTTCTCACCATGCTTGGCGTGCTCGGCGCGCTCGGCGTCGGCGCCGCGTACGCGCTGTCACGCTTCAGCGCGGGATGGCTCTGGGCCGCGAGCGGGTGCCTCGTGGTGCAGTGGCTGGGTGACAGCCTCGACGGCACGCTGGCCCGCGTGCGCGGCGCCGAGCGGCCGCGCTACGGCTACTATCTCGACCACGTCGTCGACGCGTTTTCGACCGCCGTGATCGGCCTCGGCGTGGCACTCTCGCCGTATGTGAATCCGTGCGTCGCGCTGGGCGTGGTAATCGTGTATCTCGCCCTGTCGATCAATGTCTATCTCGAATCGAACGTGTTCGGCGTGTTTCGGCTCGCCTATGGCCGGCTTGGTCCGACCGAAGTTCGGATCATCCTGATCGCTGTCAACGCTGCGCTCGCGATGAGCGCTCCCGGGCCGACTCTGTACATCGCCGCCAACGTATCACTGGCGCTGCTCGCGATCGGAATGATTGCGATGCTGGGGGTGCGGGTAGCACAAAACCTGTCCCGACTTTCGCGAGAGGAGCCGTACCGCGGGACAACCTCTCGGCATCTCACTCCCCGACGAGCTGGCGTGCTTTCCTGAACACCGCGTGCCACATCGGCCGCGTCAGTTTCCCTGTATTCGTGTTCTGCCGACTCGGATGGTAGGAGGAGAGAACCATCGTGCCGTCCGGCAGCGTCGCGACCGCGCCGTGGGCGAACGCCGGCCGTTCGCGCGGCGCCAGCCGCGTCCACCATCCCGCCGCCTTGAGCCAGCCGTCGTGCGCGACCCGGCCCAGGGTCACCACCACGCGCAGGCGTTGCAGCAGGCGCAGCTCGGCTTCGAGGTAGGGCCGGCAGCGCTCGAGCTCCGCGAGGGTGGGTTTGTTGCCGGGCGGCGCGCACCGCGCGACGGCGCTGATGTAGCAGTCGGTGAGCTTGAGCCCGTCGTCGCGCGCCACCGCCGTGGGCTGGCTCGCGAAGCCGTAGCGGTACAGCGCCTGGTACAGCCAATTACCGCTCGAGTCGCCGGTGAACATCCGCCCGGTGCGGTTGGCACCGTGCGCCGCCGGCGCGAGCCCCACCACCAGCAGACGGGCCTGCGGGTCGCCCAACCCCGGAACCGGTTTCCCCCAGTACTCCCAGTCCGAGAACTCGCGCTTCTTTTCCCGCGCCACGCGCTCGCAATACGCGCGCAACCGCGGGCAGCGCGTGCATGCGACGATCGCGCGATTGACGCTCGTGAATGAGGAGAGCATGGACCCGTCGTTCGGGTGTCCCACGCTAAAGCATGGGGCCGACCGTCGGGGTTCTCCGGAGCGACTGTGTGCTTGTCGCGGAGGAGGACCCCGACGGTCGGCCCAGACTCACGATGGGATTTAGAACCTGATAGCGATGCCCTGCCGCGTCGTCCCGGCGATCGTGAAGCTCTCGACGGCGAGCGCCGCGGCCAAGAGCCACGGCCGCACGCGCGCCGGCGCGGCCGCCGCCGCCCCGAGCACGGCCAGGCCGCAGACGGCGGTGTAGGTGTTCAGCTGCCCGACGGTCGGACGCGGACCGAGAATAGGATTCGTCTCGCGGAACTCGTGCCAGCCGCCCTTCGCGAGCCAGCGAGTCTGCCCGGCGTCGACCAGCAGGGCCATCGTGAAGGCGCTCGCCAGCGCGAGGTCGGTCTGCGTCCAGGACAAGCGTGGGAGAGCGGGTCGCGCGGTGTTGAGCACGGTCAGGCGCATGCTGGGCCTGATGGGGTTCGTGCTCGGAGTGGCAGGCATGGTCCATACCGTTGCCCGATGCTCGCTCACCCGTGGAACGGCCCAAAATCGGTGGTCCTTTAAGGCACGCTGCGCGGCACCCTGGCCGGGCAACCCGGTGAGCGTTGCGATCGCGAGCGTAACGGCTGAGATGTGTCTCATGCGCAGCGTTGCGTGAATGCAAAGGGGGTGCCAAGCCCCGTTCTGGTGCCACCCTCTCGTCCCGCATGGCTTTCTTGCACCCCGCCATAGCTCACGCGCGCCCCGCCTGCTCAGGATCTGTTGCGGGCGCGTGACAGTATTGCCATGCCAGCGCACCTAGGGGTTGGCCGGTGTCTCGGGGCGCGGCGATGTGAAGTGAACTGCCAGAGAGGTTATGCGGGCCTGTGGCTCGAGACGCGCGGATACCCCAGGACGCCCAGATCCGCGGTGATCTCCTCGAGAATCGCCGGATCGTCAATCGTAGGCGGAATTCGGTATTGCACTCCTTCGGCGATCTTCTTCATGGTCCCACGCAGAATCTTCCCCGAGCGGGTTTTTGGCAGCCGCTTGACCACGGTGGCGGCCTTGAACGAAGCCACCGGGCCGATCCGCTCGCGGACCAGCTGCACCACTTCGCCCACGATCTCGTGATGAGGACGCCGCACTCCTGCTTTGAGTACGATGAAACCGAGCGGCGTCTCGCCTTTGAGTTCGTCGGCGACTCCCACGACGGCGCATTCGGCCACGTCGGCGTGGGACGCCAGCACCTCCTCCATTGCGCCTGTGGACAACCGATGCCCTGCCACGTTGATGATGTCGTCGGTGCGGCTCATGATCCAGAGGTAACCATCCTCATCCTTGTAGCCCGCATCTGCGGTCTGGTAGTAACCGGGGTAGGTGTTGAGATAGGACTGCTGATAGCCTCGATCATTGTTCCACAGCGTGGGCAGACACCCAGGCGGCAGAGGCAGCTTGATGACGATGTTGCCGATTTGTCCGTTGGGCACCTCCTGACCGTCGTCGCTTAGCACGCGCACGTCATAGCCCGGCACGGGCTTCGCGCACGAGCCCGGCTTGACCGGAAGCATCCCCAGGCCGACACAGTTCGCTCCCACCGGCCAGCCCGTTTCGGTCTGCCACCAGTGATCGATGACGGGCACGTGGAGCTGCTGCTCGGCCCAGAGCAGCGTGGGCGGGTCGCACCGCTCGCCCGCCAGGAACAGCGTACGGAAGCAACTCAGATCATACTTGCGTGTGTACTCGCCGTTCGGGTCCTCGCGTTTGACGGCTCGGAACGCCGTCGGCGCCGTGAACAGGACTCGCACCTGGTGCTGGGAGATCACCCGCCAGAACGCGCCGGGGTCAGGCGTGCCCACCGGTTTCCCCTCGTACAGAACCGTGGTGCTCCCATTGAACAGCGGACCGTAGACGATGTACGAGTGGCCGACTGCCCAGCCCATATCGGAGGCCGCCCAGAAACACTCGCCGGGTTTCGCGCCGTAGACGTTTGGCATACTCCATGTGAGCGCGACCAGATGCCCGCCGTTGTCGCGCACCACGCCTTTCGGGATACCGGTGGTACCCGATGTGTAGAGGATGTACAGCGGATCGGTCGCGGCAACAGGAGCACAGTCCACAGGTTTGGCGGTCGCCATCAGCTCCGACCAGTCGAGATCCCGTCCGGCGATCATCGAGGCCCGCTCCTCGGGGCGCTGGAGCACGACGCAATGCTCCGGCTTTGCCGGCGCGATCTCGATCGCCTTATCGAGCAGCGGCTTGTAGGGCACCACGCGGCCCACCTCCAGGCCACAGGAGGCCGATACGATCAGCTTGGGGCGCGCATCACCGATGCGGCTCGCGAGCTCAGGAGCCGCAAACCCTCCAAACACGACCGAGTGGATCGCCCCGACGCGGGCGCACGCCAACATCGCAATCGCCGTCTCCGGGACCATCGGCATGTAGATGATGATCCGGTCGCCTTTCCGAACACCTTGGTCGACCAGGGCTCCGGCAAAGCGCGCCACGGCGTCGAGCAGGTCCCGATAGCTGAAAACCTGAATGGTGTTGGTGACAGGACTGTCGTAGATGAGAGCCGGCTGGTCAGCACGGCCATGCTCGACGTGCCGGTCGAGAGCGTTGTAGCAGGTGTTGACGACACCACCCGGGAACCAGCGAGAGAAGGGGGGTCGCGAGGCATCGAGCACGCGGTCCCACTTCTTGTACCACGACACGGCTTCCGCCGCTTCCGCCCAGAAGCCTTCTGGATCGGCGAGCCACCGCGCATAGACCACATCGTACGTCCCGCGCATGCTCGGCCTAAGCTGCGGGCCGGCGCGCGCACACGCAACGGCGGCCGTCGGCCGCAGAGCCTCCGAACTCTCGCGGGGGTTTCCGGCACGCAGGGGCGCTTCTGCAACACTGCGAACCCGCCTATATTCGCGCGAGCTGGGGTTTTCTATTTAACTTCCTGATGCAGCACGAGTTTGGAGAGGTGGCCGAGTGGCTGAAGGCGGCGGTTTGCTAAGGGGCTCGGTCGCCTTCCCTTCTGATCCTTCCTGGTCCGAACGACAACCGCCGCGTCAGCTTGCCCGACCGCGCGCTTTCCGTCGGAGTCCGCCAAAATCCGTCCATTCCCGCTCTGGCTGCCACCAGTTTCGCCACCAGCGCATGAGGTGGCCTTTCAGCGCGCCCTCAAAACAAGTACCTCAAGCTGAGCTCCATCTGCCACCGCGACGCGAGGTCTTGGATCTGGCCGAGTGCTGGCAGCTGCAGGCGGTAGATCCCACGCCCGGCCGTCGGATCGTAACCGACCAACTGAAGCATGGGCTGCGCCGGCGGGTTCAGCGCCGTGAGGCGGGACTGCCCCCATCGTCGGTTGACGAGGTTGAGCACGTTGTACACGTCCGCTCTCAGCTCGAGAGATTGGCCTGACACCGTGGGGATGGCCTTCGTCAGGCGCGCGTTGAGAGTGCCGAACCACGCGTTGCGGCAGCTGTTGCGCGCGAGGATCCGGCCCCGCTGCCGGCGCAGGCATGGCTCGCTCTCGATGAAGCGGTTGAGCGTTCCCCAATCGGCAGAGTTTGCGAGCGCGATATCCAGCGAATCCCGCGGCACGTAGACGATGTCGTTCACCAACGGCCCGCCGCCGATCCCATCCGCATTGGCATCGCCCGTGATGGTGTAGGTGAAGGGCGCTCCCGACGCCCCCGCGTACAGCAGCGAGAGTCGGACCCGGTACGGGAGCCGGGCGACAGCGCTGAATTCGACCCGATGCGGGATGTCGAAGTAAGAGATGCCTAGGGGCCGATCGTCGAGAGTGCCATTGAGGGGGGTGTTCTGCAGGTTGGCGAACGCCTCATCTGCGTTGACGAGCGACATGCGATCACGAGCCCGCGTGTATCCGTAGAACGCACTCCCCTCGACACGATCGCCCAACTGCTTGCGCAACTGGACCGCCAGCGTGAAGGAGCGGTCGCCGCTCCGGTCGGACACGCGCACCACTGAACCGAATGCTGGCGCCCGACGCGTGGGTGTCGCAAACCCTGCCCCGCTGATCGTCCCGTAGAGCGGGCGGTTCCCCTCTCCCTGGGCCACCCCGATTGGTGGACCCAGGTTCGCGTCGCTGTAGTACCACTCGTGCACCGTCCGCGCGTACAGGACATCGACCGTACCGACGATGCCTCCCGGGAGCCGGTCATCTGCGCCGAGGGCCACCTTCAGGTTGCGCGGGAAGGTCAGGCCCGGATCGAAAACGCTCACCTGCGGCGTGGCCCCCGCTCCGGTGGTGCAGGCGATCGGCTGGTTCAGGGGGTCAAACGGCGGCACCCCCCCGCCGTCGCAGCTCAGAAACGAACTGTGCGCGCCGTCGTCCCGATAGGCGCTTCCGACCCACGCGTACGGTGGGTCACCACCGAACAGGCCGATGCCGCCCCGGATGAACGTGCGCCCCTCGCCCCCCAGATCGTAATTGAATCCGAGCCGCGGCGACCAGAGCAGAGCGCCGCTCGGCAGCATGCCGGTGTCGATGCCCAGTGCGGCTTTGAGCGAGGCGTTCGTGGCCACGGCGTCGGGCAGGAAGGTTACGTCGATCCGCAAGCCGGCGGTCAGAGTCAGGGCGTGGGTCGGGCTCCAGCGATCCTGTGCGTACAAGCCGATCTGACGCGTGTGGAACGTGACGCCGCTCGTGCCTGATGGACCGGTCAGCGCGCGCTCGTAGTGGAACGCGTGCCCCGCTGCGAGCGAGTCGAGGTTGCGGAAGTTCCACAATCCGGCCCCGAACGTCAGCTGATTGTCGTCGGAGCGTAGCAAGCCCGCATGCGCCCCCAGCGTGAGGACGTGGCCCCCGAAGCCTGCGGTGAGATTCTCCGTCACCTCGAGCGCGTTCTGCCGGAACGAGCTGGGGCACACGACGGGCGTGCCGGCCAAGAGGAGGCCCCGGTCGGCCTGCACTCTGATGATCGGATATGTCGCAGCGGGCCGGCAGCCGTCGTGCAGCAAAAGATGGCTTGCGATGAGCTCGCTCGACCAGCGATCGCGCACGAGGCTGGTCCAGATCAACCGGGATGCGTTGGCGGTTGCCGGGTCTCGTTCTCGTTGTGAGGACAGCCGGTATGTACCGTAGGCGCGATCAATGAACCCCCGCCGATCGCCGTCGGTGTAGTGGTGCGACAGCTCGAGATGACTGTTCGTGCCCAGCTGCACCGTGATCTTGCCGACCACGTCGGCGGCGGGGACCTGGCCCTCGGACGGGCCGAGGGTTCCCGGATCGAGGCCATAAGTATTCCGCAGGAGGTCCTGGAAGCGCCTCGCGCTGGCGTAGCGGATACCGATGCTCACCGTGTCGGCGCCGCCCGCAGTGTCCGCGATCAGTGGGCCGGGATCGGGGACGACGCGATGCTGAAGGTCAATGCTCAGGAAGTAATGGGCACGGTCGCGCACGATCGGCCCCCCGATCGTGCCGCCGTACTGCCACGTGGTGAAAGGCTGGACTGGGTCTCCGGCCACGTTCGGGCCGACAAGGGCGTCGTGGGCCAGATAGCCGAACATCGAGCCGTGGACGGCGTTCGTGCCCGATTTCGTGACGGCATTCGCGAGCCCACCGGCGAAACCGCCGTGCCGGACGTCGAAGGGAGCCACCAGCACCTGAATCTCCTGAAGCGCCTCGAGAGAAATAGGCCGCGGCAGCGTCTCTCGCCCTGGAAGCCGACCGGTGTACGGATCGCGATTCATGCCGCCGTCAATCTGGAAGCCGTTGAGCAGTCGATTCTGGCCGCTGATCGTGACGCCGCCGGAGGGGCCCCTCCTCGAAGAGGGCGAGATGGCTACGTGCGGGCTGAAGAGCATCAGGGTGAGAAAGTCGCGGCCGAGGTTCGGCAAGACGGCGATTCGCGCCGCGGAGACGATCTCGACGGCTCCCGTACGGCCCGGGTTGAGGACTGGGTCAGCGGTCGCGTGGACCACGACCGGCGCCAGCTCGACGGCCGCGGGCCGGAGCGTGAAATCCGCGACCAAGCGCTCGCCCAAGGCCAGCAGCATACCGCTCCGCGCCTCGGGCGCGAACCCCAGAGCCTGCGCCTCGATGCGATAGGGCCCGCCCACCGCAACATCCTCGAGCAGGTAATGGCCGGTGGAGCGCGTGGCCACTTCCCAGCGGCGCCCGTCCGGTGTGTAGGTAACGCGCACCGTGGCCCCGACGATCGGCGACCCGTCCTCGGCGGCCACCGTTCCCTGAATCGCCGCGCTCGTGACGCCTTGAGCCGGCAGGAGCCGAGTCAGGAACGCGACGACCAAGAGCGGAAGCCGGTGCTTCACTGCTCAGCACTCACGAGCCTCTGGAAGCGCCGGTCGTCACGGAGGGGATCCCACGTCGGATCGATTCGAAGCCACGCGGCAGTAAGGTGCCCGGGAATCGAGAGCAGATGTTCGAGCTGGGCGACTGCGGCGTCCCGCTCCCCGACCATCGCGTAGATGCGGGCCAGATCCCATGCGCGATAATACCCTTGGTTAGCCTCCGTGCTCACCGGGAGGAGTGCTGTCCCTTTCTCGCCTTCCTGGACCGCCTCGTTCTTGCGACCGAGACCGGCGTAAGCGATGCCCAGCGCGCTATGCACCCGGGGATCGTCGGGCCGCTCCCGGACTTCTTGGTAGAGGAGGCCTTGCGCCGAATCGTAATAGGCTCTCTCCAGATCACCGCGCTGCATCAACCCATAGACTGTTGCGTACAGTAGGGCCCTGGGGATGAAGCGAAACTGGTCTGCGATGACGTCAGGAGTTTCCGACAGCGGGCGCAGCGCTTCAGCGTACTTGCGATCACAGAGATCGATCATGACCTGAAGAAAGCGGAGGCGTGGCTCGTCCACCCCGTTCGCTCGCGCCTCGTCCAGCACCGTCTGCGCCCGCTGCGTGCGGCCGTCCCACCGCAGGTACATCCACGCCTTCCAGAAATAGGGAATGGAGCGATCGGGAGCGAGCGCGATGGTCCGAGCATAGAGTGTCTCGGCACGCGCGAAACGCCGGAGGAGATCGAAGTGCTGGGCGTACTGATTCACTACCTGTGAGGCCAGCGGGTCGAGTCGGAACGCCTTCTCGAAGTCGAGGCCCGCCTCTCGAAAATCGCCCTGCCGAGTTCGCAGCACGGCCCGAGCGAGGAAGATCTCGCTGTCATTGGGCCGGCTCGCCTCCGCCAGGGCGAACTCCTGGAGCGCCCGGTCGTAATCCGCGCGACCGATGAAGTCGTAGATCCCCAAGGCATAGTGTGCCTCAGGGGAGCGCGGCTCCAGCTCGAAAGCTTTGTCGACGGCTTGCTTGGCCTCCACGAGCCGGGCTTCCGAGCGATCGTAGTAAAACAAGTACTGGAGCGAATGCATCTTGGATAGCCGTGTCCAAGCCAGCCCAAACCCGGGATCCAGCTCGACGGCTTTCTGGTACATTCGCAGGGCCGTACGCTGGAAGCGCTCTTCCGTCCCCCGACGCCAGTACTCATTACCGCGCAAATAATAGTCGTATGCCTGGAGGTTGCGCGTGGGGACTGCCTCTACAGCTCGGCGTTGCGGGTCGAGCAATGTGACGTCGAGCGCCTGCACGACTTTCTGGGCGATGTCGGATTGCACCCGGAAGATTTCGTCCAACGGCTCGTCGTAGACCTCTGCCCACAGGTGCGTCCCGTCGGCGGTACTCACTAACTGAGGCGTGACGCGCACGCGGGCGCGACCCCGGGGCGAGTCCTGCCAGCGGACGCTCCCCTCAAGGACGTAGTCGACCCCCAGCTCTCTCCCGATGTCGGGGATAGCCTTCTGCGTGCTCTTGTAGACGTTTGCGCTGGTGCTCCCGATGACGCGCAAGTCACCGACGGCGGCCAGCCGGGCGGTGATCTCCTCCGTCACTCCACCCGCGAAATACTCCCGCGCGGCGGGGCCTAGATTCGTAAAGGGAAGCACCACGATCCTCTTCGGCGCCCGGGCGCCCGCCGCGCTGCGAGCGACGAACGGCGCGCGGACCAGAAGCAATCCACCTATCGCAAGGCCCGCTGTCACGATGCCGAGCGTAACGGGAAGGCGTTTTCGAGCCATCCACGAGCGACGCAAATCACTCGCGCCCACGGCTGCGCGCTCGGGCGTGGCATCCGTGACCGCCTCGCCGTTGCCACCGGCCTCCACGTGAGTCGCCGCCTCGGGAAGCGGTCGAATGGACCTCTCCGGACGGTGTTCCGGCGCTGCACGCAGGCGCGCGGTCAAGTCCCGCACTGCTTGATCGGGCACCGCGTTGAGCTCGTCGCGCAGCAGCGTCTCATGCACACGCGCGACCTCGAGAGCCCCTGCCCGGTCGCCAAGTTCCGCGAGGGCCTGCATCAGCTGCAGCGCGACGCGTGAGTTCAATGGATCGAGTGCGGCCAACCGGCGCCACCACTCGACCGCACCACGTGAGTCGCCACCAGCCGCCTCTTCTTTGGCGAGCCGCTCGATCGCCGCGGCGGCACGTTCCTTCAGCCGGCGCCGCTCCGCCTCCACCCAGCGCTCAAACTCCACCGTATCGCTCAGGTAAAAGCCGTCGAGAAACGGCCCCGCGTAGAACTCGGCGGCCTGCGCCGCGTCGCCGCGCTCGAGTGCAGCCTCGAAGGCCTGCACATCGCTCGTGATTACGTCCGCGTTGAGGCGCAGCTGAGTCGTGCCGAGCAAGAGATCGGGCTCGTCGAGGTCGCGGCGGAGCGCGTAGCAGGCCTGCTTGAGGAGGCCGCGGGCGTGCTCGGCGTCAGCCTCGGGCCACAGGTACGCGACCAGCTTGTCTCGGCTGAGGCCGGTCCTGCCGGCGGCGGCTAGGAGGGCGAGCAGTGCGAGCGTCTTCCGCTGCTGAGCAGCTCCACCGCCGGGGGCGTCGTCGATGGCGACCGACAGGCCGCCGAACGTCTTCAGATGCAGCATACTCGCCGTTTGACCGCTTTGACCTCGTCCTGACCGGTGTCTCACCGGTCCGGCCTACGTTAGCACCCAGCGTATGAGCTGGCGAGAGCCCTGAGGGCAAGCTCGTCGTGAGACTTCGTGAACGGAGGGTTTATGACTTGGCGCCACATCAGTTTCGCGTGTCCGGCCCTTTTGCTCTCCCTCATCTCCAGCGGCTGCGACCGTCAGCAGCCCTTGGCGCCCTCTGTGGAGGCGGCGTCCACGGCCGGATCGGGACCTTCAGTGAACGCGGCGTCAAGCACCAACGCCGCCCCAGTGTCCAAGAGCCGGATTGACGTCTCGTGGCGGGATAACTCGACCAACGAGACTGGATTCGAAGTGCACCGCTCGACGACGGGACCGAGCGGGGCATTCATCCTGCTGACCACGACCGGCGCCAACGTCACCAGTTCCAGTGATGTGGGACTGAGCGCCCTGACGCAGTACTGCTACAAGGTCCGCGCCTTCAAGACGACCGGGGCGAGCAAGAGCTACTCGGACTTCTCCAATACAGCGTGTGCGACCACGCCGGGCCCTCCGCCCGGACCGTCGAGCGCCAACGCCACGCCACTGTCGAGCAGCGCAGTGGGCATCACCTGGGTCGACAACTCCGCGACAGAAGACGGCTTCCGCGTGGAGCGCTCGGCGAGCAGCGCGGGCCCGTGGGAGACAGCCGCGAGGACCGGCCCGAACGTGACCTCCTACAGCGACGGGGGACGCGCCACCGAGCAATCCGTTTGCTACCGCGTGACCGCGTTCAACGCGCAGGGCGATTCACCCGCGTCGAATGTGGACTGCACGGCGCCTCCAGCGGCCCCGACCGACCTGAAGGCGACGGGCATGGGCGGACCGGCCGTCGATCTCGCATGGACTGACCACTCCGCTGTCGAGGACGGCTACCGGGTGGAACGTTCGGACAACGGAGCGGCCTTCACCACCGTGGGCTACCTCTCCGCGAACAGCACGAGCTATCGCGACATCTACGTCAACACCACGACCGCGTACTCGTACCAAGTGCGGGCCTATAAGGACGGCGGGTTCTCCGGCTACGCGAACGTCGCAAGCGCGGAGACCGGTGCCTGCGTTCCCACCAGCTCCACAGAGATCTGTGACAACAGCCTGGACGACGATTGTGACGGGTTGATCGACGCGTCCGACCCGGATTGTCCTCTGGTGCAGGATTGCCCCTGCGGAGGGGGCTACATCTGCGGCTACGATGGCTTCTGCTATCCCAGTTGCCACGATGGCGTGCATGACGGCGACGAGACCGATGTGGACTGCGGCGGCCCGAGTTGCAGCGCCACGTGTGGGGTTGGCCAGACATGCGCCGTGGACTCGGATTGCGCTTCGGGCATTTGCGCCGGCACCTGCCAGTAGGGAGGCGAACCATGAGACGCACTCTTCTTGCCGCCTTGATGCTCCTCGCCCTGGCGTCCGCAACCTGGGCGCAGGCGCCGGCGGACTCGACGCGGGATCTCAGGACGATCCAAGCCGACCTCGAGCGCATCACCGCCGACCTCGCGACGGTCAAGGGCCAGCTGGCTCAGGTGCTCCGCTTGTTGAGCCAACGTCCAGCCCAAGGCGGCGTCGCGCCGAGCGGGCCCGTGCGGACGAGTGTGGCCGACGCGCCGAGTCTGGGGCGCGCGGACGCGCCGGTGACGCTCGTCGAGTTCTCCGACTACCAGTGTCCGTTCTGCGGGCGCTTCTTCGCGACGACGCTTCCCGTCCTCAAGAAGGACTACATCGACACGGGCAAGCTGCGCTACGTGCTTCGCGACTACCCGCTCGATCAGCTCCACCCGAATGCCCGCAAGGCGGCCGAGGCGGCGCACTGCGCCGGCGAGCAGGGCAAGTACTGGGAAATGCACGACGTGCTGTTCCAGAATCAGCGGGCGCTGGCCCCGTCCCAGCTGGCCGAGTACGCGCGCGCACTCGGCGTCGATGGAGCCGCGTTCGATCAGTGTGTCTCGGCCGGCCGGTACGCGCCCCAGATCGAGCGCGGTCTCACGGACGGCGCGGCGGCCGGCGTGCAGGGAACGCCCGGCTTCGTGATTGGGCGGACCACGGCGGCGGATACCGTGGAAGGTACGCCGATCCGGGGGGCGCAGCCGGTGGAGACGTTCCGCCGGATCATCGAGCAGTGGCTTACGCAGCAGACACCGGCCGCGAACCGCGATTCCCAAGCGAACCACGATCCCCGGAGGTGATGTATGCATCGGAGCCGATCGAACATCGTCGCGCTGGCCGTCGCCGCCCTGGCGTTCCAAGCCTGCCAAGAGCAACGCGAGCCCACCGAGCCCACGCGCCGCGCGGCGCTCACCGCGAGTATGACGCCCGCCGACCCGGCGGGCCGCCACCTCGTCGTCTTCGCGGCCGAGCGAGTGCCGGCGGACTTAGGGGAGCGGGTGGCAAGACTCGGCGGCACCGTAGAGGCTGCGCTCGGTAGCATCGGCGTGGCCGCGGTGACCGGCCTGTCGGAGACCGGCGCGGCTGAGCTCGCGGCCAGTGCGGACATCCGGGCCGTGGAGCCCGACCCGATCATACGCGGGCAGGATGACGACGAGGCCACGGACGATCCCACAGAGCAACCGACGAGCGAGGCGGCCGTGCCCGCGGACGCGACCGCATCGCCCACGACGGCCCGGTTCTACGCGCGGCAGTGGAACATTCGGGCGGTGTTCGCGAACCAGGCGTGGGCCGCAGGCTTCCTCGGCTCGCGCGATGTCAAGGTCGCGATCCTCGACAGCGGCATCGACTATCTGCATCCGGACCTGGCGGGGCTCGTGGACCTCGAGCACTCCACGTCGTTCGTCCCCGAGGACGTCACGCGGCACTATCCCGGCCGGCTCCCGTTCAGCGACCTCCACGGTCACGGCACCTTCGTGACGTCCATCGTCGCGAGCAACGCGAACGTCGTGGCCGGGATCAACCGCTACGTCACCCTCCTCGCCGTGAAAATCAACGACTCGACTCGGGCGAGCTCCGCCAGCCGGTTCCTCAGCGGGATCGTGTACGCCGCGGACCAGGGCGCCGACGTCATCAACATCAGCGACGGCCGTCAGTTCAATAAAAAGAACAGCCCTGGTACGATCGCGGCGTTCGAGCGGGCGGTGAACTACGCCTTCCGCAAGGGCGCGCTGCTCGTGACCGTCCCGTTCAATGACGCCGCCGACCTCGATCATAACGGCGATCTCGTGCGGCTGCCGTGTGAGGCGGCCAACGCGATCTGCGCGGCCGCGACGGGGCCGACCAGCTCCGCGGGAGCTGAGGGACCGTGGGAGAACGTGGACGCACCGGCACCGTACAGCGCCTTCGGCCGCTCGGCCATCAGCGTCGCCGCGCCCGGCGGCACCCTGCCGCTCTTTACGAAAGTCTGGCTGCCGTGCACGACGACCCCCTCGGCGACTACGCCGCGCCCGGAATGCCGCGCCCACCAGCCCGTCGCGCAGAGCCTCGGCACGAGCTTCGCGGCGCCGCACGTCGCCGGGCTCGCGGCGCTGCTGGTGGCGCAGCTGGGCCACGGTAATCCCGCGCTGATCAGGGCCCGGATTCTCCAGTCAGCGGACGACCTCGGTGAGCCCGGAACTGATCCGTACTACGGCAAGGGACGGATCAACATCGCGCGGGCATTGGGGATCGTGCAGTAGGCAGGCTGAGCAAGACCGTCTTCGAGCCGCGGATAGGAGCGATCATGAACACCCAGCAAATGCCACAGCGCTTCCTGCCCTTCATGGGCGTCTTGCTGCTCGCGGCCTGCGGCTCAGATACGACGGCGCCCGACGGCGGCCGCCCGGCGGTCTCCGTTTCCGTCGTTCCGACGACCGCGAGCCTCCTCACCAGTGGCAGCCAGGACTTCACGGCCACGGTGACCAACGACCCGACCAATCGCGGCGTCGCCTGGAGCATCACGGGATGCAGCGGCGGCCCGGCAGTCTGCGGGAGCTTGAGCAATGTCACGAACACGACGGCGACCTACGCAGCGCCGACAACGGTTCCGCCCGGCGCGCTCGGCGTCACAGCCACCTCAGTCAGCGACAACAGCAAGTCAGTCATGGCCAGGGTGACGATTACCGCGGTCGCCGCGGCCGGCCAGATCGCTTTCTACAGCCCCTCGGATAACGGAGGAGTCGGAGACATCTACGTCATGAACGCGGACGGCTCAGGCCAGGTGAACCTCACCAACAACCCGGCGGAAGACGACGGCCCCGTCTGGTCGCCTGACGGCACGAAGATCCTCTTCCATACCAACCGCGACGGGAACCCGGAGGTCTACGTGATGAACGCCGACGGCTCGGGCCAGATGAACCTCACCAACAACCCGGCGTTGGACTACCCGGCGGGATGGTCACCAGACGGCTCGAAGATCCTCTTCGAGACCAACCGCGATGGGAACTATGAGATCTATGTCATGAACGCGGACGGCTCAGGTCAGGTAAACCTCACCAACAACCCGGCCAGCGACGCCGACCCGGCGTGGTCGCCCGACGGCTCGAAGATCGCATTTAACAGCTCCCGTGACGGCAACGTGGAAGTCTACGTGTTGAACGCCGACGGCTCGGGCCTTCGCAATCTCACTAACAACCCAGCCGGGGACCTGCGGCCAGCATGGTCGCCCGACGGCTCGAAGATCGCCTTCCTCAGGAACTTGGACATCTACGTGATGAACGCCGACGGCTCGGGCCAGGTGAACCTCACGAACAACCCGGCGACGGACGACCAGCCCGCGTGGTCGCCCGACGGCTCGAAGATCGCGTTCACGAGGTCCCCCGACGGGGCAAGCTTTTCGATCTACGTGATGCAGGTCGATGGGTCGAGCATCACTCGGCTCACCACCACCACGCAGGACGACGGGGCCGCTTGGTCGCCCGAGGGAACGAAGATTGCGTTCTCTAGCTTCAGCGGCGGAATCTACGGCCAGTGGCAAATCTACGTGATGAACGCGGACGGGTCGGGCGTCACCCAGCTCACGAGCACGAGCACGCGAAGCAACCGGGACCCCGTCTGGAGGCCGCGGTAGGCATGAACACCCGCCGGATCGTCTCGCGATCGCTCATCGAACCGAGCCTGTTACGACCTGCACATGATGAACAGCGACGGCTCGAGGCTTCGCAACCTGACCAACAACCCAGCCGCCGTGGACGGCGTCCCCACGTGGCGGCCACGATAGGTCAGAGCCGGAAGGAGATAGGGTCTATGAACTCGCGGCCGTCGTCGCCGGGCGGCGCCACAGCTGCGGCGTGACTTCGGCAGGCGCGGCCTACTGCTGGGGCGAGAACGTGTACGGCCAGCTAGGCGACGGCAGGACCACCCACCGCCTCGTTCCCACGCTGGTCGCATTCCCCTGAGGCCAAGCAATGCTGGTCGTGCGGTCGTGTTGGCTGCAGTCGCCGCGCGACACTCCCACGCTGCCGTGATTAGCGCGCGCCTGCGAGCCCGCTGCACACTGGCCGGGTGTTCGTACTGGCGCCGGCGAGAAAACCAGAGGCCAGCCTCTCGGGACGGCCTCGCGCCTAGCCCTGAAGGAAGTAGGGGGGGTAATGTCGCACTGAACCTGGGCCGGACCGCTTGGACGGTCAATCCTCCCTCCGTGCGTTCCGTGGGCGAGCGCCGCCCTGACCGTAGCGGGCCCCCGGGTGGCGCCCGCGGCCCGCGCCCACCCTCGCCGATCTCGCCACCCGCTCCTCACCTAGCGCATCATATCCAAACGGATATATTCCCCTATGGCGCTCAAGCGCGTCCGCTGGCTGGGGAACGCCCGTGCCGTCATGCGCGCCTTTCCTCCCAATGCCCGCCGGGAGGCTGGGTACCAGCTGTATCGAGTGCAGGCCGGCCACCAGCCCAGCGATTGGAAGCCGATGACGAGGGTCGGCGCCGGCGTGCGGGAGATCCGGATCCACGCGGACGGCGAGTATCGGGTGCTGTACCTGGCGACGCGGCCCGAAGCGGTCTACGTGCTGCACGCTTTCGCGAAGAAGCGCCAGAGCACGCCCAAACTGGATGTGGACCTAGCGCAGGCCCGGCTCAAGGAGCTACTCCGGCGACGCGCCCGGGAATAGGAGGGAACGATGGCGATCAAGATCACGAAGGGCTCGCCCAACATCTTCCGCGACCTGGGGTTTTCCCCCGTGGAGGCCGAGCACCTCCGCGTCCGGGCCGAGCTCATGCTGGCGCTCGAGCGACTCATTGCGCGCCGCCGGCTCACCCAAGGCCGGGCGGCGAAGCTCTTGGGCGTGAGCCAACCTCGCGTGAACGATCTCGTGCGGGGGCGCTCCCATCGCTTCAGCATCGACGCCCTAGTGGACATGCTCGCCCGGGCGGGCGTGCGAGTGCGCTTCACGACTGAACGGGGAGCGCGCGTGGCCTGACCGCGCGGCCCGCTCGCTGCGCTGATGGCTGGCTCCTGCACCAGAGCACTTGCTGATTTCGCTTGTGCAAGCAAGTGGCAAGATATCGGTGCACGTGCCGGTGCACGTGCACAACGATATCTCGCCAGACCCCCATTCGCGCCCGCGCGGGCGCTCAAGGGGATGAGGCCCCTCGACCCGAACTCTCGAACCTCGCAAGGTTGACGCGCCGTTGATCCCAACACTCTCACCGAGGACACGCTTCCCCCAATTCGGGACTACTTATAAGTAGGAGGCCCTGTGTTCGCCTCCGCGGCGAGAACGCTTAGCCGCGATTGAAGGTAGGTGTCTGTAGGAGGCCACGATGAGTGCCATCCTGCTCCCCCGCCCCAGCACTCCCGCGAGGGCCACATGATCGAGCGTCGCGCCGCAGGCAACCTGAGTCGCTTCCGCCCCGACAGCGCGCGCGACACGCTGCCCGTCCCGTCGGCCTCAGCCGACGCCGCTGAGATCGAGCCGTTGATGACGGCGGCGGACGTCGGGCATGTCCTCCAACTGCCGAGAAAGCGAGTCTACGAGGTCGTTGGCCATCTGGCGATACAGATCACTCCCCATACCTTGCGCTGGCGTCACGCGGACATCCAGGCGTTAATTGATGAGCGGAGGAGGGGTACTTGAGCGTTTACAAGCGGCCAGAAAGCAGCCGGTACGTGATCGAGATCCGGTGGCAAGGCCTGCCACGCTTGAAGCTCTCAACGGGCTCTTCCAGCAAGAAGCTCGCTGAGGCGATGCAGCGGACCCTGCACGGCCTAAAGGATGCAGGGCGGTTGGATGTGCTACGCCTTCTCGCCGAGGGAAAGCTTCGCCTCGCCGACGTCCACGAAGACTACGTGCGGAACCCAGCGGCGCTGCAGCACCGTCTCGCAGCAGTTGCCAGTCCGACTCTCGGGCCGCTACTCGACCAATGGTTTGCGTGGCTCGACGATCCTGCGACCCTGAGCTCAAAAACCAGACGGGCTTACGCTCCCAAGACAACTCAGCGGTACAAAGTGAGTTGGACACGGGTGGTCGCGCTGCTTCCTCGGGGTCGCGAGGCGACGCTTGCCGACATGACGAAGGGCTTCCTCGCCGATTTCCGGTCACAGCGTCGTCGCGAAGGCGCGGGCGGCGCGACTGTCAATCGAGACCTCTGCGCCGTGGGCGCTTTCCTCACTTGGTGCGAGCAGGAGCGGGAGATCGGCGTGTACCGCCCCGCCCTACCGCGCGAGCGCGAATCCGCCGGTCGCGAGCGCTGGCTCGACGCCGCGGAGCTGAGCCAACTGGAAGCCGCCATTCCCCGCGCGTGGTGGCCGCTATTCGCCACCCTGGTGTACACGGGCCTGCGGGTCGGCGAAGCGCAGGGGCTGTGCTGGAGCGACATTCGCCTGTCGGATC
>Ga0209267_1000084_pt1 | contig 62368 bp, 47 predicted proteins | sample GraSoiAngelo_137_FD_185894 | JGI IMG/M metagenome (GOLD analysis project Ga0209267, IMG submission 185894) | Grasslands soil microbial communities from the Angelo Coastal Reserve, California, USA - 14_0929_09_30cm (SPAdes) (version 2) | ecosystem: Environmental > Terrestrial > Soil > Grasslands ... | reverse complement strand
GCCAGTTTCGGAGTCGAAAGCGCGTAGATAGTTGTCCATGGCAGCGGCACTGAAAACGAGGCCGCCCGCACTCGCGATGGGCCCGCCGAGAGTGATGGTTCCCGTGTGCATACCCGGAATCCAGCTTCCCAGCGGGACATCCCAGGCTTTTACTCCCGAAAACAGATCGACTGCGGCGATTGTGCCCCAGGGCGGTGCGTTGCACGGAAGTCCGCTCGGCGAAAGAAGCGACGAGCGAAATATGCCGTAAGGTGCGCCGACCTGGCGCGCAAATTCTCCGTGGAGCCGGTCGGAATCACTTGCGCTCTTGCGGGCGTCGTCGTACTCAGCGCGGGGAATGAGTTTCACGAACATGGGAAGGCGGTTGGTGTCCATGAAAAGCAGATGGTGCTGAGGATCGTACGCGGCGCTTCCCCAGTTCACACCACCGACATTGCTGGGGAAAACGAGCGTGCCTTGAAGACTCGGAGGGGTGAAGATTCCTTCGGAACGAGCCGCCTTGATCTTGTCGGCGCACCACTGGCGCTCCTCCGGTTTTATGCCCCAGGCGTCTTCCGGCCTCAGTTTTTCCGGAACCACAGAAATGGCGGACTCCGGTTGCGTCGGCCAGGATTCTTCACCGGGGATATCGCTCTTGAGCACCGGGCGTTCCTCTACGGGGAGGAGCGGAGCACCAGTAAGGCGATTGAGGACGAATACGCGGCCCATTTTTGTAGTGATGGCGATGGCGGGCGTACCGTCCTTCCACGCGAAAAGCGTGGGTTGCGATGCAACGTCGTAATCCCACAGATCGTGATGAACCACCTGGAAGCCCCACACAAATTCGCCCGTGCTGGCGCGGAGAGCCACAACGGAGTTGGCCCATTGGTTGTCACCCTTGCGGATGCCGCCGTAATAATCGGGGCTGGCGCTGCCGGTCGGGATGAAAACCAAATCGCGCCCGGCATCCACCGAGATAGTGGACCAAGCGTTTCCCGCGCCAGTGCGCGGCGTGGTCTGGTAGGCCCAGGAGGCAATGGGATCCCAGGTCCAGCGGAGAGTGCCCGTGCGAACGTCGAAGGCGCGAACCATGCCGCGCTCCACCGTGACCGCGCGATTGTCGCCCATCGAGGAGCCGGTGATGACCAGGTCTTTGAAGATGGCGGGAGCGGAGGTGACTTGATAGTCGCCTGGGTCGCGCAGTCTAACGCCGCTCGTGAGGTCCACCTCTCCATCCGATCCGAAGTCGGAACATGGCTTTCCGGTGGCTCCGTCCAAAGCGATCAGTCGTGCGTCGAGGGTGCCGATGAAGATCCGCAGCGCGCACGGCTGGCCGGCTTTGCCGCGCGGAGCTCGCCAGGCAGATACACCGCGCGACGTCACCTCTGAAGCGCCATAGGGGAGCTCAAGCTGGGGGTCAAATTCCCAAAGCTTCGCGCCGGTCTCCGGATTCAATGCGATCACGTGATCGTACGGAGTGCTCAGGAAGAGCTTTCCACCAACAAGGATGGGAGTAGCCTCAAACGCAGCTTTCTTGTCGAGTTCCGGGTCATGGGGCAGCGCACCGCTGCGATAGGTCCATGCGGGCTTGAGTTGCCCCACGTTCCGGCGGTCAATTTGCGAAGCCGGGGAGTAGCGCGTGCCGCCTCCCTCGTTGCCATAGTTAGGCCAACCGGCATATGGCTTGCCCTGTGCGCCTGCGCGTGAGATTAAGCCCAGGACTAGGAGTGTGCAGCAGAGACCGCCAGCGGTGTGGTAGTAGAATCGGTTTGTCATAGCTTGAGGGATACCCCATGAAGCCGGAAGGAAGCAATGGAGTTGGGATGAGCGGGCCTGGCTGCAGGACGAGCGGGATGTGCCAACATGTCAGTTTGACATCAGTTTGACCACAGGATTGACGGACGCATAAATAAAGTAGTTCCGGTCATCGTGGCATCAAGCTGTTCAGACACGGCGCGGCTAAGACCCGCGGGCGTCAGGGAAGTTTGAGGATCTCGGGCCGCTGCGAAACGTAACGGCGCGACCATCGGAGCTCGGTGTTGTCGTGCAGCACGACTTTGTATTCTCCGTGGAACCACGGAAGTAGTTCTCGCACCGCCTCCAGCCGCACTAGCGTTCCCCGGTTGATGCGCACGAACAGCTTCGGATCCAGAGTGCTTTGCAACGCGTCGAGGGTACTGCGCAGCGTGTGCGTTTTCTTGCCACAGTGCAGCAACACATAATTTCGATCGGCTTCGATCCAGGAGATGTTCATAACCGGGACGAAGATGGCCCGTGAATCTTCCTGGATGAGCAGCCGATCGGGCAGGGATCTTTCGCGCTGCCACTGCTCCAGCATAGCCCCCAGGCGAGACGCGGATCCGTCCGCCGATTGCGCGTATTGGACTCTGGCCCGGCAGAGAGCTTCGCGAAACCGCTCTTCGCTGACGGGCTTGAGCAGATAGTCGAAAGCGTGAACCTCGAAGGCGCGAAGCGCAAACCGATCGTGCGCCGTGACAAAGATGACTTGCGGCAAAGGAATCTTGGCGGCGTTGAGTGATCGGATCACGCCAAAGCCGTCTAACTCCGGCATCTGCACATCGAGGAACACCAGATCGGGACGATGCTGCTTGATTGCGACAATGGCCGCCTCGCCATTATCGGCCTCGCCGGCAATCTCAACGGCGGACTCTTCGCGGAGCAGGCGAAGAATCTTGCGTCGCGCCGGCGCTTCGTCGTCAACGATCAAGACGCGGAGTTGCGACGGCGAACTCATTCGGAGTCTTGGGGAATGTGCGCTGAAGTGTGCAGGGGAACGCTCAGCGTCACCTGTGCGCCTCCGCTGCCCCGGTTGGAGATCGAGAATTGCTGACGGTCGCCATAGAGATGCGCCAGGCGGTCGCGAATATTCGAAAGCCCTAGCCCTCGGCCGAACACCCCCGAAGGATCGATTTCCCCGAAACCGGAGCCGCTGTCAGAGACCTGCAGGATCAGGCTGCCGTTTTCGCGATGAGCGGCGATGAACAGATCCATCGCGCTGCTCCCGGATTTCATTCCATGCCGAAGCGAATTCTCCAGCAGCGGCTGCAAGATGAGTTGCGGCACAAGCGAACTATTCAAGGACGGATCGATGGAATAGGTGACGCACAACTTGTCTTCGAATCGCTTTTGCATCAGGTCGAGATAAAGCCGCGTGATTTCCAGTTCTTCGCCAAGGGGTATCTCATGCGCGCGCGAAGCCTGCAGCGTGAGTCGCAGCAGGTCGCTGAGCTGGGCGATCATGGCATCCGCCAGCCGTACGTCCTCGTACATCACCGAAGAAATCGTGTTCAGGGTGTTGAAAAGAAAGTGTGGCTGGAGCTGCAGGCGCAGATTTTCCAATTGTGCCTGCACCAGCTTGGTCTGGAGTTCAGCGGCGGCAAGTTGCTGCGCCTGAGCGATCCGCAAGCGTTGGTAAAAAGAATACAGACCCACGATGACGGTGAAGCCGATAAGGTCGTTCGAAAACTCCATGGGATAGCGGTAAGTCATGATGCCGTAGTCGTATGGACCGAGACCCATGAGAGGCGCGAGGAAGTGGCGGCTGATGGCCATCATCGTGGTGTGGGCCGAGGAAAAAAGAACCGCTGCGGCGAGATGGAACAGACCCAGTCGCAGCCAGCCTTTGCGCTCATAGAGGTAGATTCTGGCGAAGCGAAAGATGAGAGGGAGAAGGAGAAAAACGGAGTACACACCCGTGCCTTCCTCCAAAACCCGCATGTAGAAGGTGCCGGGGTGCTGCCGGGTAAGATCATCGAGATATCTGTAGCCCGTCAGAAGCACCGCGATGAGCGTGTACAGGAGAAAGAGAATCATCCAAGCATGTGCGCGCCGTGGGGATGTTGGAGGCACTGAGTTTTCGAGGCTGTCCGCGCCGTGCATATCGAGGAAGTGATTATGCGTTACGAAGGCCACCCGCGGGAAGGGTTCCCGCAGGGTGACCGTCAAGCGGGAAAATAGAACCAAGCAAAGAAAAGCCGTCTTATATCCTAGAGAATATCCTAGATATCTCGTCCCCGGCTTGGACGCCGGGTCTTTATGGGCTAGGACGGGTAACGGGACAAGAATTAGTGGCGACGGCCGTTAGAGAAATCGATGGAACTAATAAACGTGACCGCGACCAGAACGATAAGGGCGGTCAGAAGAACGAAAACGATCACTGGAGGCTCCTGAGGACTTAGAGGAGGGAATTGCAAGCGGGACGCCAAAAATACGCCGTTTGTTTTCAAGGGGTTACAATGGCGGTGTGAAGAGAAGTAGTCAAAAACGGAACGCCTGTGGGTGTCGGTTGACAGCAATCAGTACTGGAACTTGTTAGGGGCCAAGCGATTCTCGGAAAGCTTAACTCTTGCTCAGACGGATCGAACCGTCACCGGTGTGGATGGTCAGAGGCTGGCCGCCGCCGTTCATCTTGCCGTGAATCTGAGAGTTGCTGAAGGTCCCTTCCACGGTGACGGGAATGCCCAGGCTGATGCGGCCGTCCCCGGTGCTGGCGTCAATATTGGTCTGGAAATCGGACGGGAGCACGAGGTCAACGCTGCCATCACCCGTGCGAATGGTCCAGCTCGAAACCATCTTGGAACCTGGCAGAACGCGCGTGTCCACGCTGCCGTCGCCCGTCTTGACGTTGAGCGCGTCGAAACGGCCGGCAATGCGGATATGGCCATCGCCCGAGTCGGCTTCGACCTTGCCATCCAAGTCGCGGGCTTCGATGGAGCCATCTCCCGTGCGGAGGCGCATGTCGCCTTTGAGGTTCTCCACGGTAATGCTGCCGTCGTTGGTGTGGAGATCGATCGTGCCATTCAGCGAGTTGGCTTTCACCGACCCATCGCCGGTATGCACGTTTACGGTTCCATCGATGGATTCGGTCTGTACGGACCCGTCGCCGGTTTCCACCTGGAGATCACCAGCGCGAGGCATGCGGACTTCAATGTGAAGGTGCCTCGAATTATGGCCGAAGGAAAGGCCCCAGTGGGCGGTGACGCGGGCTGTCAACTCGACCTTGTCGCCGTCTTGGTGAGAGTCGACGCGGAGATTTTTCCCCAATTCGTAGCCCTGGTACTCGACGCGAAATTCCACCTGCTTCGAGTCACCGGAGGTGACCCGTACGCTGCCGTCATTGGTTTCCACACGTACATTCGCGCGGCCAGACACAGGAAAAGACTTGGTGACCTCTTCGGCGCGAGCTGCGACCGCGGAAGCAGTCAATAAGGCCGCGCAGGCAATTCCCAGCCGGACAGCGACTGAGCGGTGGGGAAGCGTGTTCATGTCAAGTGCCTCCGTAAGGATGACCTTCAGTACAGAGATACGATGCCCAGGGACAAAAGGTTCCCCGACGGGAAAGCCTCCCCCCCAGCTGGCACGTCAAGTCCCCTTGGCCGCCCGCCTCTTTTGGCTTCCCGGCCGGGCAGTCCCGGGCTTTGGTCGAAGGGCGTCCAAGAACTCGGCCGTGGGTAGCGTATTAATGACATCCTTCTTCTCGAGCCAGCCTCGGCGGGCCATGGTGACGCCATGGCGGATAAAGGAAAGGTTGGCGGTGTTATGCGAGTCGGTTGAGATCACCACTTTGACGCCACGGTCCTTGCACATGCGGAGATAAACGTCCTTCAGGTCGAGGCGGTCGGGATAGGAGTTGCACTCCATGGCGACGCCGTGTACGGCGCAGGCCTCCAGTATCTTTTCCATGTCGTAATCGAAGGGATCGCGGCGGAGCAGCAGGCGTCCGGTGGGGTGAGCGATGATCTGCGTGTAAGGGTTTTCGATGGCCGCGAGCATGCGCTCGGTCATGGCAGCCCGGTCAAGATTGAAATAAGAGTGGACCGAGCAGACCACTACGTCGAGCTGTGCAAGGATTTCATCGGAGTAATCGAGCGATCCGTTCTTGAGGATGTCCACTTCTGACCCCGCGAGAACACGAATACCGAGACCGGTGTCGTTGGCGGAGTGAATTTTCTTGATGTGTGCGGTTAGGCGCTTTTCGTCCAGGCCATTGGCGACCGTGACGGCTTTCGAATGGTCGGTGATGGCGATATAGTGGTGGCCGAGTTCGCGCGCAGCTTCAGCCATTTCTTCAATGGAGTGCTTGCCGTCACTTGCCGTGGTGTGCATCTGCAGGTCGCCCTTCATGTCCTTCAGGGTGAGCAGATTTGGCAGCTTGTGGTTTTCGGCGGCGGCAATTTCGCCGGAATTTTCGCGCAACTCGGGCGGGATGAAGTCCAGCTTCAGTTTCGAATAGATCTCCTCTTCGGTGCGCCCGGCCACCCGTTTTTCACCTTTCAGGGTGGCCAAAGCATATTCATTGAGGGTGAGCCCCATGTCGTTGGCACGGCCGCGAAGGGCCACGTTGTGCTCTTTCGAGCCGGTAAAATAAAGCAGGGCAGCGCCGAAGTTCTCTACTTCGAGCAGCCGGACGTCCACTTGCAAACCGTTCTTCAGCGTGAAGCTGACCTTGTTTTCTCCGTGAGCCAGTGTTTGATCGACGCCGGGAAATGCAAGGATGTGCTTGGCAAGCGCGTCCACGTGCTTTTGCGACGTGTGGTCATCCGCAAGGGTAACAAGTAGATCAAGATCGCCTACGGTCTCTTTGCCCCGGCGCAACGAGCCCGCCGACGTGACGGATTGGATGGCTTTTCCTGCTTTCTTGATATGTGAAACAACTGCGGCGGCCGCGTCTTCGGCGGTATGAATATGAAATCGTCCACTGGATTTCTTGAACACTTCCACGGCTTTGAGAATATTTTGTTCGCTTTTTTCGCCGAATCCGGGGAGGTCTCGGAGCCTCCCCTCTTTTGCGATTCTCTCGACGTCGGCGACGGTGCCGGCTTTAAAGTTGGACCACAGGAAGGCAACCTTCTTAGGCCCAAGAGACTGGAGCTGCAGCAGATCCAGAATCGACGCCGGATATTTCTTGAGCAGCTTCCTGCGCAGCGCGTAGTCGCCGGTCTTAACGATTTCCTGCAGATGCTCGACCATGCGGTCGCCGATTCCTGGAAGTTCTTTGAGCTTTTCCGGTTCCTTCACGAGTTGTTCGATGGATTCGGGCAGGCCGTCGATCAGTTCGGCGGCCTTCTCATAACTGCGGTATCGGCCGATGATGGCGCCGTCGATTTCCAGAAGCTGCGCGGTTTCCCGGAGGATGCGGGCGATCTGTTTGTTGTCCATGGCGAAGCGATTATAAACCCGGGAAGAGGAAATTAATGAAGGCCAGGAAGGCAGCGAGCCCGCGGCTCGGAAATCATCCGCATCGCTTCTGGTTGGGCCGCCGGGCCCTGGCGGGCTATTCCTTTACCGCCTGGCTTGTTCTACCACTCTGGCATCCCCCATAAAAAATAGCCGGCAGATGGGCGCGTCTGCCGGCCAAATGAGTGCTAACTGATTCAGCCACCTGCCTTTGAGACGTTGGCCGCTTGGGGACCCTTCGGTCCCTGAACGATCTCGAATTCGACCGGGTCTCCTTCTTGCAAGGTGCGATAACCATCACCGACGATGGCGGAGTAATGGACGAAAACGTCTGGGCCGTCATCGCGCCCGATGAAGCCGTATCCCTTGGAATTGTTAAACCACTTCACGGTTCCTTGCACTTCGCTTGCCCTCCTGACAGGGACTTTGGAATTGGGGACCCGGCAGCAGGCCAATAAGCCTAACGCCGTTAAAGATACGAATGGCGCGGAGTGTAGCAGAATCGAATGAGCAGTCAATAGAGGAATCGACTTTCTCTACTAAAAAAAAGTAGGCTTATGCGAGTCGCAGAAAAAGATAAAAGAAAATTTATTTTCTAAATCGTTTTTCCGGAGAAAGGAACCGGAAATAGAAGAGAATGCCGGCAATGGACTTGGCGTCACGAAGTTTCCCGCCGCGGATCATCTCCTCCAGTTGCTTGCGATCATGGGAACGGGAAATTATTTTCTCATCCTCTTCAGGTTCTGCTTTGCCCGCGGTCAGGCCTTCGGCAAGGAGGATGAACATGCGTTCTTCGAGGAAACCAGGAGTCGGAAAAATGTCCAGGAAGATACAAAAACGCTTTGCGCGATAACCCGTTTCCTCGATAAGTTCGCGGGCCGCGGCTGCTTTTGGAGTTTCGCCAGGGTCCATGCGGCCTGCGACTAACTCCCATAAATACTGCCGTGTGGCATGCCGGTATTGCTGAATGAGCAGGATTCGGCCGTCGGCAAGAACTGGGAGGACCACGACGGAGCCTGGATGGGTGATGACTTCGCGCGTCGCTCGGACGCCGCTCGGCTCGATGACCTTGTCGCGGCGGATCCCGAAGATTGGGCCTTCATATACTGTGATGCTGCTGAGGACTCTGGCCTTCACTAAGTGTGGGGTACCTGAAGATTTTTTCATTTTTGTCGTCCTGGCTCAAATTCGCACGGCCCATGATACCCAGAAAAGGGCGATTCGCCACGTCCAGCCGAGCGCCAGTCTTGTTTGCTTGCGGAGATGGGGTACGCCTATACTCGGCGTTTGGGATTTCCGTGGAGGGGGCCGGGCTGTAGCCTGCCCTAGTGGATGTCCATAAACACCATCATTGTGGATGACGAGAAGCCGGCGCGAGATGAGCTGGCGTTCCTGCTGAAGGCGTTCCCTGAGATCAATGTGATCGGGCAGGGTAAGAACGGCGTGGAGGCGGTGTCGCTGATCAAGGAGCACTCGCCGGACCTAGTGTTTCTGGACGTGAAGATGCCCGGGCTGGATGGGTTTGGCGTGTTGAAAAAGATCGTGGAGCGGAAGATGAAAATGCCGCACGTGGTGTTTGCCACGGCGTTTGACCAGTATGCGGTGCAGGCTTTCGATGTGAACGCCGTGGACTACATTCTGAAGCCGTTCGACAAAGCGCGCATCGCCAAGGCCATTGCACGGGCGCGAAAGATGCTGGAGACGCAGACTTCCGCCACCGAGCGGCTGGAGCAGCTCGTCAGCCAGCTGGGCGCCGCGAAACAGAGTTCCTCGCCCCCGGTAAGGCTGCTGGTGAAATCGCAGCAGCGCTTGTTGCTGGTGGACGGGGAAGACCTGGTGTTTGCTGCGATCCAGGATGGGATCATCTCGGTGATGGCGCGGGATGCCGAGGGAACATCCAATTACCGCACACTCGAAGATCTGAATGGAGCGCTGGATTCGGAATCCTTTTGGAGGCCGCACCGCTCGTACCTCGTGAATATTCACCACATCAAGGAAGTCGTGCCGTGGTTCAACTCCACCTACATGCTGAAAATGAACGACAGAAGGCAGACCGAAATTCCCGTGAGCCGCTCGCAGATTAAGCGCATGCGCGAATTGTTCAAGCTGTAGATGGGTTTGGCGCGGCCGTGTAGCAAGAGGCGAGCTGGCCGGCGCGATACTTTCTGGTGCCGGCTTCCTCGCATTGTTCAGGGGGGAAGGTGCCGGTGATTTTACGAGTTGGAGTTGAGAACTTCGCCGACTTTGCGGGCCAGGGAGTTCAGTTCGAATGGTTTCTCGAGGTAGTGGTCGCGATGTTCGGAAAAGCCGCGCCGAGCGGCGGCATCGTCCATATAACCGGACATAAATAGAATCGGAGTAGCCGGATGAGAGAGCTTCAGTTGATCGGCCATCTCTCGCCCCCCCATAACCGGCATAATGACATCGCTAATCACGAGATGAATGGGACCCTTATGCGATTTGGCTTTGGCGAGCCCGTCTGCGCCATTCGCGGCCGTGATCATGGTAAATCCGGCGATGCCGAGGTAATCGGAGATAAGTTCCCTCAGGCTGGGCTCGTCTTCGACCAATAGAATGGTGCCATACGCCGGTATTCGCGGCAGAACCCGGTTCTCTATCGGGCAAGGAGAAATGAGTTCATCTGTCGCCGGAAAGTAAATCTTGAATGTCGTGCCTTTGCCCGGCGCCGAATCGACCTCGATTTGTCCGCCGCTCTGTGAAACCGTTCCGTAAACCATCGCCAGTCCAAGCCCGGTTCCTTTGCCACGTTCCTTGGTTGTGAAGAACGGCTCAAAAATCCGCGCAAGGAGTTCCGGGGGGATGCCGCTTCCGGTATCGCTAACCGTCAACAGAACACCTTCGGTGATTTTTTCAAATTTCGAGGCGACCGGCAGGGCTGCATTTTCGGTTTGGAAGCATAGTGTTCCTCCCGCGGGCATCGCGTCGCGCGCATTCACCGCCAGATTCAGCAACACTTGTTGCAGCTGATTGGGGTCGGCCATGATCCTGCGGAGTTGTTGACCGGACCGAACGTCAATGTGAATGTCCTCCCCAATGAGGCGGGGAAGCAAATTAGATATTTCTATAACCACATGGTTAAGGTCGAGGACCGCAGGCTTGAGGATCTGCTTACGGCTGAAAGCCAGCAATTGGCTTACCAGGGCTTGCGCGCGGTCCGAGCCCTTCATGATTTCCGTTAGTTTGCGGCGCAGACCGTCGTCGCCCGGTTTGGCTGGAAGGGCCAACTCAGCGTAACCGCGGATGACGGTCAAGAGATTGTTGAAATCGTGCGCGACACCGCCGGCCAGCCGGCCAAGCGACTCCATTTTTTGCGCCTGCCGGAGCTGCTCTTCAAGCGAGTAGACTTCCGCCTCGGAGCGTTCGTGTTCGGAACGGATGCGCAGGGTCGAAATGCCGTAGGCCAGATTGGTGGCCAGTTCCCGGAGTAGAGTCACTTCTTCAGCGTCAAAGACATCTTCTTCTTCGGAATAAATCGCCAAGCAACCGATCACCCCCAGGTCATCCGAAAGAGGAAGGGCAATTACGGATAAAAACTTCTCCGCCGCGGCTCGTCCAGCCCAGCATGCAAAGCGCGAGTCCTTCAAGGTGTTGTGAATGATGCAAATCTCGCCGGTCCTGATCGCGTCTCCGACGGGACCGCGGTCTTCCGGTCTGTCGGCCCAAAACGAATTCGCGGAAGAAAGATAGCCACCAGTATCGCCGAACTGCGCGGCAACACGAACAGACTTGGTTTTGTCCTGCTCGGGGAATCCAACCCAGGTCATGCGGTAACCGCCCGTATTGACGATGATCTGGCAAACGCGTTCGAGGAGTTCCGCTTCGTTCGCGGCCCGGACCAGCTCCTGGTTGCAGCGGCTGAGTGCCAGAAGCGCACGGTTAAGGCGCTTGAGTTCACTGCTATCGTGAAAGACGGCGAGAATGACAAGCCGGCGCGGACTATCGAGCTCGATGAGGCGAACACTGACGTCAACTTCAACGGAACGCCCGTCGGCCCTCCGGATTTTGAGTTGAACGCTGTGCGACTCACCACTAGAAAGCCCCGCCCGAAAGATTTTGGCGTAGTGCTGACCTTCCCCAGGGGGAAAGAGAGAAGATTCCGGGATGAATGCCAGGCGCTTCGGCGGAATTCCGAACAGATCGACGCCCCGTGCATTCGCTTCCAGGACCACACCTGTCTCGTAATCCACAATCAGGATGGCGTCACTGGCGGAATCGAAAAGGCGGCGATATTTCTCCTCTGAGCGGCGGACGTTGCTGAGCAGGTGCCGGGAAGTCCCAATGCCCAAGACTAGCAGAAGGGCGCTGGTTCCCACGGTGAGCAAATTGAGCAAATCACGGATCCAGCGATCACCCTCCGCCAGTGCCGAAGAGAAGTGATTCTCGATAAGGGTGAGGCGCGAGTCGCAGGCTTCGATTTCCTCGAGGACGCGCCGCACCGTTAGTGGATTGGGCTGGTCTGAAAAGGTCTCCGCATGGAGCCGATCCGCGAGCTCGGTGAGATTATCGATCTCTTTATCCCCCGCCGTCCAATCAACGATCGCAACCCGCATGAAGGTGAAGTCGTGAAACCAGCGGAACAAGCGGACCATCCCGGGGATATCATCAGGATGGATCTGACCTCTGGTAAACCCCTGATACACGATGGTCATGTCTGGAGCGGGTTTTTCAAGTTCGATACGAGCAAATTTTTCTCCCAGGGGCGCCCCAATGGCATTCAAGTAGGCTTGGAAGTCCGCTTGGGAACTCGAACTGGCGTACTGCATCAGACTGATAACCGCTTCCTTTTGTCCTTTAGACCAATAATCTTCACCCTGGGTGTAGGCCCGTACGGAAGACAGGATCATGGATCGGAAGGCGCCGAGGAGAAAAACAAATAGCACGATGCCGACGAAGAGAGAAACCACAACAAAGAGCTTTCGACCCAGGGTCGATTGACGATGATCGATACGAAATGCCATTTTGTGCGCCGCCTGCAAAAAGACTCCCAAGTCTTGGGCTTTCTCTATTTTTGCATCATCTTGTTGTGGCTTGCAGACCTGTGTTCAGATCGGCATATCTGATTGCGACACCAGAAAGCGCGCCTCAGGCGATCCGCGAGAATCACTCGCTTCTGGGAGGAGTTTAGAGTGTTTCCTCCAGCGCCTACGTGGAAAACGTGTCGTGTGTTAGCATTTCTTGTACGCCCGCGTACGTTTTTCAGCGCGACTGCATAGCGGTCGACGGACACGATGGATTTTTCGTTTAACGACCACCACAAACTGATACTGGATACGGTCCGGCAATTCATGGAGGCGGAGGTGCGTCCGTTTGTCAAGGAAATGGAGAAAGCGGAGAAATTTCCGGTCGAGGCCATCAAGAAACTTGGCGAGATGGGGTGTTGCGGGATGCTGGTGCCGGAAGAATGGGGCGGGCCGGGGCTCGATACCGTTTCGTATGTGGTGATGCTGGAAGAGGTGGCTCGCGTGTTCACCGCTATGTCCACGGCGCTGGGGGTGACCAATTCGGCGGTGCAGGCGCCGCTGATGCTGTTTGGCACGGAAGCGCAGAAGAAAAAATATTTGCGGCCACTGGCGACAGGGGAGACGCTTGGCGCGTTTTGCCTGACCGAGCCGGCCGCGGGATCGGATGCCGCAGGGATTCAAGCGCGGGCGGTGCGCCATGGAGATTGCTACAAACTTACGGGAACGAAGACCTGGGTGACCAACGGTAGCGCCGCGGGCGTGCTGATGGTGTTTGCGAAAACTGCTCCGCATGCCGGCGGCAAGGGCATTTCGGCATTCTTGGTTGAGCCGGGGTTTGCGGGGTTTCGCGTCGGCCGGCATGAGGACAAGATGGGGCAGCGGTCGTCCCCTTCGGTCGAGATTTTGCTAAATGACTGCCTGGTGCCGGTCGAGAATCGGCTGGGAGAAGAGGGGCACGGGCTGAAGATTGCATTGAGCGCGCTGGATGGCGGGCGGATTGGGATTGCCGCGCAGGCGGTGGGATTGGCGCAGGGGGCGCTAGAAGAAACGGTGAAGTACGCGAAGCAGCGGAAGGCGTTTGGAAAGAATATTTCGGAGTTTCAGGCCATCCAGTGGATGATTGCAGATATGCAGACGGAGATTGAGGCGGCCAGGGGGCTGGTGCATTACGCGGCTTGGTTGAAGGATGCGCATCCTGCGAGGGTGGGCGCGAGTGCTTCGAAGGCCAAGCTTTACGCGAGCGAGATGGTAAACCGCGTGGTGTATAAGGCGGTGCAGGTGCATGGCAGCGCGGGGTACTCGCGGGAGACGGATGTGGAGCGGATGTACCGAGATGCGCGGGTGATCACGATTTATGAGGGGACCAGCGAGGTGCAGCGGATGATCATCGCGCGGGAGTTGCTGGGGAAGGCGCAGTGAGGAGGAAGCGCATAAATAATCTAGTCAGTTATAATGAACTAGTTATTATTTGTCCTGAGGCAAGAAAGTACTGAGAATGGCTGTACCACAAAGAAAAATCTACGCGCGTGGGCACCGCCAGCGGAGAGAGTTCATTCCACAGAGGAGAGGAGCGGCGATTGGCCACTGGGGCTGAAGGGAACAAGAGCAGGGTTTTGAGCGGAATGCGGCCCACCGGGCGGCTGCATATTGGACATTATTTTGGGGCGCTCGCGAATTGGGTGCGGCTGCAGAGTGATCCGGCTTATGAGTGCTTTTACTTTATTGCGGATTGGCATGCGCTGACTAGCGATTACGCGGATACCTCGGCGGTGGCGGAGAATACCCTGCAGATCATGATTGACTACCTGGCGGCGGGGCTGGATCCGGCGAAAAGCCTGATTTTTCAGCAGTCGGTGATTCCCGAGCATGCCGAGTTGCATTTATTGCTTTCGGTGGTGACGCCGCTGGGGTGGTTGGAGCGGGTGCCGACTTACCGAGAGGCGCTGGAGAACGTTACGGACAAGGATCTGCACAATTATGGGTTCCTGGGGTATCCCGTGCTGCAGACCGCGGACATTGTAATCTATAGCAAAGAGGGGGCAGCGCTGTATGTGCCGGTGGGAGAGGATCAGGTTTCGCACGTAGAGATTTCGCGCGAAATTGTGCGCCGGTTTAATGCCTTCTACGGCCTGGAAATTGAGATGGACGGTTTGTACCAAGATGAGCGTGCCATTGCATTCCTTAGGCGTGCACTACCCAAACTTGGCGGCGAACCCGTCGAACTTTTTCACGAGGCGTGGCGAAGGCAGATACGTGCAGCGGCACTGGAGTGGGGCCTAGAGAATTTTTTCAACAAGTTCGAGACCTGCAAGAAGTATTTCCACTACTCGGAAAAGCTTCGCGAGCCGGAGGTGCTGCTAACGAAGACGCCCAGGATCCCAGGGCTCGATGGGCGGAAGATGTCGAAGAGTTATGGGAATGCCATTACTTTGAGCGAGACGGATGAGGAGATACGGAAGAAGACGAAGGTGATGGTCACGGATCCGGCGCGGAAGAGGCGGACTGATCCGGGAAATCCGGACGTGTGTCCGGTGTATGACTGGCATAAACTGTTCTCGACGCGCGAGACGCTGGAATGGGCCGCGCGGGGTTGCCGTACGGCGGGGATCGGTTGCATTGAGTGCAAGGCGAAGATGGCGGATCATTTGATTGAGTGGATTGCGCCCCTGCGGGAGCGGCGGATGGAGTACGAGAAGAACCCCAAGCGCGTTTTGGAGATTTTGGATGCGGGAGGGAAGAAGGCGCGGGTGGTGGCTCAGAAGACCATGGGGCGCGTGCGGGAGGCTGTGTTCGGTTGGGGAAAGAAGAGGGCGGAGATTCTTGGTGAGGAATGAAGAGCTGCGCCGGCCCGAAGCTGGAGGCTGGGTTTCACCTCAATGGCAGTCAACATGGAGATCCTTCGGCCATGCTTATCCGATGGCCTCTGGATGACCAGCGGGAAAAGGAAAGAATGGCGACGCCGTACAAAATAAATATACCGATGTATGCGGGGCCGCTCGACCTGCTGCTGGATTTGATCAAGCAGCAGAAGATGAATATTCACGACATACAGATTTCGAAGATCACCGCCCAATACCTGGAATACTTGCACAAGCTGGAAGAGCTGGACGTCGATGTGTCGGCAGAATTTATCTATATGGCAGCGACGCTGATTTACATCAAGAGCAAGATGCTACTGCCACCGGACCCGTTGGCCGGGCCGGAAGACGCGGCGGGCGATCCCCGAGCCGAGCTGGTGCAGCGTTTGGTGGAGCACGAGAAGTTCAAGAATGCGGCACAGCTTTTGTATCAGAAGCAACAAATTGAAGAGAACGTGTGGTCGAAGCCGGACAAATCGCTGTACCACGACGAGGGGACCGCGGGCGAATTGGTGGTTTCGCTGGTGGATTTGGTGAGGGTGTTCCAGCAGGTTTTGGAGCGGCGGAAGGAAGTGTCGCGGATCGAGTTGCGGCACGAAGAGTTTACCGTGGCGCAGATGATTGCGGCGCTGCGGACGCAGATTCTGGCAAGTGCGGATAATTCGGTGAACTTGATTCAGTTTTTTGAGGCGTGCCCTTCGCGGCACGCGATGATCGTGGCGTTCCTAGCGGTGCTCGAGATGGTGAAGCTGCAGGCGGTGGAGCTGGTGCAAGAAAAGCAGTTTGGGGATATTTTGGTGAGGAAGCACAAGATGTTTGATTTGGTGTTTGATGAGGCGGGCGGGATCAAGCTGATTGATGAGGAATACAAATAGAAAGCAAAGGAGGTAAAGAATGAAAGGTCCGGGAGTTCTCCTATATTCGAGAAGCGCGGCGACAGATCGGGTTTTTCCTTTACTCCCTATACCTCAGGGGTTTCTATGACTAACGAAGAGAGAAAAGCGGCCCTAGAAGCGATCATCTATGCGGCGGACGAGCCAGCTATCATCGATCAATTGGCGCGTGCGCTTGGCGAGGAAAAGCTGGCAGTGCAGGCGTCGCTGGATGAGTTGGTGGCGAGTTATGCCGCGGAAGAGCGAGGGATCGAAGTTCGCCGAGTGGCGGGAGGTTACAAGCTGTATACCAAGCCGCAGCAGCATGACGTGGTGCGACGGTTTATCAAGAGTCTGCGGCCGCCGCTGCGGCTCTCGATGCCGGCTCTGGAGACGCTGGCCGTGATTGCTTACAAGCAGCCGGTGACTTCGCCGGAGATTTCAGAGATTCGCAGCGTGAACACTTCGGGAGTGATCAGCACGCTGCTGGACAAACATCTGATTACCACGGCGGGGCGGAAGGAAGTAATGGGACGGCCCATCCTGTACAAGACGTCGAAGGAATTCTTGATGCGCTTTGGATTGAGCGATTTGGAGGACCTGCCGAGTTTGAAGGAGTTCGAGGCGCTGGCGAGGGAAGCGCTGGGAAGCGATCAGGGATTTGCCCCAGCCGAGGAAGGGCTGAGGAATGAGGCGACGAGTGAGGGGTCTTTCGCCGGGAATAATGAGCCGGGCGGGGCCGGTCGCGCCCCTGCGGATCTTGCGGCGATGGAAGCGCGGGAGGAGTTGTTGGAGCAGACGGCGGCGAACAATGAGGGAATGCCGGAGCCGGCGGGCGAAGAGGCGCAGAAAGCCGCGACGGCCGGGGAGTCAAGGAAATAAGGCAGTAAAGAAGTAAGGATCTAAGGCAGAGGCGAAGAGGAAGTAACGGGAGAGAACGCCCGGAGAAGCAGCGGAGAGACAGGGCACTCCACGAAAAGAAGGGCACCATGGCTCGTGCCCCTTCGAAAGACGATCGTAAGAAAGAACCATGCAGGAAAGATTGCAGAAGATTATTGCGCGGGCGGGGATTGCTTCACGGCGGCATGCGGAGCTGCTCATCGCCAGCGGACAGGTGCGCGTGAATGGACGAGTGGTCAAGGAGCTGGGGACGAAGGCGGATGCCACGAAGGACCGCATTGAAGCGGCGGGGAGGGTGGTCGAAACGAAGGAGGGACGGCGCGTCTACATCTTGCTGAACAAGCCGCCGGAAGTGGTGTCGGCAATGGCTGACCCGGAAGGTCGCAAGACGCTGCGAAATTGTTTGCGGGGATTGCCGGAACGGGTGTTTCCGGTTGGAAATTTGGAATATGCCGCCTCGGGGCTGGTGTTTTTGACGAACGACGGCGACTTGGCGGCGGACATGCTGAAGAATTGGGCCCGCCTGGAACAGGTCTATCACGTCAAGGTGAAAGGAATGCTGACGCTCGCGGACCTGGAGCGGCTGGGAAAAGAGATTGACGCGAAGATGCAAACCGTGCGGCAGCCGGACGCGACGCGCGGTCGCGCAGCAAATTACTGGTACGAAGTGCGGATGCGGGATTCGAAGAAGGAAGAGCTGCGGCGCGCGTTGTTCAAGGAGAAACATCCCGTGGAGAAGCTGAAGCGCATTGGCTTGGGGCCGCTGACGGTGGAAGGGATACCGCGGGGCAGATACCGGTTGATCGAGCAAAAGGAAGCGGAAAAATTGCGGAAGCGAACCTCGGCAGTGAAGGAAACGAAGAGATTCTCAGGGGCAAGATAATACCGCGGGAATTTAACCGGAGTACGCCGAGAAGAGAGAAGAGCACCAGCCGGAAGACCGGCACCACAGGAGCAGCGCGCCTTGGAAGGCGGGCCCCACCCAACCATTTAACCACGCAGGAGAATCCACGCACGATGGCTTTGGAAAGATTACAGAAAATCATGGCGGCGAGCGGGATCGCGTCGCGGCGCAAGGCTGAGGAGATCATTGGGGCCGGGCGGGTGACGCTCAACGGGAAAGTAGTGGTGGAACAGGGAACCAAAGCCGATCCGCAGCGGGACGTAATTTGCGTGGATGGAAAACCGTTGAAGAGCCGCGAGCGCCTGCTGTATTTCCTGCTGCACAAGCCTAAGGGTTACGTGACCACGGTCAGCGATCCCGAGGGGCGGCCGACGGTTATGGAACTGATGAAGAGATGCCCGCAGCGCGTGTACCCGGTGGGGCGACTGGACTATGCCAGCGAAGGTTTACTGCTAATGACCAATGACGGCCAGCTGGCGCAGAGGTTGATGAAAGCCGGTTCGCACGCGCCAAAGACCTATCTGGTGAAAATTAGCGGACAGCCGGACGAGCAGGCGCTCAATCGTCTGCGAGCGGGAATCACAATTGAACTGGAGGATGGCATGCGGGTGAAGACTTCGCCGGCAAAATTACGGCTGGTGGAGGACAGCGCGAATCCCTGGTATGAGGTGATCCTGAGCGAAGGACGGAATCGTCAGATTCGGCGGATGTTTCAGCGTGTGGGATTTAACGTGGAAAAAATTAAGCGCGTGCAACTTGGGCCGCTGGTCCTGGATGTTCCTCCGGGAAAATATCGTGCACTGACGGTCCGGGAAGTGGCGCAACTGAAGAGTCTCTGACCGTGAGCGAATGACCACCACGGGTGAACGTGGATTGGCGGCAAAACAATTGCAGAAGTAGACTAGAAAGGTGACGCAAACGATTGAAGACCTCATACCGGATTACCTTCGCGGGCTGCCCGTGTATGTTCCGGGAAAACCCATTGAAGAAGTGGAGCGGGAGCTGAAGATTCATGCGGTGAAGCTCGCTTCGAATGAGAACCCGCTGGGGCCTTCGCCGAAGGCCATGGTGGCGGCGCGTGCGGTGCTGGGGGATTCGAACCGCTATCCGGATGGGGGCACGCACGCATTGCGGCAAACTCTGGCGGAGCGGAGGGGCGTTTCGCCGGAAGAGATTTTTATCGGATTGGGGTCGAGCGAGCTTATTGATCTTGCGGCGCGGGCGCTCCTGCGAGCAGGGCGTCAGGGGCTGACGTCGGAAGGAACGTACGCGCCGTTCTCGGTGGCCATTCGCGCGAGCGGGGCCGAGCTGGTGCTGGTGCCGCAGCGAGATTTTGCGTTTGACTTGAAGGCCATGGCGCATGCCATCACTCCGAAAACGGGTGTGATTTATCTGGCGAATCCTAATAATCCGACGGGAAGCGCGTTTGGGCGCAAAGAGTTTGAAGAGTTTCTCGCAGCGGTTCCGGATGGCGTGCTGGTGGTACTGGATGAGGCCTATATCCATTATGCGATCAGCATGGGCTTGCGGGATTCGGTGGAAGCTCATCACCAGCGGAAGAATCTTCTGATTCTGCGGACGTTTTCGAAGGTTTATGGATTGGCGGGACTGCGTATTGGCTATGCCATCGGACCGCCGGGACTGCTTTCGGCGATGAATAAATTGAGAACGCCGTTCAATACCTCGGGTGTTGCACAGGCAGCCGCGCTGGCTGCGCTGGATGACCAAGAGCATGTGAGGCGATGCATCGAGACGAATGCAGCGGAACGGAAACGTTTAAGCGAGGGATTGGCGAAGCTGGGATTCCGGCCGGTGCCGAGTGAGGCGAACTTTGTTTTTATTGCTGTGGGTCCGGATGCGAAGGCGCTGAGCGATGATCTGCTGCAGCTGGGTGTGATCGTGCGGCCGCTGGGGTGGATGGGATTCCCGGATGCGATTCGTATTTCGGTTGGGACCGCGGAAGAAAATGACAAATGTTTGTCGGCCATGGCGCGGATGATCTTGAAGCGCGCGGGCAAGGGCGAACTCGCTGCGCGATGAGAGTACTGCTACCGGGCAGCGTTAATGCCAGCGCTGACGCCGTTCTTGAGCTCCTGCAAAAATACCAGACCATCGCGGTGGTCGGATTGTCTTCGAATCCGATGCGGCCCAGTTATGCGGTGACGGAATACATGCAGGCTGCAGGCTATCGGATCATCCCGGTGAACCCCAACGAGACGGAAGTGCTGGGGGAAAAGAGTTACGCACGTCTGGAAGATGTGCCGGAGAAAATAGAGATCGTGAACGTGTTTCGGCGCCCCGAGGAAGTACCGCCGGTGGTAGAGAGTGCCATTCGCGTAGGGGCGAAGGTCATTTGGATGCAGCTCGGAATTGCGAACGAGGAGGCTGCGGAAAAGGCGCGATCCGCGGGGCTGGTGGTGATCGAAGACGCGTGCATTTTGGTGGAGCATCGGAGGAGAACGAGAGAACTGCAGCAATAAGAGCCGGACAATTGGGAAGGATATGGAGGCCCTGCGCAGGAATGGCGTGGGCTTTTTTAGCTTTTGGAAATAGGAAAAAAGACTGAAGAAGATTTTGCCCGGACACACCGCGGTCGCAGAGAAGAGTGGGAAGAGCAACGGAGCGTCAACGGGGCAGGGGGAAGACCAGGAGATTGCGCTTGCCGGTAATTACGACGGCAAGGAAGCGGCCGTCGGGGGAGATGGCGAAATCGCGGAAACTGAGGCCGTGAAGAATGAAAACGGGCTGCGGTTGCGAGACGGGAGCGTCATGCCCTGATGAGGCGGCGAGCGTAGGAAGAGCGATCCAGACGAGATCGCCCGATTTTTTCTCCCGGGCGCGTTTGAGGAGGATGTGCGATTCGTCGGGCGACCAGCGAAAAACGCCGAGGCCAACGCGAAGTCGGGCCACATGATTGAGAGAAGTGAGATCGCGAACCTCGAGAAGTTCTTTGTCAATGAAGTAAGCAACTCTCTTGCCGCTGGGGGACACGCTCAGTCCGCCTTCATAGCCATCCAGCGTCGCCAACTCCTTATCATCATCGCTCAACAGGTCGAGGCGCTGAAGACGATGGGGGCCGGTCATGGCGTGATCCTGCTCGACAGCGACAACAGAATCCGTTCTAGGGATGGGGATGACCTCGCGGAAGGTGCGGCCCTCATAGGAGGACTTGACGGGGCCGCTGTCAAGCCGGGTGGATTTCAAGGAGAAGAGCGTACGAGGCTTTACGGCTTCGGAGAGGAAATTGATGGTGATATTGTCGGGAAGAAAGAAAGGATCGGCCGCATCGGGAATGACGCTGTCACCCTTGGCGACGCGTATTTCGTGGCCGCTGTCGTCGAGCAAGAGGGTCATAAAGGAATCTTCAGTCTTGCCGGAATCGTCCACGACGGTAGTGGTGAGGAGTCCGGCGAGGATGAGGTGAGCGTTGGGAGACCAGCGGAGGGAATCGACGATGTAGCTGAACGGCTGATTACCGCGGTTGAATTTTTGACCCTCCAGAAGGCGACGGCGCTTACCACTGGTGTCCTGGAGCCAGATGTCGTCGTGCGAGAGGTCGTAGAGCTTGGTTTTGAAGTTACGATGAACGGAATATACGATGCGGTTGTCGGGAGCAAAGGCAAAGGAAGTGATGTCTTCGTCGATGGTTTGGAGGGGCTTATCGAGATTTTGGACCAAGGCCGAGGGAACGGAGGAGCAGCCCAAGAAGATGCAGAGCAACGAACCCATAGGACGGAGCCAGCGCGAGCGGTTAGCGTAGCAGGGATGGGTCATGGTTTGTGCGCAACGTCATTGTACGGGATGTGACGCCGTGTAGGGATTGCAGCACGGGGGCTGCGCGGGCTTGAATTCCATGAATTCGACGCGGGTGAGGTCCGGATCGTAGATGTCCAAGGACCATTTGCCGTCGCGGCCGATTTCGGGCTCACCGCTGGTCTTGAGGCCGTGCTCGCGGAGGCGAGCGGCGGCGGACTTAATTTGTTCGACCGCTAAGGAGAAATGATTTTGCACGCCGCGCTCCTGTTTGTCCGCAGTGGGCGAGATGTTGAGCATGTATTCGATCCAGTCGGTGCCGTCGGGGACCTGAATCTCCCACCAGTCGTTGTCGGCGTCCTTGAAGCCGCCGTGCCAGTACATACGGAAGCCGAGGAGATCCCTATAGAAGCGATCCTCGGCAGCGCGGTCCTTGACGATGAAGCCGGCGTGAAGCATGCGCGTGCTGATTTGTTCGGCGGGTGCAGTGAACACGATGCGGGGGTGCAGCTGCACGAAGGCGATGGTATTACCTTCGGGGTCGTGGAGAACGCAACGCGCGACGCCACTGATATCTCTGGTGACCGGGCCAACCGCGACATGGTGGGCAAGGAGGTAGCTACGCATCCGGATAATGTCGGGTGTGGCGAAGGCGATTTCGGCGAGCAGGTTCGCAGGAGCGGGAGAGGCCACTTCTGACAACTGAATTTGCTGGTGGTCGTTGACGATGAAACACGGGCGCGTCATGCCCGTGCAGCCCGCGTTGCGTGGTGTGATGCCCAGAATTCCGCTGTAAAACTCAAGCGACTTGCGAAGATCGGCGGAATAGATGCGGACGTGCGCGATGCCGGTGATGGGCGGTCGTGCGGGCTGGTCCTGGGCATTGAGCGGAAGGGAGATAAACGTGGCGGCGAGCGCCAATGCGATGGGTTTCATGGGACTCCCTTGAAAGTTTGGTGCGACACACGATTTTATCCTACGCAGGTGGCCGAGGTGAAAGCTGATCATGGATGTTGTCCGGGGTGCGGCCCGGTGAATTCGGAGCAGCAGGGCTTCTGCGTGGGCGTGAATTCCATGAGTTCGACGCGGGTGTCGTCGGGATCGTAGAGGTTAAGCTGCCATTTGCCGTCGCGACCCACCTTGGGTTGTTCGTTGCCGCTCCAACCGTTCTTGCGAAGTTGCTCTTCCGCCGCGTGGATGTCCGGGACTCCGAGAGCCATGTGGTTCATGACGCCGAGGGTGTGATGGTCAGCGTTGGCGGGAACGTTGAGCATGTATTCGATCCAGTCGGTGCCATCGGGGACTTGCATGTCGACCCAGCTGGTTTCGTCGTCTTTCCTCCCACCATGCCAGTAGACGTGGAAGCCGAGAATATCTCTATAGAAGCGGTCTTCCGCGTCAGGGTCCCGAACGACGAAGCCGACATGGATGATACGCAAATTGGACCAGGCCCGCGGAGTGCTGGCGTTCGTCGGCCGCCTAAAGCCGATGCGATGCCCCTCCGGGTCTATTACTGCGAAGTATTCGTCGCTGGAATCTCTCATTTTCAGGATTGGGATCTTCTTCGCCGCCAGGTATTTCTTCATCGCCTGCACATCGTCCGTGGCCAACACCATCTCATAAAATAGGTTAGACGGCGGCGTCTTGGGTGCCGTCGCGAGCACCAAGTTTTGGCCGGAGCTTAGCTGCATCAAGAAGGGGAAGGTAGTCATCGGCCTCTCCCCACCGATCGAGGACCTTTCGCACCAACGACAAGCATCCGAGGGCGTACCTTCACCGCTCATGACGCGGGTGTAGAAGCTGCGGGCGCTGTTCATATTTGTAGAGTAAAACTGCACGGCAGCGATCCCCGTGATTGGCGGCCTTGAACGCTCCTCTTGGGCGCTGGCTGAAGTGCACAGAATGACGCTTACAAGTGACGGCAACATACGGTTCATACGCTTACCTCAAGCGGTCGACGACGAGGGCGACTTTATTTTGCGAATTTCGTCGAGTCGCTGGCGCAAACGCTGCTCGAAACCCTGATCGGTGGGTTTGTAATAGGTGCGGCCGGCGAGATTCTCGGGCAGGCAGGCCATATCGGTGACTTTTTCATCGAAATTATGCGCGTACTTGTAGCCTTCGCCGTAGCCGATGTTCTTCATGAGGCCAGTGACGGCGTTGCGGAGGTGCAAGGGGACGGGATCGGCTTCGGTTTTGCGCACGTCTTCGATGACGGCGCCATAGCCGGTGTAGAGAGCATTGGATTTCGGCGCGAGCGAAAGATAGACAGCCGCTTCGGCGAGGGCGAGATGGCCTTCGGGGGGACCGAGGAAATCGAAGGCGTCCTTGGCGGCGAGCGTGACGGCCAGGGCGCCGGGTTCGGCAAGGCCGATGTCTTCGCTGGCCATGCGGACCATGCGGCGGGCGAGATAGAGAGGATCTTCGCCGCATTCGAGCATACGCGCGAGCCAGTAGAGCGCCGCGTCGGGATCGGAATTGCGGACGGATTTGTGCAGGGCGGAGATCAGGTTGAAGTGCTCCTCGCCGGCTTTGTCGTAACGCAGGAGTTTTCTTTGCAACACGTCTTCGAGGAGTTCCGGGGTGATGGCACGCGCCTTTTTTTCACTCAGTTGCGCGCTGCGGGCGGCAAGCTCGAGCGTGTTGTAAGCGGCGCGGGCATCCCCATTGGCAAACGAGGCAATACGGAAGAGGATGTCGTCGGGAGCTACGATGGATTCGTTTCCGAAGCCGCGTACTTTGTCATTAAGGGCGCGGCGGAGGAGTTCCACTATCTGCGGGGTCGTTAGTGGCTCGAGGACGTAGACCTTGGTGCGGGAGAGAAGCGGTGAAATCACTTCAAAGGAAGGATTCTCAGTGGTCGCGCCAATGAAGATGATATGGCCCGCTTCGACGTGAGGGAGAAAAGCGTCTTGTTGCGCTTTGTTGAAGCGGTGCACTTCGTCGACAAAGACGATGGTGCGATGGCCGGAGCGGGATTTTTGCTCACCCACGGCCATAACTTCTTTGATTTCCTTGATGCCAGCAAGAACGGCGCTGAAAGAAACGAATTCGGAACTTGTCAGACGCGCAATGAGGCGCGCGAGGGTGGTCTTTCCACAGCCGGGCGGGCCCCAGAAGAGCATGGAGCCGAGATTGTCGTTTTCGATTTGAACGCGAAGCGATTTGCCCGGACCGAGAAGTTTTTCCTGGCCGATGAACTCATCGAGGATACGCGGACGCATGCGCTCGGCGAGGGGCTGGTGGGCCGCGGGAACGTCGGGTTCCGAGGCCGGTGGCGGCAGTTTTGAGAAGAGGCTCACGTTTCCTTGGGTGGCCGCACAGCGTCTGACGTCTTAGACGGCTGCGAAGGAACTGACGTTTGGATGCTCGACGCAGCCGCCGAGTTTCTTTGGCGAGCGGCTTCGTAAAAAACAACTGCTACCGAGGCGGCGGCATTCAGTGAGTCGATGCCGCTGGCCATGGGAATGCGGAGGCGCGCGTCGGCGCCGCGCTCGACTTCTTCCGGAAGACCGGCGCCCTCGTTGCCCACGAGGAGGGCCACCGGCTGGCACCAATCGACTTCCCACGGAGCCAGCAGAGGCTGATCACCGCGACGCGGTTCGCGGACACTCGAAGCAAGCGTGCGCACACCCGTGACCTTGAGTTGCGCAAGAAGAATCGAAAGCGAAATCCCCGCAAGGATCGGAAGATGCAGAGCGGCGCCAGCGGAGGCGCGCAGAGCTTTCGGCGAGAAAGGGTTCGCCGTGCCGCTGATGCCGGAAGCCGCCGTGGCGGCGCCGGTCACGCCGAACGCGGCAGCAGTGCGTAGGATCGCCCCAACGTTACCGGGATCCTGGACTCCGGCCAGGACGACGAGCAAGGGAGCGCCGACAGAAAGAGGGGAGCGTGCAAAATCATCGAATGAAGTCTCCCGAGGATGAACCAGCGCGGCAACCCCTTGCGGGTGTTCGGTGTCGGCAAGGCCCTCGAAGAGGCGGTCCGTGGTGCGGAGGATCGGAAAGGCCATTTCGGGTCGGTCGATGATGGAGGAGAGGCGCTGGTGATGGCGTTCGCCGGACTCGCTGAAGAGCACGCCTTGAATGCGGCAACCGGAACGCAGAGATTCTTCGACAAGTCTGACGCCCTCGACGCCCACGAAGCCGCCTTCCGTGGGCACTCCGCCACGCAGAGCTATTCGGAAGTCCTTGAGCCAGCGATTGTCGCGGCTGGTAAGCAGCGCAGGCGCACCACTGGGGCCGGCGTTACGAGCGGGTTTTCCGGGCGTGGCCATCTCCGTGGAGGGTAACAAATTTCTACCTGCCGAGGCTAACTCTCGGCAGGCCCTAAGATATCGCCCGTAATGGGGTGGATTTGGTTGTCAGCAGGCTCTTATTGCGCGCGCAACAGGTGTATGGTAGCGTCGCCCAAATAAGGGCAGTGCCGACGGGCGCTGCAGGGTGGCGTCACGACTGCGCCAAAGGCCAAGAAATTGCCGGCTGAACTGCTGCACGTAAACGCGCAAACTCCGGAGACGGACCTGCTGCGGTATGCGGCAGATTTTCTGACCCGCGGAAGTGTGATTGCGATTCCCACCGATACCTTCTACGGGCTGGCGGCCGACCCATTCAATCTCGCCGCAGTGGATGAAATTTACCGCGTGAAAGGGCGCCCGGAAACGAGGGCCCTGCCAATCCTTGTGAATTCGATCGAACAAGCCATTCTGCTTGCGCGGGAAGCGTCGCGGAAATTCTTGCGGCTCGCCCAGGCGTTCTGGCCAGGAGGATTGACCCTGGTGGTGAACGCCGCGCAGCGCATCCCGCTCAAGGTGACCGCAGGCACAGGCCGCATCGGATTGCGATGGCCGAATAGCACGGTGGTGCGGCGCCTGATCGATGAATTTGAAGGTCCGGTGACGGGGACGAGCGCTAACATTTCCGGGTTTCCATCGTGCGCGAACGCGGAACAGGTGATGAAGCAGCTGGGGTTGCGCGTGCCGCTCGTGCTGGACACGGGAGAAACGGGGGGTACGTTGGCCTCGACAATCGTGGAATTGAACGGTGACACGTGGAGAATCGGCAGGGAAGGGGCGATTCCAGTGGCAGAGATTGAGAAGGCGTTGGAGTAGTGTCGCGTTTCCCCGGAAAAAGGTATTTTTGTGGCTGAACTCGTGCGACGAATCAGCGGCTGTGGTTTGGATGAAGAGACGTGAGGAAGTTGTAGTTGCCGGTGGAGGGAAGATCGAGGGGGCAGAGCGAGCGGCGGTGAACGGAAACGACATCGTTGAACCACAGGGGCAAATAGGGAAGATCGTCCGCCAGAATTTTCTGAACTTCACTGCATAAGGCTTTCCTTCTTTCCTGATTCATTTCCACGCGAATCTGGCCCGTCAGCGCGTCTACGCGAGCGTTGCGATAGTGCCCGCGATTGGCGCCGTCCGGCGGAAAGCGCTTCGACGAGAAAGCATATTCAAAAAAGTCCGGATCGGTGTTGGCGCCAACCCAGCGCTGGTAGGTGATCTGGAAATTTCCCTTGGCAACGTCGGAGAACAGCGTGGCAAGCTCAAGCGGCCGCAGTTCAAGTTGGATGCCCACGCGGCGCCATTGTTCCTGAAAGGCCGCGCCAATGAGGCGGGCTTGCTCTTCCGTCGAGCATTTCAACGTGAGATGCGCGCGGATTCCGTCCTGCTTGCGAGGGAAACCCGCAGCGTCGAGTACCTGTTCGGCGCGAGCAGGATCGTACGGATACTGCGCGACATTCGGTTCGGCGGCCCAGTGATCCGGGGGCAGAGCGCCCCCAGCCAGCTTCGCCTGGCCACGGAGGAGATAGCGAATGAGCGCTTCGCGGTCGGTCGCCAACGCAAGGAGCTTGGCGAATTTCGCGATGAGACAAGACCGCATCTTCGAGGTTGAACCCCAGATAGGAAAAATTCGCGCCAGTGCGGTCGCTCACGGCGAGATCAGGCTGGCGCGCAAGGACGGGAATGATATCCGGAGAAAGGGAACTCATCTCCAGATCGGCAGAGCCCTTGCGAAGTTCGAGGGCACGGACGACGCCGTCGGGCACGACTCGGAATCGCACTCTAGCGATCCGCGGTGCATCATGGAAGTATTCAGGATTGCGCTCCAGGACAACTTCTTCGTCCTGCGATTGCTGCAGGAAGCGAAAGGGACCGGAGCCTATGGGGTGACGAGAAAAGTCGGCGCTAGCATTCGCGGGAACGATGCCAATGGCGGAGGGGATGAGGTTGACGCTGAAGGAAGCATAAGGCTGGCTCAAATGAAAGATGACCGTGGCGTCGTCAGGCGCTTCGACGGAGGTGACCAGGCGAAGGGCTCCGCGTTTCGGGGACTTGTTGGCGGGATTCATGATGAAATCGAAAGTTGCTTTGACGTCGGCCGAAGTAAGCGCGGCCATCATGGAAGCGAACACCGCGGCGAAGATGGAAGACGTAGGTGAGGGCGTCGGGAGTTGACCAGGATTCGGCAAGATCTCCGTGGAAATACATTTGATTGTCGCGCTCCAGCAAGCCACTAAAGAGGAGTCCATCGATGCGTTGGGATTGCGAATCGGTGGCAAAGCGCGGGTCGAGGTTGGTGGGGCTGGCTTCAATGAGGAAGGTGAGCGAGGAAGAGTCATGGTGAGCTGGGCGTGAACAGGAAGAGACACAGAACGAAACAATGAGGAAAGGCAGCAAGGAAGTAACCAGGAGATGGAACTTGGAGAGGAGGCGGTTAGCGCGGTGGGGCATAGGAGATTTTCCCGAGGATCGCCAGGCCACGGGCGCCGGTTGCGGACGGCAGGTTTGCCGGGCGCCGGTGCAGTGTTTCGTAGGCGAGAAGGGCGAAGGCCAAAGCTTCCTTGGCGTCTTCGGGAATGCCGAGACGCCCAGAGGGCAGGACTTCGATGCCGGGAAGGGCGGCGGCAAGTTGGGCGAGTATTAACGGATTGTGCGCTCCACCGCCGGAAACAATGAGTTGCTGAATTTTTGTTGTGGGTAATACGAAGCGATTTAAGGCATCGACGACCGAGAGCGCGGTAAAGATTGTAGCTGCGCGGATGAGATCATTGGGACTGGCGCGATAGTGGCGGCCGAGACTGAAGAGCATCTTTAGGTAGGCACGGCCATAGTATTCGCGGCCGGTGGATTTGGGTGGTACCAGCTTCAGATAGGGATCGCCCAGGAGGTCGTCGAGCAGCGCGGGGAGGCTGCGGCCTTGCATGGCCAGGCGGGCGTTCTTGTCAAAACGCCGGCGCCCTTGTGTGAAATGCGCGACCAGGGCGTCGATGAGCATGTTGGCGGGGCCGGTATCGAAGGCCAGGACCTGCTGTGGCTTGGCGGCGCGAGGGAGCACCGTTATGTTGGCGATGCCTCCGAGGTTGAGGGAAATGCGGCCCAGCTTCGCGTGGCGGTAGAGAAGATAGTCTGCGTAAGGAACCAGAGGCGCGCCCTGTCCACGGAGGGCCATGTCCGCGGGACGAAAATCGCCGACGGTGGTGATGCCGGTGCGCGCGGCGATCACTGATGGCTCACCAATTTGAAGCGTGGATGCTGTCGGCGAACCGAAATACGGCATCGGGCGCCCCTGATGGAAGATGGTCTGGCCGTGACTTCCGACTAAGGCGATCTTCGATAGCGCCACTCGAAACTGCCGGCAAGCGGCAATAGCGGCCCCTGCAAAGAGTTCGCCCAAACGAAAATTCAACTGACTGAGAGCGCCCGCGATGAGGGGGCGCTGTTCGGCAACGCGAAGAATTTCCTTTCGAAGCGCAGGAGGATATTTGACGGAGGCGTGGCCAAGCAGTCTGGCGTTCAGGTTTGGGGGCGCCCCGGAGATGCGCACCAACGCAACGTCGATTCCATCCGCGGATGTTCCGGACATCATGCCGAGAACGAGCTTGGATTTTCCGTTCATGAGATTTGTTTTTTCAGTTCAGCGAGGAGATTCAAAGCGTCGAGAGGCTTCAATTGGTCGAGGTCCGCGCCACGCAGCTTTTCGAGCACCTGGTGATCGAGTGCGGTGAACAGCACCTCCTGATTGCCGTTCTTGTGCGCAGTGCCGGAGCCGACTGGAGAAAGGGTTTCGCTGAGTTCGTGCTCGCTCTGCTCATGTCTTTTCAAGACCTCGCGGGCGCGCTTGATCACGCTGTGAGGCAGGCCGGCGAGCCGGGCAACTTCGATACCGTAGCTTTTATCAGCGCTGCCGGGCTCGACGCGGCGCAGGAAAATGATCTCGCTGGGCGTCTCCTTCGCGGAGACGTGGACGTTCTTCACCGCCGGGAGAAGGTCGGCAAGCTCCGTCAGTTCGTGATAATGCGTGGCGAAAAGCGTACGCGCGCGGATGTGCTTCTGGAGATGCTCGACCACCGCCCAAGCAATGGACAGACCATCGAAGGTAGCCGTGCCGCGGCCGACTTCATCGAGAAGAACAAGGCTCGCAGGTGTGGCATGGTTGAGAATGGCCGCGACTTCGCTCATTTCCACGAGGAATGTGGAGCGGCCACGCGCGAGATTATCGCTTGCGCCGATGCGCGTGAAGATGCGGTCGGTGATGGGCAGCTTCGCCTGACGCGCGGGGACGAACGAGCCGATCTGGGCCATCAGCACAATGAGCGCAGACTGGCGAAGATAGGTAGACTTGCCGCCCATGTTCGGACCGGTGATGAGAAGAAGTTGCTGACGACCGGGCTCAAAGCAAAGGTCGTTGGGAACAAAGCGCTCGCCTTTTTGCCGGAGAAGTTCCTCGATCACGGGATGCCGGCCGGCAATGATCAGAAGCTCACCGGCGGAGCTGAGTTCCGGCCGGGAGTATCCGCGATCGGCAGCCAACTTTGCGAACGACGTCAGCACATCAAGCTGCGCCACGGCGGCAGCTGTACGCCGCAATCGCGCCGCCTGGGAGGCCACCGAAGAACGCACATCGATAAAAAGTTGACGCTCAATCTCGAGGATGCGCTCATCCGCGGCAAGGATCTTCCGCTCATATTCTCTTAGTTCCGTGGAAGTAAAACGTTCGGCATTGACAAGCGTCTGTTTGCGCTCGTAGTCCGCCGGGGCCAGATGCAGGTTTGGTTTTGAGATTTCAATGTAATAGCCAAAAATTTGATTGTAGCGAATCTTTAGCGAGCCGATGCCCGAGCGTTTGCGCTCGCGCTCTTCCATCGCGGCGATGATCTGTTTGCTGCGCTGACTGAGGTCGCGAAGTTCATCGAGCTCGGGGTTGTAGCCGCTGCGAATCATTCCGGGATCGGTGGCCAGGGCCGGCGGCTCGTCGGCGATGGCGCGCTCGAGGCGTTCGCGGACATCGGCGAGCTCGTCAATTTCCTCGTGGAGGTGACGAAGAAGTTCGCTGCCGCCGGCGGGAGGCGGAGTAAGGAAATTCTTCAGCACCGGCAGTTGCGTGAGCGATTTGCGAAGGGCCACCAGTTCGCGCGGCGCCGCGAGACCCAGGGTGATGCGGCCGGTCAGCCGCTCCAGATCGAGGATGCCTTTGAGCTCCTTGCGAATCTCGCCGCGGACAACGGTTTGCTGAACAAGGTGGGTGACGGCCGCGAGGCGCGCCTCGATGGCTTCGGGATCGATGAGCGGACGGAGAAGCCACGAACGCAAAAGGCGAGCGCCCATGCCGGTAACGGTGACGTCGAGAGCAGCGATCAGCGTCGTAGGACCAGGGGAACGAGTGCTCTCCTCCAGGAAGATGGGTGCGAGAAGTTCAAGGTTTCGAACGGAAACGGGATCGAGCACCAGAGAGTTGCGCAGCTCGTAATAACGGACACGGTCGAGATGTCGGAGAGCGTCGCCGTTGGCCGCATCGTCACCCCGGGCAGCATTTTCACGGAGGTAATGAACGATGGCTCCGGCCGCCGAGAGGGCTTGCGGGCGATCATCGAAGCCGAAGCCAGTAAGTTCGGCGACATCAAACTGTTCGCGGAGGATGCGCTCGGCATATTCGCGCTGAAAGATCCAGTCTTCGAGGTGTGATTCCACGCCGCCGACGCCTTCAAGGGGGGCTCCCTCGAATAACTGTTGCGGCCGGGGAAGGAGGGTTTCCCTGGGATGCAGAAGCTGGAGTTGGTCGCGAAGAGCGTCATCAGCATCCGCGCCGGAGAATTCGGTAGCCTGAAATTCACCAGTGGAAAGATCGACGAAAGCGAGGCCGATGGGCGAACCGGAGGCATGTTTGGCGACAGATGCGAGGAAATTGTTTTCCCGGGCGTCGAGCAGAGCGCCGTCGGTGGCGGTACCCGGAGTGATGATCCGCACGACGTCGCGACGGACGAGTTTCTTGCCCGGTCCAGGCTGCTCCATCTGATCGCAGATCGCGATTTTGAAGCCGGCGCGGATCAGACGCGCAATGTAGCCTTCGGCGGCGTGGTACGGCACGCCACACATGGGAATAGGCTGGCCCTTTTCTCGGTTGCGCGAGGTGAGAGTGATCTGGAGTTCGCGCGCTGCGATGATCGCGTCTTCGTAGAAGAGTTCGTAAAAATCGCCAAGGCGGAAGAGCAGTAGAGCGTGGGGGTAGCGCGCCTTGATGGCGTGATACTGCTGCATCAGCGGTGTCGTCGGCTCGCTCATTCGTCGCGCGTCAGTGGATAGTCATTCCTTTACGCCTAGGTGCGCCAGGAAGAAAGCACAATCCAGGGCCATCTCGCGCAAATAGTCATAGCGGCCGGAAGCGCCGCCGTGTCCCGCGCCCATGTTGATTTTCAGCAGTAACGGATTCGAATCGGTTTTCAACGTGCGCATTTTCGCAAGGTATTTTGCCGGCTCCCAGTACATCACCTGGCTGTCGTTCAACCCCGTCTTTACCAACATCGCCGGGTAGGGCTTGCGCTCCAGGTTGGTGTACGGACACCAAGACTTCATGTAGAAATAATCTTCTGCGATTTGCGGATTGCCCCATTCTTCATATTCGGCGACAGTCAGCGGGAGAGATGCGTCGAGCATGGTGTTCAACACGTCCACGAAGGGCACATGACTGATGACCATGCGAAAAAGATCGGGGCGCATGTTGGCCACCGCTCCCATGAGCAGGCCTCCGGCGCTGCCGCCTTCAATGACAAGTTTTTCCGGCGTCGTGTAGCGCTCTGCAATCAAGTATTCGGCAGCGCCGATGAAGTCCGTGAAGGTATTGCGTTTTTGTTTCATACGGCCGACGTCGTGCCACGGCTTTCCAAGTTCACCGCCGCCGCGGACGTGAGCGACGACGTAGATCACGCCACGGTCCAGCAAGCTGAGCCGATGCGAGCTGAAATTGACCGGCACGGAGATTCCGTAGCTGCCGTAACCATAGAGAAGGAGCGGGGCAGAGCCATCGCGGGGCGTATCGCGCCGGCGGACGATGGAAAGAGGGACGCGCGTGCCGTCGGGAGCGGCGGCATGCAGACGCTCGCTAACGTATTGGGCAGGATCGTACCCTCCAAGAACGGGTTGCTGCTTCCGAAGACGTCGCTCGCGTGTGCATACGTCATAGTCAAAGATAGAGCGAGGAGTCACGAGCGACTCATATTGGAATCGCACTTGCGAGGTGTCGAATTCCGGATTTTCCCCGATGGAAGCGTTGTAGGCGGGCTCGGCGAACTCGATGCGATGCGATGCCGCAAGAACATTTGGGGCGACCGCGGTCAAATCCACGATGCGAAGATGCGGGAGGCCGCCCTCGCGTTCAAAAAGCACGAGGTGGTTCCGGAAAGCCTCCGCGGCAGCCAGCATGACGTCCGGGCGATGGGGGATGATCTCACGCCAGGATTCTCGGCCAGCTTCGCTCACCGGGGCGGTCACCAAGCGGAAGGTGCGCCCTCCGGAATTCGTGCGAATGTAAAACACTCCGTCATTGGCATTCGGGGCCGGCCCGCCATGGTGGTCGGCGTAATACTCATGGTTGTCTTCGCGCGGACTGATAAGCCGGAATTCTCCGGTGGGTTGACCGGCGCGCAAGAAACGGACTTCGCTGGCTGTATGACTCGCGATGGTGAGAAGTAGAAAAGCACCGCTGCGCGTGCGGTGTATTTCGATTCGAAACCGCTCGTCGATTTCCTCGAAGAGCAAGGGGTCCGGTTCCGTGGCCCCCAGAACGTGCCGGTAGAGGCGGTGAGAGCGCTTCGTGGTTTCGTCCTCAACGGTGTAGAACAGCGTGCGATTGTCGGAGGCCCAGGCAACACTGGTGACGCGCTCGACACGCTCGGGAAAGATGGTCCCGGTGCGCAGATCTTTCATCTCGAGCGTGAATTGGCGGAATCCCGTGGTATCGGTCGAATAAGCGAGCAGGCCATTATCTTCACTGACTTCCAAGCAACCCAATCCAAGAAAAGAATGGCCTTCTGCAAACAGATTCAGGTCGAGTAGCAGTTCTTCCGCTGAGCCTTCCCCGTCGCGTCGCCGGCAATGGAACGGGTACTGCTTTCCCTCTGCGGTCCGCGTGAAATAGAGATAGCCACGCAGGCTATACGGAACGGAAAGATCGGTTTGCAGGATGCGCCCCAGCATCTCCTGATAAAGCTTCTCCTGAAATGTCTCGGTGGGCTTTAGCATGGCATCGGTATACGAGTTTTCCGCCTGCAGATAGGCCATCACTTCGGGGTTTTCTTTGTGCCGCAGCCAAGCGTAATGGTCGACGCGGCGATCGCCATGCAAAACATACTCCACGGGTTCGCGCCGGGCGACCGGGGGCTTCGGAATTGTACCCGCCGCAGGTTCCTGGGCTGGCGTCGCGGTATTGGCGTCCGGACTCATGCGCGTTCGCTATACTATCGGAACTCGGCGGCCGGAGAAAGCAGCCTCGGGCGGGCGTGAGAAATCCAATGGCCAGAGAGACTGAAATCAAACTGCGAATCAGCAACGTGCCGGCGTTTCATCGGGCCTTGAAGCGGATCGGAGCTCGCCTCGCCGGCCCGGGAACCTCCAAAGTTCATGAGCAGAATGTAATTTTCGATACCCCGCAAGGTGGACTTGCCAAGCACGGGCAATTGCTGCGCATTCGCACGGAGACGCCAGAAGTGCGGGGGAAACCGAAGACGACTGCACCGCAGCAGCGCGTGGTGCTGACCTTCAAGCAGCCCATGGTGCTGCCGGCTGGTGCACAGACAGGAAGCGCATCTTCTGGGTCATACAAGGTCCGAGATGAGATTGAGGTGGAGGTCGCCGAGGGTGGAAATCTGACCAGAATTTTCGAGGGACTGGGGATGAGCGGCTGGTTCCGCTATGAAAAGTGCCGTACCACCTTTCGACTGCCCGGTTCCAAAGCCTGGGCCTTGGGTCTTCTGATTGAACTGGACGAAACACCCATAGGGACCTTTGTGGAACTGGAGGGGCCCGCCGGGGCGATCGATCGAGCTGCCGCGGAGCTGGGGTTTTCGAAGCACGACTATCTCTCGAAGAATTATCTCCGCTTGTACATGGAAGAGTGCCGCCGGAAAGGCGTGCAACCGACTCACATGGTCTTTCGGAACCGCAAGAAACGCTGCTAAGTGACTTGGGAACAAAAAAACCACTTTTAAAGTCATTCTTTTCTTGACAAGGCGAAGCACGCGGCTTATCAATGCAACTGTGACTGCGGAGCGGTCAGACCACGGAGTGATTTTCCTCTCAATGAGTGCGGGCAGCGAAGTCGAACCTGGCCCTGGTTGGGCCGGGCAGCAGGGGAGCCTGGAGTTGGTCCATCGGCTGAGTGTAGAGACGATATCGCGCGAGGCGCAAGCCACGGCGCGCGCGGTCGGATGGGGAGGGCTCACAGGCGGCTAAAGGTAAGTCCATTTGTGTGAGGTACTTGCCCGCGGCCGAGGTTCTTCGGTGTGCGGGTTTTTTGTTGCCGGGATGAGTTCAGCGGGGCGGGAAAGCCTCCGAGACGCGCGAGGAGGGAGAACGTATGGATCTCTACGCGACAGAATTGATGGGCTCGAAGACTTACGACGCGGCGGGGAATTATGTCGGGCGTGTGCGCGAATTCTTTATCGAGCCCGCGGAAGCACCCAATCGGGTGTCGCATTACCTGCTATCGCGCGGGCACTTTCAACCGCTAGTCGCCAAACACAACCAGATTGCGTCGGTAGCAGCGGGGAAGATGGAGTTGAGTGTCAGTGAACGAGCCCTCGAGCTCTATCAGCCGAATGATTCATGGCTGGCGGTTCAGAAGGATTTGCTGGATCAACAGATCATTGATACCCGCGGGCGGAAAGTCGTGCGTGTTAATGACGTCGACCTGACCCCCTTCCGCACCAATGGCACCGTCGAACTGCGTCTGACGCAAGTCGATGTGGGGCTCCCGGGAGCCGTGCGGCGGCTGCTCCAGGGAGTGGTGCCTTCCAAGGTGGTGCGCAAACTGCAGAGCAAATTGCCTCAGCGCGCCATTCGCTGGGAGTTTGTGAACCTCGTCGAGCCTGACCCCATGCGCCGCGTGAAGCTGCGTATCACACACGAAAAACTTGAGGACCTGCACCCAGCGGACCTTGCGGAAATCATGGAAGATCTGTCCGCAGCGGAGCGGCAAGGGATTATCGCATCGCTGGATGAAGAGACCGCGGCTGCCGTTCTCGCCGAGCTGGACGAGCGGCTCACAACGCAAATTGTGGAAAAGCTAGATCCGGAGAAGGCCGCAGATATTCTGGAAGAAATGGCCCCGGACGCGGCGGCCGACCTTCTGGCGGACTTGTCCAGGGAAACTTCCGAAGAGCTTCTGGATGAGATGCCTGGCCAGGAAGCTGACGAGGTTCGCGAATTGCTGGAATTCGACCCCGCGACGGCCGGCGGCATGATGAACCCTGATTTCGCATTTGTAGGTGAGCGGACAACGCGGGAGGAAGTTCTGGAGTGGATGCGAGGACAGGAGTTGAACTTTGACCAACTGGACACCATCGTTCTGCTGGACAGTTCGGCGCAGTTTTCGGGTACCGTCCCTGTGGCGCGGCTCCTTCTGGCGGCCGCCGATCAACGCATGACCGAACTGAAGACCGAGCCCCTAATCAGCCTGCCTCCCGACGCGGACGACAAGGAGGTCTTCGAGCTTTTCGACAAGTACAACCTGCGGATGCTGACCGTAATTGATAAAGAGAACCGACCGATTGGAGCCATCACCGTGGACGACGTGGTGTCGAGGCTGGTGAAGGAATAGCAAGGGGTTTCGAGCCGAACGATGAACTGGGACGCAATTTCGTCGAAGTTTGATCGCGTGAGGGCGGGCGACACGGATTTGCAGAAGAAAATCCGTGGGCTGCGCAGGCGTCTGACGCTGCTGTTGGCGGTGATAGGGCCGGGGCTGATCACCTCCAATGTGGACAACGACGCGGGCGGAATTTCCGTCTATACGCAAGCAGGAGCGCAATACGGCTACGCTTTGCTCTGGTCGCTCATTCCGATGACCATCGCGTTGTACGTCACGGAAGAGATGTGCGCGCGGATGGGCGTGGTGACCGGGAAAGGACTATCCGATCTGATTCGCGAGGAATTCGGGTTCCGGCCTACCTTTTTCGTAATGGTCATGGGCTTTCTTGTGGACTTGGCCAACGTGGTGGCGGAGTTTGCTGGTGTGGCAGCATCCATGCAGATTTTTGGGATCAGCAAATATGTCGCCGTGCCTATCGCCGCCATCGTCGTTTGGGCGTTAGTTATTCGAGGAACTTACCGCCAGGTGGAGGTGATCTTCCTCTTCGCTTGCATTCTGTATCTGTCCTACGTATTTTCCGCCATTCTGGCAAAGCCGGATTGGCTGATCGCCGCGAAACATACGGTGATTCCGAATCTTCGTCTCGATTCGGGCTATCTGCTCATGTTGACGGGACTCGTCGGAACCACGATTGCTCCGTGGCAATTCTTTTATCTTCAGGCTGGATTTGTGGAAAAGAAAGTGGGGCCGCGGCAATATCGGCAGGCGCGCGCTGACGTCCTCTTCGGCAGCATAAGCTGCATGGTGATCGTCTTCTTCATCATCGTTTGCACTGCAGCGACGCTCTACGCCTCCGGCCACCGGGACATCACCGACGCCGCACAGGCAGCCCAGACGCTGATTCCGCTTGCCGGCAAAGGCGCCGGCAAGCTATTCGCTTTTGGTTTGCTCAACGCATCGCTCTTCGCCGCCTCCATTTTGCCGCTTTCCACGGCGCATGTGATTTGCGAGGGGCTTGGCTTTGAAGCGGGACTCGACCATAAATTCAAAGAGGCCCCCATCTTCTACTGGCTCTATACCATTCTGATCGTGGTCGGAGCCGGCGTCGTTCTGCTGCCCCATGCGCCGCTGTGGAAGATTTTGATCTTCTCGCAGGTGGGCAACGGGATATGGCTCCCCGTGGTGGTGATTTTTATTCTGCTGCTGGTAAACCGGCGCGACCTGATGGGCGAATACGTCAACACGGTGACCTTTAACATCGTCGCTTGGGTGACCGCGATCGTCATGATCGCCCTGACGGTAGTGCTTACCTACACGGAGCTGTTTCAGCAAAGCTTGCCGCCGCCATCCTGATGGTAAACACGGCACCATGCCGTTGCGTGACTGCCGAAACGTGTGTTAACTTTGCGGCGTAAAGAGGATTTGCAAGAAAGCCTGCATAGACACCGTGGCCCACAGCCCCACTCCCAAGACGCTGCAAGTCGCCACACCTGGTTCGCTCGGCCCGGTTACACCAGAAGAAGTGAGCCTGCTCGAGAAGCTGGACTTGGCGCGGCTGCCGAGGCACGTCGCCGTGATCATGGACGGCAATGGACGGTGGGCGCAGAAGCGGCGCCTTCCGCGAATCGCGGGGCACCGTTCGGGAACGCAATCGGCGCGCACGACCATCGAAACCTGCGCTCGTTTGAAGATCGAAGCCCTGACGCTTTATGCATTTTCCGTGGAAAACTGGCGACGGCCTAAGACGGAGATCGACTTCCTGATGGCGCTCCTAAGGGAATATCTTCGCAAAGAGATGCCGCTGATTCAGAAGAACAATATCCGGATGCGCTTCCTCGGGCGCATGGACGAGCTCCCTGCCGGCGTGCAGAACGATGTACGGGACGCCATGGAAAAAACCGCGGGGAACCAGGGTATGGTGCTGTGCGTGGCGCTGAACTACGGGGGGCGCGCGGAGATCGTTGATGCCATGAACGCCATTCTTTCCGAACGCAACGGCCACGGGACTTCCAACAAGATCACCGAGGAGCAGCTCTCGCGGCACTTGTACACCGAAGGCTTGCCGGACCCCGACCTGCTGATCCGCACCAGCGGCGAGATGCGCGTGAGCAATTTTCTGCTTTGGCAGATCGCCTACGCGGAGATTTTTGTCACCGAAACGCTCTGGCCGGATTTCAGCCGCGCGCGGTTGCTTGAGGCTTTGCTCGAATTTCAGAAGCGCGAGCGCCGGTACGGCGGCATCCGGGAGGGCCAGGCCTCCTCCGAGAAACCGGCACGCGCGGCGGGTCATTAGAATCGGTTTCCCTGCAAAATAGGCATCCACACGTTAAGTGAGTGAAACATTTGAGAATGAAATTGTTCGGGCATCCTCAGGAAATGCCTTCGAATGACACCTCCGCATTATCCCGGGCCAGGTAGGTCCTACTTCTCGTGAGTGATTTATTTCTCGCAATGTGATGAGATGAGGGCAGCGATTGCTCAGGGGATTCCTTCTCTATGACCTGGAAGCGGGTGGCCACGGCCGCGGTGCTGACTCCGTTTGCCGTGGGGCTAGCCTTGTGGAGCTCAACGGCAGTCCTGGCCCTGGCCTTGGCACTGGTGGTGATGATTGCGTTGTTTGAGTATTTCAGCTTGGGCGATGCCATTGGCCATCGCGCCTACCGCTATTGGACCGTTACTTGCGCATGGATTCTTATTTATGCGCAGTGGTGCGCGGCGATCGCGCCAGACTATGGACTCCCACGGGGGCTGACCATCCACCGCGAGCCATATTCCCTTTTTGAAATTTTCCCGACCGTACCGGGCGTACTTTTCTTGTTTGTACTTGGCATAGCAGTGCTGACGTTGTGGACCAAACGTCCACTAGTCGAAGCGCTACCCGCGGCTGGGATCAGCGCCAGCGGATTGATCCTCATTGCTTTTCCGTTGTCGTATGCTCTGCGTCTTCATGGATTGCGGGTGCAAGGCCGGCCTCTACTGCTCTTCGCCCTGGTCATCACTTGGGTGGGGGATACCGCGGCATATTTCGTGGGCCGATCCATCGGCAAACACGCGTTAGCGCCGCGCCTGAGCCCCAAGAAAACGTGGGAGGGGACGGTCGCGAGTTTTCTCGGTGCACTGATCGTGGCGGTCATTTTTGCGCGCTTCATGACTGTGCCGCTGCCGCATTTGCTGGGGATGGCTGCAGTTGGCAACGTAGCGGGGCAAGTTGGCGACCTTCTCGAATCGGCGTACAAGCGCAGCTCGGGGATCAAGGATTCGGGGAGCCTGCTGCCGGGGCATGGGGGCGTGCTTGACCGAATCGACGCGCTTATCCTCGCCATTCCCGTTGTCTGGTATTATTGGATATTGGTCTACTCGCCTCGGTCGTGAGGTCAGAAGGCTTCCCAGCGGCGAGCCAGTATGACTAGAAAGCGGCGGCACGCTTGGACTGCGCTCAGTACGAGAGCCGCCCGCACTCCAAAAGGGAATCGAAGGACTCTTGAAACAGCTATCCATATTGGGCTCGACCGGATCGATTGGGCGGCAATGCCTGTCGGTCGTGGAAGCTCTGCCCGACAGGTTTGGTGTTGTGGCGCTGGCAGCTGGCGCCAACCTAGAGGAGCTGATCGGCCAGATCGAGCGGCATCACCCCGAGGTGGTCTCCGTTGGGGATGCCCGGGGGGCCGATGAGTTGTCGCGGTTGCTGCGTGAAAAGGGAATCGCGCAGTTGCCTGAGATTCATCACGGCCGCGAAGGAATGTTGGCGGTAGGAACGCATTCCCAAGCGGACATCGCGGTATCCGCCGCGGTAGGGGTGGTCGGCCTGGAAGCGACCTACGAAGCGGTAAAACTAGGAAAGACGGTCGCGCTTTCCAACAAAGAAGTTCTTGTGGCCGCGGGCGAGCTCGTGATGGCTGCGGTAAAAAAAACTGGGTGCGAACTGCTGCCCATAGATAGCGAACACAACGCCGTGCATCAATGTCTTCGCGGCGGAACACGCGGGGAAGTGCGGCGGCTGGTGCTGACCGCATCTGGCGGTCCGTTTCGAAAGACGCCACTAGCCATGCTGACAAACGTCACCACTGAACAAGCCCTGGCCCATCCCAACTGGCGCATGGGAAATCGCATCACCATCGATTCGGCCACGATGATGAACAAGGGTTTCGAAGTGATCGAAGCCCGCTGGCTCTTTGGCATGCGCCCGGACCAAATTGACGTGGTGGTTCATCCCCAGTCCACAATTCACTCCCTGGTGGAATTCGTGGATGGTTCCGTTTTAGCACAACTCGGCCCAACGGACATGCGCATGCCCATCCAATATGCGTTAACCTATCCGGAGAGAGTGGCATCCAATCAGCTAGCGTTGGATTGGCCGAAATTGAAGCGCCTGGATTTTGAGAAGGCTTCGACGCGTCGGTTTCCCTGCCTTCGTCTGGCGCGAGAAGCGCTGAAGAAAGGAGGCGCATGGCCATGCGCCTTGAATGCTGCGGATGAGATCGCTGTGGCAGCGTTCCTCGAACGGCAGCTTCCGTTCCTCGGTATCCCCGAAGTGATTGAGCGAGTGCTCGGCCGGACGCCGCGCTTAAGATTTGAAAAGATGGAGGACGTGCTTACGGCTGATGCTGAAGCGCGTCGAATGGCGAGGGAAGAAACACAGCGGCTGGGGGTCAAGGCCGGTGCGGCGTCAACAAGGTAAGGAGAATCAAAGCATATGAATTTGTTACTGGGCGTCGCCCTCGTGCTGGGCCTGATGATCATGATCCACGAGTGGGGCCACTTCATCGTGGCGCGCTTCTTGGGCGTGCGGGTGGATGTCTTCTCCATCGGCTTCGGACCGCGGCTGTTTGGATGGAAACGCGGAGCAACGGACTACCGCGTGAGCGCGCTGCCGTTTGGCGGCTACGTGCGCATGGCCGGACAAGATTTGTCCGAAGTTGATTCCAACGACGTAGCTCCCACTGGCGCTCCCGACGAGTTGATGAGCAAGCCACGCTGGCAGCGAGCGTTGATTTCCTTTGCCGGTCCAGCCGTCAATCTGATTTTTCCCATACTGCTGCTCACGGCATTGTTTGTCGCCGTGGGGCTGCCTTACTCGTCCTTCTATGATTTGCCCGTGCAGGTCGTGGCGTTGCCTGCAGACAAAGTAGGACAAGCGAGCCCTTTGCAAGTGGGAGACAAACTCCTTTCCATCAATGGCATCCGAAATCCTACGTGGGAGCAGGCACAGAAAGCCTTCAAACAAACTGCTCCGGGAGAGCCACTGAAATTGGAAGTCGACAACGCGGGGACCAAGCGCAACGTGGAGTTGACTTTGACCACGGGAATGACGCTGGAGCGCATCCTCGGCTATCCCCCGCTTCCGCCGATCCTCGACGAAGTCGCCCCCGGAACTCCAGCGGAACGCTCCGGACTCAAAGAAGGCGACGTCATCCGCGCTGTGGATGGGCAGAGCATCGAATATTGGGGACAGTTCAGGGAGCGCGTGAGCGGCTCGAACGGGAAAGCCGTAAAACTTGATGTGCAACGCAAGGGCCAATTGATCCATGCCGACGTGTCGCCTCAGCAAGGCATCGCGGAATCCGGCGAAACCACTTATCAGGTAGGAGTGGCCGTGCTTGACCCGACCTCCTACCGCCGCGTTTCCTTCTCGGATGGCGTTCGCGATGCTTTCGTAATGACCGGCGAGCGCATCCAGGAGACCATCGGAGTAGTGGGAAAACTCTTCAGCGGGCGGGTTTCTGTCAGGCAGCTTCAGGGCGCGGTAGGGATTTCGCGCGCCGCTGGCGAAGCCGTCCGAAAGGGACCGCTGGCGGTGATTTCGCTGATGGTTCTGATCAGTGTGAACCTGGGCATCCTGAACCTCCTGCCCATCCCCATCCTTGATGGCGGGAACATACTTTTGCTTACCCTGGAAGGGATCCGCCGTCGCGATTTCAGCCTAGCCTTCAAGGAACGCTTCGTACAGGTCGGCTTCGTCTTCTTGTTGGTCCTCTTCGCTTACGTTATGTACAATGACGTGGTGCGCATGCTTCCGACGCATTCGTGACGCGCGACGCTCGCGCACGAGCGGAGAACTGCCAATGGCTGCTTCACCCTCGCACCGGGTTTCCACCGGCGAGCGCCTCAATACCGCCGAGACAACTGGCAAGATTCAGCAGGCTGTGTCTGCCCGTGGCATCCGCATGACCCGTCAGCGCCGCGTCATCTTGCAGGTGATGGACGATGCGGAGCAGCATCTGGACGTCGATCAGATTCTCGAGCGAGCGCAGAAAATTGACTCTGGCGTTCACCTGGTTACCGTCTACCGCACGATTGATCTGCTCAAGAAGCAAGGTCTCATCGACGAACTGGACTTGCTGCATCTCCGTGGCGACCGGCACTACTACGAAACTCATGGGCCGCGCGATCACATCCACGTCGCCTGCCTGCGTTGCGGCAAAGTGCGCGAATTCGAAAGCCGATTGTACGAACAATTGAAGGAACAAATTGCGCGAGACTTCCACATGAAGGTGACGGTGTCTCGGACCGAAGTGGGCGGCTATTGTGCCGAGTGCCTGCAGAAGACCAAAGAATAACGCGGCTGGCCAGGAGCCCTTTCTCGGGCACCCCCACTAGCGTCCGGTGTCTAATTCGGCATGGACCTCCAAATTGAACCTCCACGATCTGCTCGTCCCAGGCTTCTCTTCCCCGCGGCAGTGATCCTGGCGGTCACACTGTGGCCGCTGCTTCAACACGTGATGGGCATGGTCCCGCCGCATCTCGACTCCAACCTCAAAACGGGAAGCAGTAGTTGGGATTTGCGTTCGATGTAGGCTGCTCCTCCGGTGCACGGGAGTTCGGGGGAGTCAGACCGGCTGGCGGATGGCGCGGAAACGGCGCAGTCGTGAAAAAAAATTATTGGCGCTCCCGATATCGCGGGCGATGTGCGCGCACAATTCTTCGGGGCCGCTGAATTTCTTCTCTTCGCGAAGGCGCTTCCAAAATCGCACTTCCATTCGCTGCGGTGCGGTCTCGAGCCGAGCGTCGAGCAAATGCGTTTCGACGCTCAGCTCGGAACCGTTGAACGTTGGGCGCGTGCCGACATTGGTGACCGATCGATGGCTGCAGGTCTTCCCTTCAAGACACGCGCGCGTGATGTACACGCCCCGGGCAGGAAGCAAGTCCTGTTCCGCTGCCAGGTTCAGGGTGGGGAAGGCCAAGCGGCGTCCCATCCCTGTGCCACTGACTACTTCACCGGTAAGAGCGAAGGGCCGGCCCAGAAGACGCGCGGCGTGGGATACGTCGCCTTGGGCGACTTCCCGGCGAATGATGGTGCTGGAGACCACTTCTCCGCGATAGACGACCGGTGGAAGAATCTCGACATTGAATCCAAATGTCTTGCCTAGCTCGGAGAGCAGCTTCACGTCGCCTGCCTGCATATGTCCGAAGCGAAAATTTTCACCGACGAGAACGGCCCTTACGTGCAGGTTGCGGACAAGAATTTGCTCGACGAATTCCACAGGGGAGAGCCGCGCGAGATCGAGAGTGAATGGGAGCACCACAACGGCTTCTAGGCCGAGCACGTTGAACCATTCCATGCGCTGCGCGTTGGTAGACAGCCGCGGCGGCGCTGTCTCCGGTCGAAGCACTTTCCGTGGCGAGGGATCAAAGGTAAGCGCCGTGGCGACCGCTTTGAGAGCATGGGCGCGCTCGACGGTGGCGCGAAGAATCGCTTGATGGCCCAAATGGACGCCATCGAAGTTGCCGATGGCCAGTACGCCAGTGTGACCAAACGTTGCATAGCGAGACGCCCAGGCCTCGGAGGACGACAAGACTAACAATCTCGTTGACCTCGCACCTGCGAGCGCGGCTCGCGATTCTTGTGAATCCCCGCACTCGCGCGAAACCTCATTGGCAGGGTCCGCCTGCACTTCAAATTCGAGGCCGTCGTAAGCCAGTTGCACATGCGGGTAACCCTCTCTTCGAAGGCGCTCATTTGTCTCGGAGTGCGGCAGGTCGTGCGCGATGTGGGTGAACCACGCGCGGCGCGGCTGGAGTCGTTGAATGAGTGCGAGGGCTTGCTCTACTGTCTGGTGCATGGGATGCGGGATATCTCGCAGGGCGTCCAGCACCAGATCGTCGAGTCCTTCGAGCAGTGCCATCGACGAGTCCGGAATCTTGCTGAAGTCGGTCAGGTAGGCGGCTCTCCCAAACCGGAAACCCAGTACTTCCATCTCCCCGTGGAGCATGGGCACGGGAACAAACGGAGTGCCGAGAAGTTCAAACGGACTCTGGACGGCGTTCAGCGTTACGCTCGGTACGGTGCTGAGCGTCGGCTTTTCGTCGAAAACGTAAGCGAAGATGCGCCGGATGATGCGAAACGTTTCTTCGTTGCTATAGACCGGTAGCGCTGCTCGCTGACGGATGTTGAAGGGGCGAATATCGTCAAAGCCGAGGATGTGGTCGGCATGCCCGTGCGTCAGAAGGATGGCGTCCAGGCGTTCCAGCCCAACGCGGAGGGCCTGCTGGCGGAAGTCCGGCGTGGTATCAATCACCACGTTCTGGCCGCCACGGGAGATCAGCAGGGAAGGGCGCAGCCGTTTATCGTGCGGATCGTTCGACTTGCACACGCGACAAGGGCATGCGAGGGTGGGAACGCCCATGGATGTGCCAGAGCCGAGAACTGTGACTTTTAGCGAAGCAGAAGGCATGGTGAAAGCGTTGGAACCAATCTTCACGCGGAGTCGGGTCAGACCGCCGGGCGTTTCTTAGGAGCGGGCCTTGGCCTTGGCTTTCGCGGTCTCGGCGGCAACCGCCTGATTGATCTCCAGATAGGTCATCTTCAGTTTGCCCAGCAGGTCCAGGAGCAGGTTGTCTTCTTCGGGCGCGAGATTGCCTTTGGTTTTCTCGTGCAGAGCGTCAAGCATGTCGATCAGCTCGCGTGCGGCTTCGGGATCGATGGCTGGCTGGCCGGTGCGCGGGTCGGCATACGCGCCAAGCACCATGGCAGCGTTGCTCCCGAGCATGCGGACGAGATTTTCGAACGCGGGGGCGCGCTTGGGTGTCTCAACCGGAGGCGCAGGAGCAGCCGCTTTTGCTGCCTCGGGCGGTGCGGCGGGAATCTTGGCCGCCTCCCGCTGGGCTTCCCGCTCCTGTTCCTCGACGACTTCCTTGCGCAACTCCCCTTCGGCCGTAAAAGGCCGCCGGTCGATAACGCGAAACGCTTCTTCCTGTTTGTGATCGGACAAGGCACTTTCCTCAGCGATTTGTCGCCCCTGCAGTTTATCACGGGTTGCCAGCCCGAGTCGCTCGGGCACGCACTTTGAATCTGCGGTGCTTGTCAAAGCCGCGGTTGCACCGTAAAGTGGAACGCTTGATACAGGGCAGAAATAGTCAAACAAGCAATGCCTACACATCAGAAGCACCAGAAGCAGAAAACAAGAAAACCGCGCCGCAATGGCAAGCCCGTGAAACAGAAACACTTAACGCCGGGCCAGTGGTTTGAAAAGCTCGTCGACGTCCAGGCTAGACTGCGCGCCCCGAACGGATGTCCGTGGGACAGAGAGCAAACCCATCAATCGCTCGGAACCTACCTCATCGAAGAAGCCTACGAAGTTCTGGAAGCCCTCGAAAGCAGAAATGACGCCAAGTTTGCGGAGGAGCTGGGTGATCTTCTCTTGCAGGTTGTCTTTCATTCGCAGATTGCCAGGGAAGAGGGCCGATTCACCGTGGCCGAGGTGATTCGCGAAATTCATGACAAGATGATCCGGCGGCATCCGCATGTTTTCGGGAAGGCACAGGCGAAAGATTCTGTCGAGGTGTTGAGAAACTGGGAACAGATCAAAGCTGAAGAGCGCCGGTCTAGCGACAGAAAAGCGGCGTCAAAAACCGGTGCCGGCGTCCCCCAGGAAGTCTCTTTGCTCGATGGCGTTTCCCGCGTCTTGCCGGCAACGTTGGAAGGCTTTCAGCTCACACGCAGAGCTTCCCGCATCGGTTTTGACTGGGAAGATATCGGCGGTGTTTTCGAAAAAATGCGGGAAGAAACCGAAGAATTGAAGAACGCAGTGAAGGAACAGGACCATCTGAAAATGGAAGAGGAAGTAGGCGACTTGCTCTTCTCCGCTGTCAACCTCTCGCGATTCTTAAAGATCGACCCGGAGATCGCCCTCAAGAAAGCCAACGCGAAATTTTCGCGTAGATTCCGCGCCATGGAGAGGCTGGCCCTGAGGGATGGCCGGGAGTTCAAGAACCTTCCGCGTGAACAGATGGAGGTATTCTGGGACCAGACCAAGAAGTCGGAAGGGAAGCCGTACTTGCCGGTGATGGGCGGGGCACCAACGAAGCCATGACCCGGGACATCATCGTTCGGGAATGTCAGGGCCTCGATGATTTCCATCGTTGTGTCGAGCTCCAGCGCGAGATTTGGGGAGAAGCCGACTTGGAGGTCGAGCCGGCTACCATGTTTGTTGTGGCCGCGCATACCGGCGGCGAAGTGCTGGGCGCTTTTGATGGTGACCGCCTGGTGGGATACACGCTCGCGGTGGTTGGCCTGCGTGACCGCGTTGCCTACCTCCATTCCCACATGGCCGGTGTGCACCGAGAGTACCGCGACCGCGGCGTTGGCCGCATGTTAAAACTTTTTCAGCGCCGCCAAGCCCTGGGCCGTGGAATTCGGCTCATCCAATGGACATTTGATCCTCTGGAAGTTCGCAATGGGCACTTCAATTTGAATCGGCTTGGTGCCATCTGCCGGGAATATCATGCCAACTTGTACGGCGTCACGACCAGCCCGCTGCATCGCGGATTGGCGACCGATCGACTGCTGGTTGAATGGCATCTGGATTCTGCACGCGTCGTTGCCGCCATCGAGAATCTCGTGAAAGATCCTGTCGAGGCGCCGGCAGTCATCGAATTGCCGGCGGAACTCGAGCGCTGGCAGCGCGAAGGATCAAGAGAGGTTGGCGTCGTCCAGGCGCGCGTGCGGGAAGAGTTTACAAGATGGTTTGCCAAGGGCTACGCAGCAGTTGCTTTGCGCCCTGGGCCGGAGAACCGGGCGTATCTGCTTGCTCCCTGGAGCGACTTTTAGGAAGCTCCCTCTGCCGAGAGGTTATGAGAATACGAGAGGTCACACTGCAGGAAGTACGGATGAGGCTGGTGGCCCCCTTCGAAACCAGCATGGATCGCACCGAACTGCGCCGCATTCTGCTGGTGCAGGCAGATGTAGACGGCGTCATCGGCTGGGCCGAATGTGTCGCTGGCGAGTCCCCGTTCTACAGTCCGGAAACGGCTGACACCGCGTGGCTCATTCTTCGCGGTTTTCTTTGGCCCATGATCAACGGAAAGGAGTTCGCCACGGCCGGCGAAGTGTGGGATTTGCTCGCGCGTGTCCGTGGCCACAACATGGCCAAAGCCTCACTGGAAGCTGCCGTGTGGGATGCCGAGGCAAAACAAAAGGGCTTGCCACTCTCAAAACTCATCGGTGGCGTTCGTGAGGAGATCGCTTGTGGTGTTTCGATCGGCATCAAAGATTCGCCGGACGAGCTCGCCGCCGCCGTGCAGAAAGAGCTCGCTGCGGGTTATCAGCGCATCAAAATCAAAATCAAGCCAGGGAAGGACCTCGAGCCGGTACGCCGCCTTCGCCAGGATTTTCCGCGCATCAAGCTGATGGTCGATGCCAACTCCGCCTACACGCTCGCTGACTGGGCGCTCCTCAAGCAACTCGAAGGCTTCTACCTGATGATGATCGAACAGCCTCTCGGCTGGGACGATCTCTACAGCCACGTCGAACTGCAGAAAAAGCTGGACACCCCGATCTGCCTGGATGAGTGCATTCACACCGAGGAGCAGGCGCGCGCCGCCATCGAGCTGGGCGCCTGCAAAATCATCAACATCAAGCTGGGCCGTGTCGGCGGCCATACCGTGGCGCGGCGCATCCACGACCTCTGCCAACGGCATGGCATTCCCGTCTGGTGCGGCGGGATGCTCGAATCCGGAATCGGGCGCGCGCACAATATCGCGCTTTCGACGCTCCCTAATTTCTCGCTCGCCGGCGATGTGGCCGCCAGCAAGCGCTATTGGGAGGAAGACATCATCCTTCCTGAGGTCACCGTGTCACCACAAGGCACGATTCGCGTGCCGACTTGCCCCGGCATAGGTTTCGAACCGCGCCTCGACCGCATTGACAAACTTACCGTACGCAAAGAACGGCTGGCCTGAGCCGTGGGTGTCGAGACCTCCAGCGAACGAGCGCCAAGCCGTGCCGTCCTTGCCGCATCGATCGGTGTGGTCATCATCATTTGGGCGGTTAACTTCATCGCTGCGAAAATTGGGCTTCGCTCTCTGCCGGCGGCGACGCTGGCATCCTTCCGTGTCGTGCTCGCTGGCATGGTGATGCTCCCTTTCTACCAGTTTTGCTCGCGTTTGCCTGCTTTTGCCGAGGCGGCCGAGAGCCGGCAGCGCAAATTTACCCTCCGCGATCTTTGGACTTTCCTCTATATGGGCTTTTTCGGCGTAATGATGAACCAGGTCTGCTTCACAGTTGGATTGCGGTACACCTCCGTGAGCCATGCCGCGGTAATTGTTGGCATGGGGCCGATCTACACGCTGATCCTCGCCACGCTTTTCAAGTTAGAGATGGCTACCTGGCGCAAAGTAGTGGGCATGGCCATTGCCTTCGCCGGCATTGCAGTGCTGGCATCGGAAAGCGGGATTTCGGTGCACTCGCCGTCGGTGTTGGGCGACGGCATCACCATGACGGGTTCCGTCGGTTTCGCGATGTACGTTGTGCTTGGTAAATGACCGCTTTCAGCCACTTTGCGGGAGCGCTAATTGTCCTGCCAGTTGCGGTGTATCGAGCTCACACGCTCGGCTCTGCAGAGCACTGGCGCGCCATCGCCTGGACCGGCTGGGCCGCTGTGTTTTACATGGCCATCTTCAGCTCGGCAGTTGCCTACGCCTTTTACTTCTGGTTGCTGCGATATTTGCAAGCCTCGCAACTAAGCGCCTTCACTTATCTTCTGCCTGTGGTCGCCACCATTCTCGGAATTCTGTGGCTGGGAGAAAAGGGCTCGTGGAACCAAATGCTCGGTGGAGTGCTCGCACTCGGCGGCGTCTATTGGATTGAATCGGGCCGTGCATCTGTCGTTAGAGTTATTGCCGCCCCGTAAACACCGCTTGCCATCGTCGTTGACCAGGTTTCTCTCCAACCTATACTATTACTTCAAATCAGCCCGGATCTCCCGATGACCATCCGGCAGCATTCATGCAAGGAAGCAGGCTCCTCGAACGACCACAAGACGCGGCCGTCAGCTTTCGGTAAGAGAGGTCTGTTTTTATGAGAGCCACGCTCACTATCGCCGGGCTGTTGCTGGCCGCGGTGGCCGTTGGATTCTATTGGTATTCGCAGCGCGGCATGAAACTGTCCGAAACGGATAGCATTCTGATCGGGGAGTTTTCAAACGCTGCCGGCGATCCCGTTTTTGATGGCACGCTGCGGGAGGCGCTGGGCGTCAGCCTGGCCCAGTCGCCGTCGCTGAACCTGGTTTCCGTGGAAAAAGTGCGTGAAGCGCTACGGTCTATGGGCCGCCCGGCAGACTCACTCCTCCTACAAGAGCTGGCTCCCAGCCTTTGCCAGCGCCTCGGTGCCACGGTCTACTTGACCGGAAGCATCGTCAAAGCTGACAGTGGTTATTCCTTAAGGTTAGATGCCGGGCGTTGCTCGACCGACGATTCCGGCATTAGCACGAAAAGTGACGCCGCAAATAGAGGCGAAGCGTTGCACGCGCTGGGGGTGGCGGCAGCCGATCTTCGCGGCAAGTTCGGCGAAGAGCCGGATTCCTTGCAAAAATTCGACTTGCCGCTCGAACGGGCCACCACGGCGTCCCTGGACGCACTTGCCGCGTTCACCGAAGGACGCCGGCTGGCGCGCGAGAAAGGCGCCATCGAAGCTGTGGCCGCGCTCAAGAAGGCTGTCGAGCTAGACCCCAAATTTGCTCTGGCCCACTCCAATCTCGCCGTCGCCTACTACAACCTCAATCAGAACGCTCTGGCTGCCGATCATATCCGCCAGGCTTTCGAATCCGCGGATCGCCAGACCGTACGGGACCGCTTGCACATCACCACGCTGTACTACGACTTGGCAACGGGCGACGTTCAGAAGGCCATCGCCAGCTACAAAGAGTGGGTCCGCCTCTATCCCCGCGACGACATTGCCAAGGGCAATCTCTCCTCCGAATACTTTTTGATTGGAGACTACGAGCAGGCCGCCACTCTCGCTCAACAAGCGCTCCGCCTCGACCCCGGCAGCGCTGCCTGGTACGAAAATCTCGCGACTGCTTACATCGCCTTGCAGCGCCTGGAAGAAGCGCAGAACATTGTGGAGCTGGCCTTTGCCCGCAAACTTGACGATCCTTCTATGCACGCGGAACTCTATGCTTTGGCCTTCTTGCGCGGTGAGCCCGCCGCTATGGAACGAGAGATGACCTGGTCCGACGGCAAATCCGGCGGTGAAGATACCCTCTTGGCTCTGCAGGCCGACACGGAAGCGTATGTGGGACATGTGCAGAAGGCGCGCGCGCTCTCCCGACGAGCCGTGGAGGTGGCCGAGAACTCTCAGCTCAGCGAACCCGCAGCCATCTGGCAGGGCATTGCCGCGTTGCGGGAGGCGGTATACGGTAACTTTGAGGAAGCTCGCAAGGGCGCGGATAAGGTTCTCGAGCTCGCACCGCAAAGTCGCGACGCGCAAATTCTGGCCATTCTTGTTTTGACCCGTTTGGGTGACGTGCGCCGCGTGCAAACCATGCTAGACGATCTGGCTGCGGCCAATGTGTCCAATACCGTTGTGCAGTCCGCCTGGTTGCCCACCATACGCGCGCAGGCCGAGATGGTCGGCCAGAAACCCGTAAAAGCCCTCGAACTACTCGATGTGGTAAAGCCTTATGAGCGAGGGCAGCTCATCGGAAACTTGACCTATTCCTGCATGATCCCGGTCTACCTGCGTGCCGAGGCTTATCTCGGAGCGAGGCGGGGACCACAAGCCCTCGCGGAATTTCAAAAATTGACCGATAGCCGTGGAGTGGTAGGCAACTGCTGGTCCGGTGCGCTCGCCCACTTGGGCCAAGGCCGCGCGCGGGCCTTGTCCGGCTCGACGAACGCGGCGCGAATTTCCTACCTTGAATTCTTCTCACTTTGGAAAGACGCGGACGCCGGCGTTCCGATCCTCAAGTCCGCCCGTATCGAATTCGCCAAGCTGAACTAAGAACTCCTTTTTTTGTGCTCCTCAGTATTCCTCAGCGCATGCGGCGATGCGCGGGCCGCTTTGGTTTTTCGAGACAATGTGGCGTCAAACCAGCCGATGGTGCGCCGGTGGGGATCAGTCTGCTTATCGCGCTTGGCCCAACCCTGGCCCTCCATTCGCGTAGTAGTGTCGGGCTACCACGCGTCCTCTTTCCTGGAGAATATCGACCGGCGACCTGTTGTGCATGCTCCTTCGGGACGCGCCGCCCGGGTTGCACTCCGGGGACCATCGACCTCGGGGAACCCTCGCTTCGATGGCTCGCCGAACCTAGCCAATCCCGGATTCGCAGCCAGGAAGATGGCATGAGGATTCATCGGTTCATTTGCATCCGCGCGTGTTTGCCACGACCGCATATTACGTTATAGCCGCGGGGGCATGCACAGAGTCCCCCGACGCTCCGAGTAAACTGTCGGTCGCCCTAGGAACTTGGTAGTGGTGGCGCGTGGTGCATTTTGATGGAAGAATAGCCCCGGGCCAGTGGATGACGAACGGTGGAGGAGGCAAGACCTTGCCCGGCATTCCCTTGCGAAATGGCGGTCCGGCAGCCCGCATCGCGGTAATTCCCGGCGACGGCATCGGGGCGGAAGTTACTCCGCAAGCCGTGAAGGTGCTCCGGGCGGCCACCAGACCAGCCAGACGGTCCATTGAATTTGTCGAGTTCGACTGGGGCGCGGACAAATACCTTCGCGAAGGCATATCTCTGCCTTCTGGTGCGGTCGAGATGCTGCGCGATGAGTTTGACGCCATCCTCTTCGGCGCGCTGGGCGACCCGCGCGTGCCTTCCAATCAGCATGCGGCCGACATTTTGCTGGGCTTGCGCTTTAAGCTCGACCTCTACATCAACGCCAGACCCGTCGAATTGCTTCACGACCGCCTTACGCCGTTGCGCGACCGCACCGAGAAAGACATCCGCCTGATGGTCCTCCGCGAGAACACCGAAGGCCTCTATGTGGGAGTCGGGGGCTTCTTCAAGAAAGGCACACCGGACGAAATCGCCGTTCAGGAGGACGTGAATTCCCGCAAAGGCGTCGAGCGCATCATCCGTTACGCGTTCGAATATGCCCGTCAGAATGGGCTGAAGCGCGTGTGCATGAGCGACAAATCGAACGCCATGACCTTTGCCCACGACCTCTGGCAGCGGGTTTTTAAAGAAGTCCGCCAAGAGTATGCGAATATCGAGTCACGCCACTTGTATATCGACGCCCTGGCGATGGAGATTGTCCGCGAGCCCGGCCAGTTCGACGTCATCGTGACCTGCAATCTTTTCGGCGACATCATCAGCGACCTCGGCGCGCAGCTTGCCGGTGGGCTGGGCCTTGCGCCGTCAGCGAACATTCACCCCGGCAAGACTTCGCTTTTCGAGCCGGTGCACGGGTCCGCGCCCAATATTGCCGGGAAGGGCATCGCCAACCCGTTGGGCTCCGTCCTCACTTCGGCGATGATGCTGGAATTTCTTGGTTGGAGATCGGAAGCGGCGGCGCTTCGCACGGCGGTGCGGGCAGCTCTTCGCGAAAACTGCGTGACGCCCGACCTGGGTGGCAGCAAGAGGACGGCAGAAATGGGCGACTGGCTGGTGGCCAAATCTGTCGAAGCGCTCACCCAGCAGCATTAGATCGAGAGTCTGCCCCTTGCTGCGGGGCCGCAGCTGTTACGAGGTCAGCCCCGCAGCAATTCCAAATCTCAACTTAAAGTGATACTTGAACCACACTACAGGGGCGTCTTTCTAACGTCGCCGAGCCAACGTGGTCAAGAGCATCCCTAACAGGAACCCTCCAATGTGCGCCCACCAGGCCACCCCTCCAGAAGCGCCGCCTCCCAGTGCATTGATCCCTGATACAAACTGCATGACATACCACAACCCAAGAAAGATTACGGCGGGTACGGGCAAAGGGAAGATAAAGACCAGGGTAAGAATTCGCGCCCGGGGATGGAGCAAGATGTAAGCGCCCATCACTCCGGATATGGCACCGCTGGCGCCCACGGCCGGGATGCTGGAGTGCAGATTGAATAGCACGTGTAGAAGACCCGCTCCGACCCCGCAGACGAGATAGAAGAACAGATATGCTATGTGCCCGAAAAAGTCTTCGACGTTATCGCCGAAGATCCAGAGAAAGAGCATGTTTCCGGCGATGTGCAGGAATCCGTAGTGAAGAAACATGCTGGTCACCAGCGGCGCGCAGGAGACTTCAAAGCTGGCCTGTCCCGACAGGAAAGCAGGAAAACGAGCGGGAACCGTGGAGTACGACAAGAGCAGGGCTTCATAGGCCCGGTGCGAGAGGGTGGCCTCGAGGCCGAGCTCGTAAATAAACACCGTGATATTGGCGAGGATTAGCGTGACATTGACAAAGGGATAAGTGCGCGAGGGGTTGAGGTCCTTGAGCGGGATGAACATGACGAGAGGTCCGCAGCAGAGTAGCGAAACGCGCGGAAAATGGAAAGGGCGGGGGAATGGTTTGCTGCGTCCGATAATGTAGGCGCGCTGAGTACGCTAGTTAACAGAACAAGTTCTTCTCCGTAATTGCCTTGGTCCACAGTCTTTATCTCGCCCCTCGCGGAGTGAGCCGTTCGGTGGGAAGGGGACGCTATTCCCTTCGGCCGCGGCAGGCGGCATGGTTTTCTCTGAAATTCTCCACGCCAATATTGCACGAGGAGTGCGCGTGTGGTAATTACAGTACTTCTGCGTGTGCGCGCGTTTCGGACGGAGTACGGTAGTTTGTCCGGCGCAGCGTCGGCGCGCCGACTGCTCATGCCTGCGCGGGAAACGGAAGCCATCATCCTGAAGACATTTCCCCTGGGCGAAGCAGATCGCCTGGTGAGCTTTTTTGGACGTTCGTCGGGGCGGGTGCGCGGCGTGGCGGCCGGCGCCCGGCGTTTAAAGAACCGCTACGGATCGACGCTCGAGATTCTTTCTCACGTCCAGATTTGGTACGTCGAGAAAGAAACCCGCGATCTGGTGCGCATCCAGCAAGCCGAATTGCTCGAGTCCTTTCACAAAGCTCAGAGCGATTACGGTCTGAGCACCGGGCTCGCCGTGATCAGTGAGATCTCGGAGCTTATTCTGCCGGAGCATGAAGTCTCCGAGCCCATGTTCCGTCTGCTTCTGCTGGCCGCCCGCGAAGTCGAGCGCACCGCAGATTGGCATTTGCCATTGAGCTACTTCGCCTTTTGGACCGTGCGGCTGGGCGGTTGGCTGCCGCGCTTTGACCGCTGTGTTACTTGCGGCGCGCCATTCGACTCGAAACCGGCCTTTTACGACGCACATCAGTCCGGCCTGTTTTGCGAGAACTGCCGGCGTGCCGGAATGAAGCCGCTGCACGCCGAGGCGCGGAGTCTTGCCGAGCGTTTCGCCGGCGAGCGTCTGGATCGGATGACGTTGGAGAGGTGCATAGAAACCGGCGCTGGGGAACTGCGCGAAGCTGGTTTGAGCTGGATCGAGCATCACCTCGAGCGGCGGTTGAAAACGCGGGAACTTTTGGAGACCACTTGAAAGCTAAAGTAAAACTTGAGAAAAAGCCGCAGGGCCTTACTTTCCAGGATCTGATTTTGCAACTGTCGCAGTTTTGGATGAAGCAAGGCTGCGTACTCCAACAGCCGTACGACGTGGAAATGGGCGCGGGCACGATGCACCCGGAAACTTTCCTGCGCGTGCTCGGCCCGCATGCCTATCGCGTCGGATATGTGCAACCCAGTCGTCGGCCCGCCGACGGCCGTTACGGCGAGAACCCCAATCGTCTTTACAAGCATTCCCAATTTCAAGTCATCCTCAAGCCCTCTCCGGTCGATGTGCAGGACATCTATCTGAAGAGTCTGGGGGCCATGGGCATCCACCTCCAGGAACACGACATTCGTTTTGAAGAAGACAATTGGGAATCCCCGACCCTGGGCGCGTGGGGCATCGGCTGGCAAGTGCTGCTCGACGGTCTCGAGATTACGCAGTTCACCTACTTCCAACAGAGCGGCGGCATCGACCTCGACCCCATCTCCGTCGAGCTTACCTACGGACTTGAGCGCATTGGCGCGTTTCTCCAAGGCACGGAGAGTGTCTACGATCTCCGCTGGTCCGCGGACATGACTTACGGCCAGATTCGCCTCCGGGAGGAGCAGCAATTCTCCGCCTACAGCTTTGATCGCAGTGATGCGTCTGCCATTCGCTCCGAATTCGAATTACACGAGAAGCAGGCCAAGGAACTCCTCGATGGCTTCAAAGGATTAGAAGGGGAGGACCGCGTCCGTTACCCGCTGCTGGCTGCTTACGACCATTGCCTCAAGTGTTCGCATCTTTTCAATCTGCTGGATGCCCGCGGCGTGATCTCCACGACCGAACGTGCCGCACTGATGGCCCGCGTGCGCACCCTCGCCTGCCGCACCGCCGCGGCCTACCTTGTACAAATGGGCGGCTCCGTATCGCAGCGCGAGGTGCGGGCATGAAGGCAGCTCCGGTAGAGAAACGCGTCGAACTCCTCTTCGAAGTCGGCTGCGAAGAGATCCCCGCCGGGATGCTTCCGAAGGCCGAGCAGGAGCTGCGCACCAACATCGAAAAACTCCTCATCGCCGAGAATCTATTTGACGGTGTATCGGTCGAAACCTTCGGCACGCCTCGTCGTCTGGTCACCTGGGTTCAGGGACTGCGCGCCAAGCAGCCCGATGTCGAGGTCGAAGTGACCGGTCCGCCGAAATCGGTTGCTTACGATTCTGTCGGCGCGCCGACACGTGCCGCCCAAAGCTTCGCCGAGAAGCAGCGTGTCCACGTCAGCGATCTTTATCTGGTCGAGACGGCCAAGGGCGAATACCTTGCCGCCAAACAGGCCAAGCTCGGCAGAACCGCTGAACAAATCCTGGTCACCGTTCTGCCCCGCGCTGTGCACGACCTTGCCTGGCCGCGCTCCATGACCTGGACCGGCCTGGACGGTGCACGGTTCATTCGTCCCATCCGCTGGATCGTCGCCGTACTCGACGGCCGACCACTGAAACTCTCTGTCGCCGGCATCGCTGCCGGCCGCACCACGCGCGGCCACCGCTTCCTCGGCGCAAGCGCCATTCACGTCCGCAACTTCCCGGACTACGAAAAGAAACTCCAGCAGAATGGCGTGGTCATTCGTCCCGCCCGACGTCAGGAGAAAATCGCCACGGAGCTGGAAGCCCACGCCAAGCGGGGAGGCTACCGCGTCCACGAAGACGCCTCGCTTCGCATGCTGGTGGCCTATCTCAACGAATATCCCAGTGTCATCCAGGGCGATTTCGATCCCGCCTTTCTGAGCCTCCCGGACGAAATCTTGGTCACCGTCATGCGCGACCACCAGAAGTATTTCGCCGTGGAAAAGAAGAACGGCGAGCTAGCTCCGCACTTTCTGGCCGTCATCAATGTCGACAAGGACTCCAAAGGGCTGATCCGCGCCGGCCACGAGCGCGTCCTTCGTGCGCGCTTCGCCGACGCCCAGTTTTTCTGGCAGTCGGATCAGAAATGTCGGCTGGCCGACTATTTGCCCAAGCTGGAACGGGTCACCTACGAATCGCGGCTCGGCAGTTATCGCGACAAAGTCGAACGCATCCGCGGCCTCGCTTGCTGGTTCACCGAGCAGTGGTTCAACCTGGGCATGCTCCACGCGCATGTCGCGGAAGCCGACCGCGCCGCGGAGCTCGCCAAGTGCGACCTGGCCACCGAAATGGTTCGCGAGTTCACCGAGCTTCAAGGAATCGTCGGCGGTCTGTACGCTCGTGCCCAGGGCGAATCCGATGAAATCGCCGACGCTGTTTACGATCACTACCGCCCCGTAGGGCTGGAAGACCCTATCCCCCGCAATCTGACCGGCTGCGCGGTCGCGCTCGCGGACAAACTCGATTCCGTCGTGGGTTGTTTTGCCGTGGGCATAGTGCCCACCGGGTCGAGCGATCCCTATGCCTTGCGCCGCGCTGCGCTGGGAATCGTCAAGATCATTCTGGAGAAGAAGTTGCCCATCTCGCTCTCGCTGGCCATCGGCGCCGCCGCAAAAGCGCTTCTCACGCACAAGCCCAAGCGCGGCGTAGCCCCGGACCAGGAGACCCAGATTCTCGACTTCATTCTCGACCGCGCCAAGTTCGTCTTTCGAGAACGGGATGGTTTCGCTTACGAGGAAGTCAATGCCGTATTTCGTGTCGGCGCCGACGATTTGGTGGACGCCCAGAAGCGCCTGGCCGCGCTGAAAGCCATTCGCAAGTCAAAGAACTTCGAGCCGCTGGCCGTCTCTTTCAAACGCATCCGCAATATTCTTGAAAAGGCCAATATAGCTTCCGGCGATGCCCGGCAGGTGAATCCGGCGCTGCTGGAGAACGGGGCGGAGCGCGCGCTCTACTCCGCAGTACGCGAAGCCGCCGCAAAAGTGCAGACCCACAAGCGCGCTGGTAAGTATCAGGAAGCATTGGAGACCATTGCCGGACTTCGAAAAGTCGTCGATCGATTTTTCGACGGCGTCATGGTGATGGCGGAAAACGAAGCCGTTCGCTCGAACCGTCTGGCATTGCTCGCGGAACTACTCCGTGAGTTCACTACGGTCGCTGATTTTTCTGAAATTGGCGGCGAAGAGAGACGCTAGCGATCTCAAGTGTTACTTGAAGTATTTTACCGTCGGCGTGCCGACCATCTTCTCCGGCCGCTGCGCGGGAACGGTGACAACAGCAGTTCCACAACTCTAGAAAAGGACAAGCGAGGCGTACAGTGAGAAAATGGATCTATTCCTTCGGTGCCGGCAAAGCGGAAGGTGACGGAACTTGGCGCGATCTCCTCGGCGGCAAAGGCGCCGGTCTCGCCGAGATGACCAAGATCGGCTTGCCGGTGCCTGCCGGATTCACCATCTCCACGGAGGCGTGCGATTACTTTTACAAGAACGGCAAAAAGTATCCTACGGAGTTGAACAAGCAGGTCCGCGATCACGTCAGAAAGCTCGAGCGCACCACCAAGAGGAAACTTGGCGACCCGCAGAACCCTCTGCTCGTCAGTGTGCGCTCTGGCTCAGCCCGTTCCATGCCGGGCATGATGGAAACCATTCTCAATCTCGGCCTCAACGACCGCTCCGTCAAAGGCCTCGCCTCCGTCACCAGGAATGAGCGATTCGCCTATGACGCCTACCGGCGCTTTGTGCAGATGTATTCGACCGTGGTCATGGGTATGCCGAAGGAGGATCTCGAACAGCGTCTGCGTGTCATGAAAGACCGGCTCGGCGTCAAGGAAGACACCGCCGTGCCCGCCAGCGGCTGGAAAGAATTGGTGACGGAATACAAAGCCCACTTCCGCAAGGAATCAGCGACGGAGTTTCCCGACGACCCCATCGACCAGCTCTGGGGAGCGATTGGCGCGGTGTTCGGGTCTTGGATGGCGGAAAAGGCGGTCACCTATCGGCGGGTAGAGAAAATCACTGGCCTCCTCGGCACCGCCGTCAATGTGGTACAGATGGTTTTCGGAAATACCGGCGACACTTCCGGCACGGGAGTCTGTTTCACGCGTGACCCCAGTTCCGGCGAAAAAATCTTCTACGGCGACTACCTGGTGAACGCCCAGGGAGAAGACGTGGTGGCCGGCATTCGAACACCCATGCCCCTGCGCGAAATGCAAAAGACCATGCCCAAGGTTTACGCGCAGCTCGAGAGAGTTCGAGTAAAACTCGAGAAGCACTATCGCGACATGCAGGACATGGAGTTCACCGTGGAAGACGGTACGCTCTACATGCTCCAGACGCGCACCGGCAAGCGCACCCCCGCTGCCGCGTTTCGCATAGCCGTGGACATGGCCAAGGAAAAACTCATCCATAAGGAAGAAGCTATTCTGCGCATCAAGCCGGAAGACATCGAGCGGCTCTTCTATCCCGTGATCGACTCGACCGTCGACAAGAAATCACTGTCCACGAAAATCTTGGCCACCGGCATCAATGCCGTCCCCGGCGCAGCCGTTGGGAAAGTCGTCTTCTCCGCCCCGAAAGCGGAACTGTGGGCGGAGCGCGGCGAAAAAGTCATCCTGGTCCGTCGTGAAACCAGCCCCGAGGATGTCGGCGGCATGGCCGTTGCGCAGGGCATTCTGACCGCTACCGGTGGCAAGACCAGTCACGCCGCCGTGGTCGCCCGCGGCTGGGGCAAATGTTGCGTGGTGGGCGCCGAAAAGCTGGACATCGACTACCCAGCACTCTCGATGGCCAGTAACGGCAAGGTCGTGAAGGAAGGGGATTGGATCACCCTAGACGGCAGCGAAGGTGTGGTCTACACCGAAGCGATGCCTCTGGTCGTTCCCCAGCTTCCTAAATCCTACGAAACGCTCATGAAGTGGGCCGACGAGACGCGTCGCCTCAAGGTGCGCACCAACGTGGATACCCCGCAGGACGCCCGCAAAGCCATAGAGTTTGGGGCTGAGGGCATTGGGCTCTGCCGCACGGAGCACATGTTCTTTACCGATTTCGAACAGCCGGAAAGAAGCCACGAACGGCAGCACGCCATCCAGGAAATGATCCTGGCCGACAACAAAGAAGCTCGCGTCAAGGCCCTGGACAAATTGCTGCCGTTTCAGCGCCGCGATTTCGTCGGTATCTTCCAGGCCATGGACGGCTTCCCGGTCACCATTCGCTTGATCGACCCGCCGCTGCACGAGTTCGTCCCGCACGAGCGCGGGAAGCAGGAAGAGCTGGCCGCTGAACTAAACATCGATGTGCAAACCGTGGTGCGCCGCGTCGAGCAGTTGCACGAAGCTAACCCCATGCTCGGCCATCGCGGCTGCCGTCTGGCCATCACCTATCCCGAAATACTGGAGATGCAAGTGCGCGCCATCATCGAGGCGGCCCTGGAATGCCAGAAAGGCGGAGTTAAAGTTTTACCGGAGATCATGCATCCGCTCACTCTGGACCGCAAGGAACTCTCCATCCTCGAGCAAGCGACGCGCCGCGTCGCTGAGGACCTGATCAAGAAGTCCGGTGCAAAACTCAATTACCTCGTGGGAACCATGATTGAGTTGCCCCGCGCTGCCTTGCTGGCGGCAGAAATCGCCGAAGTGGCGGACTTCTTCTCCTTCGGGACCAATGACCTCACGCAAACCACCATGGGGCTTTCCCGTGATGACGCCGGCCGCTTCCTACCCGATTACGTGGACGAAAAGAAGGCCGCGGTATTCACCGCCGACCCTTTCCAGTCGCTCGATACCAAGGGCGTAGGGATGCTGATACGCTGGGGCATCGAGCAGGGGCGCCAGACACGCCCCCAGCTAAAGATCGGCATCTGCGGCGAACATGGCGGCGATGCGGACAGCGTGAAGTTTTGCCACCAGGTCGGCATGGATTACGTCAGCGCTTCACCGTTCCGTGTGCCCATCGCTCGTTTGGCGGCAGCTCAAGTAGTGGTTGAAGAAAAGCGAGCGAAGAAAACGAGGAGCAGGCAGCCGGGAAATTGACCTAAAGCATTACTTGAAGTACGGTACGGGCAGCCATTTCCAGGAGTTTTGTTCGTCGGCGACTTTATTTCTACGTGGGCATTTTAAAGAAAAAGTACAGCCCCAGGAAAAAGAAAATAATGTCCGGTGACCAGCCGGCTAGAAACGGCGGAAGCTGGCCAACTCCGCCCATGGCTTCCAGAAGTTTGGCCACCGACCAATAAACGATTCCAAATCCTATTCCGAGGGCCACACCTCCCACCGCACCACGCGTCCCCACTAGAAAGGCAAACGGGATTGCCAGGAGCATGCTTACAGGGGCGAGTAGCGGGAAGGCGATCTTTTCGTGCCATTGCACCGTCAGAGTCGAGACGTCAAAGCCCGCATGCTGCAGTCCATCAATATATCTCCTCAAATCTCGCCAACTCATCTCGAACGCCTGTCGGACCTCGCGGTTGAAGTAACTGGGGGGCTCGGTGAGCTCTGGCAGCGAAGTGATAGGCGGCAGCCGCTCGTACCGGATAATCGTGCCATCCGCAAAATCACGCACCCAGCTCCCTTCGAGAATCCACACGTTTTGCGTCTCCGACCAGCGCGCGCGCGACGCAAAGATGCGGCGGCGCACGTGAAAAGTTGCCGGATCGATTTCGAGCACGGTGAGCCCGCCAAAAAGACGTTGCGTGGGGTCGAAGAGATCGTAATTGTAGATTTTTGAGTTTTCACCGAAGATCCAGCGTTGCGGGTGAGTGTAAGTCTGCGGCGGACGACCTTTGATGAGGTTATGGAGCGCGTCCTGTCGTTGATTCGCGTAGGGCAAATAGGTGTCGTCGAGCACCACCATGGTTCCGGCCAGGGCCAATCCCGCCAGCAGCAACGGTACCGCCAGACGGTACAAACTGATGCCACTGGCCTTGATGGCCACGATTTCATTGTTCTTGCTCATGATTCCCAGCGTCACCAGGACGGCGACCAGCGCCCCCAACGGTGCCAATTGGTAGAGCAGATAGGGAGCAAGGTAGCGGAAATAATCCACCACAATCAGAAAGGGAACTCGGTGGCGCGCAATGTCATCGAGTACCTCGAAGAAGGTGAAGGTCTCAAAAAGAAAGACGAACGCTCCCATCAGCAGCGCAAAATAATAAAAGAAACGCCTCAAAACATAGATGTCTAACAATTGCGGGAAACTACCGCTGGACCGCGCCATGATT